>Ga0210404_10000263_pt1 | contig 31349 bp, 27 predicted proteins | sample IncBWH28MmetaG_FD_155455 | JGI IMG/M metagenome (GOLD analysis project Ga0210404, IMG submission 155455) | Forest soil microbial communities from Barre Woods Harvard Forest LTER site, Petersham, Massachusetts, United States - Inc-BW-H-28-M | ecosystem: Environmental > Terrestrial > Soil >... | reverse complement strand
ACCCCTTCCGCCAGACCGCCGGTAACCCTGCAAGCCCCACCGCCCCCACCGCCACCACCTGATGTCGCTGCCATCGAGAAGCGACTTGCCCTTCACAGCGTTTATTTTGCCACCGCCAAGCCTACGCTCGAGAACCCCGACGCCGGATTGCTTGCCAGCCAGGAGAAAACTCTCATTGCACTCGCTGGCGATTTCAAGATATATCTCCAAAGCAAGCCGGATGCGCGCCTGACTCTGGAAGGCCATGCCGACCCGCGCGGCTCCGTGGAATACAATCAGGCGCTCTCCGAACGGCGTGTGGATCGCGTGCAGCGCTTCCTGGTCGAACAGGGCGTTCCTGCCGCCAACATCCAGACCAAGGCGTTCGGCAAACAGTCGAACCTCACCGACAAACAAGTGAAGGATGCAGTTGAAAGGAACCCCGAGTTGAGTCCGGAAGACCGGCAGAGGGTGCTCAACAATATGAGAACGATCATCCTGGCCAGCAATCGCAGGGTGGATATTACCCTGAGTAACGCCGGACAAGCTTCGCAGCAATCGGTCCGCCAGTACCCCTTCAACGCTGCGGATTCGCTCACGCTGCTGCAGGAGGAGGGAACCAAGAAAACGACCAGGCCGGTGGCGAGGAAAAAGGCAAAGCCGAAGGCTCGATAAGCCAGGCCGAAGGCGCGACCTAAAGAAAGTGCGTGCCACCAGAGTGGTTTGACAAGCAAACCGCCACGTTCAGTTATCAACAATTCGTTTGCTTCTCCTAAAATACTGTGCAGAATAGCTCAGTTCCCGAAGCCCGCTTGGTCCTATAATTCCTACTATGAGGTCGTCTGCTCCATCTCCCATAACCCGCGGATTCGACCCTGACACTTTCCTTGCGACGATTGGCGAGGGCCGGAAGCTCCTGTCTGTTCCGAAGAAGGAAATGATCTTCGCACAAGGAGACGCGGCCGACGCCGTCTTCTACATCCAAAAAGGCCAAGTGAGGCTCACCGTCGTATCCAAGGTCGGCAAGGAAGCTACGATCGCCATCGTGAGTGAGGGAAACTTTTTTGGGGAAGGTTCGCTGGCGGGGCAGCTTCTGCGTATGGGCTCCGCGGCCGCCATGACGGATTGCGAACTTCTGCGGGTGGACAAGAAGGCGATGATGGATGCCCTGCACCGCGAACACGCATTTTCCGACATGTTCGTGGCGTATTTGCTGGCACGTAATATCCGTTACGAAGAGGATCTCGTTGACCAACTGTTCAACTCAAGTGAAAAGAGACTAGCCCGTGTCCTTCTATTGCTGGCTCATTTCGGCAAGGAGGGCATTCCTGAAACCGTGGTCCCTAAAATCAGTCAGGAGACCCTCGCCCACATGGTTGGTACCACTCGTTCGCGAGTCAGTTTCTTTATGAACCGGTTCAGGAAACTGGGCTTCATTCACTACGCCGGGGGCGTAGAAGGCGGGCTACAGGTTCACAGCTCTCTGCTCAATATAGTTCTGCACGACTAGCGTTCTGCCGATTCCCAGAGATCGCACAGAGTTCCCCGGACCTCGGCCTGATATAAGTCTTCCGACCATGGGTTTGTGCAGGTGTGCCGTAAGTGTGCCGTACCATTCGATCCCACGTGCGCTAACTCGCTTCTTTTCAATACCGAATCAGTTTGCTTCCGTGCGGGCTTGATTGTCAGTAAGTTATTGATGCTTAGCGGTGCTAAGGCGAGGAAGAGGCACCGAGCGCTTCCTCAATCTCCTGCTGCGTCCCCGGTCGGTACAAGTGTTCGAAAGTCTCTCCGCTCGATGGTAGATAAATTCCTGCCGCGATCCAATCAAGCATCAAGCGCGGTACTGTGTCTGGCGTGGGAGATACCGAGTACGCCATAATGTCTCAATAAGATTTCAGGATTGGCCGAGACTCGAGTGCACAGCCGCGGCAAGAAGCGCTGCATCCTCTCCTTTCGAGCCGCGATCTGGATATGAACTACGACGCTATTCTGGTGGTTTCTTTCGGTGGGCCGGAGTCAAAGGAAGAAGTGATCCCCTTCTTTGAAAACGTGCTGCGCGGGCGGAACATTCCGCGTGAGCGCGTGCTGGCCGTAGCCGAACATTATTATCACTTTGAAGGCAAGAGCCCCATTAACAGGCAAACGCGGGAGCTGATCGCCGCGCTGGAAGCGGAGTTGCAGCAAAACGGGCCTAAGCTGCCAATCTACTGGGGAAACCGAAACTGGCATCCGTTGCTGCCGGCGACTCTGAGAAAAATGAGGCAGGATGGCATCCAGCGGGCATTGGGCTTCGTCACTTCAGCTTACAGCTCGTACTCAGGATGCCGGCAGTATCGCGAGGACATCGCGCGGGCGCAGAGCGAAATTGGGCCGGGTGCACCGGAAGTGGATAAACTGAGGGCATTCTTCAACCATCCTGCCTTCATTGAGACGACAGTGGAGCGGGTGCAAGACGCGCTTCACGCCATGCCAGCGGACGCGAATGGAAATGTCCAGATTGTATACATCGCGCATAGCATTCCAGTTTTCATGGCGAACACTTGTGATTATGTAAGCCAACTGGAGGAGGTGCGGCGTCTGGTTTCGAAAGCGCTCGGTCAGAAGAACGATGTCTTCGTCTATCAGAGCCGCAGCGGCGCCCCGGGACAACCCTGGTTGGAGCCAGACATTCTCGATTATCTGCGCCAGGTGAAGGCAGGGAATCTGGCGTCGGCTGTGGTTCTGGCGCCGATCGGCTTCATCTCGGACCATATGGAGGTGTTATACGACCTGGATGTGGAAGCGCGCCAGCTCTGCGATTCGCTGGGTTTGCCCATGACGCGCGCGAAGACAGTCGGCGTGCATCCGAAGTTCATTGGCATGATTCGAGAGCTGGTTCTGGAGCGGATGAATCCGAGGTTAGAGCGGCGGGCCTTGGGATTGATCGGTCCGCGGCCTGACATTTGCGCTCAAGATTGCTGTCCCGCACCTAAGCGGCCGGTACCATCGCGCACGACCTAGTAATTTGGGGAAACACGACAGAATCGAATAAGCAGCGGTAATCGATGTTCGGCGTCACGCCTCTGTCCTGGGCTAAGAGCCAGAAGCCAGAGCTAACAGCTACTTCATCGCACTAACGCGAGCCCCGAGGCGAGACTTATAGCGTGCGGCGGTATTCCCGTGCAGCGTGCCCTTCTGGATGGCCTTGTCGAGCGCGGATACAGTCTGGCGGTAAGTCTGCTCGGCGGCTTGTTTGTCGCCCTTCTCGATGGTCTCGCGCAGGGTGCGCAACGCGGTACGCAGACGAGAGGTGTTGGCGCGATTGGTGGCCGTGCGTTTCGTGGTCTGACGGGCGCGTTTGAGCGCCGAAAAATGATTTGCCATATTGCTTCGTTGCCTTTGTGTATACAGCGAGATATTCCGGTGAGTACCGAATACGTTATTCTACGGGACTAAGTCTCGACTGGTCAACCGGTTGCCGTCGCCATTGACTCCCACCCCGGCGCGGGGTACGCTTTAACTTAATGGTAGTGACTTGCCCTCTGGGCATGAGCATCCCGGCTGGTCCCGTCTCGAAGCATAATCCTGTTTTGTCTGCGAAGTGGCTGCGGTGTGTTTATTTCCTGAGAGGGAGTAGCGGCCGGATCGCCTCGCTTCGCTCGTCTGGACAGCCAGGGCGGCTGTCGCCACATGGTCCATTGTTGCTCGTACACGGTCGTCTAAGAGACTGAATGAAGAAAAGCATCGGGATTAGTCCCAACATCGAGACTCTGTTTGGCACGCGCGACGAGAATGTGCGCGTGCTGGAAGATGGCCTGAACATCACGATTGACCTGCGCTCGAACGCCATCGAATTGGAAGGTGCGGCCCGCGATGTGGCTCGTGCCGAGCAGGTGTTTGCCGACTACGAGAGCCTGCAGCGCTCCGGTTACACCTTCAACAACGGCGATCTGAACAGCATGCTGCGCGTGCTGACGGCGGATTCCAGCGCAACCCTGCGCGGACTGGCCGACGCCAGCCGCCAGCGTTCGCTGGGACGGCGCATGGTGCAACCGAAGAGCGTGAATCAGCGCCGCTACGTCGAAGCGATCGAGAAGCACGACATGGTCTTCGGCATTGGCCCGGCGGGCACGGGCAAGACTTATCTTGCCGTGGCCATGGCGATTTCCGCGCTGCTGGCCAAGCGGGTGAACCGCATCATCCTGGCGCGTCCGGCGGTGGAAGCGGGTGAACGGCTGGGTTTTTTGCCGGGCACGCTGCAGGACAAGATTGATCCCTACCTGCGTCCGCTATACGACGCGCTCTATGACATGCTTGAGCCGGAAAAGGTGGACCGTTATCTGGAGAAGAATGTCATCGAGATTGCGCCCATTGCTTTCATGCGCGGGCGCACGCTCAACGATTCGTTCGTGATTCTCGATGAAGCGCAGAACACGACGTCGGAACAGATGAAAATGTTCGTCACGCGTCTCGGATTCAACTCCAAAGCGGTGATTACCGGGGATATCACGCAGATTGACTTGCCCAACGCGCGCCGCAGCGGGTTGCTGGAAGCGATTGACATTCTGAAACGGGTGGAAGGCTTGACGTTCGTCGATTTCGACGAATCCGATGTAGTGCGTCATCACCTGGTGCAGCGCATCATCCGGGCCTACGACGAGCACAAAACGCATGTCGCCGAGCAGCAGATGCTGCTGCTGGCAGGCGGGAAGAGCACTGAAGTGAAGAGCCCGGAGACTTCGAACACGAACCAGAGATCCAGAGAAGCCTCGGGAGAATAATCGTAAACGGAAGGAGGGCTGAAACCGGGCCCTCCTGTTTATTTTGTGAGGTGTTCGCTACCAAGCGCGTTGGGAAAAAGGTGGTTATCTTCCGAAAAAGAATCGCAGGCCTGAGCCCGTCTACGCTCGAACGTTTTGTGTTGCGGGCGAGGCGGGTGGTTCATTTGCGTGACACGGTGAATGTGTTGGTGACAAGCAGTTCCGAGCTGCGGGCTCTCAACCGGCAATTCCGGGGGGCAGACAGGCCCACGGACGTATTGTCATTTCCATCGCCGCCGCGGAGGCACGGTCAGGCTAAGGGCGTTGCCGGGGACGTCGCGATTTCCGCCGACATCGCCCGCGAGAACGCCCGACGCCTCGGGCATTCTGTCGCAGACGAGGCTAAGATTCTGGTCCTGCATGGCATCCTTCATCTGGCGGGTTTCGATCACGAGCGCGATAATGGCGAGATGGCTCGCAAAGAGAGCCGGTTGCGACTGCAACTGAAGTTGGAGGTGGGTTTGATCGAGAGAGCGCAGCCGCGTGGTCGCCCTCCCGGCGCAAAGCGGAGATCAGCATGAATTGGGGCGTCGCACTCGCGCTGATCCCGCTGCTCGGCCTGCTGGCGTTGGCGTCCTACGTGGACCGCGTCTACCAGGAGATCGGCAAATTTCTCTCGCGCGAATTCCAGGACAACATTGACGTCTTCGAGCAGAAGGTTGAGCCCAACCTGCACGTGAGCCGCTCCCGGGCGGCGCTCTCCATGTCGGTGCTCAAGCAGGTGACTACTGCGACCATTGCCTTGCTTGTCGGGTTCGCGGTCTTTGGTGACCAGCGCTGGAGCATCTATGAGATCTTGCAAGCCGCCCTTAGCCTGATCGTGATCGTCATCGTGTTCAACCAGTTTCTGCCATTTGTCTTCTTCTCGCGCACCAACGGCGCCTGGCTCATCCGCTGGACGTGGCTTCTGACCGTGCTGATTTACCTGGTGCTGCCCGTCACCATTGTTCTGGGCTTCCTGCAATCGGTGGCATCGCTTACTCACCAAAATACCCGCGAGCAGCCGGAAAGCGCGTCCGAGGCTGTGGATGCGCTGATCGAAGCGGGCCAGGAAGAAGGCATTATCCAGGAGGGAGACCGGGACTTGATTCAGTCGGTTGTGGAATTCAGCGGCAAGACCGTTCGCGAAGCCATGAAGCCGCGTCCACAGATGTTTGCGGTGCCGGTCGAAACCACGGTGGAACGGTTCATCGAAATGCTTCGCACCAAGCACTACTCGCGGGTACCGGTGTATGCCGAAAGCATCCATAACATCCGAGGCATTATTTACGCCCAGGACGTTTTGCAAGTGCCGGATAGCGAGGCTTCCAAACGTACTCTGGAAACGCTGATGCGGCGTGACGTATATTTTGTTCCGGAGAGCAAACTGGGCAGCGATCTGCTTCGCGAGATGCAAAAAAACAATATACGCATGGCGATCGTGGTCGATGAATATGGCGGCGTGGCTGGCCTGGTAACGATCGAAGATCTCGTGGAAGAAATCGTCGGTGAAATCCGGGACGAGCACGAGAAGCCGGAAATCGTGCGGGAGAATGAGCAGTCGTACATCGTTTCCGGAGGGATGGATGTGGACCGCCTCGCCGAGCTGTTCGGGACAAAACCGGAAGGAAGGGAATCGGCCACGGTGGCGGGCCTGGTCAGCGAACTGGCGGGGCACATCCCGCGGACAGGCGAAACTGTGGATGACGACGGCCTGCGCTTCGAAGTTCTGGAGTCCACGGACCGCAAGGTGGAGCGCGTGAGAATCACCGCGGTGCAGCCTCGGCAGTTGAAGCTGATCTGAAAGCGGGCTTCGGGCCGCGGCTTTCGGGCTTCGGCAAACCCACCGCCTGATATAGTCGAAATGCAGGCATCGGATTTTGGTTGTCGGCCTTCGCCAAAAACCTAGGCGACTAGGTACTAAGAGCCGAAGCCCGAAAGCTGAAGCCCGACAGCCGCCCCTATGCCCTTCCGCTCCGGTTTTGTCTGCATCCTCGGCCGCCCGAACGCCGGCAAGTCCACGCTGCTCAATGCTCTCGTGGGCGAAAAACTCGCGATCATCTCGCCCAAACCGCAGACCACGCGCAATCGGATTCAAGGCATTGTCAACCTTCCCAAAAGCAAAGGCCACGACGCCGCGCAAATCGTCTTGATCGACACTCCCGGCGTACATAAGCCGGACAGTTCCCTCGGCCGCAAGATGATGGTCGAAGTGCGGGAGGCTCTGGAGGGCTGCGATGTAGTCCTCCTCATCATGGACGCAACCCGCAAGCTCGATCGGCGCGATGAGTTCGCCATCCAAATGCTGAAGCATTCGTCGACGAAAGTTTGCCTTGTCTTAAACAAGGTTGACCTGCTGCGAGGCGGCAAGGGCAAGCTGCTGCCGCTGATCGAGGAATACAAGAAGCTGCATCCATTCGACGACATCATTCCGATCTCGGCCTTGAAACGGGACGGGCTCGACGTTCTGCTGAAGCAAGTGACAGCCGCGCTGCCCGCTGGACCGCCTTACTTCCCGGAAGACCAGGTCACTGACCAACCCGCGCGCTTCATGGCTTCGGAGATAGTTCGTGAGCGGGTGCTGATGGAGACGGAAGAAGAAATCCCTTACGCGACTACCGTGATCGTTGACACGTTCGAGGAAGGCGCCAGACTGACACGCATCGCTGCCACGATCTACTGCGAACGCGAAGGACAAAAGGGCATCCTGATCGGGAAAAAGGGACAGATGCTGAAACGGATTGGTACTTCGGCGCGCCTGCAGCTTGAGCGCATGCTGGGAACAAGAGTCTTTCTCGAGCTTTATGTCAAAGTGCAGCCGAACTGGCGCGAGTCGCGCGGTTTTGTAGAAGAACTCGACTGGAGAAGGCAGTTGGAGCATCTTACGGACGGTCGGGTTGAACTACCAAAGACACCCGCCAAGAGCAAAGACCGGCAAAAGAGTCTTCGACAATAAATGCGGAGAAGTTACCGATTCGCGCTGCCCGTGCGACTTTTGCACCTCGGTCTGCATCCTTAAGTTATGCCCGCAAGTTTGTCGGATTGAGGGCAGCCAGCTAGAATCAAAATGACAACAGTCCTGCTGCACCATACGGGCCCACAAAACATGCCACCGTCGGATTCTTCCGAAGAACCTCTTCCCGAAAAAGATTTTGATCCAGACAAGTTGCATTTGCTTTTGCGAGTAACGCTTTCCGCCGACCGCAAGACCGTGGATCCGGTGGTGCAGGAAGTGATGGCAGTGGTCCGCCAGATGAAGGGCGTGGACGGCAAGGAAGATGCCATTGAGCTAGCACTGCAAGAGGCGCTGGCCAATGCCGTGATTCACGGCGCCAAAGAAGATCCCACGAAGACTGTGGAGTGCCTGGTGAGCTGCGACGAAGAGCGCGGCGTACTCATCGTGGTGCGGGATCCAGGGACGGGTTTCACGCCCGAGGCTATTCCCAATTGCGTGGTCGGAGAAAACGTCTACTCCAATCACGGGCGCGGAATTTTTCTTATCAACCAGCTCATGGACAAAGTGGAGTTTCGAAAGAACGGCACCGAAATCCACATGGTGAAGCGCTAGCGCTTCGTTCCCGCGGCGATCCTATTCCTTCACCGCGATGCCCAATGTTTTCATCTTGCGGTAGAGATGGCTTCGCTCCAGGCCCAGCACCTCTGCGGCGCGGGTGACGTTGCCGTGGTTCTCGTCGAGCTTCTTGAGGATGAAATCCCTCTCGTAAGCGTCCCGGGCCTGGTGCAAAGTAGAAAACTCGCTGCGCGCGACCCGGCGGTGGCCATCGCGGTAGACCAATGTAGGCAGATGCTTGCGGTCGAATCGTGTGGTCATGGGATTCATGATGACGATCCGCTCGATTACATTGCGCAATTCGCGCACGTTGCCCGGCCACGAATAGCGCATCAGGGCCTCTATGGCGTCGTCCGTGATCTCACGAGCGCGTCGCCCGTAGGTGGCAGCAAGGTCCTTCAGAAAGTACCGCGCAAACAGCGGAATGTCCTCCTTCCTGTCGCGCAGTGGGGGCACAAAGAAGGGGATCACGTTCAGCCGGTAAAACAGGTCTTCACGAAAATTTCCTCTGGAGATTTCCTCCTCAAGATCTTTGTTGGTGGAGGCGATGATGCGTGCATCCACCATGATGGTCTTGTCGCCACCGAGCGGAGTCACGCGCTGCTCATCGAGCGTGCGCAGCACCTTCGACTGCGTTTTCAGACTCATGTCGCCCACTTCATCGAGAAACAGCGTTCCTCCGCTTGCCTTTTGAAACTTACCCTCCTTGTCGAGGGTTGCTCCCGGGAACGATCCTTTGTAATGGCCGAACAGTTCGCTCTCGATGAGGTCTTCGGGAATGGCCGCGCAGTTGACCTCGACAAACGTCTCGTCCTTACGCAAGCTTTGGGCATGGATCGCGTGGGCCACCAGCTCTTTCCCTGTGCCCGATTCTCCGTAGATCAGAACGCGGCCGTTGGTGGGCGCCATGAGGCCAATCTGCTGGCGCAGCGCTTTCATCGGAATGCTGTCGCCAACGATCACACTCTTGGCGTGAAGCTGTTTCTTTAGATCAACATTCTCGTGTCGCAGTTTCTTGGATTCAACCGCGTTCTTCACCAGAATGAGCGTCTTGTCGATGGAGAGCGGTTTTTCCAGAAAGTCAAAAGCGCCGAGTTTGGTGGCGCGCACCGCCGTTTCGATAGTGCCATGCCCCGAGATCATGATCACTTCGGGCGGGTTGTCCATTTCGCGCATTCTCTCCAGCGTCTCCAGGCCGTCGATGCCGGGCAGCCAGATATCCAGCAGCACCACTTCGAAACTGTGGTCACGCCGCAGCACCTTTAGGCATTCTTCACCGCTCTCGACTGTTGCGGTTTCGTAGCCCTCGTCTGCCAGCACTCCCTGCAGCGATTCGCGAATACCAGTTTCGTCGTCAACGATGAGAATTTTATGCATGCTGAGTCGCGGCGGCGGCAAGCGCTGGCTCGGGAACGACCGGCAGCTCCACGATGAAGCGCGCTCCAACCGGCTGGTTTTCCTCCACGCGAATGGACCCATGATGCTCTTCGATCACACGGCTTACGATCGCCAAGCCGAGTCCGGTTCCGCGTTTTCGGGTGGAGAAGTAGGGCAGAAAGAGCTTTTCCTTCAGTTCGCGGGTCACCCCGTGGCCCGTATCCGCGACGGTGATTTCGACCGCGTCACGGCTGGCTACCAGCAACGTTGAAATCTGGATTTCGCGTACCAGCGAATCCTGCATAGCCTCGGCTGCATTGTCCACCAGGTTGGCGACCGCCCGCTTAATCGCTTCCGCGTCGGCCATGACTTTTGGCAAGTCTGGAGCGAGCGATTTGTGCAGACCGATGCCGTCCAGCCTCCCATTAAACATGGAGAGTGCGCTCTCGATGACTTCGTTGATATCAGCCGGATGGGGATTGGAGGCGGGGAAGCGAGCCAGCGTGGAGAACGCATCCACCAGCCGGCGAACCGTTTCCACCGCACCCGCAATCGTTTCGGCACAGGAGCGAACGATATCCAACGATGCCTTATCGGGAGGCGTAGCGCGCTCAAGATGACGCTGAATGCGTTCCGCGGAAAGTGCGATGGGCGTCAGGGGATTCTTGATCTCATGGGCGACGCGTCGCGCCACCTCGCGCCAGGCGGCCTGTTTCTGGGCCTTCAGCAGATCGGAGAGATCCTCGAAGACGATCACGTATCCCAAGCGCTCGTCCTGATGGCGCAGGGTCGCCACCGTGACCGCCACGTTCAGCGACGTCCGCTGCAGCGGCATCTCCATCTGGCTGGTGGTCATACCCATGCGATCGGCGCGGCGCAGCAACGGTTCCAGATCCTGCACTACGTCGGGCGGAAATACGTCTTCCAGGTGCGCACCGTGCAGTTTGTGCTCTCCGTCCGCGAAGCCTTCGGGATGGAACATGCGCAGCAGGGCCTGGTTGGCGTGAGTGACACACCGGGTGGCATCCAGCGACAGGACTCCGGTTGGGATGCTCTCGAGGATGGTCTCCATCTGGCGTCGGCGCTGCTCAAGCTCGGCGTTGGCGGCGCTGGCATCGCGGCTGGATGTTTCGATCTGCTGCCGGCTGGTTTCCAGTTCCTCCGCCATACGGTTGAAGGAGCGGACCAGGTCGCCAATTTCATCGGCGGCGCTCACGTCGATCCGATAGTCAAGCCGCCCGCGGGAGATTTCCTGCGTTGCTTCGGCCAATGCGGCCAGCGGACGGGTCACCAGCTTCGATAAAAAAAGCGCCAGCCACGTGGTCACGAACAGGACCATCATGGTCAGCAACAGGAGCAGGCCCATATAGGTGCGGCGGACAAGTCTGCGTTCGTGCGCCAATTCGAAATAGCGTTGCTGGCTGTCCTCCACCTGCTTGACCGTCTGGGAGAATTCCCTGGGGAGCGGGATCGCCACCAGGATCAACCCATCGCTTCCAACCGGGGCGCTACCCAAAGTGTATTCCGTCTGCTCCCAGGTGAAATGTGTGGCCTGCGCCGCAGCCGCTTCTGTCAGCGGGAGTTTGGATTTTAAGAGCGGCCAGGGCGCAGGTGCATTGAAACTTGCCTCTGCGTTGCCATCCTGCACCGCCACCGCGAATCCGCCTTGCAGAGTAATCTCATGATTCTGGAATTCGCTCACCACCGGCGAGAATCCATGTCCGGAAAAACCTCTCTGCGTATCGGCAGAGGCCGCTATCGCGAGCGCTTCAGCACGCGCATTCTGCGCGGCATATTCACCCAGGAGGGATGCCATGGCGTGAGTGTCGGCGCGAACCTCCTCCACCGGGGTGGAGAACCACTTGTCAATGGAACGGTTCATCAGCCCGTAGGCAAACCAGTACATCACCATGACCGGGACGAAAGACAACAGCAGCGCGCCTGCCACCATGCGCGTGCGAAACTTCGATCCCAGCACTCCCAGGCGGCGTTCGGCGAACAGCTTCAAGAGGTTGCGAAACAGGACGAAGGTGAGGGCTACGAACAGGAGGAAGATCAGCGCCGAGAGCGCGGCAAACACGACGATCTGCTGATTGTTTCCCGGACGCAGAAAAGTGAGATCAAATGCCGTCTGGGAGACCAGAATCGCGAGCAGCAAAAATACCGACATCGCGAGCAGGATGATGACCTGCCGGCGGTTGGAAGTTTTGGGAGTTCGAGTTGGAACCGTCTGCACCACGCGAATTCAGCGGTCCAGCCGCCGCAGTCGAGTCGCGGTCTGCCAGCATGGAATGGACCGGAAGTCATTATAGATGCAGACGCGGCGGGTTGAGAGGCCTCATTCGCGGCCAGGTTGGTCAATTGGTTCAATGCGGGGGCGAGCGTCCCGCCGCGAGCTCCTCCAACACCGCCCGGTAGGCGGACTTGGGTTGGTACGCTCGATCAAAAGGCAGCGCATGCCCGCGCGCTCCGTGCGAATGGGATCCAATCCAGGAGTATTTGTCGGTAAATCCCCAGGTCTGGATCGCCGTGCAGCCCGGACTGTTCAAGCATGCCCTTACGATGCCGCGATAGACGTCGGCCTGGCGGGTCAAGTCGTCAGCCCGAGGCCCGCCGTTAGAATCCACCGGCAGAGAAACGTCAAGCTCCGTGATGTGAACTTGCACACCAAGGGCGGTGAGCCGGGCGATGTTAGCAGCGATCGCCTGGATGTCCGCGTCGAGCGTGGGTATGTGCATCTGCAATCCCACGCCGTCGACGGGAACGCCGCGGCTCTTGAAATCCTTGACCATGGCATAGATCGCGTCCGACTTGCGGTTCGATCCTTCGCCCTCCGCCTCGTTGTAGAACAGCAACGCATGCGGGTCCGCTTTGTGCGCCCAGTGAAACGCCTGCTCGATGTAGGCCGTTTCTTTTCCCGACATTCCGATACCGGGCTGGTTGTACCAGAGCGAATCGCGCACCCCCCCGTTCTCATCCAGGGCTTCGTTGACCACATCCCACGCGAACACCTGACCTGAGTAGTGCTTCATAACCCGCGTGATGTGTTCGTGAAGAAGTCGAGACAGTTGCCGGGTGGTGAAGTGACCTTGCGTGAGCCAATCCGGATTGTCGCGGCCCCAGACCAGGCAATGCCCGCGGACCTTCATATGATGGGCCTGCGCGAAGCGGACAAGTTCGTCGCCCTGGCGAAAGTTGTAGGTAGCTCGATCCGGTCGCAAGATCGCCCACTTCATCGCGTCCTCCGCTTCCACCAGGTTGAACTCGCGACCCAGGGTGGAGGCGTAGGCAGTCTCCGAAAGTTGTGAAGGGCGGACGGCCGTGCCGATGAGCAATCCGTCGCGGTCTGCCGCCTGGCGCAAGGATTGAGCGAGACACCAGATCGACGTCAGGAGAACGATGCCAACCACGCGACAAACATCGGAACGCATTTAACGTCAATTCTAAACTTGGCTGGTCTGAACCTGTCTAGGATCGGGCACGTTCGTTGCGGGCTGCAATCTCGCGGAGAGTTCCGCTGTGACATCCTTGCCGCCTTTGAAGTTTACAACCAGAGACTGCACGGTGTAGATCGGCCCCCAAGGGATGCCCCACCAGCCGGCGACCAGCGTGAGCAAGATCCAGGGCAGCCCCTTGCCGAGCGCGTTTTGTCCCGCTGGGATGAAATATACAGGAGAAGCTCGACGGAAAGACATCACAAGCACGGAGACAGAATAATAAAAGAAGACAAACTTCGCTCCGCGCTGAACTTCAAAGCGAATCTCGTCGGTCGACATGCCTTCTGTGCCTTGGATTTTCATCGCGTCGCTCCTTCGCGGCTGGGTAAGACTTCGCAATTCTAGGCGTCGGGAGGAACCAGGTAAAGCGAATAGGTAAGGAGCGAAGCAGATGAGTCAACCGTGGGACGTTGAGGGTCTGCTCAGCCTCGGTTTTCCTTCTCGGAGGAAGGGGTACAGAGGGCACTCTTTACACAAAGGCTCGCGCTTCTTGCAGTAGTTCTTCCCAACTCCCACGATAAGCCCGTGCATCTCGTTGTAGACCTGCGCCAGAGCTGTGCGCTTCGCGGTACTCATCGCCGACGGAGGATGCACGGCGCCGGGAAGGCCCGCCGCCAAATGCTGATTTCCAGTTTTACTGGAGTCGACAACGGACCGAGCCACGGGTGCCAAAGCCCCTTCCAACATTTCCCGAATCTCCTCATCAGGGGCTTTTTCGTGAAGAATCTCGTGGCGATCAAGAATCCGACGCGTGTAAGCATCCACCACGAACACGGGATGGTTGCCGGCGTAGAGCAGGATGGAATCGGCCGTTTCGGGGCCGATACCATGCAGGTTGAGGAGTTCCTCCCGGAGCTCCTCCGTGGGGCGGGCGAACAATTTTGCCAGAGAGCCTTGATACTGTTGGTCCAGAAATGCGATGAAGAGTTTCAGGCGCTTGGCTTTCTGACGGAAATAGCCTGCGGGGCGAATCAGGCGCTCCAGTTCAGCCAGCGACGCTCGGCGGATCCCTGTCATGCTAAGCAGGCGGGCAACGCGAAGATTCGCCAAAGCTTTTTCCACATTTGTCCACGCGGTATTCTGCGTCAGATAAGCCCCCACGATTACCTCAAACCGCGACTGCGCCGGCCACAAATGCTGCGGTCCCCACGCACGAAATAAAGCGCGGTAATAGGTTCGAATCTGATCCTTGCTCGCCTCACCCCGCAACACTTAAGACCTCCTGTCCCACGAGTGTACGCCGCCGCAGTTAAGGCCACGCTGGCTGCGGCCGAGTTTGCCGCTGCTTACCGAAGTGCATGTACCTCAGCCGACGATTCGGGTTTCGCTGCGAAAAAAGCTCATCTGGCGTGGGTTCCGGCGCACACCCTGCAGCATGTTCGATATGGCGACGAGGCCAAGTACTACGGTAACTGGTACGGTAATCGACTTGCGGTGACAATTTGTGTCAACACAAAGACACTGCTCTTCTCCCACAGCAAAAGCAGCGCTTCGTGTAAATGCCGGTGATGTGTTGCCGGGCATCGTTCCACTACGTGGATAGGAGATCGACGTATGTCTCAACGGCTGGGTGACCTTCTCGTTAAAGAGAAGATCATTACCCCGGAGCAGTTGGAACAAGCGACTAAGGCCCAGAAGGAGCACAACAGCCGCCTGGGGTCCGCCTTGGTGAAGCTCGGCTTCCTCACGGATGAGGACGTCACGAATTTTCTCTCCCGGCAGTACGGCGTTCCCGCCATCAATCTCTCATATTTTGAAATCGATCCGGCCGTAGTCAAGCTGATTCCCTTTGAAACCGCGAAGCGCTACCAGATTCTTCCGCTGAGCCGCGTGGGCGCATCGCTCACCATCGCCATGGTCGATCCGACCAACGTTTTCGCGATGGACGATATCAAGTTCATGACCGGCTTCAACATCGAACCGGTCGTTGCCTCCGAAAGTTCCATCCTGGCGGGCATCGATAAAGCGTATGGGGGCAAGGAAGGAGAAGACCTCGAAACCGTGATGCAGTCGATGTCGGAGATGAACGAAAGCGACATCGAAGTGCAGGCCGAAGAGCAGCAGATGGAGTTGTCGCAACTGGAGAAGGCGGCGGACGAGGCTCCAGTCGTTAAGCTGGTGAATCTGGTGCTCACCGACGCGGTGAAGCGCGGGGCCAGCGATATTCACATCGAGCCCTACGAAAAAGAGTTCCGCGTGCGCTTCCGTATTGACGGCGTGTTGCAGGCAATCATGTCGCCGCCCATGAAGCTGAAGGACGCGATCACCTCCCGCCTGAAAATCATGGCCAAGCTCGACATCAGCGAGAAGCGCCTGCCGCAAGACGGCCGCATCATGCTGAAGATGAACATCGGCGGCCGCAAGAAGCAGCTCGACTTCCGTGTCAGCACGCTGCCCACTTTGTGGGGCGAGAAGATCGTATTGCGCTTGCTCGACAAGGAAAACCTGCGGCTCGACATGACCAAGCTCGGTTTCGAGCCGGAATCTCTGGTCAAGTTTGAGAAAGCAATTCTCAAGCCCTACGGCATGGTGCTGGTCACGGGTCCCACGGGATCAGGAAAGACCAACACGCTCTATTCGTCCATCTCCCGCCTCAACCAGCCCGACACCAACATCATGACCGCCGAGGATCCGGTCGAATTTCAGTTAGGCGGCGTCAACCAAGTGCAGATGAAGGAGCAGATCGGATTGAATTTTGCCGCGGCCCTGCGTTCTTTCCTTCGTCAGGATCCCAACATTATTCTGGTCGGCGAAATCCGCGACTTCGAAACGGCGGAAATCGCCATCAAGGCCGCACTCACGGGCCACCTTGTCCTTTCTACTCTGCACACCAACGGCGCGCCCGAGACCATCACGCGCCTGATGAACATGGGCATTGAGCCTTTCCTGGTGGCGACCTCGGTTCACTTGATCTGCGCCCAGCGCCTGATTCGCAGGATTTGCAAGGACTGCTCGGAGACCGTGGAAGTTCCAATCCAAACCTTGATCGAAGAAGGATTTTCGCCCGAGGAAGCCAAGACGATCAAGATCCAGAAAGGTAAGGGCTGCGGCGTTTGCAATAACACAGGCTACAAGGGGCGCTGCGGTTTGTATGAGGTCATGGAAGTGGACGACGAGATCAGGGAACTCGTGCTGGTAGGCGCTTCGGCAGTGGAATTGAAGAAGAAAGCCATCGAGCGCGGCATGATCACGCTCCGGCGCAGCGGTCTGATTAAAGTGGCCGCTGGCATCACAACTTTGGAAGAGGTTGCCCGCGAGACCATTCACTAGTTCGTTAAGGCTTAAGAGGCAAGGAAGGGATCACGATTATGGGCCTGTCGTTGAGTGATTTGTTGAAAAGGATGCTGGAGATGAATGGCAGCGATCTCCACATCACCACTAACTCGCCGCCCCAAATCCGCGTTCACGGGCACCTGGTGCCGCTGGATCTTCCGCAGATGACGCCCGCTGAGACCAAGCAACTGGCCTACAGCGTGATGACTGACTCCCAGAAGCACCGCTTCGAGGAAAGCCTCGAACTGGATTTTTCTTTCGGATTGAAAGGGCTGGCCCGCTTCCGTGCCAACGTGTTCAACCAGCGTGGCGCCACGGCGGCTGTTTTCCGTTTGATTCCGTTCGAAATCAAGTCTTTCAATCAACTCGGTTTGCCCGCTGTGGTGAGCAAGCTGTGCGACAAGCCGCGCGGTCTGGTGCTGGTCACAGGACCAACCGGTTCCGGCAAATCCACAACGTTGGCGGCCATGATCGACAAGATCAACAGCGAACGGCACGACCACATCCTCACCATCGAGGATCCCATCGAGTTCGTGCACATGAACAAAAACTGCGTGGTCAATCAGCGCGAGCTGCACGCCGACACCAAGAGCTTTTCGGATGCTTTGCGCGCCGCTCTTCGTGAAGACCCGGACGTCGTGCTGATCGGCGAAATGCGTGACCTGGAAACCATCGAGTCCGCACTGCGCATCGCCGAAACCGGTCACTTGACCTTCGGCACGTTGCACACCAACTCGGCAACCTCCACCATCAACCGCATCATCGACGTGTTTCCTGCGCACCAGCAGCCGCAGATTCGTGCCCAGCTTTCGCTGGTGTTGGAAGGCATCATGTGCCAAAGCCTGCTGCAGACAGTAAGTGGCAAGGGCCGCGCCATGATTATGGAAATCCTTATTCCCAACCCGGCGGTGCGCAACCTGATCCGGGAAGACAAGATTCACCAGGTTTATTCGGCCATGCAGTCCGGACAAGACAAATTCGGCATGCAGACGTTCAACCAGGCGTTAGCCACAACGTACTTCCAGAAACAGATTTCGCTGGAAACTGCCATGGCGCGCTCCAGCAACCAGGAAGAGCTTACGGAAATGATTAACCGCGGCGCCAGCTTGTTGAACCGGGGCGGCACGACCGGATCGACAATGGCGAAGGGGGCAGCACCCTCCAAGCGCTAAGGACATGACCGGCATCGTGAACGGCGGCTCGCGATGTGCAGGGAGACGGAATCGCGCCGCGGGAGTTGGACGAATTAGCGACGACACTGAGGAGAGGCTAAAACCATGCCAGTTTTCACATTTTCCGGCAAGGATGCCTCCGGACAGAAAGTTTCCGGAGAGCGCGTGGCACCAAACAAACAGGCGCTGGGGCAGGCATTGCGCCGCGAGCGCATCACCCCGGGCGCAATCCGGGAAAAGGGCAAAGAATTTGCGATGCCCACCTTCGGATCGGGCCGAGTCAAGGTCAAGGACATCGCAATTTTCTTCCGCCAGTTCTCGGTCATGATCGACGCGGGATTGCCGCTGGTGCAGTGTCTGGAAATCCTGGCGGCCAACCAGGAAAGCCAGTCATTTCAGAAGACGCTGACCGGCGTCCGCACCACGGTGGAAGGCGGCGCGACGCTGGCCAATGCCATGCGGGGCTATCCCAACGTCTTCGACGACCTCACCACCAACATGATTGAGGCGGGCGAAACGGGCGGTATCCTGGACATCATTCTGCAGCGGCTGGCGACCTACGTCGAGAAGGCAGTCCGCCTGAAAGCTGCAGTGAAATCGGCGTTGATCTATCCCGTCGCCGTGGTAAGCATCGCTACACTGATTGTCGGCGCCCTGCTCAAGTGGGTGGTGCCCATCTTCGCCAACCTTTTCGCCGGCTTGGGTGTCGCATTGCCTCTTCCCACCCGTATCGTGATGGGGTTGAGCGCGTTCGTGCAGAGTTTTTGGTGGGTCGTCATCGGGCTCGTGGTGGGTGTGGTCTTCGGACTGAAGCAGATCCGCAAGCACCCGCGAGGGCGCTACTACTTCGACAAGGCTTTGCTCAAACTGCCGATCGTCGGCTCGCTGCTGCGCAAGATCGCCGTGGGCCGGTTTACGCGTACTCTGGGCACTTTGATCACCTCGGGCGTGCCCATCCTCGAGGGTTTGGCCATTACGGCTAGGACCTCCGGCAACGCCGTGCTGGAAGAAGCGCTGATGAAAGTACGGAAAGCCATCGAGGAAGGCCGCACCATCGTGGATCCGTTGAAAGAATGCGGAGTGTTTCCCAACATGGTGACGCAAATGATCGGAGTCGGCGAAGCGACCGGCGCCATGGACAACATGCTGCAGAAGATCGCTGACTTCTACGAGGAAGAAGTGGACGCAGCCACCAAGGACATGCTGGCCATGCTGGAACCGGCCATCATCGGCGTGCTCGGCATCACCATCGGAGGCATCGTGATTTCGCTGTACATGCCGCTGTTCGCCATGATCGCAAAGCTGGCGGGGTAGAAAGAACCGGGTCTTGGGTCTTAGGTGGTAGGTCTTAGGCCTAAGACCCTAGCGCCGCATAATCGAATGCCGAACACCTAAGACCTGAGACCTAAGACCCGAGATAGCAATGCAATCGACATTTGACGAGCGGAATTGGCTGGCTTGGCTGGTCAAAGTACGGATCCTGATCCTTACCTTCCTGCTCGCAATCCAGTTGGCGGTCGCGGAGCTGACGCCCACACGTCTGCCTCTGCGCCTTTTCCTCAGCACCATGCTGCTGTGGTATACCGTCTCACTCTTCTATGTAGTTCTGCTCTCCTTCTGGCGTGAGCACCGGTTACAGGCATCCTTGCAAGTCCTGACTGATTTGATCCTGGTCAGCCTGGTGGTGCATGAGACGGGAGGCTGGGACAGTTCCTTGAACTTCCTCTACCCTCTGGCCATCATCGTGGCCGGCATCCTGCTTCCGCGGGTGTGGGCGCATCTGGTGGCGGCGCTCGCCTTCATTCTCTATGGCACGGTGCTCGAACTCAACTACTACGGAGTGGTGCGCTCCTACTGCACGACTCATCCTGAACTGAAGGCGCTGCAGGGAATCATTTTCGTAAACCTGTTTGCGTTCCTGGCCATTGCCTACCTCGCCGGCCAACTGGTCGCCAAATTGCGCCAGGCGCGCGTGCAACTGAAAGACGCCAGCGGAGCGCTGGAGGATCTTCAGATCCTGCACGAGAACATTATTCAATCCATCAGCAGCGGATTGATCACCACCGGCCTCGATGGGCGCATTACGCTGGTCAACAGCGCGGCGCAGAAGCTTCTGGAGCGCACGCCGGACCAGTTGCTGGGAAAACCGGTCACGCGGTTATTTCTCGACGCTCTGCCCAATGGCGAGTCGCAGACCCACGCGGAAGTTCGTTTCGATACGACGGGAACCTTCCGCAAGACGGTTCGGGTAAGAGTAGCCGCTTTGAACGTGCCGGAGCGCGGCGTATTGGGCTTCGTCTATGCCCTGGATGACCTCACAGAGATCCGGCGGCTGGAGCGCGAAGTCCGTATGCAGGACCGCCTGGCAGCCGTGGGCCGGTTGGCGGCGGCCATCGCCCACGAGATCCGCAATCCGCTTACGTCCATCGCCGGTTCGGTCAGCATGCTTTCCGGCATCCCGGAGATGAGCGAGGAACACCGGCACCTGCTCGACATCGTGACCCGGGAATCGCAGCGCCTGAATGGGATCATCACCGATTTTCTGGCGTACTCGCGCGGCAAGAAGTATCACTTCGAGAAGGCTGACTTGGTGCTTTTGCTGGAGGACACACTCACTCTCATGCGCCACCGCATGACTGCAGAAAATACCGGCATCGCCATCGAGAGCCGGTTTGCCGTCTCCGAGGCGTGGGTGATCGCGGATGGGGACAGGATCAAGCAGGTATTCTGGAACATCGCCGAAAACGCGGTCCGCGCCATGCGGGACGGCGGTGGCGGCACTCTGAAGGTAAACATCGAACGGCTGGGAGACGACTGGCAGGTCAGTTTTGCGGATACTGGAACCGGAATGACTCCGCAACAGACGGAGAAGATTTTCGAGCCCTTCCAATCGAACTTCGAGGGTGGCACGGGTCTCGGCTTGGCAGTGGTCTACCAGATCGTGCAGGCGCACGAGGGAAAAGTGTGGGCCCGGTCCAAGCCCGGTCAGGGGACGACCTTCGTCCTGAGGCTGCGTCGGCTCGACGCAGAAAGGCCAGCCGCCAGCGCTGCGCCGGCTGAGCACTTAGCCGCACCTGCACTGCCAGAGGCTGCCCCCGCGCAACTTGCGGCTGCTGCGGGAGAAGGGAGGCTGCGTGGCTAACATCCTGGTTTGCGACGATGAGCGCTCCATCTGCGAAATGCTCGACATCGCCCTGCGCCGCGACGGACACCGCGTCGAAACTGTGAATTCCGGCCAGGCGGCCAAGAATAAGATTGACGGCAATCTTTACGATCTCATCATCACCGACATCAAGATGCCAAATATCGACGGCATCGAAGTGCTGCGCCATGCCCATCGCGTTTCGCCGGATTCTCCGGTCATCCTGATCACCGCTGTAGACGACTACGAAGCCGCAGTGGAAGCCGTGAAAGCTGGAGGAGCGTCGGATTACATTCGCAAGAGCCCCGGCCTGGTGGATGAAATCAAGTTGGCCATCAACCGGGTGCTCGAAAAACTGGCTTTGAGCAAGCAGAACTTTGCCCTGCGCCGGGATGCCGCTTCCCACAACTCGCTCGACAACATTATCGGCTCCAGTGCGGCCATGGAGAAGCTGAAACAGACGCTGCGCACCGTCGCTTCCACCGCGAGCACCGTCCTGATTCACGGCGAGAGCGGTACGGGTAAAGAGTTGGTCGCCCGCGCCGTCCACATCTGTTCGCCGCGCGCTACCGAGCCGTTCGTTTCGGTGAATTGTGGAGCTTTTCCCGAGACTTTGCTGGAAAGCGAACTCTTCGGCTACCTGAAGGGAGCGTTCACGGGAGCGAATCAGAACAAGCGGGGACTGTTCGAAGTCGCCGGCGGCGGCACCATCTTCCTCGACGAAATCAGCGAGATGACGCTGGCCATGCAGGTGAAACTGCTCCGCGTGTTGCAGGAACGTACGGTGCGGCCGGTCGGCGGGACCAGCGAAATTCCCATCGACGTGCGGGTCATCGCGGCCACCAATCGCGACCTCGACAAGGCCGTTGCCGACAACCTGTTCCGCGAAGATCTCTACTATCGGCTCAACGTCATTCCCATCCGCGTGCCCAACCTGCGGGAGCGACGCGAAGACATTCCCTTGCTGGCCAATCATTTCCTGAAAAAATACGCGGCAGCCGCCAATCGAAGCATCCTGCGCCTCAACAAGAATTCGCTCGATGCTCTCTGCGATTACGAATGGCCCGGCAATGTCCGCCAGTTGGAGAACACCGTCGAGCGCGCTGTTGCCCTTGAAATGACGGACGAACTGCACGTCGAGCTTCCGGCGGAACGCCCCAAAGCCCGCGCCGCGGCAGCCGGTGTAGGAGTTACAGGAGGAGTGTCAGAGATTGCGCCGGGCGCAGTGCTTCCTCAAGGTGTGGGGATGGAGGGCTACGTCGCCGACATCGAGCGCACGCTCTTGCAAAATGCTCTGGACCGCTCCAACGGCGTGCAGACCAAAGCCGCCGACCTGCTCGGCATCTCCTACCGCTCATTCCGGCATTTGATGAAGAAGTACGAACTATAGCTCGCAACTTTGAGCTAGCTCTTCTTTAACTGCTGCTTCCACCCCAACACCCGCGCCTTCGCACCCTCAGCCTCAGCCTCGGGAATCATCCCTTTTTTCTGATAGAGCACCGACAAGCTGGTGTGGGCGAGCACGTCATCCGGATCCAGTTCCGTAATCTGCTGCGCCACCCCGATCGCCTCATCGTAGCGCTGCAGATCCTGCAGGGCACGGGCCAGTCCGTGCATGGCCTCGGTGAAGGCAGGATCGAGGGCCAGCGATTCCCGGTAGGCGGCGACCGCGTCATCCAACTTCCCATCTGCCATCAAATCGAGCGCAGCGTAGTAGTGGTCTTCGGCCTTCTGGCGGGCGTCTGCATCGGACATGGAAGGAAATTCCTTGGCGGAGACAGGATTCTAACATGCGTAGAGCGCCCGGGATGGCGATAGTGTCAAGTTTGGGACGCGAAGCACACTTGAAGAGTCTGTCCTCCGATTGTTGCCTTACGATTGGACGCAAGGAGTCTTAACTGTGTCCACGCTGAACGCGAATGCGGAAAGAGTTAAGAGACTCACTGGAACGGAAATCTGGCTTTTCATTATCGCCCGCGTTCTCCTTGGCTTTGGTGCGGGAATCTTGAGCGCGCGTTATTTTCCTCAAATTGCAGGGCCGCTGGGTATCCCTTCGCTAGTGGTCGGTCTGCTTCTATTTCTGGTCGCGGCCAAGGGTCTTCGGCGGTCAAATCCAAGTTAAGAAATCACCTCATTCCAAAGCATTAGTCAGGGAAGCCTCGCTGTAGTTATCATGCTTGCATGCGCTATTCGCTCCGTTTTCTCTGGAACGCCACCCAAGGCCATCGCCTGGCTCCCTGGCGGAGTCCTTATCTGCTGTGGCGCATCGAGACATACTGCGGCGTCAAAATGACGCAGATCGGGTTTCTTGAGTTTTGGGAATTTCTGTGGCGGGAGCGCACCAGCCTCTGGCGCTTTCTCAAGTGGACGGCCGAGATGGAGCGCTACGCTCACCCCAAGCCAAAGAGCCTGTAGGCGCCTGGTTTCAACCCCAGCGCCCGCAAGCTCAGACCACTGACCACTGACCACTGACCACTGCTACGCTCCCTTGCCCGCGGCGGCTGCCTCGCCGAGGATGATGCTCACTTCGTTTCCCTTGCCGGCTCCAGTCAACTGGGCCGCCGCTCCGCGATTGGCGGCAATCTCCAGGAAACCCATACTTCCGAGAATGCCGATCACTTCTCCCGGGGCGCCGTCGGCGTAGGTGGTGCGGATTTCGGTGATCTCGCGGCTGCCGACAACGATCTTGAATGGCGTGGGTTCGGCTCCGAAAAGCATGGGAGCATCTTGGGGCGTGATGTTGGTGATCAGGTTTCCGAAACGGTCCACTTTCAGAACCACTCCGCGCAGTCGGTTTTCATCGACGGCTTTCGGCTTGGGCGCCGAAAAACGCACGTACTCTTCAACTTCGTCGCCAAACTTTTGTGAATCAACCTCTTTGGCCAGCCACGCGGCCACGGGAGCAAAAATGTCGCGCGCATGGAAGGTGTTGCTCACCGGCTGCAGAAAATAATGCTCGGAAGTGATATGCCGCACATGCATGCGCTGTTCGCGTGCATAGACCAGCGAAAGCACGCCGTTGTCGGGCGCAATGAAATGATATTTGTCACACGAGGCCAGGATCGGCCGCCGCGCCGTACCCACGCCGGGATCCACGACAACCACATGTACCGTCCGGGTCGGGAAGTAGGAATACGCCTGCGAGATGGTGAGCGCTCCATCCAGCACATCGAAGGCCTGTACCGAGTGGCAGATATCGACAATCTGCGCATCCGGCACGATATCCAGAATCACGCCCTTCATGGTGCCCACAAAATGGTCGTTGCTGCCGAAGTCGGTGGTCAGTGTGATGATCGGACGGGCCAAGGTTTCCTCGCGGACGGGAGACACAGTATTCCCGGACACTCGAAAGTAATTGGTGGTAACAGCGGCGTCAAGGCACGTAGGTAATGATTTAACCGTTACTCGTATCGCAAAGCTTCAATCGGGCTCAAGCGGGACGCCTTCAGCGCCGGATAGAATCCTGAGCAAATTCCAACCAGGGAAAGAATGATGAACGATATCATCATCACGCTCATTGAAGCATGCAGGAATATCGCGCCCTCGTGATTGGCGGTTTTATAGAACTCGTCATACAGCGGCATCGGTGGGATGATCCAGGTAAGAATCTCAGCCACCGCCATTCCGACTACGCCGCCGACGAAAGTCAGGACCAGCGCTTCCAGCAGGAACTGCACCAAAATGTGCCGCGGCCGCGCCCCAATCGCCTTGCGCAGGCCGATCTCCCGGGTTCGCTCCGTGACCGAAACCAGCATGATATTCATCACGCCGACTCCGCCTACAGCCAGGGTGATGACGCCGATCAGCCCCAGCACCGTCTGCAGTCCGAGCGAAAAAGCGTTGATCATAGCCCGGTCCTCGATCGTGTCCCATGCCGGCGTGGCCTTGTCGTCTTTGGGATCGAAGTGATGCCGCCGAGCAACCACTTCCCGCACCGCAGCCAGCGCCTTCTTGTTCAGTTCCGCAGCCGTGGGCTCAAAGATGATCTCGTCGGGATCTTTCAGGTTCTTCAGATCGCGCATCAGCCCGAATGGGATAAAGCCATTGCTGTTGTCCGGGCCGTTGTACATGGAGTCCTGAATCTTGTTGCGCAGCGTCCCGATGACTTCAAAATCAAGGCCCCCAATGCTGACGTGCTGACCCACGCCGGGTGCGCCCTGAAAGACTTTCTTCGCCGCCTCGTAGCCCAGAATCACCACCCGGCGATGGTCGGAAAAGTCTCCGTCCTCGAAATATCGGCCGTCCTCGAGGATCAGTTTGCGCATCTGTCCATATGGCATCTCGACGCCGCGCACCTGAATGGTCACGACCCGCGTGCCAAGTTTGAATCCAAAGTCGCGGTCCGTCTCAGCGCTCACCGCACGGACAATCGGTACCTCGTCGCGAATCGCCTCCACGTCCTCATATTCGTAATTGACCTTCTTGCCAGCCCGTTGGCCGCCGGCCTGCATGCTGGTCTGCCCCGGCCAGAGAACGATCACGTCGTTGCCCATATTGAGGAAAGCGTGCAGCACACTGCCGCCCAGACCCTGACCGTAGGCCAGCAACAACACCACCGAGGCTAGCCCCCACACGATGCCCAGCATGGTCAGCAAGGAGCGCATGCGGTTCCGCATCAGCGCCTGCCAGCCCTGCGAAATGAGTTCTCTTAGAAACATGGAAATGCAGTGGCCAGTGATCAGTGTCCAGTGGCCAGTGGCCAGTGAAAATCAGATGCTGACCAGCACTAGCTAGTCACTGACCACTGACCACTGCTATTGAATGTGAATGTCGCCCGATCCCGTGCGCAGTGTAAGCAACGGCCCCCCGCCACGCACTTTGCCGACGATCGACTTGCGCGTCTCCTGCACCCGTCCCTGAATGGTCATCGTGATCGGCGCATCCACATCCAAAGTGCCCGAACTGGTGGAAATATTCGCGTCGAAAGCGGCATTCGCCGGCAACCGGACGTGCACATTGCCCGATCCGGTGCGGATCTCCCACGCTCCCGTCTGCGTGCCCTCGGCGGTAATGTCACCGCTGCCCGCATCGGCGCGAAATGCTCCTTGAATGCCGCGAGCCGTGATGTTGCCGGAGCCGGTGTGCAGATTAATATCGCCCGATCCGCTTTCTTCCAACTCGATGTCGCCACTTCCGGCGCCCCCGCGCACCGGGCCCGAAATCTCGCGCGCCCGCACATTGCCCGAGCCGGTCTGCACACGAATTTCTCCGGTAAGCCGTAAGAGTTTCATGTCTCCCGATCCACTCTGCAGATCGATGTTGCCGCGAGTGCCTTCAATAATCTGATTGCCGGAGCCGCTGCGGGTGCGGAGTGTGGTGTCGGCGGGCACTGTGATTTCGTAGTCCACTGAAATGTCGCGAGCGTTAACGTAGTCGATGTGAATGCTGTTCCCATCCTGCCGCAGTGGAGGATGCTGTTCAATGTCGCTTACGTCGACGTGACGGCTCCCGAACAGCCAGCGGTCCCCAACGTAGATCTTGCCGCGTATGGTGACAGTGCCCGACGGGCCGCTGCGCACAATAATGTCGCCGGAGCGGGTTTGTGCTTCCAGATCCACTGGCCCGCTGACCTGAAAGGTTTTCTCGAAGTGTCCCTGTGGCGTGGAAGCGGCCGCAAAGGTGGAGGCAAGCAGCACGGCCAGCGCGATCGCCAGGAATGAGGATCGCGCCGGAATAGAAATCGGAAGGCGGTAGGCTCGTTGGTTATTCATGTCGTAGCGACTCCACAGGTGTCATTTCCGCGGCACGCTGGGCAGGATACATGCCCGCCGTCACGGTGATTAAAGAAAGTGTCAGAATCGAAGCAACAATCGAAATCGGAGAGACAATGGGATGAGGAACGAAATCCGGGAGCGGCACTGCGCCCATCGCCACGCAGGTCCCGACCCCAAAGCTGAGGCCAAGAATTCCGCTCGCCACCGTCAGCATGGCCGACTCGGCAAAAAACTGCCGTAATATGTCGCGGTGGGTCGCGCCCAGAGCCTTCCGCGTACCTATCTCCTGCGTGCGTTCCGTCACCGAAACCAGCATGATGTTCATCACGCCAATCCCGCCCAGGCACAGCGTCACAATGGCGACACAGCCAAAGAAAATCGTAACCACGCCGAAGATCTTGTCCAGCAGCTTGGCCCCATCCATGGTGTCCCAAATGAACACTGCATCTTTGTCGAGGGGATCGAAATGGTGTACGCGGCCCAGCGCCTTCCTTACCTGCAAGACCGCCGCATCGTGCTCCTCGGGATCGGCCACCTCAAAAACGATGTCATCGAGCCAGCCCCGAGTAATGCCGGCGCCTTTCTTTTCCGGCGGCGGAAAATCCCGCGACACCGCCGAATAGGGCGCAAACAGGTAGTCGTTATCCGGACCGTCGTAATTCGAGTTCTGTTTCTTTTCCGCCAGCACGCCAATCACGGTGTAGGGCACGCTCTTGATCAGCAGGGCAGCCCCAATCGACGGCTGCCCGGGAAACAGTTGCCGGTTGGCCGCGAATCCCAGCACCACCACTCGCCGCGCGTTGTGCTCATCTTCTTCCGTGATCAGCCGGCCTTCGCTCAGGTTCAACGAACGAAAATCCTGATACGACGGCCACACTCCCACCACACCTCGATTGGCCGAGTTGAACTGGCTTACCTCGGGAATCGTGCGCCGCAACTCGGGGCTGACATTCTTCACGGAGTAGCACTCCGCATGAATCAACCGGGCGTCATCCACATTCAGTTGGATTTCGCGCCCTGCGGCCCGTCCACCCACCTGAGAACTGGTGCGGCCACCCCAGGCGATGACCAGGTCCTTGCCCAGCGTCTCCATATGTTTCTTCTGATCGACGCTGAATCCGCGGCCCAACCCCACCAGCAGGATCACCGACGCGATCCCCCACACAATGCCAAACATCGTGAGGAACGTCCGCATCTTGTGGGCTCGGAATGTGGCGAAAGCCTGGCGCAGGATTTCGAGAAGAGTCATAGGAACCGGCTTTCGGGCTTCAGCTTTCGGGCTCCGGCTCTTGGGCATCCGCCAGAACTCATAAAGCCGAAGCCCGTCAGCCGAAGCCCGAAGCCCGCGTTACTGCAGCACTACCTGATCGCCTTCCTTCAACCCGCTGAGTACTTCCGTCTTGGCGCCGTTCGAGATCCCGATATTGACCGCGACCTTGTTCTTGCCGTCCTTGCCCTTCGGGTCGGGGATTTCCACCGAGGCCTTCTTGTCCTTGTCGTAGAGGATTGCGCCTTCCGGAATCTGCAGCACGCTCTTGTGTTCTTCGAGGATGATCTCGGCGTTGGCGGTCATCTCCGCCTTGAGTTCGCCGCCCGGATTCTGGATCGAAACCCGCACTTCAAACGTGGTGACGTTGTCCTTCTCCACGCCCATCGGCGAAATCTTCGTCACTTTGCCGGTGAAGGTCTTGTCCTTGAACGATTCCACCTTGATTCGCGCTGGCTGTCCCAAATAGACCTTGCCAATGTCGCTCTCGTCCACTTTGCCCTTCACGTAGACTTCGCTCGTGTCTCCAAGATTCATCACCAGCGTGGCCGAAGAGCCCAGCACGAGAATGGAGCTGACTGCATCGCCCATCTGCACATCGCGCGAGAGCACGATGCCGTCGATCGGCGAAACGATGTCGGTGTAGCTTAGCTGTTCCTCAAGCTGCTTGAGATTCGCCTGGTCCTGTTGCACCTGCGCCTGCGCTTGCGAAATCTTCGCCCTCAAAACCGTAACCTGTGCCTTGGAGACATTCTGCTTGTTCAGGGCCAGTTCATAGTTCTTCTGCGCATCATCCAGGGCCGAGGCGGAAACGACTCCGTCCTTCGCCATACCAGTCGCGCGGTCGTAGGCACGCTTCAACAGCGGCACATCCGGACCTTCTGCGTCGACCTTGGCCCGTTCAAGGTCGGCCTGCGTACTCTTCAGGTTGGCTTGCGCTGCTTCCAGAGCGGCGCGCGACTGCTCGACCTGCGCCTCGATCTCGATCTTGTCAAGCTGCGCCAGCAACTGGCCTTTCTTGACGTGATCGCCGTAGTCCACCAAAAGGTTCTTGACGATACCGCTGGCCTTGGACTTCACCTCAACCTTAATGATTGGGGTCACCTTGCCCGTCGCCACCACGCTCTTGGCCAGGTCGCCCTTTTCCACCTTCGCCAGCTTGGAGGGGTCAATCTTGGTGCCGCCGCGCGTCGCCGCGAATACACCGACGGCAATCAGCAGGACAAGCCCGATCACAATTCCGCCCCAGACAAACAGTTTGCGACGCTTCTTCTTAGTATTTCCGTTTCCGTTCACAACCGCCTCCTAAACTTGCTTGGAATGCTTGCCGAAATTTAGAGCCGTCCTGCGCTCTCACTCTAACTGCTTGTCGTCCTGAGGCCCGCGTTCTTTGCGGGTCGAAGAACCCGTGCACTCTCTTGTACGGAGCCAGAGTTGTGTTAGTTCCAGAGATTTCGAGCCGGGCCAGAATTGACCGGCAGTGGCTAAACGACTTGCCACCTGCCAGTTAGACCCTGCTCATGGAAAAAAGGTAGCCCGTGAGTCCAAAAGTTTTACCCTGTTCCCCTGTGCCTGCCCTGAGCCCAGCCGAAGGGTCCCCGGTGCTAGAGAATTTAGGCCGCTATGCTAAATGCGGCTCCTCGGCCCCCAGCCCCTTTGGAATGCTAGAATTAGCCATCAGAATTGCCTAAATGATCGCCTTTGTGCTGCTCCGCGTGCTCCTGATCCTTCTCCTGGTGGCGGCGAATGCGTTTTTCGCGGCCGCAGAGTTCGCCCTGGTCAGCGTTCGCGACACCCGCATTCAGCAACTCATCGAATCGGGACGCATCGGCGCCCGTACCGTCCAGCGCCTCCATCAGCATCTCGACGAAGTCGTCAACGGCGTGCAACTGGGCATCACCATGGTCAGCCTCACCCTGGGCTGGATTGGCGAACCCATGGTCGCCCGCCTCGTGGAATCTTTGCGCTTCGTGCACGAGGTGCCGCACGCGGCGGTTTATGCCCACGGCATCGCTATCGTGATCGCCTTCACCGTGATCACATACCTGCACGTGCTGCTGGGCGAACTTGTCCCAAAGACTCTGGCTCTGCAGCGCGCCGAGCACATTGCCCTGGCCGTGGCCGCTCCCATGGAAGCGTTCCTCACGCTTACCCGCCCAGTGCTTTTCTTCATGCGCCGCTCCGGCGGATTGGTTTTGCGGCTTTTCGGCGCGCGCGACACCCGCCGCGGAGGCGTCGTCCACTCTCCCGACGAACTCAAGCTCATCGTCACCGCCAGCCGCCAGTTCGGCCAGATCCCCGAGTCGCAGGAAGAGATGATCCACAACGCCATCGAACTCGACAGCATCACCGTCCGCGAAGTGATGGTCGCCCGCCCAGATATTTTTTCCCTGCCCTCGGACCTGACACTCGACGACGCCCTGAACCGAGTGGTCGAAGGCCAGCACTCGCGCATCCCCGTCTATGACCCACAGCGCGGCCCCGAGCACATCGTCGGCGTTCTCTACTACAAAGAACTGGTCCGCTGGGTGCGGCTCCGTCTGGTAAATCTTGGCCAGCCCCTGGCCTCGCGCATCGCCCGCACCCAGATTGGCCACATCATGCACGATGTCCTCGTCGTCCCGGAAACTAAGGTCCTGGCAGAGCTGCTGGCTGAATTCAAACAGCGCCGCCGCCACCTCGCGGTAGTGGTCGACGAATTCGGTTCCACCGCAGGCGTAATCACGGTCGAAGATATTCTCGAGCAGTTGGTCGGCGACATCGAAGATGAATTCGACGTCTCCCCGCCAGAGCCGGAGTTGGCCGACGAATCAATCCTCGTGCTCGAAGGCGCAGTAAACATCCGCGACCTCGAAACCCAGCACGGCCTGCTCCTCCCCCGCGACGCCGGATTCGAAACCCTGGCCGGATTCGTACTAGCCCGCCTGCAGCGCATCCCGTATCTGGGCGAGTCTTTCGAGTATGAGGGTCACCGTTACACAGTCGAAGAGATGGAAGGCCACCGCATCGCGAAAGTAAAGATCGAGAAAGTGGAAAACATAGAGGGAAAAGCGGAACCCGCGAAACACGCCGGAGACTAAAGATGCAAGCCCCTGTCATCCTGAGCGAAGCAGATGACTCGCGAAGCGAGTCGTCTGCGAAGTCGAAGGACCACTTGCCCGCCTGCGCGACCACCGGCTCCGCAAGGAATTTCTACCACTGTCCCTCGCACCCTAAGACTGGCAACTGGCGACTGGGTACTGGCAACTGAAACTCCTCCTCCAACGCGTCCTCTACACCCTCCCAGTAATCTGGCTAGTGGTAAGCCTGGTCTTCCTGCTAATCCACCTGGTCCCCGGAGACCCCATCCAGCAAATGCTCGGCGAAGGCGCTCCCCCCGCCGACATCGCCGCCACCCGTCAAGCCTACGGCCTCGACACTCCACTAGGCCAGCAATACCTCCACTACTGGCGCGGTGTCCTCCACGGCGACCTCGGCCCCTCGTTCCGTTACAACCAAAGCGTGACGCGCCTGCTAACCCAGCGCTATCCCTACACGCTGCAACTCACGCTGGCCTCGCTGTTCGTGGCTATCGTC
>Ga0210404_10000262_pt1 | contig 31350 bp, 25 predicted proteins | sample IncBWH28MmetaG_FD_155455 | JGI IMG/M metagenome (GOLD analysis project Ga0210404, IMG submission 155455) | Forest soil microbial communities from Barre Woods Harvard Forest LTER site, Petersham, Massachusetts, United States - Inc-BW-H-28-M | ecosystem: Environmental > Terrestrial > Soil >... | reverse complement strand
GTTCAATGGAGCGGCGGGCTCGGTGATGTCAGCGTTCGGGAATTTGTTCCAGGGACAACTGAATTTTGCCTGGACGAGCCCGCGGCACGCGGTGAAGTGGGGTGTGGAAGCACGCCTTAACCGGGACACGACATACTTCGGGATCAGCCCGAACGGGGAATACGATTTTGGCGGCGGGACGGTTTATTCGCCAGCTTTCATTCCTTCCGCGAGCGGACAGCATGACGTTCAGCCTGGCCAGCCTTTGCCAGACACTTTGAGCAGTCTGTTGCTAGGCTTTCCATATGCATACACGGTCGCGGTGGCGCCGCCCTATGCATCGGACGGCGCGCACATTGGGCCGGCGGCAATCAACCGGAACGATGTGAACGTCTACGTCGAGGACACATGGAAAATCAATCCGCACTGGACGCTCGATTATGGACTGCGATACGAGCTCTACACGCCGATCTCGGAGCGGGCGCGGCGGACGTCGAGTTTTCTGAATTCGTTCCCACCCGCGGGCGTTGGCCAGGAATACTTGATCAATCCGCAGCCTACTTATCAAACCAATTGGAACGGCTGGGGGCCGCGTTTGCAACTGGACTGGAATGCGCCACAGGCAGTGCACGTGCACATGGGCGGGTCGATCACAGTGATTCCGCCAAATATCTGGCAGGACAATCTTCTTACGGGCTCAACGCCCTACGTTGTTTATCCGCGTGTCAATGCGGCGAAAAACGGAGAGATTGCCTACGGATTCCAAATCACACCGAACGAATTGCCGCAGGTTTATAACACCGCTGGCGTGAACGTGTTGGCCAGCGGCGATCCGAAAAAAGTGCCGGCGAACACGGTGATGGACGTAAATCGATACCAGCAGGAATTGGCAACGCTGGCGCCGAGTCGTCAGCTCTCGCTGCTGAGTCTGGCCGGGATCGACCGGCGCTTCGGCAATGGCTACCTGCAAACTTGGACGCTCGGGCTGGAACGGGCTTTCGGCGGCCTTACGGCCGATGTCACGTATGTTGGAACATCGGCATTTCGACTTCCCAGAATGTCCTATCCAAACGCGTATCCCGGAGCGGATCCGGAATTTGCGCGGTTTACAAACTTCGACGGTAGCGGCGCGGTGACGGGTGGTTTCGGATTCGAGTCTGTGGTGACCGCGACGTCGCACTCGTCGTACAACGCCTTGCAGACCTCATTGTCGGGAAATGTCGGGCATGGCGGTCCGTCATTGCAGGCAGGGTATACCTGGGGTAAATCTCTGGATGATGTCAGCGGCATCTTGGGAGGAACAGGGTCCACCGGCGCTGTGACGTTGTTTAGTCCGCAGGACCCGTTCGATACACAAGCGGAAAGAGGGCCGTCAAGCTTTGACGTGACGCACGCCTTCACGTTGAGCGCCGCCCAGGGCTTGCATTTCGAGCATTTGGGACTTCAGTCGGATCGAACCCAGTTGTGGACGAAAGGCTGGGAGTTGCTGAGCATCTCGACGATCACTAGTGGTTCGCCGTTTACGGTGTATTCGGGGATCCAGCAAACGGGTGCGGGAACGATTGGCGCGGATCGGCCCGACCAGATTGGCAGTCCGGACCTCTCGAGCGCCGGCAGTTCAACGCGACCGCGCGACGATTATCTTGGGCGGGGCGCGAACAACGCAAGTTTCTTTTCCATTCCCATCGGGATCGCGGGCGGATCTGGACCAAACTCCGGGCGCTTTGGAACACTCGGCCGTAATACTCTTCGAGGCCCGGCATATTATGACTTCGATTTTGCGCTCATCAAGACAACTCCGATTGGCCGCCGGGAAAGCGGCTTGGAGCGGGCGGACCTGCAATTCCGCGCAGAGTTATTTAATCTGTTTAACATCGTCAACATGGGGCTACCCGCGAACATCATCGCGGGTACAGGGTTTGGCATGATCAGCAAGACTGCTGGAACTTCGCGGCAAATTCAGTTTTCGCTAAAGCTCATCTATTGAGGCACGTCCTGCAGCGACACAGGAGAACGCAAGGAAGATTTTGGTCTTGTCGTGACCCGCTACGGACTGGAACGATTCCTTTATCGAGATTCGTTTGTATCAAGGGAGCGCCGGCGCGGATGGCTCGCTTATGTGTCGCTCGTGTCCGTCAAAAAACCGCCAGATTATGCGGCTTTTGACAAAAACGTCGATCGAAAATCCCCTACGTTCACGCCGCCTCAAAGCCATCCAGGCGCGTAAATCATTGCTTCCCATCGATTTGAGCTGGTGCCGGGAGGGGGAGTCGAACCCCCAAGACCCGAAGGTCGGCGGATTTTGAGTCCGCTGCGTCTGCCAGTTCCGCCATCCCGGCTCGGGATATCTATCTTAGCTTACGCCGATCTTTGAAATCTACTTTGCCGCTAGGGCGTCATGCCGGAAGCACTGCACGGCGTGGTCATTCACCATTCCCACGGGGTGCGGCTAAAGGTCGCGCAACTACTGCAGCGACTTCGGTTCCGACTTGTTCTTCGGCGACTTCTTATCCAGCAGCGACACTAACTCTCTTGCACAGGCGGGAACCGCAACTTTGCGCTCCACAATGATTTCTTTTGCGGTTAACTTCCTCCCGTAAAGTTTTTCATTGGCGCTGCCATCGGAGCGCAGGGTCGAGCCTTCGAGCGATATTCCCGCGAACAACCCCTTGTTGCGCGAGTAAGAAAGAATCTCCGCATTCATCACCACATCGGTGGCGCCCTCGGCGGTGCGGCCCTTGGGACCAGCGGCCGCAGAAGCGTCCGCCCCCAACTTCACCTTGCTCGACAGCAGGGATCGTGCTCCTTTGGGATTCATCACCAGCAAAACAAAATCCGTGGCCTGGCCACCCAACTGGAACCCGATGCTCACCCCTTCCAGGGCGTACAGAGCCGGCGCCCCCCACGGCCCGGTATAATGCGCGCCGCTGCGGCACACCATCACCCCACGGCCGTAGCTGCCTCCTACCCCGAACGCACCCTTCAACACCGAAGGCAGAATCACCACGCACTCAGCCTTATCCAGCAAGTCTTGGGGAATGTCGTCGGGAATGTTCAGGATTTCTTTCAGCACCTGCCCGGCGTCCTCCACCCGGTCCTTTTCCTTCTCGTCATTGGCAGCGAATGCGGCGGATGCGCACAGGCATAGCGTCAGAAAACATACGACAATCTTGTTGATCTTCATATCGGTATCGGGTCCTCCCAATTTGTTCTTTACTATTTTCCTGTAAGGCGGCCCATCATTTTAGACCGAATAAATCTGACCGTATAAGCCCATTGAGGAATTGTAATCTCGAAGTTGCAGAAATTGGGTTTTTCCCGGGATCGCAAGCGTCAACACCTGCAGCTTTGCGGCCATGACCAAACGTGTGCTCCTTTTGTAACTTGGCACCCTGCTTCACACCCTTCTAAAGTCAAATGAACAGCATAGCCCGCCTATCATTCGGCATCCGGCGTGCATCTAATCAGTTGGAAGTGCCCTCTGGGCCTGGGTTGGAGTGAAAATTTTGGATTCTTTGGGAATGAAGTACACGCACCCCGCCTACCGCCTTGTGGCGCTCTTGGCCACTTTCGCCTTGACTTTCGCCTCACCGGTTCTTTCTCAGTCTGATCCTTATGTGACCAGCACTGCGAGTCTCAACGCCTACAACGGCCCTGCCGCTTCGGACGATCCTCAGGCAGGCTCGCTGCTCACCATTCACAAGCGCGTCGACGAAGTGAACGTCCTGTTCATTGCCACCGACAAGCACGGCAAATTTGTCCGTGACCTCAACCAAAACGATTTCGCCATCCTCGACGATCACAAGCCGCCGCAGTCCATTCTCAACTTTCACCGCGAAACCGATCTGCCTTTGCATCTCGGTTTGCTCATCGACGTGAGCGGATCGGTGCACAGCCGTTTTGATTTCGAGCAGGATGCCGCCATCAGTTTCCTGCAGCACGCGATCCGCGCCCGCTTCGACAAAGCCTTCGTGCTCGGCTTCAACACCCAGAGTCAGATGACGCAGGACTTCACCGACAATGTTGAACTGCTCTCCGCCGGCGTGCACAAGTTGCAGGATGGAGGAGGCACGGCGCTCTATGACGCCGTCTACCGCGCCAGCAAAGACAAGTTCTTGAAGGATCGTCCGGATCGTCCCGTGCGCAAGGCGATCGTACTGGTGAGCGATGGTGAGGATAACCAGAGCGAAGTCACGCGCGCGCAAGCCATCGAAATGGCGCAGCGCGCCGAAGTCATCATCTATGCCATCTCCACTGACGATAGCGGCCTCGTCCTGCGGGGCGACAAAGTTCTGGAACAACTCGCTGAAGCCACCGGGGGCCGCGCCTTCTTTCCTTTCAAGATGAAAGACATCACCCACTCCTTTGCCGCCATCGAGGACGAACTCCGCAGCCAGTACGTCGTCTCCTACAAGCCCGCCAACTTCGACGCCGACGGCCGCTACCGTTCCATCGAGATCTCTGCCCTGAAGAAGGACTTGCAAGTCCGCGCCCGCAAAGGCTACTTCGCCCCGCAACAGTAACCGTCCGGCCCGAAGACTCTTCACCACAGAGGCACACTGAAAATCTCTAATGGCTCTGTGTCTCTGTGGTGAAAAGCTCTCTTCGCGGCTAGCATTGCTGTCGTCACTGCGGCTCGGAAAGGGCTGGTCCGGCGCACGCTCTTGCCCGCTCGATCAGCAGGTCGCGTTCGCGAGTATTGCGGGTGAGGCCGGCTGCGCGCTCGAACTCGGCGCGCGCCTCGTCCATGCGGCCGAGCTTCTTGAGAAGGTCGCCGCGCACGCTCGGCAACAGGTGATAGCTTTCGAGGGAGGGTTCGGAAGTGAGTGCATCGACGAGTTCGAGGCCCGCAGCCGGACCAAACGCCATGGCCAGCGCCACCGCACGATTCAGCTCCACTACCGGGGATGGCGTCAGCCGGGCGAGCTCCCCGTAGAGCGCCACGATTTGTTTCCAGTCTGTCTCTTCCGGCGTCCGCGCTCGCGCGTGACACGCCGCGATCGCAGCCTGCAGCGCGTACGGGCCAGGTGGCCCATCGTCGTTCCCGGCCCGGAGCTTTTCCGAGCGGGCGTTCTCTGCCCGAGCATTTTCCGATCGAACATTTTCCGATCGAGTCAGCGCCGCCAGTCCACGGCGGATCAGGAGTTGATCCCAGCGGGCGCGGTTTTGATCGAAGAGCAAGATAGGCTCTCCAGCCGGGCCCACGCGCGCGCCCGAGCGCGATGCCTGGATTTCCATGAGCGCGACCAGGCCGTGGACCTCCGGCTCCCGCGGCGCCAGCTCGGCCAGGATACGGCCCAGACGAAGCGCGTCTTCGCAGAGCGCAGGCCGCATCCAGTCGTCCCCGGCTGTCGCCGAGTAGCCCTCGTTGAAGATCAGATAGAGGACCTCGAGCACGGATGACAAACGGGCGGCGAGCTCGGGGCCACGCGGTACCTCGAAGGGGACGCGCTTCTCGGCAAGTGTGCGCTTGGCGCGGACGATGCGCTGCGCGATGGTCGATTCCGGGACCAGAAACGCCCGCGCGATCTCCTCCGTCGTCAGACCTCCGAGCAAGCGGAGCGTGAGGGCAACCCGCGCTTCGGTGGAGAGTACCGGGTGACAGGACACGAACACCAGGCGCAGCAGATCATCGCCAACATCGTCATCGAGGGCTGCATTGAAATCCGGCACGACCATCTCTTTCGTTGCCAGCTCGCGGCCGAGTTCCTCGTGCTTGCGCTCAAGCCGCGCACTTCGCCGGAAGTGATCAATCGCACGATGCTTGGCCGCAGCCATAAGCCAGGCACCCGGATTGTCCGGGACGCCTGACTTCGGCCACTGTTCCAGCGCAGCGACAAGAGCATCCTGCGCCAGATCCTCGGCAACGCCGACATCACGCACCATCCGCGCCAGGCCGGCGATCAGCCGCGGCGACTCGATCCTCCAGACCGCGTCAATCGCACCATGGGTGTCGGTAGCCACTGCGAAGATCACACCATGCTTCAATCCCGGAGCGCAAGCCGGGACGCGCTTTGTGAGAACGCCCTTTGTCAGGACGCTCTTTGTCAGGACGTCCGCTCGCCGGGACGCTCCGCGCCGTGAACCGTGCTTCTACTTGGCTGCCGTACTCGACCGCTCCTGCAAGCATTGAGCGAAGTCCTCAGGGCCGAATATCTGACGGACCTCGGTCTCGCCTTCCCACCCCGGCCAGTGTTTCCGGTGAAGGTCCATGAAGCGCACCGCACCGTCAATCGCCTCTTGCTTCGACTTCAGCTCAAACTCCGCATAACCGCCGATGACCTCCTTGGCCTCGGTGAAAGGCCCATCGGTCACCGTCAGCTTCCCTCCGGAAACCCGGACGCGGGTGCTCTGTGCGGTTGGGGCAAGGCCGCCGCTCCCGAGCATCGTGCGGTCTTTTGCCGACTCTTCGCTGAGGATTGCAATGGCATCCATCAGCTCTTTGGGCGGAGGGCCCGAATTCTCGGCGGACTTGACCAACATCATGAATTTCATCGTCATATCTCCCTTTTTATTTCTGATTTGTGAAGCCGAGTTTCCGCACGCTTTCAACCAGCCGAAGCCAGGCTCTATTTATACGTCGAACGAAGGACAGCGAAATCGACATCCAGTGACTCTGTGCTTGAAGGTATTTTTCTGGAAGTACTGGTTAGGCGTCGGCAACTCTTTAACGTTATCCGTGAAAACATCGAGCAACAATGCCGCTCCCGCGACGACGAGAAGCAGCGGCCAGAACGATATCAACATCCCCAGGAAGGCTACCGCGAACCCATGGCGATCCAAGCCATAGGCCCGCGCAACGTGGGCGGCCGCCAGAACGACCGATGGCAGCGTCCCAAGCGACTCCCCCGCGCTGATGCCGAGGAAATGCCTCAACTGGGCGGCGACCCTATTCACGTTCCCTAACAGAACATGCAGCCCGACCCCGACCAGGATCCCGCCCGCGATTGATCTAAGGCTCTCAGCGGGTTTGTTTCGGCCTGTCATATCCTGCTCCTGAACTGTGTTTTCTTGCCTCTATTTACACGTCGAATGACGGTGGGTGAAATGGACAAGTACTACGTTATTTTGTTAATCGCTCAAACCCAGCCGCGGCCTCTTGCACATCGGCCGGAAAGTCCGACATCTCCTGCACCTGGCGCAGTTCGATCACTTCATTATCCGAACCAGGGCAGCGCGACGCCCATTCCACCGCCTCTTCTTTCGACTTGACCTGAATCATCCAGTATCCGCCGACTACCTCTTTCGCCTCAGCGAAGGGCCCGTCAGTCACCTTGGGCTTGCCCCCGGAGAATGTGACCCGCGCGCCCATCGAGGGCGGATGCAGGCCATCGAGCGCCAGCAGCACGCCCGCCTTTTGCAGAGCTTCGTTGTACTTCATCATGGCGGCCACGGCCTTGGCGTCTGGCACGGCGCCCGGCTTGGCTTTCTCGTACCCCTTGGGGATCATCAGCATCATGAATCGCATGGCAATCGTCTCCTTCTATTCTTGAGTTCGGAGCAGGGGGTCCCCGGAGTGTCTCGTCGGTCGAACCTCAGCTCCTACTCTGATGTCGAACCAGCGATCATAAGATCGACAGCTACATTACTTTTTTGGAGACATTTCTGAACGAATCGTTGAAAGCCGGCCGCGCGATGGAGCCTGCCCCTGAGCGAGCCGCAAGGGGCCGCGCTCTTTGCGGCCCAATAAATCGCGCGTTTGGCTCGCTTCCGTATACGGCGGGTACCGTCACCCTCCGAACAATCCCCGAAACATCTTTCTCACCCTGGAAGTACCCTCACGTCAACGAGCGCTATCGCGTGCTTTCGACAGTCTACTCGCGGAGAGAATTGTGATGTTGAAACCTCGCCTTCCTCGCTACAATCGGCAGCATGGAAACTCGAATTGCGTTGCTTGTTGCGTGCTTGTGCTGGACTGCGGTGGCACAACAGCAAACCGCCCCTTCCTCTGAAGCGGGCCACATTGCGAATAATGTTGTCTTCATGTCCCCGGGAGACAAATTCGGGGTGAACCTCGCTGTGGCGGCAGACGGAGCGGCACTAAGCATCACCGAAGAGCCTAATCTGAAGAACGCGAACCTCGTACTCAGCTTCAGACAAGAGAAGGGAATGATGCTGTTTACGATTGAGAATCGAACCGAACATTGGCTGGCGTACGAAGCGGGTATCAGGGTTCCCAAGCGTGACGGACTTTACAAGACCAGCGTGATGCCCCTTGGACCGCTCCTAAGCAACGTCGAGTCGTGGCCGCATCCGATTAACCAACTCGCACTTAAGAACTTCAGCTTCACCGAGAAACCCGGAGGCAAGCCTGCCAAAAAAAAAGGCACCCAAACGGGTGAACAGACGACGGAAGCTGATCGCCGGGTGCCCCATTTTCTCGCGTCTCTTGCGAGAAGTGGGCCTTTCCTTCCACGATGACTCATGACGTCCTACCCTTTCCGCGAATCTGTCTTCCCGGTTCGTATGTTCGTATCAGGGTATGCCTTCAGAGCCTGCTATCGGGGTTTTGAGTGTAATCGCCTGTTTGCATCAACTGATCGCCCACCTACGGTATACGAATTATTGCGTAACCGTATTTTGTTCAAGAGTGACTTGGGTCTGCGCTAACAGCTGACCGTTCACAGATGCTCCCGTTTTCAGGTTGATGGCTGTTTGAGACAAAATAACACCATTGAACTTAGCGTTTGCCTGAATGGTTACATCTCCGAAGGTCTGCCAGAATATGTTCTTAGCTTGTGCGCCGCCGCTTAAGACTACCTTCGTTGCGCTAGCCTGATCCAAGGTTTGAGCTATCTGAAATATCCAGACATCATTCGGACCGCCAGAAAGCGTCACGTCCGTTGATATGCTTACACCAGTACCCCATTTGTAAAGACCCGGAGCGATAGTTAACCCTCCGATCTCACCAGCTCCCAGGTTGGTGGCAGTTGGAAGTGTACGCCCCGCCGCATCGGTGTATGCAGTCATCATGTCTTTGACGGCGGCCGTCAGTAACGTAGCGTTAGTTATCCGGCACGGTTGTGGACCGGCTGCATCGACAGAGTAGCTCTTACCGGTTACTTCCGCGCAGGTCAGGTTATCAGCTGCTCCTGTGATCGGGCTTGCCCCAACGTCTCCAGTGATAACGGATGCTGGCACATCCGTTACTCCAGACTTGGTTAGGACAGCAAAAGAAGACGCTGATTTAAGGTCTAGCGGCGCAGGGCCTTTTCCGTTCGGGTTTGAGAGATGGGTTGAGGGTGAGTTTCCGCAGGCACACATAGTTACAAGTAGCATCACAACCAGTACTCTGTTCATTTATCAATCTCCTGAGTGTCTCCAGACTCGCTCATTTGCTTCGGCAGCGCTGTGCAGAATTGCTCACATTCACACACGTTAGGATGCCATCGGCGCCGCAGAGCATAGGTTCCATCGTGTACTTTTTTGGCGCAGGCACAAGCAGTCTGCGGATGAAAGATGGTCAGTCTTGCACAGGAGTTCGATAGTTCTCGCAAAATCGCCATAACGCTCATTGACCCCTTCCAAGGGGTTTGAGTGAATCGCCTGATTGCGACAGTTACCCCTTGCCGCCCTGATGGCCTGTGCGAATATGGAGTGGTGCCAAAGCGAAAGATCATCGTCAATATCGCCACGAGCGCGGACGGCTATGTCGCTCGGACGGATGGCAATCTCGATTGGCTGACGAGACGGCCAGCTCCAAAGGGCTTCTACGGTCTCCCGAGGTTTTCGCGTTCCATCGATGCCAAGATTCTCGGTCGCAAGACCTTCGACCTAAGTGTGAAGATGGGCGCGAGCTTCAGCTCAGATGACGTGCATTATGTGTTCTCGCGTCGCCCTCCCTCTGCATCCGCGCCGGTCGGCGTGCAATTTGTCACGGAGTCGATCAGGGCCTTTGCCGAACGCCTCCGTAAGCAAGCTGGCAAGAATATCTGGATGATGGGCGGAAGTGAGATCATCGGCTCCTTTCTTGACGAGGACGCAATTGATGAGTTCATCATCACCGTCGTGCCGACGTTGATCGGGGATGGCATTCCCCTCATTGCACCGAGGCATCGTGAGGTGCCGCTGCGGCTGCGATCTTTGCAGCGATTTGCGGACAGCGTCGTTCAACTTCATTACGAAGTGCAGCGACCGAGAGCTTGAGGCAAGCTAAATCCGCCTAACCGCCGGTCGCACTTTCGCCACAGGCTGCTGCGGGGTCTCAATTCGGGATCAAATTGGCGAAATATCGCCATAGCACTCACTGACACGGTTTCGAGCGAGATGCACAGCAGTTGAAGGAACGGGCAGAAATCAGTGCGTTTAGCACCAGCTCGGACCGCAAGGTGTAGGCACTCGAATCCGCCATTCTAAAATCTTTGGCAAGGTCCAGAGAAACGCTATCGTACTCGTGATCGCCTCCTACTAACTTCACAATCACGGTTTTCGGTCTTCGGTTGCACTTCTCCAGAAGCCCGTTCACCATGGGCCTGCGACTTTGGGTCAGGAATTCAATCGGGATACGGAATGTTCCATTCTCGATGGTCACTTCCCCCGAGTCTCCCGCCACATCCTTCTCATCGACCAACTGGACCCGAACTTTGGCGTTACTGGGTGCATGATCAACTCGGCCTCTCACGATGACCACGTCGACCGGGCACGAAGCGTGCGCAAACGCGCAGGTGATTAGAGCAACGCCTACCATCGAAGTCAGAGTCTTGGCCGCGCCGAAAATCATAAGGCAGCCTCCGGTCCAACCTCGTGAAATCATGCCACAAACCGGCTCGGCCCGCGGCCATATAATTTAAGAAGCTGCTGCCCTACCTCTGCGCCCACATTCAGAAAAGAACATAATGGCAACCGGCGAAATATCTCGATTTCGCTCATTGATCGCGGCGGCCGCTGGACGGATCAGGGCAGGATGCGAAATGTCAATCGCCATTTTTTCGATAGGCCGCAGAAGGTCTCACTCCGCAAGGGCGAATTGTGGCAATATTGCTCATTAGGAGGTGATCCCCCATGTTCCCGGTTCGCATAATTCTCTGGACGGCAGCTATGGCATATACCGGCTTCATTCTGACCAACCAGGGGCTGCGAACGTTCAACAGCCTCTCAATTACAGAAACATTCCTCGGAGCCTTGACGGGATTTTTTCTTGCCATCATGTTCACTCTCCGGGAGCGGCGTCGACAGAGACCTGTGTTCGTTGCGCATTCCATTGCACAAATCTTCCCGGGCTGGGACACCTCCGGCGAAAAACGCGACTCACGTCCGAAGCCAGAGCGTTGATCCCAACAGGCAGGCTGAGTCAGGGCTGATCGTGCTTAATCAGCCCGTGAGCTAAATTTCAGTCGACGTCATATTGCCATCGCACTCACGATTCGATTCGGGCGCGGCTACCCCAGATAACCCTTGCCAGACTTCGTTTGCGCCTGCGCCCTCCCTGTGCTAACGTCCCATTGATTCCGACAATTCAAGAGTCCCAAGGAGACGCCCATGTTCGGCATCATTTTTGTCGTAATCCTTGTCGTCATCGCCGTCGTACTGATCGGCATGTACAACAGCCTGGTGCAGTTGCGGGTGCGCTGCGACTCCGCCTGGTCTGACATTGATGTGCAGCTCAAGCGGCGGCACGACCTCATCCCTAACCTGGTCGAGACCGTCAAAGGCTACGCCGCGCACGAAAAAGGGACGTTCGAAAACATTGCCAAGTTCCGTTCGCAGGCCATGCAGGCCACCACGCCAGAAGGTAAGGCGGTCGCCGAGAATCAGCTCACCGGAGCCCTGAAGAGCCTGTTTGCCGTGGCCGAAAATTATCCGGAGCTGAAGGCTTCGGAACAATTTATGCAGTTGCAGGGATCGCTGAGCGAGACCGAAGACTCGATCCAGAATTCGCGGCGCTACTACAACGCGGTGGTGCGGGACTTGAATACGAAGATTCAGTCGTTCCCGACGAACATTCTGGCCAACATGTTCGACTTCAAGGCGCGGCAGTTCTTTGAGACCACCGAGGCCGCCGACCGCGAGCCGGTCGCGGTGTAGTTCTGATCGTATGATCGGGACTGGGAATAAAGGATCGGCGTTGGTCAACTCGGAGATGTGGGAAACAGCCTCGAAGACGCCGGCAGTGACGTGGAAGAGCGGCCCTTCAGCGCCGCGTAAAGCTCCAAGAAATGCTGCGGGCTTCAGCCCCCTTGGTCGCACTTTCCATCCGACATTACTGGTGCTTGCCACTCTTTTCGCCCTTGCCACCCCCGCCGCGGCAAAATCCTGGCGCATCTCCAACTTTCAGGACACCATCACAGTCAACCCCGACGGCAGCGCTCTGGTCAACGAGACCATCACGCTGGCGTTCGAGGGTGAGTTCCACGGCATTCACCGCGCGATTCCCATCGAATATCCCGGGCCAAACGGCACCAACTATCAACTCTTCGTCGACCTCATCAGCATCACCGACGAAAACGGCGCCAGGTTGAAGTACGACTCTTCGCGTACCGGCGCTTACCGCGACCTGAAAATCTACATCCCGAACGCAGTCAGTGCCACGCGCACTGTGGAGATCGCCTACCGTGTGCGCAACGGCACGCGCTTTTTCGATAACGACCCCGACAGCCACGACGAGTTCTATTGGAACGTGACCGGCAACGACTGGCAGGTGCCCATCGATCACGTCACGGCCAGCGTGCACTTCCCTGCCGAGGCGGGCGGGGATTCGTCTCTACGCGCGCAAGCCTTCACCGGCGTCTACGGCTCGACCGAGCGCAATGCAACCGCCAAGGTGAATGGCTCAAACGTCGAATTCGAAACCAACAATCCTCTGCCCATTCGTGGCGGCCTGACGATCGATGTCTACATCCCCAAAGGCATCCTCAGAGAGCCCGGGCGGCTCACCAAACTGTTCTGGTTCGTTGGCGGCAACCCCGCCGTATTCCTCCCGCTGGTCAGCTTCGCGGTGATGGCGGTTCTGTGGTGGTATAAAGGCCGCGATCCCTACCCCGGCATGTCGGTCGCGCCCATGTATGAGCCGCCGGCTGGCATCTCTCCGGCGGAGGCCGGGACTTTGCTCGACGATCGCATTCATCCGCGCGACATTACATCGACCATCGTCGATCTGGCCGTGCGCGGCTACCTCAAGATCGAAGAGACAGACGAAAAAGGCATTCTCTTCCACCACAAGGACTACATTTTCCACCTGCTCAAGCCCATGTCGCAGTGGACCGATAAGGGCGTGGTGCCGCACGAGCGCGTGATGCTGACCAACATCTTCCTGGGCGATGTCCCGGAGACACGCCTCTCCAGTCTGAAGAACCGTTTCTACACCGCCGTACCCGTGGTCCGCGCAGATATTATGTCGGCGCTCAAGCAGAAGGGAATTTACGCGCTCGATCCCGAGTCCGCTAACGTCTACAGCGCCGGAGCGGCTTTCGGAATCTTCATTCCGTTCGCGGTTTTCCAGTTCATGGGCTGGGCCGACTTCCTCAGTTCCGTCCCGGTGCTAGTGGTGTGCCTGGCGATCAGCGCCATGATCTGGTGGCTCTTCGCGCGCGTAATGACGGCAAAGACTCTCAAAGGATCGCGCACTCACACCGCCGTGCTCGGATTCCAGGAATTCATGAACCGCGTGGACGCCGAGCGCCTGAAGACGATGCCAGCCAACACGTTCGAGAAATTTCTCCCCTATGCGATGGCCCTCGGCGTAGAGCACCACTGGGCGCAGGCCTTCGCCGGCATCGTGAAAGATCCGCCAAGTTGGTACGTAGGCCCAGGCTACGGATACGGCATGGGATTCAATCCCATCTTCTTCAGCTCCTCTATGCATGGTATGGCGACGGACATGCATCAGGTGTTTGTGTCGGCGCCGCGGGCCAGTTCCACGGGATCAGGATGGGGCGGCGGTGGTGGCGGATTCAGCGGTGGTGGGGGATTCTCCGGAGGCGGCTTCGGCGGCGGGGGCGGCAGCGCCTTCTAATCTTGTCTCAGAGAATCTCTGGTGCGCCCGGAGAGACTCGAACTCCCAACCCTCTGCTCCGAAGGCAGATGCTCTATCCATTTGAGCTACGGGCGCCTAGAGCATTTTACGGCAAACTGGGGCGCAAAGCCGAGTTTGCCGAAGTGGTTTTTCTATATGAGTTGGCGGAGCGGGCGGCATCCTTCAGGAAAAAATAAAGGGGCCGGTCGTCGAAGGATCCGGCCCCTTCACCTCACGCGAGGTGAATCTTAGTTTTCTCCGCCGGGGATGCTGCTGCCCCAGAGTACGTTGCTGCCCCACAACACGTTGCTGCCCCAGAGCACGTTGCTTCCCCAGAGGACGTTGCTGCCCGAGGGCGCGTTCGAACCCCAGAGCACGTTGCTGCCCCACGGCTCCTGGGAGCCCCAGAGGACATTGCTGCCGTAGATTGTGCTGCTCGAATATGTGCTGCTGGAGGATGCGACGAACTGGGAAGATCCCCAGACCGCGGCGTTCGACCAATTGGAAGATGTATTCCAAACGGCGGAGCGATCGTCCTTCATGGAGACTTGTTTGGTGGTCGCATTGAAGGTGGCGATGGGAGACATCGCGGTACCTTTCGCCACATCGGTGCTGTTCAGGGCCGCCTCGACATCAACGTAGCCGGCGCCGATGGTGAAGACGTCGTACTGGTCGGTGTAAGTAATTCCCGTGGTTGAATCGGTGGTGCTGCTGAATGTGGGGAAAGACTTGTATGCCGTCTTCATGAGGCGCGCCTTCACCTGATCTGGTGTAAGGTAGGGACTCTTCTGCAGCAAGTCGGCGACGACTCCGCTGACCACGCCGGTGGCCATGCTGGTTCCACTCAGCGTGAAGTAGGTAGAGGAAGATGCACTGCTTCCCCCGTTCATGTAGTAGCTGTAAGGCACGCGATTGCCCGGGTTTTGGTTATAAAGGGTTGAGCCGGGGGCCTCAAGCGAGACGAGCAAGTTGCCCGGCGCGACGAGATCGGGCTTCACGACTGCGTCAACTACGCTCGGACCCTTGGAACTATAGCTGGCGACAAGATCGTCGGTGCGCGTTGGTGTGCCCATGGGCTTCATCGCGCCCACGGTGATGACATAAGGATCGTTGCCCGGGGAATTCACGGTGCCATAGCCATTGGTGGGCTGGTAACGGCCGTTGTTGCCCGAGGCCACCACAACGACGATGCCGCTCTTCCAGGCCTTCTCGACCGCCTGGCACAGTGGGTCCAGTTTGTAAGTCTCGTATACGGCGCGGCCAAGCGAAAGGTTGATGACGCGAATGTTGTACTGCGATTTGAGAGCGATCGCCTGGTTGATGGCAGCGATCACCGCGCTATCGGTAGAAGCGCCGTTGGCATCCAGTACGCGCAAGTTGACGATGTTTGCGCCGGGAGCGATACCCTTGAACGTTTTGGTGAAGAAGGGGCCGGTGGAACTGAGACCATCACCAGCGATAAGACCTGCGATGTGGGTGCCGTGACCGTACTGGTCACCGGCGCTCGAATTCCCGGGCACGAAAGATTGCTGATAAACCACTCGCGAGAATGGCAGGATGCCGGTGTGGAGATCGGCATGATTGCTCACACCGCTGTCGATCAGCGCCACACCAATGCCGGCCCCGGTGTAGTTCGACTGCCAGGCGAATTCTGCATTGACCGCAGCGGCGGCATTATTGAGCGTCGGCGCCAGTGGGCGGTCGGCGCTGATGTAGACGACATTCGACTGGTTCGACAGGTTCTGGATGCCATTGCCATCGAGCAGCGCGACCACGCCATTGATCAGCGGCAACTGGCCCAGGATCTTGCCGCCGAGGCTCAGAATGGCATCCACCGCGCAAAAGATGAAGCCGAAGATCCCGCTGCAGTTTATCTGCGTCCCAGGCGCGTATTGGACGATGACCTGGGTCTGCTGCGTCGAAGGCTGGTTGCGCAGCTCTGGCGATATTTTGGAGTCGTCGGCACGGGCGATCGTCACCGTGGCGATTAACATTACGATCACTAGCCTCTTCATAATCCCCCTGTGTAAAGCAACGCCTAAAAGCGGCGCGTCAATGAAGCAGTCGTACGCGTTCCCCGCGTTGTTACGTGCAGATGCAGGTCCAAACGGGCGAGAATCAACCCTTACGATTCAACGAGTTAGAGAATCGAACCTGGGGTTGACGGGACAGCTTGTCGCAGCGAGCAGGGGCGAGGACAAATTGTCACATGAGGCGCGGGGACATGGGAGCATCGGTTACTTTCGTTCCTCATTGTGGAGGCGATTCGTCGGTGCGGCGGGCTCGGGACAGAGCAGTGTGGGTGAGAACCTCAGTCGTCCCAGCGGGACGGACTCTATTGTCCCCACCTTTCCGAGCGCTGAAGGCGCTGGGGTATTATCGCGATGCCCCCTTCGACTCGCAGCATTTTCATTCTGCCCGTGATGACTCACAAAACGGTACTCACGCAGACGTCTGCTCCACCCGCTTGTTTGCGGTGATGCGCGGCTAAGGCCGCCCTTTCACAACGAGCACGAAGGTAACCCGCGGGGTCACTTTTGCGCGGACATTGCCTCTGACTTCGGCAAGAATCTAAGGGGACTCCCAATGTCAGGGGCAAGACAAATTGGCGCAAATGCGTATATCGGCGGAATGGCGCTGGTGGCCTTCGGCTGCTTCGCTTTTGCGTGCTTGCACTGGCAATCCACGGATCCGGTTAAGTTCGCCTGCTATCTGACCGCCGCGCTTCTGGCGTCGTCCTTCAAAGTAAGCCTGCCCGGCATTGAAGGAACGCTGTCGATGAATTTTCTGTTCACGCTCATTGGAATTCTGGAAATGAGTTTGCCCGAGACCCTGCTGATCGGGCTGGTGAGCACGCTGGCTCAGTCCTATTGGAAAACAGCGCGGCGGCTGAAGCCGGTGCAGTTGGTGTTCAATCTGTCGCAGGTAACGATTTGCAGCGCCGCCGCGTATGGCGCATACAAACTGGTGGCGGTTCATGTCCTTCATGGTGCGGGACCGCTGGCATTGCTGGCGGCGGCGATCACGCACTTCGTTTTTGGCACGGCAGCGATGTCGACCATCATCGGACTGACAGAAGACAAGGCCGTCCGGAAGGTCTGGACCGAAAGCTACCTGTGGCTGTTTCCCTATTACATGGTGGGAGCGGCCATCGCCGGGTTGGTCAGCTTTCTGAACCGGTACATCGGATGGCAAGCTTCTCTGCTGGTTTTGCCACCGATCTACCTTTTGTACCGCTCTTATCGTCTTTATCTGGGCAAACTGGAAGCGGAGAAGCAGCACGCGGAGAAACTTTCCAATCTTCACCTGCGCACCATCGAAGCGCTCGCTCTGGCCATCGAGGCCAAGGACCAAACCACCGGGGAGCATCTGCAGCGCGTGCGGATTTACGCCATGGAACTGGCGCGGGAACTAGGTTTGACGGAAGACGAAACTGAAGCGCTGCGGGCGGCTTCGGTGCTGCACGACATTGGCAAGCTGGCCGTGCCGGAACATATCATCTCGAAGCCCGGCAAGCTTACGCCGGAAGAATTCGAGAAGATGAAAATCCATCCCATCGTGGGGGCGGAGATTCTAGAGCAGGTGGACTTTCCGTATCCGGTTGTTCCCATTGTGCGCGCCCACCACGAGAAATGGGACGGCAGCGGCTACCCGAGTGGTTTGCAAGGCGAAGCGATCCCGATGGGGGCGCGCATTCTGGCGGCCGTCGACTGCCTCGACGCGCTGGCTTCGGACCGGCAATACCGTAGAGCGTTACCGTTGAACGAAGCCATGGCCAAGGTAGCCTCAGAGGCCGGCATCAGTTTCGATCCACGCGTGGTCGGGATTCTACAACGGCGTTATGTGGAACTGGAAAAGCTCGCCAAGGAGCAACCCTCGAAGGCTCCGCCGAAATTGTCGACCGACATCAAGGTGGAGCGGGGCTTGGCTCCGGATGCGGGTTTCGCGGAGTCCGAAAAGCCGCTTGCCTACGAGATGCCTGCCCAGGATCACCTCAACGTCATGGCAGCGGCCCGGCAGGATGCGCAAGCGCTCTCCGAGTTTAGTCTCAAGCTGGGCACCTTGCTCAGTCTGGAGGACACGCTCTCGCTGATATCGGTGCGAGTGAAGCACCTGGTACCTCACGACTCAATGGCAGTGTACGTTCTGAGGAATAAAGTTCTGATTCCGGAGTTTGTAAGCGGCGAAAATTTCCGCCTGTTTTCTTCGTTAAGGATTCCCATCGGCGAGGGTTTGTCGGGGTGGGTGGCACAGAACGTGAAGCCGATTCTGAACGGCAATCCGTCGGTCGAACCCGGGTATCTGAATGATCCCAGCAGGTTCAGCACGCTGCGTGCCGCGCTGGCCGTGCCGTTGGAGGGCACATCGAGCGTGGTGGCGGTGCTGGCGCTGTACCGTGTCCGAGCGGACGCATTTACTCGCGATGATCTGAGTGTCTTGCTGGCCTTGGGATCGAAGTTGGGTTTGAGCATCGAGGATGCTTTGCAGCACTCCGGCGGAGGCGCGGTCAAGGCTACGGCGTCGGCTGCGGGCGCGGATTGACGGAGGGTCTAAACCCTTCGGTGCATGCTTCACGAATGCCCACCCTTGCAAAGAACGCAAGGATGGGGCACCCTCGGTCGTGGTCGCTCGAACGTGGACCAGCGCCCCGTTCTACTCCATTTCAAAGCTCAAATACGTCAGGCCGTCGGTGCGTTCGACTTGCAGTACGACGGGATCGCCGGTCTTCAGGCTGAGCACGGCGGCGCGCAGAGTTCCCATGTCGGTGACGGGAGTGGTGTTGAGGGCGTGGATAACGTCTCCGGTTTGCAGGCCGGTGTCGGGCAGTATAAGGTCTGCGGCGCGGCCCAGCACGATCACGCCTGAGGAAATGCGCAGCAGCCCGGCCTGATTGCGCAGGTCGTTGGTGAGATCGATGGCGAGAATTCCGAGGCGTGGGACCAGACTTATTTCGGGATCGGCGGCGTCGAAGAGTTGATCCATGTGGTCGCGATGTTCGATGGCCGGAATGTAGAGAGTTTTCTTCTGATTGCCGCGCAGGATTTCCAGCTTGAGCACCTGATCGAGGCGATGCAGATACAGAGCCGAAGAAAGCTGCGGAAGAGTTTCGATGCGGCGGTCGTCGGCGGTAAGAACGATGTCCTGAATCTGCAGGCCGGCAGCGGCGGCGGGGCCGTCGGGCTTGACGTCGGCGAACATGACTCCCCAATGCTGGGCGAGCTGGAGGCCGTCAGCCAGCGTGGGCGTGATTTCCTGGGCGGCCGCGCCAATCTCCACACGATGAACGTGACCGTACTTGCGCAGGCTCTGGTAGACGAAATCGACGATGCGCGCGGGGATGGCGAAGCCCAGGCCTTCGCTGCCTCCGCCTTGGGAAAGAATGAACGTGTTGATGCCGATGACTGATCCATTCATATCGACCAGCGGTCCGCCGCTGTTGCCGGGATTGATGGGAGCATCGGTCTGGATGTAGGTCATGGCTTTCTGGGGATCGGCCTGACGGGCCACGGCGCTGACCACTCCCATAGTTACCGAGTTTTGCAGGCCTTCCGGACTGCCGATGGCGAAGACAAGTTGACCGACGCGGGGCCGCTGCTGGGTGACCAGGGCGAGCGTGGGAAGATCCTTCTCGTCGATCTTGAGCAGGGCAAGATCAGTTTCCTTATGCACACCGAGCAGGCGGGCTTCGAGGATGCGGCGTTTCCCCGCCGCCAAGGCACGGCCTGCGTCGGCGGGCAGGGGCAGGGCAACACGGATGCGCTGCGCGCCTTCGACGACGTGCGCGTTGGTCACGATGTAGCCCGCGGAATCGACGATGACACCCGAGCCGACGGCGTGCTGGCGAACGATGAGTGCGGTCTGCGTCCGGCTTTCTTCGTGAAGCGGGCCATAGCCCGTTACCAGTATCTGAACTACCGCGGGAGAGACACGGGCGGCGAGACCTTCCAGGGCGTTGTTGAGCTGCATGAGAGCTGCGGATCCGGTTGCGGATTCGTCGGGCTTTGGCTGCGGCTTTTCTTGCGCAAGTTTAGTGGCGGGAGTTGGATTGGTGGGCTTCTGCGCCGGCGGCTGCTGGGCCGTCAGGCACGGGGTCGAAGCCAGAAAAAGCGCGGCCACGCGGCAGATGAAAGGATACGGCCGATTTTGCGTGTGCGCGCGGGCGGGGAATGAACCGGGCATGACGTAGTTCTCCTGGAAAGAAAAAGGTTACATCAAACGGTACCATGTCGGGGTTCGGCTGCAATGTAAAGCTGAGTCAAGAAGGATTGGAGGGTGGCAAGCTGTCACGAAGTGAAGAAAGATTTGCGTTTCTTAGCTTTGCGTTGGCACAAGACACAGGATCCAATTTACGGGGTGATCTCAAAAACTGTGCCGCTGTTCGCAGTGCCGCCCCTCGCCGTCGTGCCGTAAAGATGTCCATTTGACCCGAAGATGAGGGAACTCGTCGGATACTGTCCGTCGTAGCCACTCTGGAAGCCGTATAACACGCTCTCAGTCCAGCTACCAGCTCCTCCGGGCGCCAGTTTGAATACTGTGCCAAAGCCGTTGACGCCACCGGCGTCTGTCGTGCCGTAAAGATTTCCGGCTTGATCAAAGATCAATCCCGCTAACGGATCGCTGCCATCCCCGGCAGAGTTTGTGAACTGATACAACACGGACTCATTCCACAAACCTCCTGCGCTTGGGGAAAGTTCAAAAATGACGCCGCAACCTGCCGGTCCGCCGTAAGGAGTGCAACTCTTGTTCTTGATGCCTCCGCGGGAGGTCGTACCATACAAATTCCCACTGCTGTCAAGGATCAAGCTGGCGGACGGACTGGCCCCGTCGCTGGTTGCACCCTTGAAAGAGTAGAGCATGCTCTCTTTCCAACCAACGCCGCTAACATAAGACAGCTCAAATATGGTGCCGCAGCCTATCGGGGGCCGCTTGCAATTAGCGCTGCTTCCGCCATTTTGCGTGGTGCCATAGATGTTGCCTGATTCATCGGCGATCAAGCCAGCTTGGGGATAGGCTCCGTCGCTGGGGTAGCCGCTGAAGGCGTGGATTACGCGCTCGGTCCACTCTCCATTAGAACCCGGAGTCAGCTCGAATACCGCACCCAAGGCATGACCAGCGCCCAAGGACGCAACCCCATAGAGGCGACCGTTCTCGTTGAAGACCACACCTCCGATAGGAAAGTCCGGCCCTCCGGAATAGCTGAACCTGACGAGATCTTTTTCCGTCCAATTCCCGGGAGCAGACGGAGACAACTCAAAGACCGTGCCAGCATAGGTATTGTCCTCAGCGATCGTCGTTCCGTAGAGATTGCCGGCCGCATCAAAGGTCAACCCGGACGGACCTACGCCGTTGACATTGTTAGCCAAGCCGAGGCTAAAATTATATAGTTGATTCTCCTGCCACTTGTCACCACCGGTGGGCTTGAACTCGAAGACAGTGCCCAACCCGTAGGTTCCGCCAATGTTTGTTGACCCGTAGAGATCACCGGCCGAGTCTGCGATCAGGTTGGAGGGATATCCTCCGTCCGTGAAAGGGAAGCTGAAGAGAGTAGTCAGCTCCCACTGATGGGCGCTGCCGGGGCTGAGTTGGAAGACGGTTCCGTTCAATCCGGAGGCACCGCCCAACCCCGTAATGCCGTAAATCTGGCCTGTGGCACCGGGAAGAATCGTGTATGGATTTTGGCCGCCATAACCGCCAGTGAAGTTCCAGAGCACAGTTTGAGTCCATTGCCCTGAGCTGTTGGGCGTGAGTTGGAATACGGTCCCACAATAGCTATCACAGCCGCCGCCGTAGTATGTGCTCCCATAAAGATTGCCAGACGTGTCGAGGAATTGAGCCGACGGGTAACTAGGGCTGAAGGTAAAGTTGTAAATGACGCTCTCCGTCCAGTGGTAGTTAGAGCCAGGTTTCAGTTGAAAGACGACCGCACAACCTCCACTGCCGCTACATCCGGTTCCGCCTCCGGCAGTAGTGCCGTAGAGATTGCCCGCCGGGTCAAGGATCACTTCGTTGGGGCCCACTCCGTCGCCTGTGTTGGTGAAGTTGTACAAAACGTGCTCAGTCCAGTTGCCATTGGACGAGGGGGTAAATTCGAAAACCAGACCTGCCTTTGCAGATCCGCCGAGGCTGGCTGCTCCGTACAGGTTGCCATTTTTGTCCGCGACGACATTCGAGGGGGCGCCACCGTCGGTACCGCCGCTGAAACGATGCAGCCGCTTCTCCGTCCACGGGCCAACGGGCGAGGGTATGAGCTGAAATAGAGAGCCATAAACGGGCCCCGACCAACTGAACGTCGTGCCATAAAGATTTCCCGCGGCATCCAGAAACACTCCCCCGAGATATCCGTCGTTGAGAGTCTGCCAACGATAAACAATGTTGTAGTTCCAAGCGCCCTGAGAATTGCGGGTTAATTGGAAGATGGCTCCACAGCCGCTATAGCAATTGGTGCTACCTCCGCCGCCCCTCGTTGATCCGTAGAGATTTCCCTTCGCATCAACAGCCAAGACACTTACGGGGAGTTCCCCGTCGCTGCCTCCCTGAAAGTGGTGAATCACAGTTTGCGTCCAGCCCCCTTTCGGGTTGGGCGCGAGCTGGTAGGCCACACCCAAATCGTAAATGCCCCCGGTCTCGGTGGTCCCGTAGAGATTCCCCGAAGCATCAGCCGCCAAGCTGGTGGGATACAGGCCGCGGGCGAAAGGCACGAAGCTATGGAGTGTTGTCTCGGTGGCAGCCGCGGCGGAGTTTCCTGCGCCCAGCGTCGCGGCGAGCGTCAAAACGATCTGCAGCAGACACAATCTCCGGGGGTTCATGGGGCAACTCCTAGAAGTGAAGAAAGGGCCGGGTACGAGGGGGGACGCTCCGTACAGCTCGGGAGTATACACCAAGTGCGTCTTGAAATCTGCCTCTCTTATCCGCCTTCGTTCTGGACGTTCAGATGGGCACCATGGCGCGTGGTCCGGTTCAGTGTAACGGTCTGTCAAGAGAAGCGCGCACGGAAGTGGGTAACTTTCCTTTTCCAGGGGACACACGGTCTGGGTGGAAATCATCGACTGTCCAAATCGGCGGGTTGCGAACGTCATGGTAGTGGCGGAGGACATTGGCCGCCTACAATCAAATGACGGAGGATTCGAAATGAAATACCTTTTGATGGCGTATGTGAACGAGGGTGCGTGGCCCAGCATGACGAAGGCCCAGCAGGAACAAGGGATTGCGGCCTATGCCGCCTTCACGGAAGCGATGAAGAAGGCGGGGGTCATGACGGGGAGCAACCGGCTGCAGCCGAGTTCGGCGGCGACGACCGTGCGGGCGGCGAATGGGAAGTCGCAGGTGCTGGACGGCCCCTATGCGGACTCGAAAGAGCAGCTCGGTGGCTACTTTCTTATCGACGTGGCCGATCTGGATGCCGCGATCTCATGGGCGGCGCGTTGTCCGGCCACCGGACATGGCGTGGTTGAGGTGCGTCCGGTCTGGGACATGGCGGCGTGAGGTCGCAGGGGAGCGTAAGGGCATGAAGTTCCAGGAAGGCGACGAGCGCGCGCGCAGCACAGCGGACGCGGTGGCGCGCCGGAGTTACGGCAAGCTCGTCGCCTTTCTTGCGGCGCGGACGCGAGATGTAGCGTCCGCCGAGGACGCGCTCTCGGAAGCTTTCGCAGCGGCGCTGGCGGATTGGCCGCGAAATGGCTGTCCGTCGAATCCTGAGGCGTGGCTGATGACCGTCGCCCGGCGAAAGATAATCGACGTCTTCCGAGGGCAGCGTCGAAATGAGATTGCGGCCGGGGAACTGCAGATTATGGCTGAACGGCTGGACGTTGCCGCATCCGATGCGGAGGGCTTGGATCAGATCCCGGATCAACGTCTCGCGCTGATGTTGGCATGTGCGCATCCGGCGATTGAAGCCGGCATTCGCGCACCTCTGATTCTGCAGGTGATTCTGGGTCTGGACGCGAGGGCCATCGCATCTGCGTTCCTCACGTCTCCAGCGGCCATGGGGAAACGGCTGGTGCGTGCCAAGGAAAAGATTCGGCAGGCGGGCATCCCGTTTAGTATTCCGGAGCGGGTGGAACTTCCCGGGCGGCTCGACACTGTGTTGGACGCCATTTACGCCGCCTTTGCAGAAGGTTGGACAGACCCGGGCGGGACGGATGTGGCGCGCCGCGATCTGACAGAGGAAGCGATGTTTCTGGCCAGGCTGGTGACCGAGTTGCTGCCGGAGGAACCGGAGGCGCTGGGCCTGCTTGCGCTCATGCTGCACGCCGAAGCCCGGCGTCGCGCCCGGCGCACGGCACAGGGCGAGTTCGTGCCGCTGGCCGAGCAGGATCCGGCGGTGTGGGATTCGGGAATGATTGAAGAGGCCGAGGCGCTGCTGCGGCGTGCCAGCGCGCTGGGCGCCGTTGGCCGCTATCAGCTGGAAGGCGCGTTGCAGTCGGCACACGTTTATCGTTGCCGGACAGGACAGAATAATTGGGGCGAGGTGGTGCGACTGTACGATGCTTTATTCGCCTTGTCTGGATCGCCGGTAGTGGCGATCAATCGGGCGCTGGCAATCGCGGAGTTGCATGGCGCGGGGTCGGGGCTCGACGCGATGCCTGACATTGCGAATGATGCACGGCTCGCCGACTATCAGCCATACTGGGCGGCGCGTGCGGCGTTGTTGAGCAAGACTGGGGTGCGGGAAGAAGCGCGTCAGGCTTATGAGAGGGCGATTGGGTTGGAGCGGGACGAAGCGGTGCGGAGGTTCTTGCAAAGGAAGGCGGAGTTGGGACTCTGAGTCAGGATTTCTTCTGATTTCATACACATAAATGTTACAACCACACTCATCGGAGGAGTTGCGCGTGCGGACGAATATTGAAATTGATGACCGGTTGATACGCGAGGCTACGCGGCGCAGTGGAGCTCCAAGGAAAAGGGCCGCAGTCGAGGCCGGGTTGCGGTTGCTCGCCGAGGCACACGCTCAAGGCTCGATCCGCCGGTTGAGGGGGAAAGTTGATGGGGGGGCGATCTCAGTCAATCGCGGCGGGCCGGAGAATAACGCGAGTGGCCCTGCCCCACTCCTAGCGAAAAGCGCGAAAAACGGGAGCCCGGCTTTGCGGCCTCCCCCATCGTTTGCCCAGCGACCTTGAGTCATTTCACGGCAGCGCGACGGTTTCTGTTGCGAGCAGATTGGTGCACTGCGTGGTCGGCACGCCCGAGATGTTCGCACTGCCGGTAATCCATGACGCTGGATCGCAGAAGAGGTCCACACTGTTTCCGCCGACGGTGGAAAGACCGCTGGCGCCACTCACATCGATGCTGGACGAATTGACAGCCACTAAACCGCCGTGACTGCCTCCGCTTACCGTAACCACGCCCACGGTTGCATGGGAGTTATTGAGCACCATAATTCCCTGGCCATGACTGCCCGTAATCGAGAGATTTCCGTTGGCCGCATTCAGATTTGAACCGTCAGAGATAAGCAATCCTGCGGTCGTGCCGCCAAAGGTTTGGCCCGGCCTATTAATGACCAACTTTGCCGCTAAGATGTTCAGCGATGAGCCACTATCGACATTCACGCCATCGTAGTTTGTTCCGGCGGGATTTTCGATCTTGACATCGGTCGGCCCACCGAATGCGTAGTAGGTATCGTAGGTTTGCACATCGATGGTGGAACCGTTCACCGCATTCATGCCTACCTGCATATTGCTAATGGTGGTGCCGTAAATCGTGACATGAGAGGCCCCCAGATCGATGCTTGCGTGCCACAAGGCGTTGGTTGTGTTCTGAAATAGGGACCGCTCAACGTGCACGTCGGAAGAATCATAGATGCCGAGCGGAGTGTAGCCGGGATCTTGTCCCGTGACGTATGCGACGGACACCTGGCTGTTCTCAAAAACCAGAATTCCCTCGGTACCGCCGACCACCGTCAAGTTCCGCAATCGGATGTCGGAGCTGCCGTGGCCAATTCCGACTGCTGGAACCGTGGCAGTATCGGCCTGGACGCTGAATCCCTGAACCGTGACGCTGCGCGAAGACTCAATCAACAGGAGAGCGTTGAAGAGATTTCCCGCGCCCGTGGGCGGCTGCAGCAGTGTTGCACCGGGTAACGCTTTGAGCACGAGGTTATCGAAACCGATGACTTGTACGTATTCGGTGCAGGTTCCGTTCACCGATACTGTGTTGGAAATTTTTTTGTTCAAGGTGGATAACGCTACGTTCAGCGACTGACCATTGTTGCAGTCCACCAAAACCGGAGTGGATTGCGCTGATGCTGCCTGCGCCGCCGCGAATGAAGCTACCAAAGACAGTAAAATCCCCAATTTGATCGTCTCCACAGATGTCCTTTCCATCAACAGAATTTCGCACTGTAGACCCATCCAAGTTGAAAGGATAGGGAAATCCCGAGCGATATCAAATGCGCAACCGAAATGAAGGCGGATTCGTGTGCCCAACTACCGGAATATTCAGGAAACAGGGCCCTGGGGTGGGTTTGTGGAAAGAGTACGGAGCCGTCCCAAGTTCAGCGGCGAATCGTATCCCCGGTGGAATGGGTTGTCAATTGAAAAAGATGGAGAGCCACGAGCAAAATCAAAAGCGTCGGACAGGAGTGGCCGACCCACACAATCCTCAGGGGGAACCTAGGTACTACCCTTAACTAATTCATAATCAGGCTTTTATCCCGGTTGCATCCGTGATATAACCTGCCCTGAGCAACAAAAGTGGGTGATTTGCCTGCCAGGGGCGTATTCTGGAGGCGTTGGCTCGGCTTGCTGAGAGTTAAGATCTGGTCAGGATCGAGCACGGGACACTAGATCAGGGAGAGCGAGCCACATGAGATTAAGTGAGTTTGAGATCAGCCACGAACTAGGAGGCACTGTGTCCGAAGCACGGACCGGAAAAAGATTTCCGCTGGAATTGCCGATCAAGATTCACGATGAGCATGCCAGCGGCGACACCAAGGGGCTTACGGGAAATCTTAGCGCGGCGGGAGTTTACATTCGCGCCGATGCTTCGATGGAGGTTGGCACGCCCGTGGAGTTTGAGATCACGCTTCCACCCGACGTTACCGGGGGCCAGGAAAACGTCACAATTCAATGCAAGGGGCGCGTGGTGCGCACCGACCCGACCGGGACGAGCCCAGACGGCAAGGGTGTAGCCTGTGTGATCGACTCGTATGAGTTCGTGAGGAAGTCGTAATCAGGAAGCGAGCCAAACGCGATTATTGCGTCGCCGAGAACGCGATGTTTCGCGCGGCTCGCCCGGATTCCCTCGACAAGCTCGGGACAGGCTCTTGGTTGCGCAAAGAACGCTTGCTCAGGATGACATTTCGAATTTTGGAGTGCCGATAACATGCTCAAACTGATACTGGCCGATAATCAGGCAATCTTCCGCGCCGGCATCGCCAAAGTGCTGGCGGTAGAAGACGAGATGCGCATAGTAGCGCAGGCTCAGACGCAAGAGCAGATGTTCATGGCTCTGGACAAATTCCGTGCCGCGGTGCTGGTGGTGGCCGCGGGCTTTCACAACGATTTCGCCGCCATCATTCAGGCAGCCAACCGCGCGAAGACTCGCGTAGTGGTGCTAGCCGATACTGGCGAAAGCGCGCAGCGGCACATGGCGAACGGGGCGCATGGCGTGGTCTACCGCAACGTGACCAGCGCCGCCCTGGTGGACTGCGTGCGGAAGGTGGCGCGCGGCGAGACCTGGGTGCAGGATGTCGCGGTGCCGAGCGAGCTCACCGAAAACGATATGGTCGGACTGCGAGTGCGCGATCGCCTGACGGCGAAAGAGTTGCGCATCGTGGCACTGATCGTGCAGGGTTACAAGAATAAGGAAATCGCCACGCAGCTGGGGACGACCGAACAGGTCATCAAGAATTATCTGCGCAACGTGTATGACAAGATCGGAGTTTCGGACCGGCTGGAGCTGGCGCTGTTCACGATCCATCACCGGATTTTGAATGAAGCTGCGGCGGCGACTACGCAAGGTCCTGCGCCACAGGCGCCGGCAGGTGTGATGCCGTAGGAGTTTGATTTTAGAGAGGCCGCCCTAATGGGGCGGCCTTTTTATTTTGCGCCGGAAGTCAAAATCAGAATCTTTACCACAGGGGACACGGGGGGTCACGGGGTAAATCGAGTTCGTGGCTTAAATTTCCGGCGCTACACTTTTTCGGCTACCGACTTGGCTTGCGTGAATAGATACAGATAGTCTGGGCCGCCGGATTTTGAATCGGTGCCCGACATGTTGAAGCCGCCGAAGGGGTGCGCGCCGACCATTGCCCCCGTACACTTGCGGTTGATGTAGAGGTTGCCGACATGGAAGTCGCGCCTGGCGCGGTCGATTTTGTCGCGGGATTTGGTGTAGATGGCACCGGTCAGGCCGAACTCGGTGTCGTTGGCGATTTCGAGGGCGTCGTCGAAGCCGCGGGCTTTGATCACTGCGAGCACGGGACCGAAGATTTCTTCCTGCTCGAGTTTTGACTTGGCCGGGATGTCGGCGATCACGGTGGGCCGGATGTAGTAGCCCTCTCCGGCTTCGGTGGCGCGCTCGCCGCCGGTCAGCAGGCGTCCATCTTTCTTACCCTGCTCGATGTATTGGAGGATCGTCTTCATCGAGCCTTCATTGATCACCGCGCCCATGTTCCAGTTCTCGGCGGGATCGCCGACGGTGATTTTTTCCACGCGGGCTTTGAGTTGTTCGAGGAACTTGTCGTAGATGCGCTCATCGACGATGGCGCGGGAGCAGGCCGAGCACTTCTGGCCCTGAAAGCCGAATGCAGCCTGCGCGACGCCTTCGACGGCGGCGTCGATATCGGCGTCGGCATCGACGATGATGGCGTCTTTCCCACCCATTTCGAGGATGGTGCGCTTGATCCAGATCTGGCCGGGAGCCTGTGTGGCGGCGGTCTTGTTGATGTGGAGTCCGACTTCGCGCGAGCCAGTGAAGGCAACGTAGCGCGTTTTGGAATGTGCGACAACGGCGTCGCCAAAGCTGGCGCCCGCGCCGGGACAGAAGTTCACCACGCCTTCGGGCATGCCGGCCTCTTCAAGCAGCTCGATAAACTTGGCGGCGATGGTGGGGGAATCGCTCGAGGGCTTCAGGATTACAGTGTTGCCACTGACGATTGAGGCCAGGGTCATCCCGGCCATGATGGCGCAGGGGAAATTCCACGGAGGAATGACTGCTCCGACGCCGAGCGGGATGTAGGTAAGCGAATCGTGCTCGCCGGGCAACTGTACGGGAGTTTCAGCTTTTGCCAGGCGAAGCGCTTCGCGGGCGTAAAACTCGCAGAAGTCGATGGTCTCGGAGATGTCGGCGTCGGCTTCGCCCCAGTTTTTACTGACTTCGAAGACGAGCCAGGCCACGTAATCCATTTTGCGGTTGCGGAGAAGGTCGGCGGCGCGGAACAGCAGGCCTGCGCGCTCTCCGATGGGAGTGCGGCTCCAGGAAGTGAATGCTTTCAAAGCGGCGTTCATCGCCGGTTCCACGTGCTCTTTACCGGCTTTCTGGTGGATTCCGACTACCTGCGACGGGCGCGAGGGGTTCAGAGACTTGATTTTGTCGGCGGTCTTGACGCGCTTGCCTCCGATGATGAGGTCATATTCGCGGCCGAGTTGTCCGCGAACGCGCTCGATGGCGGCGCGCATTTTGCGGGCGTTGTCTTCTTTCGTGAAATCGAAAAACGGTTCATTGATAAACGGGCCTTGGTGGGAGGATGTGCGCGCGCGGAGGGGGAGTTCGGCGATTGCCATGATACACCTCGTAGAAACTCAGTATGGACTCCGATGAGTGACGAAACACATTATTTTAGCACCGCGAGGAGCGCGTATCCGTAGTTTGCCAGTTCGTCCTCCCGCTGCTCGCGGCTCAGTGATAGACTCAGCGTTTTCGCGGAGGGCACATGGTTAAATTGCCACGGCGGCTTGCCATCGCGGGGATCGTCGTCGGGATTGGTGTCCTTATTTTTTGGCTGTGCGCGAACAAGTACAATCTGTTTCATCTTCCTACCGCGGAACAGGCCTCCAAAATGCACGCTAATTACACGGCCCCTCCCATATTTTGGGCACTGAGGAAAGCGACTGTTTTTCTTTGTCCAGGTTTGGTTTTAGGTATCGTGACGATGGATATGGGTACAGGCGCCAACCTCATCATGTGGTCGATCGCCATAATCGTCAACGGCGCGATTTATTACTGCCTGGGCTTTGCGCTCCGCGCAGTCGCCAGCAAATGGTCAGGCTAGAGTTTCTTTATCAAGATCTCGATTCGGTTGGAGGCAGTCGATATGGACACATGGCAGATCGGAGTCATCGGTGCGGGCACGATGGGCAATGGCATCGCCCACATCTTCGCCCGTAGTGGTTATTCCGTTGTCTTATGCGACGTGGAGCAGCGGTTTCTGGAGCGCGGGCTGGCTACCATCACGAAGAATCTTGACCGCGAAGTCGCGAAGGGCAAGATCACCGCGGAAGATAAGGCGTCCGCGTTGGCGAAGATCGAGGCGGTGACTGACCGCTCGAAGCTGGCGGACTGCGACTTTATCGTGGAAGCGGCTACCGAGAAGTTTGAGATCAAGACCGAGATTTTTCGCGATCTGGACCGGCTGGCGCGGCCTGACGTCATTCTAGCTTCGAATACTTCGTCGATCTCGATCACCAAGCTGGGCGCGCTGACCAAGCGTCCACACAAAGTGATTGGGATGCACTTTTTTAATCCGGTGCCAGTGATGAAGCTGGTGGAGGTGATCCGGGGGCTGGCTACATCGCAGGAAACCTTCTCTGAAACTCGTAACCTGGCGCTAAAGCTCGACAAGACGCCGGTGGAGGTGAGCGACGCGCCGGGATTCGTCTCCAACCGCGTGTTGATGCCGCTACTGAACGAGGCTATGTATGCCGTGATGGAGGGCGTGGCTACGCCTGAGGCTGTGGATGAAGTGTTCAAGCTTGGGATGGCGCATCCCATGGGGCCGCTGACGTTGGCGGATTTTATCGGGCTTGACGTTTGCCTCGACATCATGCGCGTGCTGCAGGATGGATTGGGAGATCCCAAGTACAGGCCTTGTCCGCTGCTGATCAAGATGGTGGATGCGGGGTGGCTGGGGAGGAAGAGCGGGCGGGGGTTTTATAAGTATTGAGGATTCTATAGTACCTAGCACCTGGTACCCAGTACCGAGTGAAACCGCGCAGCGATCATGACAAAAGCAGCCTCGGCGTCAGCGCGCAGCGATTTGCCCTTCTACGTGCTGGCCGCTCTGGCGGGGATTGGTACAGGATGGGTGGACGTGGCCGTCAATGACCTGCTTTTCACCGCTTTGCTGGTGCTGATGGCTTGCATGCTGCTGGGCCTCGTGCGGCCGCGGTGGCCTTGGCGGTGGGTGGTAGTGGTGGGAGCGTTCATTCCGCTGACGGAACTTGCGGCTTATTTGATCCTGACCGTGAAACCCACCGCCAAGG
>Ga0210404_10000261_pt1 | contig 31373 bp, 31 predicted proteins | sample IncBWH28MmetaG_FD_155455 | JGI IMG/M metagenome (GOLD analysis project Ga0210404, IMG submission 155455) | Forest soil microbial communities from Barre Woods Harvard Forest LTER site, Petersham, Massachusetts, United States - Inc-BW-H-28-M | ecosystem: Environmental > Terrestrial > Soil >... | reverse complement strand
GTATGCGAGCCGGCGGGTTCGCGGCGAAAATCGTGATAAAAGCTGATCGCGCCGTGCACTTCGGCATGGGAAAGATTCAACGCGCTGGCGATCAGAGGGACCGCGGCTTTGTCGACGTAGCCGAACTCTTCCTGGAGGGCGTGCAAAATGGGGAGCAGGGCGCCGGGCAGACGCTCGAATTCCTGAATGCGCGACAGAGCTTTGTCGGCGTCCCAGCCTTGGCTGCTACTCATGCGAAGTCGCCTCTAACTCCGTACCAGTCAAACAGATATCACGCATCCAAACTCTTGCAACACCAATACCAGGCCCATTTTATCACACGCAACTTTGGCTGGGATGCAACTTTGTCCCCCCAGGAGTGATTTGTCGCAACCAAGTGTTTCACATTGTGAAGCGAACGGGCAAAGCCAGCGATGGGTAACTTTATTTGTCTCCATAGAGAATTTGGTCTGGACAGCCGGGCCTTTGTAGCTCAAATTAAGAAAGCGGGGAGCATTAGCTGGTCAGCTCCTGGGGGAGATAGGCGATGAAGCAGACGGTACTTCTGTGCGCTGCAATCCTATTGATAGCGTCCGGCGCCAACGCGCAGGCCGTTTCCGAAGATTCGCTACCCGCTGCCCCAGTGGGCGCCACGGCGGCTTCTGCGGATACGAACTCGACGCTGGACGCGGCGAATAACGCTCCGGCGGCGGACGCAAACGCGGCTGCCTTGGCGGCGGCTGTAACGAGTGATCCGAGTTCAAGATCGACCGATCAAGAGCCGCAGGTCCAGGGCGTTTTTAAGACCTACAACTGGCAGGCAACGGCTGGCTACACGTTTTTCCGCTTCTACGAGGTGCCGGGCGTGGCGGTCAATATGAACGGCCTCAATTTGGGAATGGCGTACTATCCGGGCGGACATTGGATCGGCGCGGATGGGGAGTTCATCGGCGCCTGGGGATCGGCCTTTGGGGAGAACGCCAAGTATGTGCAGGCTATGGGCGGGCCCCGGTTCCGATGGTCCTTGCCGCGAGGGCTTGAAGTTTGGGGTCACGGCTTGGTGGGCGGAGCGCATGAGCAACCACAAACCATTTTTGGTAGTCGGGGTGCGTTTGCCTACGAAGTGGGGGGCGGGCTCGACTTCAACATCCATGGCAGCCGCTTCGCGTATCGGACGAGCGCGAACCTGGTCGGAACGCGCTTCTTTTCGACATATCAATACAGCCCGAATGTTTCCGCCGGAATCGTATTTAAATTCTAGATTTTCATCCGCAATATGGATTTGACGTTTGAATTGAACGGCGTTACGGGTGTGTTCGCCCGACTGTTCTAGTTCGCTGCTCGCGCCCTGCTAAGGAACCGGCTGAAGAGCGCGCGCGATTCGGCGATCCCCAGCAGCCAAGTCCCCGCGAAGTAGATCGCTCCGTACGGCAACAGAACAAACAGGGCGAGCGGAATCGGGCGGTGATGCCCTCCGTAGCGGTGTATCGCCCAGCCAGCGCCTGCCGCAAAAAGAGCTGTGGCCCAAAGTTTCGCAAGGTATTCCGAGGGCAGGCCGGTGCGGCCGATGCGGCGATTCAACGTGGTGCGCAACAGGTGAAATTCCACCCAGGACGCGACGCCCGCGGAAATCGTGAGTCCCGCGACGCCCCAACGCGGGTCGATGCCCAAGTGCCGCGGCAGTGGCAGGGCGCAGAGATAACCGAGAATGGATGTCAAAGCAACTCGGATGATGGCAAAGCGCAACGGAGTGCGCGGGTCGCGCAGCGCGTAATACGTGGATGAGTAGAGCCGTCCCAGGGTCGAGGCCAGGAGACCCACCGTGGCTCCGGCGAGAATGCCCCACACGTAAAGCACGTCGGCCTGATTGAAACGCCCCGTCAGATAGATCGCGCCTACAATCACGTCCCCCAAAACCAGAAACGCAGCCGCCGACGGCACCACGAGAAATGCGATTTGGCGCAGCCCCGCATCGAGGCGCTTGCGAAGGACTTCGGCGACCTCCGCTTGGCTGCCCAACGCGCCGGACATTTGCGGCAGTTCGGCAGCGGAAACCGACATCCCGAACAAACTGACGGGGAGCGTGTAAAGAAGCTGGGCGCTGGCCAGCCCGGAAACGGCGGCGGTGGGCAGAAAGCTGGCGATAAAGCCGTCCACATAGGCGCTGATCTGCACAACGCCGCGGCTGAGGAAAACGGGAAAGAAATTGACGACGACTGTCTTCACATTTCCCGTCCAGCCGCGTAAAGAGAGGCGGAGGCCTCCCAGCAGGCGCAGAACAACGGGCAGTTGCACGCCGACCTGCAAAAAGCTGCCAGCGACCGAGCCCCACGCCAGAATGATCGCCAGGCGATCCTGGGCAGCGCGGCCTCCCCAGCCCAGCATTGCGACGATCATCGCGGCATTCCAAATCACGCCGGCGGAATAGGAAAGGAAGAAACGCCGATGGCTATTGAGGATTCCGAGACACCAGGCGGAGAAAACCAGCAGTCCCACGCCCGGAAAGAGGATGCGCACGATACGCACGGTCAACTCGCGCTTTTCAGGAGAGAAACCGGCGGCCAGCGCGTAGGTCAGCCATGGCGCTCCGAGAACTCCAATCAGGACCAAGATCGCTGTGGCCAGCGCCAACAGGGAAGCAACGGCCCCGGCGGTGCGACGCGCCTCTTCGTGGTCCTCTCGCGCGAGCAAGCTGGCGTATATCGGAATGAACGAAGCGGACAGAACGCCTTCCCCGAACAGATTTTGCAGGGCATTGGGAATCCGCAGCGCGGCCTTGAAGGCGTCTGCGGTTGCCGAAAGTCCGAAATAATGAGCGAAAACGCGATCCCGGACCAACCCCGAAACGCGGCTCAGGAAAATTCCCGCGGCCACCAGAAATGCGTAGCGCCGCGAGGCGACCTGCGGCGCATAGCTTTCAGGGATTTGCGTCACGGCGCGAGCGCCGCCAGCGCAAGCATGAATGGGAAGCGAATCATTCGGTGGTTTCACGGCGAGAATAGCACGGGAAGCGGGTTGGTCGACCGGGGGGCTGGCACAGAGGTGTGCAGATGGAAATGCCGGCAGAGCGAGGGTGCGGCGCTAGGGACCGGACGCAAACTGAGCTGGCTATCTTTGAGAACCTCAAGGTCGCGTGACCTAGCTTGCTTGCTTTGCGACTTCAACCTAACCGTGTGAGTTCCGCCCGGCAGATGGACGACAGCGCAAAACTACGGACGGGCTTCGCGAACGCCCCGCGCAAACCCAGCGATATCAGCAAGTTCCCGAATCGGACCACCCGGCCAGCCCATATCTTAAGAAATCCCCGCGAATCTGGAACCTGGCAGCCTAGTTGCACATCCAATTAAGAGGACGTCTGCGCGTTTGTGAAGGAGAGAATCGCGCTCGCATCCGCCAGAGAGGCGGTCAGCAATGGCCGGGTTTTTCTCTGAACCAAAAATCCCAGGGGGCAAAGGTCAAATGAGCATTCGAGCAATCGCATCTGCAACAATTTTCGCGGCGGCGCTTCTGGCACTGCCGGTATTGGCCAACGGAACAGCTTCGGCGCTATATTCCACCAGCCAAGCCGTCACGGTCGGCCAAACGCAATTGAAGCCCGGAACGTATTCTTTTCGCGCGGCGGAGGGCCAGAACGAAGTGGAAATCCTTCAAAACGGGAGAGTCATTGCCAAGGTCCCGTGCCATTGGGTGAAGCTTGCGGCGAAGGCCCAAGAGTCTGAAGTGGCCACCGATTCGGGACGAGTGACGGAGGTCAGTTTTCGAGGGAACGAGCAAGCGGCCCAAATCGACTGACGGAGGTTCGCAGAGAGGGCGGACGCCAGTCCGCCTTCATCCTGCGCCCGATCGACTGGCCAACTATTTCAGATAGGTCGCGAGCCAGCCGAGAAACGTGCTGTACCAAAACTCGCTGTTCTGTGGCTTCAGAATCCAGTGGCCCTCGTCGGGGAAAACGACCAGCTTCGACGGCACGCCCTGTCGCTGCAGTGCGCTGAAAAATTCCAGGCTCTGCGTGTAGGGCACTCGATAATCGAGTTCGCCGGCGATCACCAGCGTCGGCGTTTTGAATTTTCCCAGCGCCGCCGCATACTCCATCGGCGACCATTTCCGGTACATTTCCGGATTCGACCAGTAGGGTCCGCCCATTTCCCAGTCCTCGAACCAGAGCTCCTCGGTCGCATACGCGCTGAATTCGTCCCAATCGCCCGCGTGGGTGATCAGGCATTCGAACCGCCCCGTGTGAGTGGCGAGCCAGTCGACCATGTAGCCGCCGTAGGAACCGCCCGCCGCGCCCATGCGTGAGCCGTCGATGAACGGATACTTAGCGAGCGCCGCGTCCACACCCTTGGTCAGATCTTCGTAGACTTTTCCGCCCCAGTCGCGGCTGATCTCTTCGGTGAATTTGTGGCCGTAGCCGAATGAGCCTCGAGGATTGATCATCAGCACCACGTACCCAGGTGAGGCCATCAGCTCGGGATTCCAGCGGTAAAACCAATCATCGTCCCATTCGCCCTGCGGCCCGCCGTGAATCAGCAGCAGCAGCGGGTATTTTTTCGAAGGATCGAAATGCGGCGGCCGAAGCAGCAATCCTTCCACCTGCGTTTTTTCCGCGCCTTCGAACCAGAATGGCTCGGCGCCGGGGAGATCAAGCTGTGCCAGCAGCGGGCCGTTCGCGTGTGTGATCTGGCGGGCTTCGCTGCCGTCGGAATTCGCGACGAACACTTCGGCGGGCATCGCGGTCGTGCTGCGCGCGAATGCGAGCGTGCGGCCGTCGCGGCTGACGTCGAAATCTGAAACTGCGACGCCGGCAAGAATCGCTTTCGGCGTGCTTCCGGCGGTGGCGGCAATCGAATAGACGGGGAGCTCGGCTTTTTCTTCCGTCTGGAAATAAATCGTCTTGCTGTCGGCCGACCACAGCGGCGAGTTCACATCTCGATCGAAGTTTTCGGTGAGGTTGGTAATCTTCCCGCTGGCGCGATCGTACAGCATCAGCCGCCAGCGATCGCTTTCGTAGCCTGCCAGAAACTGCGCGCGGTACGCGATCCATTTCCCGTCGGGCGAATACTGGGGGCCCCAGTCATCTCCCAGATTTGTCGTAATGCGCTTCGGCGGCGTGGCGCCGCTGGCAGGAACGGTGAAAAGGTCGCCATTCGTGCTAGTCGCTTCGTCCTTGTCAGTATTCGCCGTAAAGCAAAGCTCCTGGCTATCGGGAGCAAAGGCGATCGCCTCGGCTCCATCCAGACTGAACGGGGGCACGTCGTAGTCCGCGCTCGGGGTCAGATCGTGCGGCGCGCCGCCACTGGCCGCGACGACAAATAGATGGCTACGCTTGCCGTCCGACCACGCATTCCAGTGCCGGTAGAACAGCTTCTCGGCGACGTACGCTTTGACTTTGCTTTTGTCTTTCGCGGCGTCGCGCGCGGTGTTGCAGGCGTCGTCGTGACAATCGGGATAGACGCGGGATGTGAATTCAATCCAGTTGCCGTCGGGCGACCAGAGTTCGTTATCCGCGCCGCCGGAAAGCGCAGTGACCTTCACGGGTGTGCCGCCGTCGGGCGCGACGGTGAAGACTTGCGCCGTCCCGTCACTCGACGAAAGGTACGCGATCTTCTTTCCGTCCGGTGACCAGCGGGCGCGCTCGTCCTTTCCGCCCTGCGTCAGTTGCCGCGGTTCGCTGCCCGCCACGGCCACGATCCAAATGTTCTCGACCAGATGGTTCGCATCGAAGTCCGGCGTGGCCACCGAATACGTTATCCACCGGCCGTCGGGCGAAATCTGCGGATCGCTCAGGCGGTGCATGGAGATCAAGTCACGGAAGGTGATGGAGCGTTTTTCCATCGACTGCGCGTTGGCAACTCGCGCTCCGCACGACGCACCGGCCAGAGCCACGAGCATCGCAACAATTCGAACGGCCGCCGGGGCCGAGCTACTTCGTGTCCTGTCGATCATGCTGCCTCCCGTAAATCGTAAGGCGCGCCAAGAGCGGTCGTCACTGCGCCAGCGGGCGCAGAATTTCGTCGAGCACATCGGGTCGATTTTGCACGCGCTGCAAGTGCGGATACTTCGCGCCGCCATGGTAATCGATGGTGTAGATCTGTTCTTGCGGCCCGTTCTTGACCTTGAGCTGAACCGGCGTGGACGCCGACGCGGCCACCGCGCTTCTCAAGAGATCCAGCGCGAAGGCCTTTCCGCCGACTTCCGTGATTTTCATTCCCGGTCCGAGTCCGGCCTTGAACGAAGGCCCTTCGTACAACACATCGGCCAGCGTGCCGTCTTCGTTCGCAACCAGTCCGATGGAGTTCGTCAGGGTGGCAATCTTGCGGACCACGTCGCGGGCTCTTTCGATCTGGTTGGGCTCGTCGCTATAGACGACCTGCCAACCGCTGGCCAGCAGCGCTTCGTCCGGCGTTTTGGTCGCGACCGAATCAAGCCGCGTGCGAAGGTATCCGGACCAATCGTAGGGCACGAGGGCATTGAGCGCCGCTACCACATCCTCAAACGTGTACGTCTTCAGGGCCGGCGCGCCGCCGGGACCTCCGTGAAACGCATGCGAGAAATCGTTCATCGATTTCTGGCCCTTTGTCAGGCGGCGGATGGTGGTATCCACGCCGAGCCAGAGAAAGACGCTTTCGTCGTAGAAATCGGTGTCGCGCCGCCAATTTCTCCAGTCGGTATCGGCTTTGTAGAGCACGACGGCAGCATCCGCGGTGTCTTGCAGCGGCCGCCAGCTGCGTCCCGGTTCGTGATCGTACAGGGCCACCAGACGCGCGAACTCGTCATGCGACTGATCGTTGTTCAGCAGCCCGCTGCGCGCGGTCAGCACGTCACCCCAATATTCCGTGAGCCCCTCGTAGACCCAAAGAAGATCGTCGCGCATCGGCTGATGGTAATCGGAAGTCGCCAGGTCTTCGGGGCGGCGGTATTTTCCGTTCCACGAATGCACGAATTCATGAGGCAGCAGCGAGGCGGTGTTGATCAGGAACGCCGGATCCACCAACATTTTTTCGTAGCTGCGGTCGTCGCTGGATTCGTGATGCTCCAATCCGAAATGCGCCGTATCGTCGCTCAGCGTGAGCAGAAAATGATAATCGCGATAATGGCGCGAGCCAAAGAGCGCCCCGGTTTCCGCCACCAGCTTTCGATAGGCGGCTTCGGTTTCGGGCGACATCGCCAGGTCAGCCTCGCTGTCGGCGGCAATATCGATTTCGTGCGTCGGATCCTGCCCAATCGGAATCACCCGGAAAAAACGGCCCGCCAAGACAGGCGAATCGACCAAAGTGCTCAGCGGCTCTGGGTCAAACGTGATCGTGTCGCCGGTCTGCTTGGCTCCCGGGAGTGCGGTCCCGAATTTCCATCCGCTGGGAAGCTTCAGGCTCGGCGCGTACACGAGATCTTTGGCAGCAAATCCTCGTGGATACAAAATCACCTGGTTCCAGCTCAGGTCGTTCAGGTAGGCCGTCGACGAAGCTCCGGACGAATATCCAGAACTCACGCCCGAAATCAGAAAGTCGAATTTCACGTCGAGCGAAGTGACTCCCGCGGGGACGGTCAGATGAAACGCAAACATATCCAGCAGATCGCGGCGCCACGGCAGCGGTTTCCGTCCCGCCATGAATTTTAATCCGGCCATGCCATTGATCGGGCCATCAGGCATGTGTTCGCCCGGAATCCATTCTGGGAACAGGAGCGTCAGGGGACCCGGCTCGACGGGTATGGTCAGGTGGGTGTGAAGAATTCGTTGGGGAGACTGGCTCGCGTCCACCTCGACGCGAATGACCCCCGGCCGCGTTGCTGCGTTGGCCGAGCAGACCGCGGCGAAAAACAGGGCAAGGAGCCCCATCGATTTCTGTCCGCCCATGTTTCGAAGTCCACTCATCACGCCTCCCTGATGGCCATAGCGTTGAACAGGATTCGGCCAGCTTTCGAACCGGTTCAGGTGCCGCCCTTTATTTTGTGTGACTTAGCGCCATCGCCCTTGTCTTTCAGGCCCTACATCCTAATGCCATAAATGGACAAACGCAAAGCACTGACTACCGCGGCCGATCGATAGTACGGGCTGTTGCCTGCTTGCGCACTCTAGAGAATCGCATAGTACTAGTCCCGATGGGTATCCGTAGTAACTTTCGAATAATGCCGACCGATCCTAAGTACCCCACCCTGCAGGGCCAACCGGGGGCTGACGTCAATCGCGAGCTCGAAGAGCTTCGCGAAGCCAATTCGCGGCTTCGCGCCTTGCTGGACGCCTCCAAGCTGAACGCTATTGTGGCCACCGATCCCGACGGGCTCATCACGCTGTTTAATTCCGGCGCGGAACGAATGCTCGGCTACGCCGCCGACGAGTTGATCGGAAAGCAGAGCCCCGCGATTTTTCATCTCGCGTCGGAAATCGAAGCGCGCGGTCAAACCCTCAGCGAGATATTCGGCCGGCCGATCGCGGGCCATGCGGTATTTGTCGAGCTCGCCCGGCGCGGTGAGCCGGAAGAGCGCGAGTGGACTTTTGTCCGCAAGGACGGCTCGCAACTGATTGCCAGCGTTTCGATCAACCCAGTGTACGACGCGCACGGCGGCATCACCGGTTTTGTCGGCATCGCTCATGACATCACGAAACGCAAGGAAACCGAAGACAAGCTGCTGTTGCTGACCGAGCGCCTTTCCCTGGCCACATCCGTCGCCGCGGTCGGCGTGTGGGAGTGGGACGTCGCGAACAGTGCGATGGCCTGGGACGACACCATGGCTCAGATTTACGGCTTCCAACTGTCGGCCGACAAAGACCCCTACAAACAGTGGAGCGAAACGGTTCTGCCCGAAGATCTGCCGCTGGCCGAAGGCGCACTGAAAAAAACGCTGGAGCAGAAAGAGCGCGCCACGGTCGATTTTCGCATTTGCCGCTCGGACGGATCGATTCGTCACCTGAGCGCCGCCGAGGGCCCTGTTCTGGATGAAAAACGAAACGTCGCCAAGATCATCGGCGTGAACATCGACGTCACCGACCGGAAAAAGGCCGAGGGGGATTTGCAGCGCGCGAAAGATGAAGCTGAAGCGGCCAACCGCGCCAAGAGTGAATTCCTCGCGAACATGAGCCATGAAATCCGCACGCCCATGAACGGAATCATGGGCATGACGGAGCTGGTGCTGGACACGGAGCTCGACTCCGAGCAGCGCGAGTATCTGACTCTGGCGAAAATTTCCGCCGATTCGCTGCTCTCGCTGATCAACGACATTCTCGATTACTCGAAAATCGAAGCCGGCAAGCTGGACATCGATGTGATCGACTTCAACCTGGGCGACTGTCTCGGCGACACCATGAAGACGCTCAGCCTGCGCGCCCACCAGAAGGGCCTGGAGCTGGCATTCGAGATCGAGACAATCGTTCCCGATGCCATCGTCGGCGATCCGGGGCGGGTGCGGCAGATCATCCTCAATCTCGTGGGCAACGCGATCAAATTCACTGAGGAAGGGGAAGTGATTCTGTCGGTTTCGATGCTGAGCCACATCCAGGACGAAGTTCAGCTCAAGTTTACGGTGAAAGACACCGGCATCGGCATCGCACCCGACAAACAGGCCGCGATCTTCGAGGCGTTCCAGCAAGCGGACGGCTCGATGACGCGCAAATATGGCGGCACAGGCCTGGGCTTGACGATTTCGTCCCGTCTGGTCGAGCTGATGGGCGGGCGAATCTGGGTTGAAAGCGTGCTCGGCGAGGGCAGCCGTTTTCATTTCACCGCGAATTTCAAGGCGCAGAAAGTAGCGACCAGAACGGTTGTGCCGCGCGATCCGGAAACCCTGCGCGGCATGCGCGTGCTCGTGGTGGACGACAACGCCACGAACCGGCAAATCCTGGTGAAGATGCTCGAGGGATGGCGCATGGTTCCCGCCATGGCCGATAGCGGCGCGAAAGCTATGGTCACGCTAACCGAATCGAAGGGGATTGGCCGCACGTTTCCGCTGATCCTGCTGGACGCACAAATGCCGGAAATGGACGGGTTCGCCCTGGCCGAATACATCAAGCGGCACCCGAGCTTCCGGGCGGCGACGATCATGATGCTGAGTTCCGCCGGACAGCGCGGCGACGCGATGCGCTGCCGCGAGCTGGGCGTAGCGGCGTACCTGACCAAGCCGATTCGGCAGGCGGAACTGATGGACGCGATTCTGACCGCGCTCGGCACACGCGCCAGAAACGAAGAGAAGCCCGCTCTGGTCACGCGGCACACGCTGCGCGAAAGCCAGATCAAGCTAAAAGTGCTGCTCGCGGAAGACAACGCGGTCAACCAGCTCGTTGCTTTGCGCTTGCTTGAGCGATTCGGACATAGCGTGACCGTCGCGGCCAACGGCAAGAAAGCGCTGGAAGCCTGGGAAAAAGGTGGATTCGACGCGATTCTGATGGACGTGCAGATGCCGGAAATGAACGGCTGGGAAGCGACGCAGGTGATTCGCGAAAAGGAACGATTGATCGGCGAGCGCGTTCCCATTATCGCCATGACCGCGCACGCGATGAAGGGCGACGACGAGCGCTGCTTTGCCGCGGGCATGGACGATTACCTGACCAAGCCCGTTCGCACCGAAGACTTGATGGCGGCGCTCGAAAAAGTGGGGCACCGCAAAGCGGCGCGGGCAGTGCGCTCGCAGCTGGCGTCCGCGGCGCCACCGGCGGGCGCCATCGAATTCGAGGCCGCGCTCGAGCGGCTCGGCGGCGACCGCGAGCTTTACAACGAGCTGGTGGAAGTGTTCAAGGGCGAATGCCCAGGTGTGGCCGCCGAAATGCGGCGCGCGCTGGACGATTCCGATCTGCGCACCCTGGAACGCAGCGCACACACGCTGCGCGGCGCCGCGTCGAATCTGGGCGCCGTGGCTGTCTCGGAAGCGGCGTTGGAGCTGGAGAAACGAGCCGGAACCAAGGACCTGGAAAGCGCCAACGAGCAGTTCCGGGCCCTGCAGAAAGAAATCGAGAGACTGTTCTCCGAACTGGAAGTGCTCCGCGCGAAGTAAGGACCCGGGACTGATAACCGACGCGTAACGGATAGAAATGAGCAGCGAGACAAAACCTAACCAGCGGGTCCTGATCGCCGAGGACGATCCCGTCTCCTGCCACCTGCTGAAAAGCTTTCTGGTGAAGTGGGACTACGACGTCACCGTCGAAACCAACGGCGCGGCCGCTTCGCGTTTGCTTGAAAGCGACGACGCGCCGCGGCTCGCCGTGCTTGACTGGATGATGCCGGGGATGGAAGGAGTCCAGATCTGCCAGCGGATCCGCGAGCGCAAGAACCGGCCTTACATCTACGTGCTGCTGCTGACGGCGCGCAGCGAGAAGCGGGACCTGCTACGCGGGTTGCAGCTGGGCGCGGACGACTATTTGACCAAACCGTTCGACTCCGAGGAGCTGCGCGCGCGGCTGCTGGTCGGCGAGCGCATCCTGGCGCTGCAGGACGATTTGATTCTGGCCCGCGAGGAGCTACGATTCCGCGCGACGCACGACGTGCTCACTGGAATTTCGAATCGCGCGGCAGTGATGGACGCTCTTCGAAACGAATTTTCGCGCCAGGTGCGCGAACAGCGGTCGTTCGGCGTGATCTTGGTGGATCTCGATCATTTCAAAAACGTCAACGACACCTACGGCCATCTTTGCGGCGACGAGGTGCTGCAGGTAGCGACGCGGCGGATGAAGGAGTGCATGCGTCCCTACGACACGGTCGGGCGCTACGGCGGCGAGGAATTTCTGATCATCGCGTCCGCGGCGGACGCGCGAGGTACGATGGCGCTGGCGGAAAGAATCCGCGGAGTGATCGAATCGAAGCCGTTCATCACGCAGGGCGGCGAGGTGTGCGTCACGGCGAGCCTCGGCGCGGCGGTGAGCACCAGCGCCGGCGGCGATCCGCAGATGCTGCTGCGGCTGGCGGACCGTGCGCTCTATTCCGCGAAGGACAAAGGCCGGAATCGCTGCGAGCTGGCAGTTCCGGCAGAGTCAGTGACTCCGGCTCCCGCTGCGGCTCCGACCGAGGAAGTTCCTCTCAAATCCGGCAATCGCTGAAGCCCCGCTTTTCTCGCCGTTTTTGCGCCGTCGATACCGGCAAGCGGCGTGTCACCTTGCGTCGGCACCCATCGTTTGCTTTCAGTATCCGCATGGGGTCATGAGCCAGCTTTTCGCCTCCCTCAAAAATGCCCGGTGACACGACAGTGTCGCCGCGCTTTCTTAATTGGGACATTCGGGAAAGTGCCACAGTCGCACGCGTGCGTGGCGCCTTCTTCCGTCATGCTTTGCCTGGTTGAAACTCAGGCGCAGACAAACGGAGGAGGTGGAGATGCGCGCGAAGACGTGGCTATCGCGGAAGAGGATTGGGTTGCAGTTTGGAAGATGGGCGCTGATCGCCATTCTTGTGGTGAGTCCGGCGACGGAGTACGCGCCGAGAGCCATGGCGCAGGGGACGCCTGTGAGGCTGGAGGTCGAAAGAGGGCAGGTGATCACACTGGTTCTCAGCAGCGGCGTCGACTCGGAATCGTCGAAGGTGGGAGACCGGGTGGAGTTAAAGCTGGCCCAGCCGCTGGTGGTGGGAACGCAGACGGTGTTGCCGGCCGGGTGGCTGGTGCCCGCGCACATTACGAAGGTGCGTCGCGCGGGAAACAGGAACTGCAGGAGCGGAGCGGTTGCGTGGAAACTCGACGCACTGACGGCACCAGACGGGATGAAGGTGAAGCTGGTATCGCTCCGCGGGGTGCCCTGCGGAGCGTGCGGGTCAAATAGGGCACGGGTTCCGACGGCGGGCCAGAAATTTGGGAAAGTGGCGAAAGATGTGGTCATCGCACCCATATTCGCGGTCGAGTTACCCTTCGTCCTTTTGGAAGGACTTGCGATGGCGGTTAGCGAAGGGGAACCATGCCGGGCGCAGCCGGGAGCGCCCGCGGACATTCCGATCGGGACGACGCGGTATGCGGCGGTGGCGCAGGATGTGAGAATGCGAGTGTACCAAGCGACAAATTGAGCGCGCGAACCTACGATGTGTCGCACCTACGGCGCTGTACGAATATCACTTCGGGCCGGCGCGAAGGTGCCGACCAAGTTGCAAGCGCGATTCAATAAAGTGATTGCGCCAATTTAAATCGGTCGATTCCGCCCATATGTGAAACGTAGGAGTTCTTGACCGACTCTTTACGAATCTCAGATGGGATGATTGTACTTTCCGAATGGGCGTTCGCCAAAACGCGAGGCTCGTTCGGAGGGGAAAATGTCGACTTCCATGCATGTCCCGCAGACGCATGCACCGCAGAGGGCCGAGGCGCCGGGCGCGCCGAGGGTTCTTTTGATCGGGGCCGACCAGCAGCTTCGGCGTGCACTGCGCGTGACGCTGACGAGCGCAGGAAACGAGGTGGTCGAGGCGCGGACGGGCGAGGAGGCTCTGGACAAGCTCCGGACGGAAGGCGGCGTTGATCTGGTCGTGCTGGATCTCGAGCTGTCGGGCATCGGTGGCCAACAGACTTGCCAACGGATTCGGAAGTTGGGGAATATTCCGATTCTGGCAATCAGCGTCTACCGTGACCAGAAGGACAAAGCGGAAGCATGCCATGCCGGGGCCAGCGATTACCTGGTGAAGCCTTTTGGTATTCAGGACCTTCTATCGTGCATGCACAAGCTGCGAGGAACGAAGGGCGCCTTAGAGTTCAAGCCGCCCGCGTGAGGCGGAGGCGGGAAGGCCGATTCATCGGTCATGCGCTTGATTGCTGATCGGCTGGATCACCGAACAAAAACTCACCTTTACACCATTCGCCGGTGGCCATCTCCGGCCTGCTGGTTCCATCCAACGGAAAATTCTAAGACGGGATTCAGGCGAGCAGCCGCGCGAGCATGTCGCGAATCTTTACTTCGATTGTGCTTTTGAAGGGCGACGCGAAAACGGGGATGCTGCCTTCCACGACCACGTCGGGCGAATTTACGGTGAGGGTGCCCGTTGCGGAATAGCCCATTGCCTTGCCGCTGAACGCGCCCACATAGCCGTCCCAGCTTTCCTGCAGGTCACGAATCTTGTCGGGGTTTTGAGACTTCGCCTGCGCGATGGCGCGCTGGATTCGTTGCAAGGCTTCGTCCTGCGAGAGTTGGTGCGGGACTGTGACGTGGATGTTGGGCATTGGCGTTCCTTTGCATTGATGCGGGACGGGGCGCGACCGGCGCCGGGGTGTCCCAACGAAGGCTTCACACCGGGCCGACCGTTCGAACCGAAAATCCTCACACCAACGAACCGGCGTGAGCTACATTACCGGAAATTGCTTGGTGCGCGTGGAGCATACATGAAAACGATGCGCGTAGCGATTCGAGTGCAGTCTTCGCTGTATAGACTGAGAAACGACGCCGACTTCCGGAAGAAATTTGTTACACGCGCCATCCGATCGTAAAGGCCAAAGACCGCATTTTCACGGCATACGCCGTTCGGTAGAGGAAACTACGACACTCCTGGTGCGGGCGTTTTGCTTCGGGTTCGCGCGAAGTGTTATTCTGTAGGCTCCAACGGGGGCGATACGGTTTCGACGGAAACTGCCGCTGCTCGAAGGCATGCCGGGCACCACTCGCCCGCAACAGGGTGGAACAAAACAACTGGCAACTCACAGTTGGCTCTCGCAGCCTAACCAAAAGTAAGCTGCGCGTCTCCCCAAGCGTCACCTACGCGCTTGGGATGAGGCGTCACACAGTAGGCTGGCCGTCGCGTTTCGGTCCGTAATTCGGCGGCGAGATCATCGGACTAGCCGGGGGCGCGTCTTGCCCGCTCTGAGTTCTTCCGGCGAAACCTTCGGAACGGGCTAAGCATGTAGTCTTCGGGTCGCAAGGTTTCTCGGACGGGGGTTCAACTCCCCCCGCCTCCAATATATTATGGCCAATGTTTTATTGGCGATTTGTAGAGGTATTCTGATTTGTAGCCGTTTTGGTGGCTGTAAAAGTGCTTCGCACAGCGTCTTCTAGCTGTTCCTGGCGAGCTTTCACAAACGGGGCGTAGTGGCGGTCCGTAACTTTGGTGGACTGATGCCCGAGCAACACGGAGACTTGCTCGAGCGGAACGCCGGCGACTAGGAGTTCAACGGAGAACGTATCTCGCCAGCGATGGGCGTGGCCGTTCTCAACTTTCGCGAGTTCGTAAAGTTTCTTAAACGCACGCTGGTAATCTCCCACGCAAGACTTTTTCGTACCGCGCCCGGACCAAAAATAATAGTTGTCCGTCTGGATGCCCCAACTCCCGATCGGCTTCCTGGCTTCCACCTACTTTGTGGGTGTCTGAAGCTTCCATAAATTGTCCCTAAACGTTTAGCGTGGATTACTGCGGTCGGCGATGAGCGGACCAAGACTGCGGAAGAATCAGATTGCATAACAAACATCCGGTGAGCGCTAACCAGCCACCGCCTTGCCCCGTGGACAACGCGAAACTACAATGAGCGCACGGCAAGTCCAGCAGTGGATAACACCTTTACGGAGATGTTTTGACCGAGCTTCGCAGCTACGTGCTCCTCGGCTCAGATCCTGCAATAGCTATATTCGTAATCGACCTATTCAGCAGGGTTCGCGCTGGGCAAGAAAGAACAAGTCGACGGCCGTCCCGGAATCGCTCAGGCAACAAGACGAGAGCCGCGGTAGGGTGTTGCTCCTATTCAAGTACTCATTGCTCCTGATCGTAACTACATGGCTCGCCGGCGGCTTCAAAAGCCTCTCTACGTCGATTGCGTCCCACTGTTTGGGTTTCTGGACGTATTTCGCCGGCATTCTCGCGGGCCTATTCGCTCTAGCATTTCGGCGGCTTGCAGGTTCCGCCCCCTCGATTTCACAGTTCGAGTCCGAAGACTATTCGCTGCGGGGCACGATATCCATCTGGCTCGCAATCTTCGCGATCGGCGCAATAGCAGAGGAGTCCTGGCGGGCTCTTTGCATCGGCTCGTTTTATGATGGTCCTAAATTCGGCAACGTTGCTGCGGCTGCGTGCTTCTCGCTTGCACACATGAGCGGATTGCCTCCGCGAATGACCAAGGGCCTCGGCGTCGCCGCTGTCGAAGTTGCGGTCGGCCTGATATTTGGGGCAACCTTCATGGCGACGGGGAATGTCTTTTCACCATTCCTCGCGAGCATTGTGTATTACACGAGCAACTACTTTTGGATTCGGCGTCGGTATTTGCCGGCGGGCCGTCTGGGTGCCGGTTAAAGTTATGGCGGTACAGACTGGTCTGGGTGACGGGCCAGCAGTATGATTTCACCGAGGTTGTTGTCACCTATGCGAGTCTCCATTTGTACGTTCGCTTTCCTGGTGCTGACACCGTTGGCACAAGCGCAGCTCTCCACCTTCGGTCCAGGCGGTCCGGGACAAATTTCTTGTAAGGACTTCTCGGCCTCCCGAAACCTCGCGCTAGGCAACACGTACGTCCGTCAGGCTTTGGAGCGGGCTATGCCCGGGAGAATAGCATCTGCAGGAGGCGTGGGCTGGATAGCGGATGCACAGCCCCCAGATTGGCCGGCTATGAAAATGCTCGGCGATGGTCTGTCTGTTGGCGTGTTAAAGACAGTCAGCCCGAAAGACCTTACGAAACCAGAATTTGTGAAAGCCTATCTACTGTTAATTCGGTATGTGTTCTCAGAACCGAAGTGGATCGTCTGCCCGGAAGACAAAACTCCGGAGATTACAGTATTCCTGCTGGACTATCTACGCGAGAAAGTAACGGCTGAAGAGCTACAGCACCAAATCGATTCTACGAAACAGTACGTTTTGAACCAGACAAAAGTCGATTCTAAGCCTTCAGGAGATGAGGGTCGATACACGCAGGTAACGTCAGGATTAGGAATTCTTGATGGAGTTTCCACCGCTCTTTATTCCTATAGAGCGCCAGACGGAGAAATCATTGTTACCGTCAAGGCCACCATTGGATCAGCTGATGGTGTCGCCGCCAAGGATTTCCATCAAAGAATCGACCATTCAGCGGCCGAGATAGTTAAGCAAGCGGACATCTTGGATGAGTCTGGGAAGGTCATCGGCTATAGATCGGTACTGACCTTAGTTGACAAGGACGGCAAGAAGTCCACGGCCATCCTGATAACCAGAGGTATTGATTTTCTCCAGCTTACTTGCGCTTCGGCGGCGGATGTCCTCGCATTTGAGGACAACTACAATGAAGCGATGGCTGCTAAACACGCTAAGCAGTAGTCGAGCACACTGCCAACTCTCGATTAGCCCTGACCGCGTCTTCGACGCGTCACCTGGTGCCAGAAACTTGTCCAAGCCGATTCACTGATTCCAGGCAATTCATGTCCGACTCCGACATATTGAATTTGTGGAGCTACGGGTTCGCAACCAGTTGAATCCAGGCAGGCGATAAGAATCTATTGGCCCAAATCGAGGTGAACGATGGTCTCGTATTCGATTGATTTGCCGTTGCAAGTCTCGGTGGGGAAGTGATGATCTGGGAGCTGCGCGGCAATGTCGCGGGTCAGCGCCTTATCCGCGTCAACTAGGGCGACTACCTTCTTTACCTGAGCATCGGAGCCTACGAGGACGTAATAAATCAACGTAACATGCTGACCAAACTCCGTGAACGATCGACGCCCCATCAGAACCATAAGCTCGCGTTGCAAGGCATCTTCCATCATGGGATGTTCCGGACCGGGCTGAAAAGGGAGAACCAGCGTGAAGGCCTTCGGTCGGCACACGTCCATGGCTGTGGCATTGGGGCTGGGGACAAACACTGAATCCGCAAATTTGCTTACCTCTTGCATCGGCTGCCGTTCAATGTCTATCGTTTCGTCGCTCGAGGTAGAAAACTCATGGAGTGGATAAAGTACGCCCTTGAACTCAGCGAAGTGATCGACCCCGGCCTCAACGGCATTCGGGCCATTCTTCGATTGGAATCTCGCTGAAGCAATTTCGCCGGTAGAATCGTCGAAGCAAACATTTCTTCCGTACGGCGGGCCGTCCAGCTCCGCGCACTTCAGATTACCCTTGCCAGAGTAGACTCTCTTCACGGCGTTGTTCACAGCGAGCATGCGTGGGAAGAGTCCGCGGACGCTCTCGATCATTTGCCTAAGGTATAGGGCCATCAAGCTGTTTCGGGTCACATATGCTTTGTCACCGAGTACCACAACACTTTCACCGACGTCAGCGAGTCGGAACTCTCTCCGAGACATATCAGGGCCTGCGGAAGCTATCTCAATGGAACCGTTGATCGTCTTCGCACCTGAGGTATAATGGATATTCTCTATCGAGTGCAGTTGTTCGTTTGCAAGGGACGACGAATACGATTGATCGATCGCTTTCTTAAGGAGCTGAGCGATCTCCTCTTTCGACGTTTGGGTCTGGGCCGCAGCGTGGTAGCTTGCGCTTCCACCAACTACCAAACAAACGGCAAGGAACATTGTCCAGCACATGACTTATCCTCGAGGTTATCACTCCGATATAGACGAACACAATAAGACTTGCCGCACAGCGTTCCGGAACAGCACTAAGGATTTGCGGCACCTTCTTCGAATCAGGTCCCGATCAGTCCGATAACCGGCTATGTTCCTGGCTTAGAACTCGAGCTTCTTTGCGGCGAACGTTTCGGTTCTCTTTTCGAGATTCCTGAGTGTTTTCCCCGGAATTGTTCTAAAAACCAACTTCGGCAAAAACGATTTCGGGAAATTTAAACCCCCGGTACGGAGTCTACGTTGTTGATAATTATTTCTGAGTATTTTTCGCGTTCGTTTGCGTGCGTCCAATCATGGACGAGACGCGCCGAACAGCGCTGCGAAAGGGTGAAGGCGGAGGAGTGACCTAACCGATTTCATAAAGAGAATCGGACGATCTCACAACCGCGTAAGGCCAATAAACAACTACGGAAGGAAACGCCTACTAAAGAGCCGCAATTTCTGGGCCGTTCGATCTTCGTGCTTTCGTGGCGATTCGTGGAAAATGATGTTGTTGCTGATTGGCAACCGCCGCCTTCGGTGCTCGTGCAGAACTGGTATTACCGGCGTTCTACGGGCATGCTTTTCCTGGGCGACCTGGATTCCGCGGACTTGAGCGCATTGGACGAATTTCGTGTATAGGAAGCGCGCGGCGCGACTGCTATAACTCCGCAAACCTGTCGCGAATGGGCCTTAGAAGTTCTGCGGAGTTAACTGGGCTCGGCAGAACTTCGACCCTGGGCCACCCTCCAATATCGACACTCACTCGTAGTTAGGATCGGCAGGCGAGTGGCTATGTAAAACAGCGATTGTCAGCGGCAAGAAGATTCGGATCGTAAGAAAAGCGACGGAGGCAATCGAGATTACCTGCATCCAACTTTGTATAGCGCGGACCTGAGGGTATGGATTTACCAACTGGATGCCATGCGCAAGCCCTGCCCCCGCAATCAAAAGTGCTCCGATGGTCCATAAGAACGCCCAGGGTGTCCTTCGTATCTCAAAGCGTGGGAGCCAAAGCTTCTCGTATGGGAAACCGACCATCCATATCAGGACTAGTAAAAGGAACGCAAACTGATATGACAGATATGGCCCAGCTGTCGCCACACTCGGTGCACCCAGAAAATTTCGCAGGGGGCCTCTGGCTTCCCAGAAGCACAGGCTACTGACTATAAAAGGAACAAGGAACCACGCCCAGTCTCCGTAGTTAAGTCTCTGATCTTTGCGCCACATCGTGCCAACTACCTGGAGAGATAAAAGCAACGGAAAGAGCAAAAGCCAACGAGCGTCAAAAACAGGTATCCCATTTATCGTTCGCCATGCCACCGCCCATCGAGAGAACGTAAATAAGTCGGTGAGAATTAGCACCAACCAACAGCTGAAAATAATGAAAAGGATAATCGATCTCTGTGAATGAGCTTTTGTCATCTTATCATCTCGAATAGCGCCGCGATTCGTTTGGGATTTAATGGGTCGCGGTGTGGCCAGAATCCCTGTAACTAATTTCAATGTCATTCCACGAAGTTTCCATATGCGTCACAGCATCATTCTCTGGGGTTGGAGGATCTGGACGGCACGCAGTGTAGGATACGATGAGTTTACGGGAATTTTCCCAGTGCAAAGCATAGCCGCTATAATCATCACACTCGTAAACTCGAACGTACACTTTTTCTCCCATCAAATTCACGTAGATGGTGTCCGGCCCTCCGAACATTGGCGTAGTCGATTGATGGATTTCCGCAATTATCTTTTCGTCCGGCGCAAGGCTTTGGGCAATCATTTGATCCTTCGCCCCTCCCCAGCTGTGCGACACCAAATCAATAAGCAAAACGCAGACCAAAATCATCGCCCCTAACACCGCGCCCAATACCTTAAACGCTCTTCGCATGCCTGATTTGGTCCCAATTCGCAGTTCCGAGTCTCACTTCAAGTGTTCCTCGTGCGCCCGCGCTGTCAGCGGAGTGTACCATCCAATACGTCCATGTGTGATTTACAGCGTGTTAGAATCCCGACTGACGAAGAACCGTGCGTATAATTTCCAGCATGCAGAATAAGGATCTGCTGTGGGCAAACCCTGACTACTCGCCTGGCAAGGCTGTCGCGGAGAAGCCGGCGCGCAAGCGCGGGAGAAAGCCTTCGAAAGACGAGTTCTTCATTGACGATGGAAAGCAGACAACGTTTACGGTCGCTCAAATCGCATCTTTGTGGCAATACTCGATAGATACGGTTCAAAGAATGTTCGCCGATGAGCCGGGCGTGCAGGTTATTGGCAACAAGAATCCCCGCGGAAAACGCCGCCGCGTCACGTTGAGAATACCGCGTGAAGTCATGGATCGAGTTAAAAGACGGCTTTCGAATCGGTGAAACGATGCACGTCAGAATGTATCAAGAATGTATCAGAAACATTCGGTTAGGGCTGAAGTAGCGGTATGGGCGTCCATAAGAATCAGTAACTTGCCTAGATCTAGTACACCGTTGTAGTCCAACTCCCCCCGCCTCCATCTCTGAAATGCCCATTTTTTATCGGTGTTTTATGGGGGCCAAAATCAACTGTATGTGTTTTTGTACGTACTGTCAGGTGCCTTTGGACGCCGCACGTCGGCTTCGGACTGGTCTTGCCGAGACTTGACCCACGGTCAGTAATGCTTCTCCGTGATTTTCATGGATTGATGGCCCAACAAGATTGACACCGGCTCGAGCGGCACTCCATTCAGCAACAGTTCCACGGCGAAGGTGTCACGCCAGCGGTGGGCGTATCCCTTCTCCACCTTTGCGAGCCCGTATAGTTTCTTGAACGCTCGCTGATAATCACCCACGGCCGCTTTCCGGGTCTCCAGACCAGACCAAAAGAAGTACTCATTTGCCGAATCTATGGCCTCAAGAGCCGCCAGTGCGACGGGCGGAAGAGGCACTCTCACAGTTGTGCCGGTCTTGGCGGTCCCACCTTTCGGATGTTTATGAACGGCTACCAGAATTGGGCTCAGTGGGTCACGATTGAAGCCGGGCCGGACGTACACATAACGGCGACCTTGGAGAAGTCGAAGTAGTTGCTCTTATAGGCTGAGGCGCGAAGATGGTCAGACATCCGAAACAGTTGGGTTTCGAACTCGGTCTAAGAATTCGTATCGGCGAACCGGCTCATATAGCAGCAAAATATGAATCCTCGAAACTCCGCGATGTTGTCTATGTGGCTCTTCTTCATGAACACGGGAAATCATTCAAAAAAGAAGTACAGCTATCACTGTAAGGATGTACTCACGTAACTCATTGTTTCCTCCCCCGAGTAACTGGCGCCGGATCAAGGATCGTCTTCAACCCGCAAAAGTGCGTGATGGCATCAATAGCCATCAGAGCGGCTGGGTCGTCCTTGTCTTCCGGATGCTTTGAATACCAGTCGTCAAACACCACGAACCACTCATGAGCATTCATTTTGGCGGCCGCAGTTGTGGTCATACAAACATGTAAGCCCGACTCTCTACCTTCATTCTTCGCAGCTGCATTCACTACCTCTGCGTCAATAACACCCTGTAGATAACCCGCTGCCAGCATTGGATAGGACTTGAAATAATCGTGAAGTTGCCACGCATCACGATAAACCTCCATATTGGGGTTGACACTCTGCGCGGCAGCTAGAGCGCCAACATTGATCGCTGCCTGATCCGATTTGGCGGATGCTTGTGTCTTCAGCGGTGCCTGCGCCTTTGCAGGGGAAGGAAATGCTGAGACGACAGCCATCAGAGTGGCTATCAGAGTTACTTTGCTCATTTTGACCGCCCCGTTTTTGGATTTGCCGTCTCGAACCGCTTCGCGCATAGCCACGAAGAGCCCCGTGTCATCTGTTGGCGAATGCTCCCCGCTCGCGGCTTTTTGTATCTGCTCGGACCCGTGCGCCGAAGAGCATGACCAAAAGCATTGCGAGTGACGAAGAGCCTATGGCTGCGTGTTTCGCGCCCTGTATTTCTCTCTAGTTGATCATTGCGGGCCATAACGTTTGCGTCAATGGCGCGTGTCGAAGCAGTCATTTGCCAATGAGGGCTACGGCCACCTGGCATTACTGAATTCTGGACCTTCGTGTGCGAATAACTGCTTCGACACGCTCCATTGACGTACACGGTGCCCACCGCAATGATTGAAGAGAAATGATCGCGAGACTTCTTTTTCTAATTTGCCTCGTCGCTGGTGTCGCCGCCGCACAGACGGCACCGCCTCGGAAGGACATTCCAGCAATAGCGAAAGCTGCGAACGGCGTCATCGTGTCGATCATTACATCGAACACGGATGGCCACCCAGTTGCCCAAGGAAGCGGCTTCCTCGTGAGCAAGGATGGCCGCATCGTAACGAACTATCACGTCATCAGGGACGCCAGCTCCGCCGTCGTTAAACTCCCGGACGGGGCGTTTTATGATGTTGATGGAGTCGTGGCCTTCGATAAGGCCCGCGATCTTGCGGTAATCAAAGCCCACGGGCAGAACTTCCGAACGGTCACACTGGGAGACTCCGACCGAATCCAAGTCGGAGAAGAGGTTGTCGCAATCGGCAGTCCGCTCTCTCTTGAATCAACGGTTTCGAATGGCATCGTTAGTGGAATTCGAGACATCAAGGAAGAAGGCGGGAAATTCTTGCAGGTTACTGCTCCAATATCGCCCGGCAGCAGCGGCGGTCCACTGTTTAACATGGCGGGAGAGGTGGTCGGTATCACGACCCTGTATCTCAAAGACGGGGAGAATCTAAATTTCGCGATCCCAATCAACGATGCGAAAGTTCTGCTTTCAGCTAACTCCAAGGTGAAGGGTTTCCCCGTCGAAACCCCGGACCCTCTGGCAAGCCTTGGAACGCCTGCGACGCCGAATACCGAGGCGTCTCCGTCGGTGGGCCCAAATGCCGCCCGCGCTTACTATAAGAAACTTTATGACGCTGGTGGATTCTCCTTAGCAACCGGCGTTTCAAGTGTTTTTGTTTGTTTCAACGACGACCCAAGTGTGCAGTGGTTCTTCACATTTAGCATTTATGGATATGACGAACGATACGCCAAGGCGGCCAAGGCCCATAGGGAGGCCCTGCTTGATAAAACCAAAGACGATAGTGAGGCGTGGCACACAATGCGATCGATCGAAGCGTCCCAACCGGGCGTGGACTTTATTGACGACGATCTTGTTGCCTCTGCGGATGTCGTGTTTGGAGAAGGAACTGGGACCTATCTTCGTGGCGGTGGCCGGATGTTAACCGAAACTCCTTATTACAAAGGCGTGAAAGAGGGTGAAACATACTTCCGAGGGACTCAAACTGGAGATTTGTGGACGTCCGACCATAAGATAGTCAAAGATTCTCTTTCGTTTGAACCGACAACGCTGCGTTACCTTATGCGTGTCACCGACGCTGACACTACTTTGGTTCACGAGGTGGGGTCTGGCGCGTGTGAGAAAATTCCGCATAAATCCGATTAGAAGCGAAGGCAGCTTGCAGCTGTTGACTGCCGGTCACATCGTTATTCCAGCGCTTCTGGTGTACTCGGATTTCTGATTCTGACATCCGGTGGGCATACACAAGAAGTGGAGCATGCGCCCACGGCCGAGCAGTGCAATGGCTGGCAAAACTGCTACGCGACCATGGCACGGATGACGGGCCCATGAACACCCTATGGGAATGGCAACAAGAGATGGTGGAATACCGGGACGCGGATACTTCCAATCTCGACAAGTACTTCGATAACGCGGCCGCGACAGTTGGTATGGAGTCAAAGCGGGAGTTGGATTTCATAAACAGAGAGGGTCATTTGGGCCGATTCATGGCCGAAGACGCAGCGGGCAAGCGTTAGACGCCTTCACGGAGAAGGGAGCAATGCCTTTCACATATCAGTCTGGCGAAGAGATAAAGCAAGGCGACCGTGTGCTGTTCCACGGCGAGCCGGGCGAGATTGAACTCGTGGCCGACCCGCTCATCAACGATCCTGCCACGGATTGGTATGTCGAGGAGCATGGCGGAGGCGTGATGATATTGGAGCCGAAGGTGTTTGGCCGAGCATTCTTGACAGAAACCAGCACTGCCGAAGAACTGAAGTTCGTGAGTAGAGCCTGAGGAGCAATTCTGAATTGCTTCATTCCTCATCTCCCGATGAAGACGCAGTCAGGGCTAATCAGGACTTGACTGGGTTCCGTGGCATGATCCCCCCAATGCGCAGAAAAAGACTCCAGGTAGTCACTGCGGCGGAAGGCTGGGCTTTCTATACCGCCGCTCGATCTAGCGCGCCGGCCAGTCTTTTCTACTGCGGTGCCAGACGCGGGATCGAAGCACTCGGGTTAGCCTCTGCGTTCACGTTACCGCTCGTGTTTCTCGTGTCCTTCGCGTCTTCCCGCACTCGCATTGAGACAACCGAGTACTCCCGCTCTTTCTGGTCACCCTCGCGATCGAGGACGTACATCTTGTCCTTGTGAACGCGGTACCCCACGGAATCTCCGACCGGCAGCAGGATCGGATGCTTCGTGTCGGTGGGACGGATGTGATACACGATGCGGTCGCCTTGCAGGACATACTCCTGGCATAGAACCTGTTCGGTATTCTTGTGCTGGCCGTCGGTGCCCAGAATCTCTCCCGCCACGGTCTTGCTGCCCTTTTCGGCCGTGCCACACATCGATGAGTCCATCGACAGCAGCGTTCCCTTGTCGTAGCTCGGCGGATCTTTCGCCAGTGCAACCGAAGCCGAAAACATTGTGAGCGCCACTACCAGAATGAAATTCCTCACAGCACACCTCCTCAAAGTGTCCATAGCCAATACTGCCTAATAAGGGTGCGCAGTCCGCTGTTTGATATAGGGCTTTTGTCGGATTTCTTACCTGGACGGACGTACAGGCGTATCGCCCGCCGCGCTCAGCAGAAGTTGCGTTCCGCCATCAAGGTGGACGTTTCTGCTAGTGGACGTAATCAGTGAGCCCTGCGTCGCGCTCGACACCGACGACGTGAGGTTCAGCCCCTGCATGTTGAACACGCCCTGGCTGTTCGAGGTGAGCTGACCTGCGGCGTTCAAACCGCCCACGGTCCCGCGCGATGCGCCACCTGCCACGTTCACCGTTGAACCGACCGCGCCGCCGGCACTGTTGCCGACGTTGCCGACTTGGCGCACCGGTGCGCTGACCGCTCCCGCCGTTCCTCCTACAACCGAGGTGGCTCCGCTCACTGCGCTAGTTCCGCCGACGAGTCCACCGTGAGCCGCACCCCCTCCGCCGCCCGCCATGCCGCCCCCACTTGCCATTGACTCGCCGCCCACTCCGAGATCATCCGCGCCCGCTGCCGTCGAAGCGGTATTCTGCGCGGCCGCCATGGCTTGAATCGTGGCATTCATGGGAACTTCCTGGCCGTTCTTGAGGACCGCTTCGTCGAAGGCGATGCCGAGTTCGGAGTCTGACTGATCCTTCGAACGCGCCTGTGCTTGGGTCACATGTCCGACAAGCTCGGTGCCTTTCGGAAGCGGCGTTCCATCCGGTGATTTCGTGGGCTGCGTGGTGCGCGCCGTGACCGGATCGCCAGGTTTGTTCTTCTTCGCGTCGACCGGATGAATAAGCTTGGCATTCATGGTCGAACTCGTTGCCGAAGAAGCCGAGCCTTGAGAATTCTTCGCGGACGCCGAATTGACCGTGCTGTTGCTTGCTTGCGCGCCGCTCTTGCTGGTGCTTGCGGAGGTGCTGCCGGCCGCGGAAGAGCCCGCCTGGTCGTTATCGTGCTGCGCGGACGCCGCCGCAGAAGAGTTGTTTCCAGCCTGCACACCGCCCGATCGGCTTGCCTCGGCCGACGTGCTGCTCCCCGCCGACGCCCCGGCTTGCGTTCCCGATTGAGACTGGGATTGCGCGAACGCAGTACTCACAAACAAGAAGCCAGCAACGATCAAGAAGGTGGCCCGTTTCATGTGTGGTCTCCTTTGCAGTCGAGAGAGATGCATTTATTCGAGTCAACCGACTTCCACGGAGTAAAAGTCCTTCCGATATTTTGCTTGTAAAAGGTTTGAAGCGAAGTACCACAGGAGAAGTTGTGTCACGAATCTCTAAATACACTTTTCGCTGTAGGCAAGAAATGTCAGGCGAGGGTGCGCTTGCTTCTCCCCTGGTGGACAGCCACCAATTTGCGAACTATACGGGCAGCTCGCATTAAGTCAAATCAGGAGCCGGCAGCTCGCTTTCGAAAGCGGCGGCTCTCAGGGCCAGGGTCGGAAGGGGCGGGACTGCGGCCGAGCACGGAGTCAATAACGTTGTTCAACTCCCTCAGCCCGTTGGGCTTGCAGAGTACCGCGTCAACCCTTATAGCTGACGCCAGCTGCCTTCCAACGTTCTCGCCATACATCGTGAAAAGAACGACGAATAGTTCTGGCATCGCCTGTTTAAGGACAGATGTGGCTGCCGCGCCGTTCATTTTCGGCATTGCAAGGTCCATCAGCACCAAATCCGGTGCGAGGGTCTTCGCTTTTTCCACTGCCTCCAAGCCATTGACAGCCTCGCCACACACCTCCACGCCGGATCGCAGTGCAAGAAAATCCCTAAGGATGATTCGAACAGAGTCGCTATCATCCGCTATCAGTACCTTAAGCATGCGGCTGTGATGGAAACCAGCTCCGGCCCGTCAGAACTGCGTCGATTGCAGGCAACAGTTCGGCTACGAGGTTATTCTTGGATACAAAACCTCTCACGCCGACAGTCTGAAGTCTTCCGAAGAGCGGCTCCGCATCATACAGGCTGATTGTAAGGATTATCGTGGTCGGGCAGGTCTCGCGAATCGCCGCGGCAGCCTGCACTCCGTTCAATCCTCCCATCGCCAAATCCAAGACAGCGACGTCGGGAGACATTGATTTAGCTTTTTCAACCGCGTCCAATCCGTCAACTGCTTCCGCACACACGTGCCAATCCTGTCGCCGCGTGATAAGCGTTCGCAAGGAGCGTCGGGCGGTCCCGTGGTCGTCTGCAACTAAAATGCGCTTGTTCACACGCCCTCGCAGACCCTGACCAGCTTCAGCATCTGGCATCACTCGCATAGCATCCTATGAGGGCGTACAACGCAATACCGGGTTTCGGGTATTTCCGCGGAGAAACCATTCTCAGCGCAGTTACCATTGGGCACGATGGGATAGGAATAACCTTTAGAAAAGGCGGCCACCTTTCGATAGCCGCCCCATGCGTCGAACGATCTAAAGCGTGCGGTACTGCGCCTCGGCTTTTGCAAGCGCCTTGTCGAACAGCTTTCGGAAGCCGTGCTTGAGGATCGTGTTCTTCTCAACAACCTTCGCCACGCGCTCCCCATGTTTCCGGTACATGCGCATGACGTACCTCGCGCCGGGACCGGAAGGTTCAAACTCGTTGACGAGCCAAGTGCGAACCTTGTTGACGCGGGGACCGGTGACAAGATTCTCTTCGAACACCACAGCGGCGATCCAACAAATGGTGGGGAGGCAGCCATATCCTGGAACAGGAAATTCTCCCGCCGGGCAGCCACTAAACTTCGTCACCACGCGCAGCAAACCAAGTCCCTTCAGGCTAGGCTTTACGTATTTTTTCATACACCCCTCCTCTCAATGCGATTTCTGCGGATGAATCGCGGGTAGTCCTTGGCTCCGCAGGTGCACAACGATTGCCATCCGCGGCTCATTGAAAACAAAGGAGATCGCTCAGCTTCTGAAGTTGAACGGCGCAAGATATTGCACATATCTTCGCGTCGTGGTTCTCCTTGTGGGCTCGCTAATTGACCTTTGAAATCAGGGGTTATCCGACTCTTCATAAACTTGGAGGATATATTCCTGGAATCCACAAATCGGCGGGACAAGTGTCTCGCGTCAAGAGGCGGTCAGGGCCTATCAGTAGTTGACGGCAGAAAAGCCGCTGTCGTAATGTGGCCCAGAAATTTCAACGGGCCCTCCTATTCTTAGCTCAGCGAGGTGAATCCACATGACGAGGATCTGTATATTGCTTCTCTTACTTGCAGCTCCAATCGCAGTTGAGGCCCAAGGGTCCGCTTGTTCAGAGCAGACGATCCGCGATGCCGTTCAAAATAGGATGATCAAGTATACCGACGACAACTTCTTTTGGTCTGGCGCTTATGACAAACCGATGATCGGAAAGGCTGAGCAGGAGGAAGGCAGGAAGAAGGTGGAAGCCGAAGGACCAAGAAAGAATGAAGTCTCTGCGGATCACCCCCAGCGAGTCGTTGTTTCGAAATCCGGTGATATGGCCTACGAATACGGAGGCGGTGAGATGAGTTTCGACGAACAAAAAACGGGCAAACACGTATCATTCCAGGTCGGCTATCTCCGTGTCTGGAAGTCGGTCGATGGTCAGTGCAAAGTGGCGGCCACCATGGTCAAGCCCATAGAGAGCACCATTAAATCGAACTAGCTTCCGCGCCGCCATTCTCTCGAGCTTCAGCAGCGAACAATCAGAAAACCATTTGGGAAGGCCAAAACGTAGGAGAGCCTGAGGTTGGTGTTGCAGGGTAAGCTGACTGACTCAGCTAGGCTCTGATTCCCCACGCCTGTCTTGCAAAGCAGCTGTTTCGAGCGTATGTTGCGGAGCCAACGGCAGTTCCGCGTCAGCGCACGGAGTTGGTCAAGTTGGCCCTGCGGTTGCACAAGACTGCCGATAGCAGTTTGGATTACGACAACGCCACGAAAAGAGCAGCACATGGCCAAGAAGGCTAAAGGGACGCGGGGCAAGAAGCTGACTTCGAAGAAACTCAAGGAAACCAGACCCCTAACACGCACCTTCGCATCTTAGCATTCACGTCCGACGGCTAAGGCCCACGATGCCTTTTTATCGTGGGCCTTCTATTTTTTCGCAGGACCCCTTCGCAGCCATTCTGCCCGGCGCTTCCACGTCGTTTCCGAGTTGCCCGTGATCCACTCGCCATCGTCCTCACATCATGCGCGGATTCAGTCGAGCTTGCGATACATCTTGAAGGACATGACTCGCCGAGTGGGACTATAATTTGCGAATGGCATCCGCAGGGCAGAGTACCGAGCTGGCTCGGCAGGCGCAAGACGTTGACGCGGTTCCTACGCTGGCGTGGTCCGCTCGTCCCGACGGCTCCGCTGAATTCCTGAATCGGCGCTGGCTGGATTACACCGGGCTCTCTGCGGAAGAAGCATCGGATTGGGGCTGGACTGGGGCGCTTCACACAGAAGACCGCGACAGGCTCATCTATTTTTGGCGGCACCTGCTGGATTCTGGCGAGGCCGGTGAGATTGAAGCACGCCTGCGCCGGTACGATGGAGACTATCGGTGGTTCCTATTCCGCCTAGAGCCTGTGCGTGACAATCACGGCGGCATCCTCAAATGGGTTGGCGCGAATACCGATATCGAGGATCGTAAGCGCGCCGAGGCACTACTAGCCGCCGAAAAACGGACCTTGGAAATGATCGCTAGGGGGGCTTGCCTGGCAGATATCCTGGAAAGGTTGTGCGAAACCATTGATGCTCAGGCAAGTAACGTGAAGTCAGCAGTCATGCTGTTGGACGCCGACGGCATGCACCTTCGGCACGCAGCAGGTCCTCGAGTTCCCAAGGGCTGGGCTGAGGCCATCACTCCATTAAAGATTGGCCCTTGTATAGGTTCGTGCGGCTCTGCGGCATTTCTGAAGCAGCGGGTGATCGTTTCCGACATTGCCAGAGACCCCATATGGGCTGAATATCGGGAACTTGCTTTGAGTTTCGGGTTGCGCGCCGCTTGGTCTCAGCCGCTCCTCTCCAAGCACCAAGACGTGCTCGGCACCTTCGGAATGTACTATCCGGAGGTCCGCACCCCCAGCGAGACTGATCTGCGACTGATCGAAGGCGCGGCTCATATAGCTGTAATTGCGATCGAGGGAGAGCGATCGCAGGAAACATTGAGAAGCGCCTTTGAGGAGATTCGGAACTCGGAAGCGAAGCTCCGCAAGATCATCGACACGATCCCGACGCTCGCTTGGTGTAGCTTGCCCGATGGTACGGGAATATTTTGGAATCGGCGATGGCACGAATATACGGGCCTTACGCCCGAGGCGGCTCGGGGTTGGGGATGGCAGAATGCCATTCACGCGGAGGACTTGACGGAGATAACCAATAAGTGGCTCGGATTTCTGGCCTCCGGCCAGCCGGGTGAAGTCGAGGGAAGGCTGCGCCGGTTTGACGGAGTGTATCGATGGTTTTTGTTTCGGGCTGAGCCATTGCATGACGAATCGGGCAACATTGTTAACTGGTATGGAGCGGATACTGATATCGATGACCTGAAGCGCGCTGAGGCAAAGCTTCGCCAAGACGAAGGGGAGCTTAGGCAACTGATAGACTGTCTTCCTCAGCATGTTGTTGTCATGGACAAAGACGGCACCTTGCTTCTGGCCAACAAGAGGCTGCTTGACTACTTGGGCTTCACTTTGGAACAAATGAAAGCTTCGGGAATCGACGAGCGGATCAGGAGGGACGTTCATTCAGATGATCTGGAGAGGTTTGAAAAGCAACTAAGCGCAGGCCTTTCAAAGCGAAGGCCCTTCGAGATGGAGAAGCGGCTGCGCGGAAAAGATGGGCGGTATCGATGGTTCCTGATTCGCTGTAACCCGCTGCTCAATGAGAACGGAGACGTTGTCCGGTGGTTCGGGACGGGAACGGACATTGAAGATCATAAACAGGCTGAAAATCGCCTACGAAATGAGAACGTCGCGTTGCGTGAGGAGATCGAACACTCTTCGATGTTTGAGGAGATCGTTGGCTCCTCCGAAGCTCTGCGGCGAGTGCTGGGGCAGGTGGCGAAAGTTGCGCCTACCGATTCGACCGTCCTGATTTCGGGAGAAACTGGGACGGGAAAAGAGCTGATCGCTCGCGCCATACATAGCCGGTCCAATCGCTCGACGCGAGCCTTCATTCGAGTAAATTGCGCGGCTATTTCGCCTTCACTCATTGCCTCGGAACTGTTCGGACATGAAAGGGGTTCCTTCACGGGCGCACATCAGCGGCGTCTCGGACGCTTTGAATCGGCCGACGGCGGAACGATTTTTCTGGATGAGG
>Ga0210404_10000260_pt1 | contig 31464 bp, 26 predicted proteins | sample IncBWH28MmetaG_FD_155455 | JGI IMG/M metagenome (GOLD analysis project Ga0210404, IMG submission 155455) | Forest soil microbial communities from Barre Woods Harvard Forest LTER site, Petersham, Massachusetts, United States - Inc-BW-H-28-M | ecosystem: Environmental > Terrestrial > Soil >... | reverse complement strand
CAAACTATCTCTTCGGATTCGCAATACTCGCACCGGCTCTGACAGTAGGCTACTTCCTCTGGATGCTGAGACGAGTAGTCATGACACCAGCCGAGGGTCCGAAGAACGAGATTCGACTCCACTCACAGCTCATCCTGACCGCATTCCTGATTCCGCTACTGGTCTTCGGAATCTACCCTGCGCCATTGCTAGGAAGCGCGATCAAACCAACCGTCGACCACTTGCTGGGCGTACTCTTTCCGGGGGGAAAATAGATCACAAACCTCTGGGTCCTAACGCCCTTCCTGACACTTGCGACATTCGGACTACTCGTCACACCAGCCGGACTGATTAAACGCGGAAAGAACCCGATCGGGATTGCGCCCTTCGCAGGCTTGACCGGATTGGTCATTGCTCTTGGATCCACGATCTGGCTGGGCTTCTACGGGGGACCTTCCCAGATTTTCGGCGGATTCCAAGTAGACCTGTTCACGTATTTCTTCACCGGAGTTCTGCTTCTCGTCTCACTGTTTGTCGCGATATCGTCCCTTGACTTCATGAAAGGAGACACGAACACAGCTCCCTACTTCGGACTCTTACTCCTGTCAACCCTAGGGATGATCGTTCTCGCCGCATCAATGGATCTGATCCTTCTCTATGTGGGTTGGGAGCTCATGAGCATTCCCACCTACGCTTTGACGGCGATCAAGAAGAAGGACCCTAACTCCAACGAAGCAGCGGTAAAGTTCTTCGTATTGTCAGCACTGTCGTCAGCACTGCTTGTCTACGCGATATCTTTGACGTTTGGGATAACAGGATCCACCAGCCTCCCAGTAATCGCGAGTTCTCTTGGAACTCTGACCGGGGATACAAGGTCGTTCGCTCTGATCGCCATCGTAATGTTCGTCGCCGGATTTGGGGTCAAGATGGCCGTGGTTCCGTTCCACATGTGGATTCCCGACGCCTTCGAAGGAGCCCCAACGACCGTTGCTGCCCTTTTGGCCGCCGGTGCGAAGATGGCCGCTTTTGCAGCGGCTTTCCGCGTGTTCATCGTGGCCTTCTCTACTGTCAACATCGACTGGTACTCGACTTTTGCAATAGTGGCAATTGCTACGATGACGCTGGGTAATCTTGCGGCGTTGATGCAGAAGAGTTTCACCCGCCTTCTCGCGTATTCGAGTATCGCTCAGGCTGGATACGTCATGATTGCACTCGCAGTCCCCATCACGGCAAACGGTGTTCCTTTAGGGCTGGCAGGAGGACTCTTCCACGTACTCAACTATTCGATAGTGAAAACCGCAGCCTTTGTCGCAGCCGCGGCTGTATCCACAAAACTTCCTCTGAACACTCTAGAATCCTTCAACGGTCTAGCCCGACGCATGCCACAAACCGCTTTCAACATCACCATCTTCTTCCTAGCATTAGCCGGTGTGCCACCGCTGAACGGATTCTTCAGCAAAGTCATGCTATTCACAGGCGCAGTATACTCCCCCTATTCTTGGGGAGGCTACTTGGCAATCGCAGCGTTGTTGAACAGCGGTTTCAGCATGAGCTACTATGGTTGGTTGATTAAGAGAATGTACTTTGACGAACCAGCAGATTCATCCAGAATCCCGGAGCCCCGCGCATATACTAGCGTCATGTGGGCCGCGACAGCGCTAGTCTTCATCATAGGGCTATATCCCGACCCGTGGATACGCCTAGTCCAGAACGTCGCGGCTACCCTCGTTGCTCTCTGAGAAGCCCAATCGCGTGTTGATCAGACCAATAATATCTGTAATGCTGTTAACGAACTGATCCTTCGTGAAGCCTCGTTCATCAGGACCCAGTTCCAACCCCACAATTGAAAGCGTGTGATTTGACGCATCCTCAGCTCCGTGATCGGTGACCTTTGCTAATCTATCACCAGCATGTTCTGTGCTCGAATGGGTGCTAAAATGTGGTTCCAGGCCACTTCTGACGATCTCTAGGATCTCCTCAGTCCTCGAATCCTCTGAATATCCTCTGATTATTATTCCCGGCTCGCTAGTTCCAACAATCATAATGATGCACTTGATTCCATATTCTCCGACGAAGGCCTGTACACTTTTGTCGAAGCCAGACCAGACCTGGCCCGCTTCATCTTCCCCTTGATCCTGTTTGACCTCTCTAGCGATGATCGCCCAACTTTTGGATAGAAGAGCAACTTCCTCCACAATTTGTCCAGCGTAGAGGTCGCGCTTTGGATTCCTAACTGGAGGACTGGAAATAAGGATCAGCCCTGTGCCCATTACTTCCGTGTGCAGGGGATGAATGATCTTTAGTGGCATTTCAAGATCATCTACGAAGCCGACGGTTGTGGGCCTTGAAGCATCTTATCGAGGCAACGAGTTAGGGGAACTTCGGAGATAGCGCCCCCGCAGGGCACGCATCTATGCAGGCCATGCACAGGATGCATTCTGAGTCGTTGAACTTTTTCCAGTCCAAGTCAAGGATTGGTATCTGCATTGGGCAAGCGGTTTCGCACTCTTTGCATTCTGAGCATTTAATCGGGTCTCGATGCATACCGAGGAGGCTGTTCTTCTGGGTCACAGCCATGATCGCGCCGACAGGACAGACGTACCGACACCAGAATCGAGGGATCCTCCAAGCCGCATAAACGAACCCGACCAAGACAACAACGTTCAGCCAAGTGAGGGCCGAAATGTGCCCGAACCATGATGAGAGATTGCTGATGGTCAAGTCCGAGCTCTGGGCTGTTCCGAGGAATCTCCATGAGCCCCCCAGAATTGCGGGGAGAGTCCCGAACAGGGTCCCGTCAGGGGTGATGGCAACGAAGAGCCCGTCAGCGAGTGGCCCGAGGCTCGTTCTGTAATCATTTCCGACACCATAGTAGACAGCGAGTCCTAACGAACCACTGATCAAGAACGCAAGCACAACCAGGTAATACTTTAGACGAATCCATTGGAGATGAGCCCTCTTCTCGACTGCGTCAACTCGGCCCTTGACGCTGGTGATGACGTCTTGCAGAAAGCCGACGGGGCAGATCCATCCGCACATGAAACGGCCGAGAATCGCGCCCACGACCAGCATTATTCCAACCGGGAGCCACGGGAATAGCCCATTCTCGAGGAAGAGTGTGATAGCGTCCATCGTGCTGGTTACTTGGGCCTGTGACTTTACGCTCGACACTATCGGGAGAACAATCCACGAGCGTGTTCCGTTGAACGCGGGGACGAGGCTCATGATGCCGATTCCGCTGAACAGCACGAAGAAGCCGAGCTGAACGATTGTTCTTACAGGCCAGTAATAGCCCCGAACCCTGATTCTTCCGAGTCGAGCTCGCATGCCGCCTGTCTGACCAGTCTTCGCGCTAGGAACTTGCGTTTTCTCCATTTGATTGGACCTATCCAAAGAAGGGAACGAACTGTCGGACGAACTGCTGAAGGATGGCCCATTGCTGTTGGTAGACCCCGACCATCATTGCCGCGAGTCCAACAAGGAGAGTGAGTGAAGCTAGTACTCGATTCACCGATTGTCACTTGGCCGTCCCGATAATCGATTGGGACTCCTCGACTCTTGGTAGTTATATCGTTTCCGAAATCACGAAGCGACTGAACAGGTCGTAACGTATAGACAAGTCTTTAATACGATTTGGACGACTCGACGAAAAATATTACTTTAGAGCGACAGAGGACATGTCGGACGAGAAGAAGCCAACCCCTCAACCCAGCACTACTCCCTCGTCATCGACAAAGCCGCCTGCTCCTCCAGCGCAACAGCAAACACAACCGCCGTCCCAGGTAAAGAAAGCGGCAATCTCTCGACGGGCATTCGTCGTAGGCGCTTTGGGCGCCTCGACCCTGTTGGCAATTGGAGCTTTCGCACCACCATCCCTGCCATCATGGGACATTCTCAATCCCCTCCCTCCAACCAAGGAGGGCCTTACTCAAGTCACTACTTGGGATGAACTGAATTCAAAATATCTGAAAGTTGCGGGCACTCCGGCAGTTTACGACCCTTCGAATTATTCGCAATTCTTTTACTTCCCCTACCCGGTCACCGCCAGTCCCTATTACAAGAATGTGATAACTAGGCTTCCGGACCCGCTCGTAAATCCGCTCGTTAGTCAGGCTGACCCAAACTACTCAATCCTTTCAAAGATCGGTGCATGGAATCTAACTTGTGTTCACCTACGATGTATCGTTAATCCTGGATACGCAGGTACCCCTGGGTCCGGAGAGTTTAGGCTTCAATGTCCTTGTCACGGAAGCCAGTACAGGCTAACCGATGCCGTGCCTGTCGCCGGCCCAGCCTTTGACCTGGGACTTCTTCCCCTACCTCGCGTGAAGCTTTCCTACGACCCTGTGACGGGGAACATATCAGCCACTGATTTGGACGGGACAGCCGGAGTTGGCCGGACAGCCTAGCGCGAAGAAAGGGGTCTTAGACCCAATCATCGCGCTCCTCAAATGGGTATGGGACAGGCTCGAGAGAACTCTTCTCCTCGCCCTGAAGATAGTCTTCCCCTCACGCTTCATCAGCCCGCTCGGATTCCTAGGAATGCTTACGGTGATTGTTTTCCTGATCCTGGGTGTTACAGGAGCGCTTCTGCTATTTCATTTCCAGCCGATCTTTGGAGACTGCCCCCCTGCAGCGGCAAATACGACCTATGTCCCGGCTCCGACTTGTAATTCGGCGTTCAACAGTGTAACGTCGATAAACAATCAGGTCAATTGGGGATTCCTCATCAGGAACATCCACTATCAAGCCTCCAACGCTATGGTTCTTCTTGCCGTCATGCACATGTTCTACCAGTACTTCGCCGGTCGATACAAGCTCCGCTACGAGATGCTATGGATCACCGGAATTATTCTCGGCGTCATCACAATAATCGAGGCATACACTGGCTACGATCTGATCTTCAATATCAGAGGACAATTAGCGATTAACATAGGGCAGACACTCACGTATTACACTCCGGTCCTAGGCGCGAATCTTGCCCAGATAATTTTCGGCTTCAGCTTTAACGATCTCACTATTCGGTTCTACGCGTTCCACGTTTTCATTATTCCGATAATAATGCTGGCCATAATGTCCGTCCATCTCCCGAAGAACCTCGTCCTGGACATTCCGGTAGCCTCAGCGATCACCGGAATCATTCTGATTCTTGGAGGTCTCTTCCCCGTCGAGGTTGGGGTTCGTTATGATCCGAATCAGTTGACCCAGATCACATTCCCTGAATGGTACTTCACTAGTTTGTACGCTTTCATTCGGACGAAAGGATTGCCCCCGTTCATAGCGGGAGCTATCATCCCGGGAGTCTTCGTGCTAATCTTCCTAGCAGTGCCTTTCTTCGATAGGGGCAGAAAGATCGCCATGATCGATAGGCCATTCTGGGTTGCATTGGGCGCAGCGGCTCTGGGTCAGATAGCAGTCGTGACAGTATGGGGATTCCGAGCCAGTGATCCATTCCAAGCACTACTCTCAGAGGATCAACTTCTCATAGACCCAGCTCTCTTCGCAGGATCACTTCTGATAGCGACAGCTCTTGCCTACGGTTTTGTTTACGCATTCGTGCGGTATAGACGGGCAAAGCTCGACGCCCTCCGAGCAGCCAAGAAACCAATCCCCTATCGCAAAGTCAACCCGTACTTCTTGTCGAAGGGTGAGGTCTACTCGTTGCTGGGCGGACTGCTGCTCTTACAGGCGTTTCTTGACTTGGCGATTTTCCGGGCCTTCATTGATACCCTCAACAACTTCGCCCTGCTAGAAATCGGAATGGTGTTAGTTGCGTTCGCGGCGACCGTTCATATATACAGAGTAAGCGTTCAAGTGAAATACTAATGCAAGTGCCGAAGAAACACTTTCCCATTGTCGGACTACTAGGTCTCGTAGTTGTCGCCGCAGCTGGCGGAGGAGTCTACTATTACCAGTTCGTCCTCTCACATACCCCAATCACATTTACTCCTTCCCATCGACTTGTCTTCATGACCGCGATAATCCAGGAGCAAGGGGGATTCCATATCACCAACACGGCATTCCTTAATCAGACGAATTTGCCTAGCTTCGACTCATCCAAGGGATACAATCTCACCGGAGTAAACTACCACAACTACACGGGCGAGAGTGATCATAAGACAATCGATGCACACGTCGGCGATACTATTACGTTCTACATCCTCGGGGTGAATGCGACCAGCCCTTGCAACACCAATCCGGCCAACGAGTGTTGGCTTTCCACCGCTCACGGGTTTGCGATATCAGGACCGGGTAATGTCAACGTATCCAACGGCGGGGTTCTGCCTGGAACGATTCCCTTCGGAAAATGGTACACGGTAACGGTTACCTTCAACGTCGGTGGCTCGTACTCGTACTTTTGCACAATCGCCTGTAGTCCACAGCATACGGCGATGAATGGCAATATTGCCGTGACCTAGGCGACAAAACTGCAAATTCAACGCCAAGAAACGGCCTCCGCCAAGACCCAGGTGCTAACCTATTATGAGTATACTAAGCCGAAGATTTGGTATCTTCTAGTCTTCACTTCTCTCACCGCCACTTTCGTCGCGACTAGAGTCCTCTCCACCTCGTTCAGCCCAGTAGGCTGGTTGATGACTGGGATCGCCATCATAGCGGGAACTGCAGGGTGCAATGCTCTAACAAACTACCATGACCGCGATATCGACGCGTTGATGATGCGGACTCGCCATCGGCCCCTCCCTTCAGGACGGATTACTCCGAGAGCAGCTCTGAGGTTTGGTCTCGCGTTGATCTTCATCTCGCTAATCCTGGCAGCCCTTCTGAATTTCTTCTCTCTCCTTTGGATGGCATTGGGGATTTTGGACAACGTAGGAGTTTACAGTTTGCTCCTAAAGCGACGTAGCTCGCTGAACATTCTCCTGGGAGGGTTCAGTGGAGGGTTGCCGGTCCTGTTCGGATGGTCGGCTGTGACAACCGGACCCATAGGCAGTTTTCCGCACCCGATCGTTCCCCTTCTGATGGCAGGACTCGTCTTCGTCTGGATACCGGTGCATATCTGGTTCCTGGCCGTCTCTTACCGCTCGGACTATTCGACCGCAGGGGTGCCGATGCTACCGGTAGTGATAGGGTCCACAGCAGCCTTGCGACTAATCACGGTATTCTCAATGATAATGGTGCCCTTCTCCCTCGGACTCTACTTCTTCGGTCCATTTGGTCCGATCTATGGCGTTGCAGCGCTCGTCAGCGGTCTGGCCATTCTAGCAGGCAGTGTGTGGGTCCTCTACAAGCCGACTGATACGAACGCATGGAAGATGTTCAAAGTCACTAGCCCGTACCTTACGCTCCTCTTCGCCGTAATGATAATTGACGCCGCTCTGAAGCATTAGGCCAATAAGTGCACGAAGGTTCCCATACCGCTCGGAACCTGGCACATTATCACGTCCGCAATCCTCCGGGTTCCCATTAGCCTGAGCATCATGTCGAATACGAATTCGTGTCCCATCAATCGGTCAGAAGCCTGTCGCATGATCTTGGAGTTCTCCATCTCCACCCCGATCTGGTCCTTCCAAGCCTCCTCGTAGCTTGACAGCGGAGTCTTTTCCTCAAAGTATCTGACTGCGGCCTCTGCAGCCAATCGTCCCGTGATCATAGCGGTCTGTATGCCGCCCCCGTTTGTAGGCATAACCATACCCGCCGCGTCGCCCACTGCCATCACTCGATCAGAGTAGGTCCGCATAAGGGGTCCGTCGACTGGAAGGCTATCTGCGATGAGGGAGGTGGTCTTTCCACCTTTCAGCTTTCTTGCTGCGACCTTGTTCTTCTCGATGAAGCCTGTCAGCAATTCTCTGATCTGCCATTCTCGATGAACGTAAGGTTCTCTGATTCCAATCCCGACGTTCGCTCTACCATGTCCCTTCGGAATGATCCACCCGTACCCTCCGGGCGAGTATCTCGGATCCATGTACAACTCTGCAACATCCTGCTCCCCTTCAAGGTCTGTCATCAAGTACTCGATGTTCGTCGCTACCGCGTATGGACCGGCGTACTCTCGTTCTGGAAGTCCTGCTCGTTCGGCCGTCTCGCTAGGATATCCGTCAGCGGCTACAATGATCTCTCCATAGTCAGCTGTCTCCCGGGTTGGTCCGACCCGGCCACCCTCTTTTTCAGGGTAGTAGTGTGCTTGGACGCCTACGTCGATGTCTGCTCCGTTGCTTCGAGCTACATCGCCTAGATGTGTTTCGAAGACGTGTCTGTCGAGAATGTAAGCTTCGAAGGGAAATTCGAATTCGTGGCCTCGAGGGCTGACGAGTCTGATCGACTTGCACTTTGAATCGATCGAATTTTCTGGCGCGTCAATGATGTCGATACATTTGACCCGAGGAAGTAGCTTGGCCATTTCTTCCTTTACTGGAAAATATTCGCCGCAGCGAACCGGTTTTCCGAGAAGTTTCTTCTTCTCGAAGACCTTGACCTTCAGACCCTTCTCGGCAAGATGGACAGCCGCAGAAAGACCGCCGGGACCCCCACCTACAACAATGACGTCGTACTTGCGACCAGACAAATGAACAGATCAGCTATTGGATTCTAACGTGATTGAACCGTTGACACGATTTATGGGTTTGGCAGATCAAACAATCGACATCAGTGAACATGTTTATAATAAAGGCCGAGGCGGCTCGATGGAAATTTCGCAACTTCAGGAAAGCAGGAACCCAACCTTGGCGTTTGACCCGTTAATTCTCACAACGTCACTAGCTGTTGCCGGTGTGCTGGTCGCGCTCTTCCTCGTGCTATCAGTCAGAAAGTACCCGAAAGGGAACGATAAGATGATCGAGATTTGGAACGCTATCAGGGAGGGTTCAAACGCGTACCTGAAGAGACAATTTCGGACCATTACGATAATTGCGATAATCATCTCACTGGTCATTTTGTCCGCTTTCAGCGCGACGGTCAATTTCGCCTATGGCGGCGAGATAGCTCTCAGCTTCCTTCTTGGCGTCGCATTCTCGCTGTTCGCGGCCTACGTAGCCCTCTACTCCGCCACGAACGCAAACGTTAGATCCACCGCCGCCGCGGAAAAGTCGACTTACGAGGCGTTGAAGGTAGCTACTCTCGGAGGCGGGGCTCTCGGGCTGGTTGTAATCAGCATGAGCCTGCTAGGGCTATCGCTCCTTTACGCCCTATTTCGTGATCCTGGAGTACTAGCCGGTTTCGGATTCGGCGCATCGCTCGCCGCTCTATTCGCTCAATTGGGAGGCGGAATATTCACGAAGTCAGCAGACGTCGGTGCAGACCTAGTAGGAAAGGTAGAAGAGAACTTCCCCGAGGACGACCCTAGAAATCCGGCGGCAATAGCCGACAATGTCGGAGACAACGTGGGAGACGAGGCCGGGAGAGGCGCTGACCTCTTTGAATCTCTCACTGCCGAAAACCTGGGGGGCATGATTATCGGTTTGATCGTTTCCATCATAATCTTCCAGAGCATCAACGTGTACTATGTCACGATGCCACTGATAGTGAGATCGCTGGGCATTATCGCAACCTTCGTCGGTCTAGCGGTAGCGGTTTTGGAGAAGAAGTTCAAGAATCCAATCAAGCCTACTAGAGACGGACTCCTTGTGGCCTCAGTAGTCGCCGCGATTCTCATGTTCGTCGCGACATGGTACGTCTTTGGGCCATCAGGAGTAAGCCCGAACGTGAATCCACTTGCTGCCTACGCACTCTACGGTTGCATGATCTCCGGACTCGCGGCCGGCTTGCTAATCGTCGTTTACACCGAATTCTACACAGGCTCCAATGCAAAGCCGGTAATCACAATCGCCGAGCGGTCCAAATCCGGACCTGCATTAACAATCATGTCTGGCAACGCGGTAGGAATGATATCTAGCGGGTTACCCGTCATCACAGTCGCCATCGCCCTTCTAATCTCGTTTTGGCTAGGAGAACAATTCGCGGGACTGATACCCGCCCTTTCAGGTAACGTGTTCCTTGGAGGAGTCTACGGAACTACTATGGCGACGATGGGAATGCTTTCGACAGCGGGAATAGTCCTGACAATGGACGGATTGGGTCCAATTGTCGACAATGCAGGGGGAATCGCGGAAATGTCCGGCGCGCCCGAAATAATTCGCGAGCGAATCGAGCCCCTGGACGCGTTGGGCAACACGACGAAGGCTCTGACCAAAGGCTATGCTATGGGTTCGGCCGCTCTCGCGTCTCTGTTACTCTTTCAAGCATTCGTTCTCGAAGTCGCCAGGTACCAAGCCAAAATAATTGATCTGACATCGATAACGTCTGCCCAGGCGACTCTTCTGGGAACAAAATTGTCGAGCTTGGGTGCAATGCTTGCGCTCAACCATCCAGATGTAGTCATCGGCGCGCTCATCGGTGCTATGTTGCCTTTCGTTTTCTCGGGCACGGCGATTAACGCGGTCAGCATCGGTGCATATCGCATGGTCGAGGAGGTCAGGAGGCAGTTGAGGGAGATTCCGGGACTTAGAGAGGGAACCGCGAAACCAAACTATGCCGCCGCGGTAGACATTTCCACTAGAACAGCTTTGCGATTGATGGTAGTGCCTGGCGCGATCCCTGTTGTGGCACCCATAGTCGTCGGTGTGTTCCTCGGGTGGGCTGCGGTCGGGGCCCTGGTTGTCGGCGCAACGATTTCCGCGATACCCTTGGCGATCATGATGATGTGGGGTGGAGCAGCAATGGACAATGCGAAAAAATACGTGGAAATGGGACACTTTGGAGGTAAGAACACCGAAACGCACGCTGCCACCGTAGTGGGAGACACCGTGGGCGATCCTTGGAAGGACACTGCGGGTCCCAGCCTGCACATACTCATCAAGCTTCTGAACACTATATCTCTGGTGTTCATCCCTCTCTTCCTAGTAGCCATCATTGTTTTCTAAGTCCGCTGAAAGAGAGTCCCTGAAGAGATCTTCACACTACTCGCTCAGAGGCAGAGCGATAGAGATTCGACAAGCTAGGCGCGGATAGAGCTGAGCAAGCCTGATCTAGAAGCCAAGGTAACGCCGAAAATCGCAGAAGCCTTCCAAGCAGCAGTGGAGAAGGTCGGGCGAAGCGAATTTTTGGCGATGTCCGAAATGGACGACGCGCGTCTTCAAACTATTCTTGAAGATGGTGATGAGTACGTGTCTGTTGGACTTGTGACATTGGCTTGTCAGATAAACAAGACCCACGGCGATCCGAATCCAAACCATTCAAGCGTGACTGAATGTCTGAAGGGTTCCACGATCCGTATTCCATCAACCGGCCAGCCAGCCTCGCCGAGAATCGTTGGAAAAACGATTAGTCGGAGCCAGTTCAGAAACCTGAAGGGGGGAACAGCATCGCCGGGCCCGCTTTACGAGAAGAAGACGTTTCGATTACTGGGCTTTAGCGCAAATACGATCGCGTTCCTCATACTGGGCTATTTCCTCGGTGGAATCGCTCTATCGCCTCCGCTCGGGCAGCCAATATGCACTGGAGTATCGATCTCTCCAGCTGCGCTTGTCCCATGTGAGGGTTCAATCATTGGTCTAGTCGTCAGCGCGATCGGGGGCATCGGATACACGTACTACTACTTCGTGAAGAGGCTCTGACTGCAGAACCGCTTGCCTGAAGCTGACGGTTGAAGGGGGAGGGTATGAGGTGTTGTTGGTGTCATGCATACGTCACTCTTATTTTACTCGCCCTTCATCGCAGGCCAGTAACCCATTGACTTTCCGACGAGCAATCATTGTATCCCTAATACTGTCCGTATTCCTCGTGGGCATCCTCCCGTTAGCCTACGCTGACAATAACACCCGTGAAAGTGGCGATCACGGTGAGAGTCAAACACATGTCAGGATGCTCACATGGGCCGAGAACTTTTCCAGCTATCTGTCGCTAGTTTGTTGTGGCGGGAAGATCTTCACCCAGAACGCTGTGTTTGCCTATTCGATCCTGCAGACGCGGAACGGAGGATACTTTGTCGCAGGTGTCCTCGAGGCGACATCGAACGGAGGCACCAATGATGGTATCTCTCTTTGGCTTATGATGCTGAATCCTGCTGGGCGCTTGCTTTGGCAGAAGACGTACAGTGATGGTAATCCCTTCAACTATCGACCATCCGCGGTTTCAACGAGAGATGGCGGATTCGTAATAATTGCAAGAAGCGAATCTAGCAACGGTAGCATGGCGTCAGCTTTGATATTCAAGATAGATCAAAACGGTACCATTCTGTGGCAGAAGAGATACTCGGCCACCGGCTTCCTGTTGACGCCATATTCGGTTAATGAAGCTACAGATGGTGGATTTGTTGTTCTTGGGCTTGCTCAAACCAAAATTCCTTGGTTGATGAAGGTTGATAACTTCGGCAATCTTGTCTGGGTGAAAACCTACAACGTTTTCAACATTAATCAGTTCGGTGCGATAAGCATAGCCACGAGCGGCAACGGCTATGTTCTCGCAATACCAGGGATATTATCGATTGGTCAACAGCAACAGTTCACTCTATTGAAAGTATCGTCGGCTGGGGACGTATCGTGGGAAAGATCGTACATAGGTGAGATGTTGTCCGTAGCGTCCACTTCTGATGGTGGTTTTGCCGTTTCTGGTTCTGCACCTGGGCAGGGCGTCAATGGAATGGTGCTAAAACTGAATTCGATGGGAATCCCTCAATCTGAGATTACTCTCGATGAAGACCGAATCTGGTCCGTACAACAGACCAGAGACGACGGCTATGTCATAGGAGGCCGTGCGACGAGTCCTGTACTGGATAGACCGACATCGTGGATCGCTAAGCTAGGCATTGATGGAGAAATCATTTGGCAGCGAGATTTCAACACCCCCTCGAGCACTCCATTAGGAGGCTTTTCGTACAGTGTATCGCAAATGTCCGACGGGGGATACGCGGTTGTAAGCTATGATTTCTACAGTGGGAATCCTACTATTCTAAAGCTTGATCAACAAGGACGTTGTTGTGCCAACATTGACAGACCAGCAAATGTCACCGCGACGAAGATTCATGATATTGCATTCGAGACGATAAACGGGTCCATCGGCGTGAGTCTGCCTGCGACCGTTGAAGCTACCAGCACACTCGTCGCCAACGCCGACGTTGTATCAGCCGTAATCTGCACCTCTATTCGTTGAAGAGATCTGAGCTTTACCGGGCATGCAGACCAATCGTTTGCAAACCCAAGAAAATGAGTAGAAGGGTCCAGGGAATTTCTCACAATGCGAACTTGCGGGGCAAATCACCCTCTCTTGCAAAGAAACCGTAAGGCGAGCTAGTCTTGAGGAAGATTCCCTATTCTCGGACGGCTAGCAGCGAACGGAGTTCGTCGGTAGGCAGTCCAGCCGATACTCCTGCGAGAACCGCCGCGACATTCCTAGCTTCGTTCTCTTTGAAGATGAGAAACGCTAACATTATTCCGACCGAGTAGGGGAAGCCGAGGAAGATTCGTCTGCTTAGGTCTAGCTGGAATCGTCTCAGGGCGACTTCTATGAAGGACAGGGATTTTGACTCTTCATACTTCTGCCGGGCACCATTCAGAATCCGCCCATAGTATTCATGACTCGCCACAGCGTCAAGAGCCTGCGTCGCATCAGCCACAGTTAGAAGCTGATCAATGGCTCTCTGGTTGAGCTTCCAGTGCGAAGGAATCAGATGATCCCTGACACCCGACGCTCCGATGATCTTACTCCGCACTATTATCGTAAGATTTGCAATATCGATCGCGGACCCTGCAATGGGCAGACAGTTTCCTCGATCCGGACCCGACAGTCTCTTGTCTATGTATTTGTATAGTCTCTCTTCTCCCCAACCATTGATGACGTCTCGGACGAGAGAGGTTTTCTCTCCTTCAACATCCGTCATCGAGAGTCCTTTCAGCCTCTCAACCAAGTGTCGGTCGCCGCCTTCCCGAGCTATCGTGGATAGGTCGTCGAGAGAGTAGAGACGATGAAGTTCTTGCTCTTTGATCATGGAAAGCGGGTGGCGAGTAGCGAAGTACTCTTCCCAAGTCTTGCCTTGGGCCTTGAAAACGACCAGTCCAGCAAGCGAGTACGCGTCGAATCTTTTTCTGTATTGGACCAGAAATTCGTGAGTGTCTCCTTGGGATGCTCTGATCAGACCCATGACGGAATCGGCAAATCCGAGCTGGACCGCCCTCTCTGTTTCGATGGTCGAAGACTCTGGTCCCAGCTTTGACAGTTCGGGCCCGTACCGCCCTTCCACGAGGAGTCCGATGATTTCCGCCTGAGACTTCGACTCCGAGAGGGCGACCAACTGTTGGCGTTCGAGTAGCTGACTGCGTCCGCCGCGCAACCTAGCGATAAGATAGTTGTCCCTTAGAAGATGTGAGAGTGTATCTGAAACCACGGGCTATTCCGCTTACTTAGCGCCGAAGACAAGCAAGAGCGCCGTAACTAGGGCATAGATCGCCAAGGCTTCTGCCAGGATTAGGGAGATCACGGCCCTAGAGAAAATGTCAGGCTTCTCGGCTGTCGCGGAGGCCATTGCGCTTCCGGCGGCTCCGATGCCAAAGCCCGCTCCTAAGGAAGCGGCTCCCATCGTCAGACCGGCGGCGAATATTCGCGTGCCGCCTTCGATGGTGGTTAGGCCCGGTATTGCGAAGATGGACAGCAAGCCGACTACCAAGCCGTAGATAGCCAGTGCTTCAGCAAGGATAGTGGCGATGAATGTTTTCAGCATTACTTCGGGTCTCTCGACCCCTGCTCCGGCGATGGCTGGTCCGGAAATGCCGATTCCCAAGCCTGCGCCGATGGCGGAGAGGAGGACGCTGAGCCCTGCGCCGAGACTAGCCCAGAACGTGGGGCAAGTTGCAAGATCTGTACAGACCACTAGTTTGGCACAATCCAGCTCATAGGTTCTTGATAAGGCGCGAATGCGTGGCCAGTCCCTTCATAAAACTTACTAAACCATTCTACCCAGTGAAGCCTGAGCGTCTGGACGAAGACGATCAATCCTTCCAATATCATGACCAGGGCATTGCCTGCGATTATTCCTCCGATGCCGAATGATGCGAAAGCAAACTTGACTGCGAAGTCGGCAAGGTTGAGGGCCCAGATTCGAAGATACGAGAGAGTGTTACTTCCCGCTCCGATGAAGGCTTCCATCACATGGAGGCCTCCTTCGCCATATCCCATGAGGCCCAGTGGCACAAAGACGAGGACTGGAATCAGTGGATTCGCTAGCAGGACTGAGAACTTGAATCCTGACATTACAACGAGCACGGCGGCGTAGATGAACATCGAGTAGAACCATATCCATGCGATTGGGCCGAGGAGGGCGTGTCTGTACTCGTGGTTTCGGATCTTGTTGTAGGAGCTTATTCCGAGGCCTGAGAGGTAGTGGGCGACGCCGAAGAAGAGCACGAACTCCATGTAGAGAATCAGATTTGTCGTGTTTGGAATCTTGTCGAAGGCTCCTGCGGTTGGACTGAATATTGGGTGATATCCGGGAATGGGCGGGTCGAACCCGAAAAAGTCTCCAAAGACGAATCCGAAGATCGTTGCGCCTACTCCGAGCATGATAACTAGTTCAGCGCCGTTGACGAATATCTGGCCTATTTCGAAGACTTTGATCTTCTTCCGCTTGAGGTACAGTAGGAAGAATCCGAAGGCGAGGAAGAGTAGGCCCTCGCCAATGTCTCCGAACATGAGACCGTAGATTAACGGGAAGGTTAGGATCATGAAAGGCGTGGGGTTTGTCTCTGAGTATGACGGGATGCCGAAGTTGTCGACAATAGACTGCAGCGGGCGAGTCCATCCAGGAGTCTTGACCAGAGTTGGTGGAGTCGGATCCTTGGCCGATTCCGGCTCTTCGACTGAATGATGCGTCCGGTTCCCAGACTCCTCGGCGTACATTGATGCGAGTCCTCCTGTAGCTTTCGACACGTCCTCTGCGACTATCTTGGCTTGAGCATGAGGGATCCACGCCTGTAAGACGATCGTCGACTCGGTCGAGGATGATCCTCCCAGAGCCTTTGTTCTCGCGTCGAGAATTTCGGATAGTGTGGCTAAGGCTTTGATTCTCGGACCGTACTCCTTTGCGATTGTCGTTCTCTTCTCTTCGAGGCTCTTCGATTCTTTCTCTATGTTTTCTAGTCGAAGGTCGATCGCCTCCTTAGCTTTCTTGGGGTCGGAGGGCAGACCGGTCCAGGGTGGACCAAGTTTCGCTCCTAGTGCACTCGTTGCCTGTTTGGCATCGTCCTGGAAAGGGGCCGGGAATATTGCGAGGAAGGTCTGATTGTTCTCAGAGGTGTTTGTAATGGCGAAGATCAGGTTGCCATGTGTAATCCGGTCAAGTTCTTTCTGGATAGAGGGTATTGTTTCAGTGCTGGCTTCTCCGACGAGGCTTGTGAGAAATCCTTGGCCGGCGATCGCGTCTAGCGAGACTCCTACGTTTTCCAGTCCGGATATGAATCGTGAGAGTTCGGAGGCTTGCTCCTTGTCTGTCTGAAGCTTCCCTTCGGCGTCCTCGAGCTGCCGGACCGAGTGTTCGAGCTTGACCGTCTCCTCGTCCAGAAATCTTGTGAGTGCGTCAATGTTGTTGACCGGTGCGTCCAGTCTCTCGAGCGTTGCTTCGCTGACTTTGAGAGCTGTAGTGAGACTTGTTATTCTGTTCTTTATCGTCGAGGACTTTGCCTGGAGCTCTAGAGCCTCATAGCGTTTGGCACCTTCGGGAATCTTGTCATCCTCAATATCTGTGAGGTGGAACAGTTTCTTGGAGCCGGCATATCCCAAGAGGTTGGGCAGCTGATCCTTCGCTACTATGATGCTGACTTGTTGCATGCGTTCAGGTCTTAGCATTCCAAAGCTACTCGGCGAAAACCGTCGAGGAGATTAGTGTGAGCAGTTGGTTGTCGAGTCTTTCGAGGCGGGACTTGAAAGTGTTGTTGAAGACAACTTTGCCTTGCGGGTCCGTAGCGATGACTCCGCCAAAGTCGTCGATAGGCTTCTCATCAATGACAAGCTTTCCACCTTTCGGGAGGCCTCGCGATATTCCGTCGAGATTCTTCTTGGTAGCGTCCTTGAAGCCGATCCTTACTATGGGCTGGTCTGACTCTACGGCTTTTACCGCCTCTGCCACAAAACGCTCGGCAGTGTTCTCGAACTGGTCTGTTCTTGCAATACTCGAGAGCTGATCCTCAACAGTGCGAATAATGTCCTCCACGATCCGGTTCTTCTCATCAAGAATTCTTAGTCTGTTGACGCGAACCTTTGAGCTCAAGATGCTTCGTCGAACGGACTCGGCCTCCACCTTGGCTTTCGCGATCATATCTTCAGTCTCTTTCTGGGATCTTCGCAGTGCCTCCTCGAGAAATTGCTCAGCCTTTGATTGAGCTTCTTTGACGGTTTCTTCGGCCTTGAGTTTGGCATCAGAGAGGATTCGATTCTGTAGTTTCTCTAGAGACTCCGACATTGCACTCACGCGTTTAGAATCAGTTCCACAGCCTTGGTGACTGCAGCTGTCTTTCTCTCCTCCGAGAGTTTTCGATATGTTTCCAAGATCTGTTCCGTCTCCCGGTCGGATTGGCGGGCCTCTGCTTCAGCCTTCTCCTTGGCCTCGCGAAGTATCTGGTCTCTCTGCTGCTGCGCACGGGCGATAGCTTCTTGCCTGCTTCGCTCGGCCTGCTCGCGCGCTTCGGAGGCTACTTTCTGGCCTCTCGCTACTGCTTCGTCAACCATTCTTCGTGCTTGTCCTTCGGTCTCAACGATCTTCTTGACGGCGTCTATTCCGGACAAGCTGCGTGGGTTCTCCGAGAAGTCCTATTGTTTGATTCGAAGAATCCGGAAACGGGCCTATAAAACTGTGGGTCCAAACTAACAGATCATTTGCACCGATTAGAGGAGAAACGTGTTCATGCTCAGGATGGCTTGATCAAGCTTATACGAATGACAGCCGGGTCCTTGTTTTTGCCGGGGGGCCAAACCAGGCCGGGGTTGGCATCGTCCACCGAAGGCCGATCGGACAAGGCGACGGGCTGCAGAAGCGGCTCGTAGCGACCCGTAGTAAACATCCCAGAACGGATGGCTAAGGTGGGTTCAACTCCCACCCCCGGCTCCAAGACGGAACCGAAATGACGTGAGGTTCCCACCTACAGCTTGAGGGATCTCAAATAAGACCGCTCCTTTCAATCTCTTCAAGCAGAAGTTAGGCGAGCTTTCCTTTCCTTGACCGACGACAAGGGAAGCCCTTTAGGCGTCATCATTCGCGCACGAGCTTTACGACAGTGCCGGTCCCGAATTTCAAAACGCTATCCGGCCTGACTTCAACACTATAGCTGACCCGCTGAAACCCTTTGCCATCATAGACAAAAGTTCCGTTCGAACTCTTCAGGTCCTTCAACAGAAGCTTATCTCCGTCAAAGCTCAACGAGGCGTGACTCCTCGACACCTCCTGGTCCGGAATCATAATGATGTTCCCTGGTCCTCTCCCGATAGAGATAACCGGATGATCGTCAAAATTCATAGAGATCCTAGTCTTGATTAGAGAAGATGTAGGTGTGGTTACGAAGACCAAGTAGTAGTTCAGCCTCGATAGGGACGGGCTCGGCTGGGTCGTTTCCATCTCATCTGTAGACTGCTCGGAGTTATCTAGTCCCAAGGAGGAATCTGGCTAATAGACGCCTGACGCGGTTTAATCTCTCTCAGTACCAGGGCTCTGACTCAGCAGAGACATTCTGTCTCTGGATCTCGCAACCGACGGTAAGGCACGAGGCGAGGGCCATTCCAAAACTGGAGTTAAACTCTCGGTAGCGGCGACATTCGATGGGTCAAGGTCACGACGCTCTGGCTGGACGGGACGAGGCCTTTTCCAAAGATCGAGCCCTGCTTACGATTCTGTTTGTAATTCCTGCTTTGTTCTGTTCGCCTTCTCAGTCAGGATGTCTATTGCGGTCTCTAGACGTTTGCATTTTTCCTTCTCAGAGAAGAGAGCGGCGAGTAATTCGTTTACCTTGTTGAGTGCGTAGTCCATGCTCCGGTTGATCTGTCCGAGTGGCGCATAGTCCAGGCGGCGGGGCATTGTGGCGAAGAGCTGTCGCTGAGCTGAGTTTATCTCGCTCATCTTTGCCGAGTCGGTTGCGCCCAGCCAAGTTACGTCGCGCGCAGCCTTGAGGCTCTCATAAAGCTGGTTCTGCAGGTCAATGTACGCATTCCAATAGACGAGCCACGACTCGTTGAACTCGTCGAACGTTTGTTGAATTCTCTTGCTCTTCTCCCCATCCGAAATCGCTGACAATGGCGAGAACGGAGTTGTGTGCGTTGGTAAAATGGGTTGCGGGGACGCTTCCGAAATTGATACTGGTGAAATGGCTAAGCACGACTGTTTATGAGTAGCGGTCCCTAGCTACTGGATGATCCTTCTTGGCGGAATTCGTTTGCGACAGGTGCGGCGGTCAATTCGACTACAGCGAACTCAACTCACAAGACAAGCTCGTTCTCGACCCTTCCGGAAAATGGAAGACCGAACGTACCTACAGATGCTACGATTGTGAGAAGACTGGCCTCTTAGGGCAAGTCATATCCTAGTTCAACCAGCCGTCCCGCGCATTTCTTCGGCTGCAAGAACAGAACATTCCGACACAAAACTCATCCAGTCCATCGGTCGAGCCTACGCTCCGTGATTCGCAGAGATTCTCCTTGACGAATACCGAACGGTAACAGCACGCTCAAGCCACGGAGTCTCCCGTATCCTCTAGGAACCCCTCCTGAGCTGACTCATACTGGCCATTCAGACTACAGAACTCATCGGTCTCGAATCGGGGAGCCTCGTAGCCGAACTGGTCTTTGGATCAATCGACGGAATATTCTCAGTCCTGGGAATAATTGCAGCGGCTGGCGCCGCCGCCTTGAACCCTGAACAGATTTTCACTACAGGTATTGGAGGCGCTGCGGCAGGTGCGCTCTCGGTCTTTGCCGCGACCTATCTCTCCCAGACCACAGAGAAGAAAACGCGTATCTTGAACGCTTGGGAGAATTCGAAGAACCTGATGGCTAGGAAGGCGCGGAGTGACAGCGGGCAGCGGAGAGTCCCGACGAAGAAGGATCATGCGAAGTTCCACAGTCTACTATCAAAGGTTCATCGCCGCGCGCTGGTTTCAGGGCTCGTGACCTCGTCCACCTCGTCCGTCGCATCATTAGCCCTCCTTCTTCCATTAGTCCTCTTTTCCCAAGCTTACTCGGTGTCTGCCTCGATTCTAATCGGCATATTCCTCCTCTCTTTCATGGGAGCGTTTCGCGGGGTCACTCTCAAGCAATCGGCGGCCAAGTCTGCGATAAAAATGGTAGTCCTTGGCGTCATCATCATTGTAGCTAGCAGGTTGCTTGGAAGCTACGTCCAGTCACTCTTAGCACCGACTCACTGACCGTGAGAATCCAAGCTTAAGAGCCGTCGACTAGACGAAGACTCTGGAATCTGCTTTGACGGATCTCAGAGTAATTCTCGTAGAGCCGAACTTCGAAGAATCGATCGGCTTTGTAGCGCGCGCAATGAAAAACTTCGGACTCTCAAATCTCCACGTCGTCAATCCGAAAGCAATCCTGGGTCCCAATGGGAGAATGCGTGCGGGGCACGCACAAGACGTTCTCGACTCAATAGTTCGAGATCGTTCACTCGAAGAGGCCCTAGTAGGTATTGACCTCTCCGTTGGAACGACTGCCCAGAGGTCATACGTTTCTTCCAATCTTGTCAGAAAACCGATGACACCGAAGGAACTCGCAACCGTAGCAAAGACCCAAGCTGGAACAGTAGGAATAGTGTTCGGTAGAGAAGGCACCGGTCTCACCAACCAGGAGCTGGATCAATGCGACGCTACTTTGACCATTCCAGCTAGTCTAGAATACCAAACACTCAACTTGTCGCATGCCGCCGCGATAGTATTCTACGAAATGCACCTGATGTCAGGAGAATCAGCGACAGACCAACTTGCTTCCAGACAGGTTAAGAGAACAATTCTCAGATTCTTGTCTGAATCAGCCGCTCAATCAGGAATGGACGAATATGACATTAGCTTGCTCGCCAGGGCTTTCCGGAACATCCTCGGAAGATCGGCCCTTCGACATCGTGAAGGAAGCCTCTTGACGGAAGCGTTGCGCAAGGTCTCGGAGACCCTGACCCGCGTCAAAAGCAACGAGGATTCTCAAACCCAGCCAACTGTTTCAGAGTCTGATGCAGAATCTGGAGATTGGGCCCGCGAGACTAAGGGCCTTTCCAAAAGTCGGGTTTCATAGGATCAGACGGCAGGTGCGATCTCGATCGGCTTAAGCGCATTCCTGCCCTCAGGATCAGGTTCACTCCGCGGTGGAGACACCGAAGATTCGACCGATGAATTCTCACCAGACTCGAATGAACCCTGCGGACCCGTCTTGCTGTTGAAACTTATCAATGCCCGTATGAGGGCGCGAGCAAGTTCTAGGTTAGTCACGACCGGTATGCCAAACTCTGCAGCCTTCCTGCGTATCACATACTCGTCACGAAGAATCAATCTTGACTCCGCATCCGTTTCATGGCTCGGTATGTTGATGACGAGTTTGATCTCTTTGTTCGTCAAGTAGTCGAGAATGTTCGGTTTCTTACGTTCCCTGACCTTGTAAAGTGTGGTGGATACTATTCCTTTGGCCGCGAGTTCCTCGGCTGTATGCCGGGTCGCGTAAATTCGATAACCGTTCTCCGCTAGCATTCCTGCGTATGGGATTATTCCTTTACGGGTCTCGCCCATACTGATGAGCACCGCATCGCCCTTCCTAGGAACGTAGAAATTGCTGGCGATAAGCGCGTTGATGAAGGCGTCCTGGAAAGTGTCTCCGAAACACGCAACCTCGCCTGTTGATACCATCTCTACGCCAGTGATGGGGTCCGCATTGTCTAGTCGAGTGAAAGAGAATTGTGGAGCCTTTACTCCGAAACCGGTCGAGGTTCCCTCGCCGGCTTTGATAGTCCCGCCCATGATTGCGAGGGCAGCGAGGTCCATCAGGTTTGTCCCGATCATCTTTGAAACGAAGGGCATGCTCCTTGACGCCCTTAGGTTGCACTCTATGACCTGAACCTCTCCGTTCTTCACTAAGAATTGTATGTTGAATGGACCTTTGATCAAGAGGCTCTGCGCAATCATCTCGGAATACTTCCGGATGCGTTGTTTGGTTGCATCTCCGATGGTCAGGGTTGGAATGCTCATTGTGGCATCCCCGGAGTGCACTCCAGCGTTCTCTACGTGCTCGACCAAGGCTCCAATGAAGACATTCGTGCCGTCACACACGCCGTCGACTTCTACTTCGCGGGCTCCGCTCTGGAATTTCGTTATTACTACTGGATAATCTCTGGAAATCTTGGCTGCTTGTTCGATGTATTCAGTCAATTGTTCTTCATCAAACGCCACGTTCATAGCCGCGCCGGACAGAACGTACGATGGTCTGATCAGGACAGGGTAGCCAATTCTCTGAGCGAATCTCTTGGCATCTCCCAGATTCTCGACTCTGCTCCATTCAGGCTGTCTTACTCCGAGCTTGTCGAGAAGTTGACCGAACTTTGACCTGTCCTCAGCGGTATCGATACTTGTCGGCGATGTTCCGAGTATTCTCGCGTACTTGGAAAGTCCTACAGTCAAGTTGTTGGCGGTCTGTCCACCTACGCTAACTACGACCCCGGCGGGTCTTTCCTTGTCTATGATGTCTAGAACTCTTTCCTCTGTCAGCTCTTCGAAGTACAGCTTGTCCAGAACGTCGAAGTCCGTCGAAACAGTTTCAGGGTTGCAGTTGATCATGATCACTTCTCTGGTTGGACTCTTCAGTGCTAGAGCCATGTTGACGCAGCACCAGTCGAATTCTACGCTCGATCCGATTCGGTAGCAGCCTGAGCCCAAAACCACTATGCGATCTTTCTCTGGGTAGGTGAGGTCGTCTTCATTGCCCCCGTAAGTCATGTAGAGGTAGTTGGTATTGGTCGGCCATTCAGCAGCGAGAGTATCGATCTGCTTGGTGAATGGCACTATGCCCTTGCTCTTTCTAAACTCGCGAATATTATCAGTAGATTTTCCAGTCAGCCATGCTATTCTCGAGTCAGAGAATCCGAGAATCTTCGCGCCTCTTATGGTGTCGGTGATGAGGCGTTCGTTTGTGATTCGGTCTTCCATCAGTAGTATGTTGCTGATCTTGTCGAGGAACCAAGGGTCGATTCCACTAAGTTTTGAGACTTCTTCGATACTGAGTCCGGACTTGAGGGCCTTGACGGTGTAGAAGATTCTCTGGTCTGTTGGCTCGGTGAGCTCCTTTCTGATTCTCTCTGGGCTTCTGCCGAGGTCTCTTACGTCGGTAAGTTCCCTGCCTTGGTCCAGCATTCGGATTGCCTTCTGGAGGGCTTCTTCGAAGCACCTGCCGATCGCCATAACTTCGCCCACCGATTTCATTTGAGTGCCTATTGCTTTACTGGCATTCCTGAACTTGCTAAAGTCCCAGCGCGGTGCCTTTACGACAATATAGTCTAGGGAGGGCTCGAAGCAGGCGCTCGTGACTCCTGTTATCTTGTTGGTGAGTTCAGGAAGGGTGTAGCCGATGGAAACCTTCGCAGCGATGTAGGCGATGGGGTAGCCAGTAGCTTTCGAGGCTAGGGCCGAGCTGCGGGACAATCGAGAGTTGACTTCTATGACTCGAAAGTCTTCACTTTGAGGGTCCAGAGCGAATTGGATGTTGCATTCGCCGATGATTCCAAGAGCCCGTATGACTCGCTGTGCTGTAGATCGAAGATTGTTGAATTCTCGATTGGTGAGAGTCTGGGATGGGGCGACAACGATGCTGTCGCCTGTGTGAATGCCCATGGGGTCAAGATTCTCCATGTTACAGACGATAGTGCAGTTGTCGTCCTGGTCCCGCATTACCTCGTACTCGACCTCTTTCCACTTGTCGAGGTATTCTTCGACCAGAATCTGCCTGATCCTACTGTATGCCAATCCTCTCCTTGCAATTTCTCTCAGCTTCCCTTCGTCGAATGCGACTCCGCTGCCTTGGCCTCCAAGAGTGTAGGCGACTCTCACGATGACTGGGTAACCAATCTCCCTTGCAGCCGCTATCGCGCTGTCGAGATCGGAGGCTTTCTTGCTTTTTGGAACTGGGATTCCGTTCTCCTGCATTGTAGTCTTGAAGAGTTCCCTATTGTCAGCGAGCTCGATGCTTCTGATGCTGGTTCCCAGGACCCGGAGGCGATATTTTTCCAGGATTCCTTTTTCCGACAGTTCGACTCCACAGTTCAGAGCTGTTTGACCGCCGAAACCGAGGAGTATCCCGTCAGGCTTTTCCTCCTCAATGATCTGTTCGATGAAGTCAGTTCGTATTGGGACCGAGTAGACTTTGTCGGCGAATTTCTTGTCCGTGTGGATTGTGGCTATGTTTGGATTGACAACGATGGTTTGGATCCCTTCTTCTCGAAGGGCCTTTATTGCTTGAGATGTTGAATAGTCAAATTCGCCCGCTTCGCCTATTTTTATCGCTCCGCTGCCGACGATGAGGACCCTCTTGAGTTCAGGGATCTTCAAACCTCGGGGGTCCACTCCATGAATTGGTCGAAGAGATATCTCGTGTCGTAGGGTCCTGGAGAGCTTTCCGGATGCCATTGGACGCCGATGATTTTTCCGGTATTATCGGTGATTCCCTCGATCGTCTTGTCGTTGATGTTGACAAATCTGGCCGCGAGATTGGTTTGGGCCAGCGACTCCGGGCTTACGGTATAGCCATGGTTTTGGGTTGTGATGTAGCATCTGCCTGTTTTCAGGTCAACACAGGGATGGTTAACTGCTCGGTGTCCGAACTTCAGCTTGTAGGTGTCGGCTCCTGCAGCTAGGGCGAGGATTTGCATTCCGAGACAGATTCCCATAATTGGGATGTCGGTCTCGAGTAGCTCTCTGGCCGTTTCGATGGTCTGTGTGCACTTTTTGGGGTCGCCGGGGCCGTTGCTGATGACGATTCTTCTGGGTTCGAATTCGAGAATTTCGTTCACGGAATAGTCGTATGGGACCCGAACGACGCTAGCTCCAGATGCCAGTAGATTTCTGACTATGCCATACTTTACGCCGCAGTCTAAGACGACCACGGTCGCGTCAGAATTGTTCACGTAGTGGATCGGCTCTGAAATGCTAACGTTTCTGACGAGGTCAGCGTCGTTCGGGTCAGTGAGCTTGCTGAGCTCTTCCTTGGTCTCCTCGAGGCGGATTTCGCTGTAGGATGTTTTCAATAATCCGAGCATTGTTCCGTTCGTTCTAATGCTCCGAGTCGCCGCTCGAGTGTCTATGCCCTGGATTCCGGGGACCTTCTCCTGTTGAAGCCAGTCGTCAAGTCCACGATCGCTGGACCAGTGGCTTGGTCTCGAGAGCGAGTGGATTGCGTAACCCTTGACCTTGATGGAGTCTGATTCGTAGTGAAGAGGTAGCCCATGCTCGTCGCATAGCGAGTATGAGGGAACGCCGTAAGACCCGAGAATCGGATAGGTCATCACTACAATCTGTTCGTGATATGATGGGTCTGTGAGGAGCTCTGGATAACCGATCATAGAGGTGTTGAAGACTACTTCGCCCGATACGTCGACGGGAGCGCCGAAGCTCTTTCCTCGAAAAATGGTTCCGTCCTCGAGGGCTAGTACAGCGGCTCTGCCATCGTCCACTAGCGTCGTCTCAAAGGTTGCTCCTCTTCGCAGGGGCCCTTTTCAATCTTTCAGTCAGGCGCTTTGTCTCTGTCGATTTTCTAGATCTTTCGATAGAATGCGAGGAGTACGCAGAAAGGGACTAGCGTCCTAGATGACGGACTGACTGACTGAATTGCCGAGCCGTGTTATGTGAGGTGCTGAACAACCTGAGGGATTAGAGAACTCTAACCGTGCTTCCGCATCCAGGACAGTACTGGTATAGGGCTGCGAGGTCTTTGTGTTCGCCGGCGCCTTCTCCTTTTGCGGTCATCACTAGCACGTGTATTATGGGCTTGGAACACGTCGTATGTTGGGACTCTTCCGAAGTGGAGACTTCGATCTCGGAGTCTTTTATCCGAGCCTTCTTCAGAATGTTCAGGAGAGCTTCTAAGCTGGATACGGTGAACTCCTGAAAAGGCAGGTGGGGGACGCCGTTGAAGGTCGCTCTCTTTACTCTGGGTGGATGTGCCAATTGCGCTTACACTGATCCCGGCTCGAGCCGGCTCTATACACTTCTCAGTTGGGATGCTTGACGGGCTTAAGCGCAAAGTATCCATTTGAGCCTTCGCGAAGTGTCAGGAAGCTTAAGTTGTGCAAGTGAAATCAAGCGAAAATTCGAGCGGAACTACCGGCGGACACTATCCCAAACGGTCAGAAGCCTGATTGTCCCCTGTAAGACGCTTAGGAACCGCCTTAGAATCAAGAACCTGCCGTTAGTCTTGTTAATCCTCTAAGAGAGATAACGACAAGTTACGCGCCTGGCTAGCATCAAGAGGTAGAATCTCGCGGCGGCTAGAATTCTAGCATTTTTCTGAATTCGACTGATCCTCGCGCTACAGATCCGGATGAGCCTGTTTCCGGTGTTCGGCTAACGGTGTCTGTCTTTCTCACGGCTCGCGGTCAGCCGAACCGCTTGCTCTTTTACGAGGCCTAGGCATCTGTCCTTCCATTGATGATTCGGAATACCGTGGAAAGCTTATCCGACATCTAGAACTAACATCAGAAGCATGCTGCCGAGGAGGGGCTTGAAAATACCCAACAATGAGAGGAGGGTGAGATCAGAATGATATTCGTAAGCCTAGCAAAGTGGAGAAAGAAGCCAACGAAGGAAACTATTGCTCAGATGGACAAGAATTGGGAACAGTTGAAGCGCGAAGGCGGCAGCCTGTTGCAAGCGTATTGGACATTTGGTAGATACGATGCAGTAGCGATCCTTGAGGCTCCCAACGAGAAGACAGCACTCAAAGCGTTGATGAGAGGGGGCGATCACCTGAGCATTGAAACATTGCTGGCTATTCCTAGGGCTGAAGCTGTCAAGCTTCTCGATTGACCTAGCTCGATCGGGTGAGAACAAGTTTCCCAAATTTTTTTTCGAAACTTAGAGGATGAGTCTATAGGCTATTCAGAAATGAAAAAGAGGGTTGTCGAGGGCGCCAGCTGTTTTTCCTCGCGCCTTTGCTCCTCGACGGGGGCGTCTAGGCTAGTATTGCTGAGACGGGGACTGCCAGTCTTGACCGGGCTGTTTCATAGAGGATGAGGGCGATCCGCCCTCTTTCTCCTTCCATGCCTTGACAGCGTCGATCATGCTCATGCCAGCCGACATCTTGTCCTTTAGGAAGAGGTTGTATTCGCTGGGTTTGCGCTTCTCTTTCTTCGCTGGTTTCTTGCCCAGTTGGGCGATGGTGCTCTCTTGTCGTTTGAGAGCGTCTGAGATGTTCTTGAGTTCTTTGTTGATTGATGCGTGCGCCTTTTCGAGATTTCCTAGTCTCGACTTTAGGCTGCCAATGTCTGAGAGGATAGCCTTCGGCTTTTCTAGACCTGAGAGTCGTGTCTTTACCGATTTGATGTCCGCGAGGAGGGACTTCGGTATTCCATTCTTCTTCGGCATGCCCCATGGTGTTTGTGATGAGAAGAAAAGCATTCCGCATGCCTCCAAGTTATCGGATTCTTGACGCGATTGGGTCCGATAATCGTCCGTTAGACCGGAAACGTGTTTTTCTGCGTGAACATTCCAGACTGTCTGGTGGGTGTTAGTGATCCATGGATTGTTGAAATCGCCAGAATAATGTAGATTATGACCGAGTTTGGCCGGATCCGAATCCTCCAACAGACCTTTGCCCTAGCAAGGGGAGCCTGAGAATGTCACCAGTTCCAAATCCGAGGCGGTGGTTGTGGAGCTGTAGAGGCCCGCGCTCACGAGGGCTGTAATGCCGAGCGCTATCTGAGATTTGAGAGGTTGAGAATGCGGGTCGATGGTACCGTTGCTGAATAAGAGGGGATACGGGACGCTTTGACCCGGACCGAACTTTGAATCTTGTGCAGTCACAGTTCCAACTAGAACCCCATCAGCCGACATCGTGAAGCGCACGTGTGAAAGAGTGGTTTCGAGGGACGCGGTGCTGTATACAACTACTTGGCTGAAGTTGAATGTGAGAACGGGGACGGTCGTAGGGCCGCAGGATCTGGAGACGTTGTTGTAAAATCTCACCGTCAATCCATGAATGGACGTGTCGCTCATGACGGCATATGTTGCTGAGCCGGCGATTCCGATGAGAATTGCTAGTACGATAATGTATCGAACGGTCTTGGTTCCGAACTTGGCAATGTTCTCTCGGTTCATGGGTCTGGCTGTCAACGGCTTGAGGCTTAATGAAACTAACTCAGAAGTCTACTTCGGAACTAAGAGCCATCTTCTACGGTACTATCTTCGGTTGACCCTTCTAGTCCTTCGCGGAGTCTTGAACAAATTCTTTCAGCTTAGAAATCATGCTTGTGAACTCCATTGGCAGGATGTACTTGGTTGACGCGCCCGCGCCTAGCGCCTTGAGCATGTCTAAGTATTGAAGGGCCATTGTTTTCGAGTCGATGTTCTTGGCAGCGGAGAAGATGAGACCTAGCGCTTGTGCATAACCGTCTGCTACAAGGACCTGAGATTGCTTGTTCCCCTCTGCTACGAGGATCGCGGACTGCTTCTGTCCTTCTGCTTGAAGGATGGCTGCGTTCTTAGCTCCCTCGGCTTTGAGAACGGAGGATTCTCGGATACCGTCGGATTCTGTCACCAGAGCGCGTCTGCTTCTCTCGGCTGTCATTTGTTTGACCATTGCGTCCTGGACGTCTTTTGGTGGTCTGATCTCTCGGATCTCGACGTTAGTGACTTTGATTCCCCATCTCTCAGTGACCTCGTCTAGCCTTGTTCTCAGGATTGAGTTGATCTGTTCCCGCTTCGACAATAACTCATCTAGCGGTATGTCACCAACTACTGCTCTCAGGGTTGTGGTTGCGAGTCCTACCGAGGCGCCGGTGAAATTCTGCACCTGGACAATGCTAGCGGAAGCGTCGACCACCTTGTAGTAGATGAGGAAGTCGATGTCGACGGGAGCATTGTCTTTGGTAATCGCCGTCTGGTGTGGAACTTCTAGATATCTTTCTCTAAGGTCGACTTTGACGAGTCTATTGATGACAGGGAAGATTAGGACTATGCCGGGTCCCTTTGAGCCGGTCAGTCTACCGAGTCTGAATTGGACGACGCGCTCGTATTCTCGTACGATCTTGATGGAGGACGCAAAAAGTGCGAGAAAAATGATTAGGAGAATGACAATGAAAAATATCTCAACGTAAAGTGTGACATCATTGGCTTGGAGGATGACTGAGCTAAGGAAGCTAGGGAGCATTCTAGCTCTCCGCCTTTTCCACTATAAGTCTGAGCCCTTGAAGGTCCTTCACCCTCACCAAAGTGCCATTGGGCAAGTCAGCTGAGCCGGTTACGGTGAAGTCTTCGGAGCCTATGTTCGCCGTGGCGACTTCGCCGGCCTTCAAGTCACTCGTCAGGCGACCCGACTTCCCTATTATAGCCTTGGGATTTTGAGCCGGAGGTCTATGCATTAGAGTCTCTCGTACTCGGTAGAGGTAGATGCTTCCGAGGACTCCTCCACCCCCAACGATTCCTAAGATTGTGTAGGTTAGTACTCCTATCTGGATGAAAGTGCCTGACCCTGATGGAGCAGATGCGGGTGCGGGCGTTGAAGAGGGTAGACTGAATATGAGGAGAAAGCCAACGATGAATATTATGACGCCTGCGATAGCGCTGACGCCATGGTGTGTTTTGAGTTCTAGGAAGATGAAGATGGCTCCTATCATCATCAGGATGATCGAGACGATAGGGGCTCCGAAGACTCCTAGCCCCAGCAGAGCAAGGGCGATCGCTGCTGCGCCCACGACCGTAAAGATGATGGTAGGATGGTAAAGGTCTGCCAGAATCGCAAAGACCCCTGCGAGGAATAGAATGCTGTCAAGGTTCGGATCGCTGATGACCGAGAGAAAGACCGACCTCGTCCCGGCATAGTGGATCGGAGCGTCTCCCGCTTGCATTATCGTGAGAGCCTGCTGGGTGCTGTTCGCAGCTAGGACCCGGTTGATTACGCCCCTCTGCAGTGCGGAACAGGAGCTGACGGTTTGACAATCGTATGATACGCCGCGTGTCACCATCAGGGCTGCGTTAGTGGCGTTTCTACCATGGCTGCCTGTCAGCGCGGTCATGTATTGGGTGAAAGCGTTGATGTCTTTTGTCAGGGTGGTGTTCTCTTCCCCGGTGGGAATGCCGCTGACGATAGGCGTGGCGGACCCAATGACCGTACCTGGCACCATGAAGATCTGATTCGAAGATTCGGCAATGTAAGCACCTGCGCTGAATGCATGTGCGCTGCTTGGAGCAACTAGGGTGGTGAAATTGTTGCCGCTCGTGCTCTCGTAGTTCGAGATAGCGCTGATGATGTTTTCCATATTTGCGCCGCTTCCACCATTGGTGTTGAGGATGAGGATGAAGTTGTGAACTCCCGACGAAGTAGCATCGTTGATTGATGAGACTACGAAGTCTTCGGCTCCGGGATCAATATTCTGGTCGAGAGAAGCTACGTAGATGTTAGATTGCGCATGCGCTTTCTGCGGAAAGGCGGCTTGAACCGTGAGAAATACGAATACTAGGACTAGGAATAACGTAATTCTCTGTCTAGTGATCTTCACCATTCAGTGAATGCACTGCTGTATGCCCTTAGATGGTTCGGCTTAAGCCTAACCTTGGAATCACGATTCTTTATCTTCCCCTTGTTAGGGCATTCTGAACCAGATTGAGCACGACGGGGCAGTTCGAAGCCTTCGACCTAGACCCTCGGCTGTTGCAAGGCATCAAGGACATGGGCTTCGACGAACTCTTCCCAATACAGGCGGAGGCTATCGCGCCTATTCTCAAAGGCCGGGACTTGATAGGTCAGGCCCACACCGGGAGCGGCAAGACCCTTGCTTACGCCGTTCCGATGCTACAGAACATCAGACCTGAGGCTAATGGGATACAGGGACTCGTTCTGGCGCCGACTCGTGAGTTGGCTGAGCAGGTTGCTGGGGAGTTCGCGAAACTGGCTCGACATCTGAGGATTAGAGCCGTGCCAATTTACGGGGGGCAGAGCATCAACCTTCAGATGGATCGGTTGCAGGATCCGAGGGCCAAGATCGTCGTGGCCACTCCGGGTAGGTTGACGGACCATATGGAGAGGAGGACGATAAGGCTCGACAATGTGAAGTTTGTCGTTTTAGATGAGGCGGACCGGATGCTGGACATGGGCTTTATCGACGACATCAACTACATTCTCAATCAAGTCCCGAAGAACCATCAGACGGCTCTCTTCTCCGCAACTATGCCTCAGGAGATCGTCCGGCTTAGCCAACGTTACCTGCGCAACCCTCTCACTATCTTCATAGACAGCGATGAGCTGTCCGTGGATACAGTTGACCAGAAAATAGTTCAACTTGAAGAGGACGACAAATTTAGAGCGCTCTGCAGCTTT
>Ga0210404_10000258_pt1 | contig 31515 bp, 24 predicted proteins | sample IncBWH28MmetaG_FD_155455 | JGI IMG/M metagenome (GOLD analysis project Ga0210404, IMG submission 155455) | Forest soil microbial communities from Barre Woods Harvard Forest LTER site, Petersham, Massachusetts, United States - Inc-BW-H-28-M | ecosystem: Environmental > Terrestrial > Soil >... | reverse complement strand
AAATTTCTTTGCGCTGGATGCGTTGACCGGGAAACCGTTGTGGGAATTCTTCATGGGGCATGCCGCGCGGTCGAATCCGATCGCCTATGAAGTCGATGGTAAGCAGTACATCTTTGAGACCGCGGGGAATGTGTATTTGGCATTTACGTTGCCTTAGGCCTACGGCGTCGGACGAGCGAGCAACTGATCGCGGGAGATCTGTTGCATGTCTCGGCTTCGTGACTGAGCGTGGAGAAATTCACGTTGATCCTGCAACAGGAGTCAGCGGGCGTAGTACCGAGGTAAGTGAGGAAGGCCCAAACAGTGAGAGCGAGTGGTAGAACGACTCAGCGGTGGCACTAGGCCAGCCGATCAGCTTCGGCTGAGCCTTTACAGGTTCAGAAGACGGTGAAGCCGAAGCGAAAACCTGCAGAGCCGCGAAGCCCTTGTGGCGAACGACGACTCGACCGTTCCCCCCTATGCCGATTTTGTAGCGTTTCGCTCGCGGCTGACTACGTCCACTTGTCGATCGATACGCTTACGCGATAGCTCATGTTGGCGAGCTGATGGTACGGGTTGGTTTGGCCGCCGACGACGACGAAGTTGAAGGCGTCCGCTCGCTGCCATTTCGGGATCACGTCGTCGTCCTTGAAAGAGGATGGATCGACGCCGCGTGGCAGGCCGCTGAAGAGCATCGATTTCACGTCCTTCACGGTGACGGTCGTATTCTTCTGGAGCCAATCGGCAAGCTGATCTTTGGTTTTGAAGCCAAGATCGCCGAGACCGTTGGCGACGAGTGGATCGACCAGGAACAGTGCGCCGAACAGCGAAGCGAAGGGCGCCACGTTGGCGGACATCGCTACGTTATAGAGCGGCACGGGCTTCACGCCCAGGCCTTTTCCGCCCTGACCCTGGGTGATGCAGAAGCCGAAGAAGAAGCTGATGACGCTTTCCTCAGGCTTGAAACCTCTCTGCACGTGGAACGGAGGCCACGGGCTGTTGGATTCGTTTTCAGGGATGATCAGGTTGCTGTAGTTGATCACGTTGCCCTGCGAGCCCATGTAGGTTTCACCGCAGATGCCGCCGCCATCGAGGTTGCGCGACATTAGCGTCCACGCACGACCGATGGTGGCGTTGGGCTGGTTGAACGGGCCCATGGCGCCGATGCCGTAGTTCATCTGGAGCTTGTCGCGGACCGGCCCGTTGATGATGGCCGCGGAGACCAGCGAGTTGGTGGAGCTGAAGAGCGCCGAAATGCCCGTGGACGCGATGGCCAGAATGGTCGGGAAATAATCGGGCGTCGCTCCGGCCATTACGGCGTTCACCGCGCAGTGCTGTACGGTGTAGGACCACGCCGGGAAAGCGCCCTGCGCCGGAGTCATTTTGCCGACGGCTTCGTCGGGCTTGTGGCTCGTGGCCTTGAGCATGGCGGCGACGCGTTCCTCGGTGGGAATGATGATCGGCATGGTGTCGGTCATTCCGTTGTCGAGGTAATACTGCTGGAGATTGTCGGCCGTATCGATGAAGGTTGGCGCGCCGACCGGCGGAGTAACGGTGCCGGTCTTCGATTCGTCGGCGGTGACCGGGCGCGTCAGTGCGGCGACGACTTCTGGCATGAACGGCTTGCCGCTGACTGGATCGTTGCCTTCGAGGTAGGCGTACATCTGCTCGTCGGTTTTGCCCCAAACCGGATGCGGGGTATAGGAAATGCGCTGGAGCGGCATGCCGCGCTTTGCGCAATTGGATTGCGCCAGATCCCTAAACGCGATCGTGACGATCGGCGCCGCCGGAATTCCCATCTTCTCGTATTCTATGCAGTGACCAACGGTCGCTGGAGTGCAGGTGCTTCAATGCCCGATAGCCATGATGACCGCCTGGCCCTTGTCCTTGATTTCGGCATTGAGCTTGGGATCGTCGTCCGCGAAGCCGCCGGCTTTCAGCCGATAGACCGTGGTGATGGACGGCATGTTTTTCTTGAACCAGATCGCGACCTGCGCGAGGAAGTGATCCGCGCCGGGAAAACCGTCAGAGACGAGGTAGACGGTCTTGCCGTCGAGCGTGTCGAGGCGCTTCGCCATCGGGATCAGCGTGATCGGAGGCGGGATGCCGCGCGGATTGAGCGCGGTGAGCTTCATTTCGCCACCAACCTTGCCGGTGGCGGACTTGGCAGTTTTATCTTTTGCCTTGGTCGCCGCAGCGGCACGAGCACCGGCCAGAAGCGCCGGAGACGCGCCCAGCAGCGACAGCAAACTGCGCCGATTCATGCTCATCTGCACCCCCCAGAAATCTTGAACTCACAACAATATATTACAACATATTACAACCGCAGGACGCGGCCAGGCGGATTGCCGGAGCGGCCGTCACATCCACTTATCTACTGAGACGCTTGTGCGGTAAGTCAGGTTACCGACCTGGAAGAACGGATTGGTTTGGCCGCCGGCGCAGACCAGGACGATGTTGTCGGGCTTCGGCCAGTAGGGAATCTGGGTGTCCTCCGGACAGCTGTACCAGGTCTTGTAGGGCTCCTCCCCGCGCAGCGCGCGCGGGTAGTGGAAGGTATAGACGAACGCGGAGTCGCGGTAGTCCTTCGCGGTGCGCGTGGTGTTCTTCCACAGCCACTGCTGCAGTTTTTCTTTCGTGTCGTAGCCCTGTTCGACCAGGCGCTTGATGGTGAGCGGGTCGCAGATCACCAGCGCGTCAAACTGGCTGGTGAGCGTGCGGAAAATATCGCTGATCTGATCGTCGAACATGGGATTCTCGAGAACGCCCGCGCGACGGGCGCCGTGGCCCTGGCGGATGTCTTCGCCGGCGAAAAGGCTGACGACATTCTCTTCGGGCTTGAACCCCTTCTGCACGTGGTAGGGAGTCCAGGGGCTATCTTTTTCGTTTTCGGCGATGACGATGTTGTTGTAGTTGGTGTTGTTGCCCTGCGAGCCCATGTAGGTATCGCCGGGGATTCCGCCGTTGCCCAGATTCTTGCCCAGCAGCGTCCAGGCGCGACCGATGGCGGCATTGGGTTGCGCGAACGGGCCCATCGCGCCGATGGTGTAGTTCATGTTGAGTTTGTCGCGGATGGGGCCGTTGATCACCATCGAGTAGGCGAACGAGGTTGTCGAGCTGCCGAGCGCGGCCATTCCTGACGACGCGACCGCCAACACGACGGGGAAGTATTCGGGCTCGCATCCGGCCATCACGGCATTCACGGCAACCTGGCGCACGTTGTAGCTCCATGCGGCGTACGCGCCTGCGGCCATCTTGCCGATGACTTCGTCCGGATGGTGGCTGGTGCCTTTCAGCATGGCCTCGACTTTTTCCGGCGTAGGGATGATGACCGGCAGGAAATCGGTCATGCCGTTGTCGAGAAAATGCCTTTGCAAGCCGTCGAGCGTGTCGGGGCCGTAGACCGGAGGACCGACGTTGACTTCCATCATTCCGGTTTTGGTGTCGTCGGCGGAAAGTGGGACGGTCAGGCCGTCGATGATCTCTTTCATCAAAGGCCTGCCGGAGACAGGATCGTCGCCTTCGACATAAGCCATCAACTGTTCCGCGGTTTTGCCCCACACCGGATGCGGAGTAAAGCACGCGCGGATGTGCGGCATGCCGCGCTTCGATGCGTTGGATTTCGCGAGATCGGCAAACGACTTTGTCGCTAGGGGGACAGAGGGAATTCCCAACTTCTCCATCGTTATGCAGTGACCGACGGTCGCTGGTGTGCAGCTGCTTCAATGGCCGATGGCCATGATGGCCGCGTTGCCCTTTTCTTTGATTTCCTTCCACAGCGCGGGGTCGTCCTCCATGTAGGGCCCGGCCTTTTTGCGGAAGACAACGGTGGTGTCGGGATCGTTTTTCTGGAACCAGATCTGCATTTGCTGGAGCAGCACGCCGCCGCTCATGAAACCGGTGTCGACCAGGTAGATGGTCTTGCCGTGGATCGAATCCAGGCGCGGGGCCATCGGGATCAGCTTGACCGGTGGAGGGGCGCCCTTCGGATTGAGCGCGGTGAAATGCGCTTCGGCGGGCGAAGCCGATTTTCCATTTTTCGAGGGCTTGTCGTGCTGTTGGGCCTGCGTACGCGCGCCGGCGAGAAGCGCCGGGGACATGCCTAGGAGCGAGAGAAGTTTTCGTCTATCCACGGCTCACCTCAGTTCCGATTTGGCCGGCCCACGAGAGTGATACCTGCTTACATCCATTTGTCGATCGAGGCGCTGACCCCGTAGCTCATGTTAGCCGCTTGCGGGTAGGCGTTGGTTTGCCCGCCGGTGACCACGATGTTGAAGTCGGACGCGTGCGGAAAGTGGGGGATTACCGCGTCGTCCGGCATCTTGTACCACGAGGCCCACGGTTCGTCTCCGCGCAAGGCGCGCGGATAATCGAAAAGGTACGCGTAGTTCCGGCTCTTATAATCCTTCACGGTTTGGGTGGTGTTTTTGTAGAGCCAGTCGATCAGCTTTTCTTTCGTTTCGTAACCCTGTTCTTTCAGCCGCACGGCCACCAGCGGGTCCGCTATGACCAACGCACCGAAGAATCCAGTGAACGTACTAAAGAGATCGCTCAACTGATAATCGAATTGCACGTTTTCGTTGGCGCTGCTCCCGCGCGCGACCTGCCCGGGAACGACCCCCAACCCGCGGAACAAGCTGACGACGTTGTCCTCTTTCTTGAATCCGCGCTGGACGTGGAACGGATCCCAGGGACTGGCTTCTTCGTTTTCGGCGATGACCACGTTGTTGTAGTTCAGATTGTTTCCGACCGAGCCGAGGTACGTGTCGCCAGGAATTCCACCATTGCCCAGATTCTTCGACATCAGCGTCCAGGCGCGGCCGATGGTGGCGTTGGCCTGCGCGAACGGGCCGAGCGATCCGATGCCGTAGTTGAATTCAAGCTTGTCGCGGATCGGTCCGTTGACGATCATCGAAAACGCGAAGGAGTTCGTGGAGCTGAAAAGCGACGCGATTCCAGTCGATGCGATCGCGAGCAAAATAGGGAAGTATTCGGGGCGACATCCGGCCATCACCGCGCTCGCGGCGACTTGCCGCACGGTGTAGCTCCACGGCGGATACGCGCCGGCAGCCATTTTGCCGACCACTTCGTCGGGATGGTGGGTGGTGCCCTTGAGCATCGCATCCACTTTTTCTTCCGTCGGCAAAATGACCGGGAGGAAATCCGTGTAGCCGTTGTTCAGATAAAAATCCTGAAGATTCTCGGCGGTATCGGTAAACGTGGGCGGTCCCACCGATACAGTGACCATGCCTGATTTCTTTTCGTCGTCGCTCAGCGGTACCGTGAGCGCGTCGACGACTTCCTTCATGAACGGCTTGTTGCTGACGGGATCCTGGCCTTCGATATACGCGTGCAGCTCATCGGGCGTTTTCCCCCAGACCGGATGCTGCGTAAAGCAGATGCGTTCGTGCGGCATGCCGCGCTTGGCGGCGTTGAGAATCGCCAGATCCTTGAACGCCTTGGTGACGATCGGGGCGCTCGGAATGCCCATCTTTTCAGTGGTTATGCAGTGACCGACGGTCGCTGGAGTGCAGGTGCTTCAATGGCCCACGGCCATGATCACCGCGTTCCCCTTTTCCTTGATCTCCTTCCAGAGAGCGGGATCGTCCTGCGCGTAGGGTCCGGCCTTGCGCTTGAAGACCGTGGTGACGCCGGGCATGTTGGCCTTGAACCACTCCTGAATCTGCTGAAGCAGCATGTCCGAGCCGTGGAAGCCGGTGTCGACCAGGTAGACTGTCTTGCCGTCGAGCGAATCGAGGCGCGGCGCCATGGGAATCAGCTGGATCGCCGGCGGCGTTCCTTTTGGATTGACGGTGGTGATTTTCGCAGGCCCCGTCGCCAGTCTTGCCAAGGCGGGATGCGTGGTTACGGGCGCAACGGGCTTTTTCTCGCTCTGTGCGGCGAGTGCGGATTCCGCAGCCATCACAACGGGAGACATTCCCAGCAGCGACAGCAGTTTGCGCCTGTTCATTGTTTGGCCCCCACCGGACTTTGGTCGGATGCTTCTCGGACGGCCTGCAGTCGGATTCGGTTACATTCCCAAGGCTATGGTCTCGCAAAGTTCGCGGACCCGCAAGCATTGACGCACGGCGTGTGCCGCGCTATCGTGGCGGCCCGTTGGGTCTCGCCGCGGGATTCTCACGCGCAGGGGGTGCGCTGATGAACAGAAGTTTCTCGCCAGGAATTTTCCTGCTTTTCACATTGGCAGTTTTCGGCGCACCACGCGGGTCCGCGCAACAGGCTCCGGCAGGCAAGTGGGATCCATCTGCGATCAAGCCGTGCGACCGCGATTGCCTGATCGGGTTCATGGACGGCTACATGAACGCGATTTTCAAGCACGATCCGAAAGCCGTGCCACCGCTGGCGATTGATGTGCGGATGACGGAAAACACCGGGCACATGGACGTGGGTGAAGGGATGCTGTGGCGTTCTCACGTGGAGCCGACAAGCTTCAAGATTTACGTCGCCGATCCAGTCAATGGACAAGTGGCCGAACAGGCGCGGCTGAAGATTGAGGGACGCAACGCGCTGGTAGCGGTGCGGCTGAAGATCGATCGGGGCAAGATTCTGGATATCGAGCAGCTCTGGGATCGCAATATAAATGACGCCGCGATTCCGCTGCTCACCACTCCTCGTCCCACGCTCGTCAACGATGTTCCCCCTTCCGAGCGCACTTCGCGCGAAGTGATGCTCTATGCGGCTAATTCCTACTTCGACGCGCTGGAAGGCGACGATGGATCGATTGCCGCGTTCGCGGACGATTGCGTGCGGCACGAAAACGGATACCAAACTGTGAACAACCCTCCCCCGGGCGGTCGCATGATGCCGGCGCCGATGCTTCCGGACCCCAATACCGACGCGGGCAAGCAGCAGCTGAAGTTCAGCATGATGACCTGCAAGCAGCAGATCGACAGCAAGACCTTCGCCTACATGAAGCACATCCGGCCGCGCCGCGCGCTGATCATTGATGAACAGAAGGGGCTGGTCGCGACGTTCCCGCTGTTCGTGCACGATGGAACCCGGAGGGGCGCACCCCCCGATGTGCCGCCAGGGATGCTGCAGAATCTCGTGACCGTGGAGACGTTTGGCATTCGCGGCGGGTTGATTCACGAGGTCGAGGTCTTTCCATTCGTGACGATTCCGTATGGATTGGGGAACGGGTGGACGGAGGGCTCGGGAAGGTAGACGCGCTGCTCCGCCCAGAATGACGTGGCCGGCAGCGGTGCCTACTAGCGCTCCATGAATTCGTCGCTGTGGACGATGAATTCGGGGTAGGCGCCGGCGCCCAATTCGTACAGGTCCATGCCCTGGTTCTCGCCTTCGGCGGCGACGCGCTGCGGCGAGATGCGATCGATCAGCCAGTTCAAGCCATAGGTCAGCGGCAGAACGAGGCCAATCAACGTGGCGATTCCAATTAATTGCGCCAGCCACTGACCCGTTGCGACGCTGGCGGGCATACCCGATTCGCTGATCGCCGGGATACGTGCGAAAAGTCCGACTGCCAGAACGCCCCACAAGCCACCCATGGCGTGGGCGGAAATCGAGCCGCCAGGGTCGTCGACGGCCAGGTGCAGCTCGAACCACTCGACTGAAAATGTCACCAGGATTCCCGCGATGAGTCCAATCGTCGCCGCTTCCGCGGGATGAATGAAGGCACATGCGCCGCTGCTGGCGGCGAGGCCGCCGATCCAGCCGTTCGCGGTGAGTGACGCGTCAGGCTTGCCGAAACGGACGTTGGTGATCACCGCAGACGTCAGCGCGGATGTGGCAGCGCACAGGATCGTGTTGATCGCGACCAGAACGGCCTGACCCGGTTCCGCGCCGTTGTAAAGGATTGCCCCGGCGGAATTCAGCCCCAGCCAGCCGAGCAGCGCGACCAGGCAACCGAACATCACGAGCACGCCGTTATGCCCGGGAATGGCGGTAGGCAAACCTTCACGGGTGTACTTCCCATGACGCGCGCCGAGAAGCCAGGCGATCGAAAGCGCGGTGAGGCCCCCGACCGCTTGAATCGTGCCTGCGCCTCCCGTGTCGACGAAGCCGCGGCCGAGTCCATAATTCACACCAAGCTGCGCAAGCCAGCCGCCGCCCCACACCCAGTGCGCGAACAGCGGGAATGTCCAGCCGGCGAGAACCGCGGTGGACGCGCAGCACGTGGCCAGCCGCCAGCGATCGGCGCCGCTGCCCAGAGGAATGAGCGCCGCGAGCCCCACGCTGAACATTCCGAGCAGCGCTACGAGCGACGCAGGCGAACCATCGAGCGGCTGATGCCGAAATAGAAACGGGCCTCCGCCGAGCCAGCCCCAGGGTTTGCCGCCGATCGACGCGACGTGCGAGGGAAGTCCCGCGAAACCTTGCCAGGCGAAGCCGCACACGAAGTACGCAAGCGCGGCGACGCCCAGGACGCACACCGACGACATCATCGAGTGTGCGGCGCTACGCGAGCGGCCGAGGCCGGTGTTGACCAGCGCGAGTCCCGCGGCCGCGCAGGGAACCAGAAGAATGAAAACGAGACAGATCAGTAGCCCGGGATTGGATCCGGCGGCGGGCATCACTCGCGTGTACCTCGCGGCAGGGGATGCGAGCGGATCACCAGCACCAGGCCGACAATTTCAACTCCCATACCCGCCAGCACGAAAGCGCCGCGCGGCACGTCCGCGGCCAGCAGAGCGAGTGCGGCGAGGGCTAGTCCCCAGCCGGCGAGCAAAAGGAGAAAACCGAAGAGTCTCACGCCAGAGCCCCCGACGCGCGCGGCCGTCGAGACCGCATGCGCCATTTGTGCACCGTTAAAATATCATTCTTACGGCACACATCGAGAGTACAAAGAACGCCGCGTAAGCATTGTAAGGCCCCCGCCCGAACCACGCAGACTCGCCCAGGACCGAATCGGGAAAAATCCCATTTCTTGCAAAATGGAGTACAACTTTTTTCGTGCGGAAGGGTTTGACGTTCAGCAGCCGAAATAGCGTACTCGGCTACCTGAAGTCAGTTATCGGGTGAAGGAGAAATCATCATGGGGAATCTTAGAGCTACGGGTGTGTTCATTGCTGTTTTGTCCGTTCTAGGTTTGTGCAGTTGCGGTGGTGGGTCCTCCGCCGGGAACCCCGGTGGTTCGAATCAGGGACAGGCCTCGGTGTTTACGATCGGCACAGACGCACCCCTGCCGAGCGTGGTGTCGTGCCAGATCATGGTGACTGGTGTGACGATCAACAATGGGACGACCAACGTTTCGGTTTTGACCAACCCGCAGGTCGTCGATTTCGCGCAGCTGAGCGGCCTGCACCAGCTGATCGACTTGAACGCGGTGCCGACGGGAACGTATACGTCGGCTACGGTGACGCTGGCGAGTCCGGTGATCGGGTACATCGACACCACGCAGAGTCCCCCGGTGGTCACCATGATCAACGGAACTCTTTCGACCAGCAACGTGACGGTGACCTTCCCGACTCCATTCGTTATGAACGACAACGATCTGGTAGGTCTACGGATGGAGTTTGATTTGCGGAAGTCGCTGGCCACCGACGGCAACGGGCAGATCACGGGAACCGTCAACCCCGCCATGAATATGCAGCTGCTCGCCGCGGATGATTCGCAGGTTTCGATCGACGATTTCTACGGCGGATTCGTCGGCACAACCGGCGCCTCGAGCTTCATCATTCAGGGGCCCAAGGGACGTCAGTGGACTGTGCAGACGAACCCTAACACCATCTTCGACGATCCGAACGATCCGGTGAGCTTGTTTACCACCAATACCATCGTCGAGGTGTCGGGCACACTCGACCCGGTGACCAAGGACATCGATGCGACGGAACTGGAAGTGCTGTCGAACGACGGATTCTTCCTTGCCGGACTCTTCACCAGCATTCGTCCACCGTCGGGGCCTGCGACCGCGGCGGATCTGTTCGTCCGCGCGGAATTGCCCGATATCAACGGTGTTCAGGACGGGCAGATCACGACACTGACGCTCACGGGCAACGAGCAATACCGCATCGCCAACATCAAGAATCCGATCACCACGCTGATCTTTAATAATTCTTTGCTGGCGGCGGGACAATCCGTGGGAGTCGGTGGAAAGCTCGCCACGACGAACGGCGTTGCAACCCTGACGCCTCATCGCGTGGTGCTGCGACGCCAGGGCCAGGCCGGAACGCTGGTGCCGGGCCAGACCGTCATTCAGAACGACAATCAGGGTAGCTTTCAGCTGACGGACGGTTGGACGGACGGCGTACTGCTGCCCGCTCCGCTGACTGTGCTGACCACAAACGACACGAACTTCATCAACCTGAGCGGGCTTTCGGGATTGACCGGCAACCAGGCGCTCCCGCTGCGGGTGGTAGGGTTCATCCTGACCAACCCGGCGACGAATTCGCCGGTGATGGTCGCCCGGTCGGTCGAGGAATTGACCAGCGACTAATTTGGGAAATGGACGGCCGCACGAACGCCACTGCCCGACTCAATCCGCGTGGGCAGTGGCATCCGTGTTTTTAGGGCGAGATTATTGGCGAGACTACTCGGCGCGGCCTGCGACCACGTTGCTTCCCTGCACTTTGATTTCGATGGCCATCGGCGGGCGGATGCCGTTGCCGTGCACGATCACTCCGCGAACGAGATCGTCTGTGGAAGCCCCACCGCCATAGCGGAGCAGATCGTAGACTGTGTGGTTGCACGGATCGCCGACCATCGGATGATCGGCGCGATAGCCGTAGTCGGATTTGAGTTTATCGAGGTCGGTGATGAATTCGAGCTGGCAATTACCGAACGGCTCGATCAGAGAGAAGCCCCAGTAATCGCCGTGCGGCAGGTGAACCACCATGGCCGGCTCGTATTGTCCGGTGACGAAATCGTGATACTGGAAACGCTTGGTTGACCAGGGCTTCGACAATTCTGAGACGTTCGCTATGACTCCCGGTCCCATCGGTTCGCTGGGTGGGGCTTTTTGAACAGGTGCCTCAGCCGATTGCGGCGCGGTGCTGGTGTCAGCGGAAACGGGAACGGATTTTCTGGATGAGCTCCGGCCCCAAACGATCAGTCCAATCAGAAGAATCAAAACGCCGGCCGATGCGGCGACGATCAGCTTGATTTGGGGCTGCTGTGTCTTTTGCTGGCTAGGCGCGACGGGATATTCCGGCGCGGGCGGCGGCTCGGCAGTGGGACTTTCGGTTCGTGGCGCCACACCCGGAATGCTCGGCTGCTGCGGTTTGAACGGATCGAGTTTTTTGTCTTCCGGCATGCGGGGTATCCGGCAACGCAAACCTCAGCTTGAAACGGCGGTGACGGAAATGCAAGAAGAGGCAAGCGACGGGGTATTGTCACTTTCGCAAGCGGCCGGGAGGGCTCGAGCGGACGAGCGCGATTATGCCGGCTTGTCGAGACGAATCGAATGGTGCGCCACGTATTCGTGCAGGTTGGCGAGCTTGAGCAGCAACTCAAGCATGCGATCGCGCTGCTCCGGCTGCGGGTCGCCCGCTTTTTCTTCCAGGTTTTTCACGATGGCCAGCGCGTCCGAAAGCAGCCACTCGACATCCGCCGGATTCATGGCCCGGCCTTCTCGGCAGCGGCCGAAGGTCTGGTCGGTGCGGCGGAACGCATCCTCGAGGAAGTGATCCAGACAGATATGCTCGTTCGCGAGCGCGGCGGGAATCGAATTCGCGCAGCCTGTCCTGCGGCAGCTTCCAGGAACCGGCGAGCTCATGCCAAAACCCCAATCACCCCGTTCAGTGTTTTTTGGCCCGGGACCGTGCCGGAGAGACTATCACACGTCTTTGGCGAGGGACGAAGTATTGACGGTACGATTGCCGCGAGAACAAACACAATATTCGCTACAATTCTCCCGTTAGAAAGTTCGCGAGGAATTCGAATCCGCGTTCGGGCGAAGAGGGACGATGATCCGTTACGGGGCGATTTTCCTGCTGTTGGCAGCTTGCGCCGATGCGATCGGATGCGGCGGCAATAGTACGATCCAAGGTGCGCTGCCAGGGCTCAATCTGTCGCAAACGAATCTGTCTTTCGACGCAAACTTGGGATTGCCCTTCGACCCTGCAATCGACCCCGTCAACGTCACCAATTCCGGCAACGGCACCCTGACCTTCACAGCCACGAGCGATTCTCCCTGGCTCACTGTCTCACCCGGGAGCGGCACCGCGCCCGCGTTGATTGGTATCAGTGCGTTGCTCGGGAATCTCGCCGTGGGCACCTACACGGGACACGTGACGGTCACTGCTTCCGGTGCCGAGAATTCTCCGGCCACGATCACGGTAACCTTCGTCGTTGCCTCGCCCCCGGCGAACGCGCCTTTCTGGGCGCAGTGGGGTGCGAACTCCCAACACTCCGGGATGGTCAGCGTCGCCGGCCAAAACGCCGCGATGCAGCTCGCCGACATCGTATACGACCCGTTCGTGGCGCAGGAACAGGCTGAAAGCGCCGACGGGGGAGATCTGACGGTTCATTATCAGGCTCCCATCACCGACGGCAACGACGTTTACTTCATGACGAAAACCGGGACGTACACATCATGCCAAACACCCGGCGCCTGGGTAAACGGGTCAGCCTGTGGTCCCAATACCTGGTCCACGCAGGTTTGGAACGTAGCCCGCTACACCTGGATCAACGGCTCTTTTGTGCCGGTCTGGACATGGGCGAGCGATTGGAAGCCGGAGCCGAATGGAGCGGCGCTGGTAGGCTGGGAGCCTGTATTTCATCCGGCGGACGCCAACGGATACCTCTACGTGCCCGGCGCTGGCGGCACGGTTTGGAAAATCACTCAGGCGTTCGGTTCCGTGGTCTCTCATATCAATCCTTTTGCCGGAATGAACGTGACTCCGTCCGACACATACGTCGCTGGCCCTCTCACGGCCGATTCGGCCGGGAATATCTATTACAACGTGATCGAGCTGGCCGACCCGAACGCGGGTGACCCGTGGCAGAGCGACATCCAGGGCGCATGGCTCGTGAAAATCACCTCGGCCGATGCGACCAGCGTGCTCTCGTTCGCTGCGCTGGTTCCCGCAGCCCCCGCGGGAACGGCCACCACGTGCCCGGGGCAATTCTCCAGCCTCTCGACGTTGCCATGGCCGCCGGCGAACGTAGTGGGAACAAATCAGGGGCCGCCCACCGTAGCGTGCGGTTCGCAGCGCGCCGGCCTGAATATCGCTCCCGCCGTGGCTCCCGACGGCACGATCTATACCGCGAGCCGGGCGCAGCTCGACGGACTCCAGGCGTACCTGATCGCGGTGAAGTCCGATTTTTCCGGCCCGAGGTGGGCCGCCCCGCTACAGAATCGATTGAACGACGGTTGCGGCGTGCTTGTGCCAATGGGGCCCACGAACAGCACGCCGAACGCCTGCCGCCTTGGTGCGACGATGGGCGTTGACCCCACCACCAACGCGCCAGGATCCGGCCAGATCTTCGACGAATCCTCTTCCTCGCCGGTGGTTCTGCCCGACGGCTCGGTGATTTTCGGCGCGCTCACCAGCTACAACGCTCAGCGCGGCCACATGTTCAAATTCGATTCCGCGGGAAATTTTCAGGGCGCCTACGATTTCGGCTGGGACTCGACGCCTGCGGTCTATTCGCACCACGGAACCTATTCGATCGTCCTCAAGGACAATCATTACGATACGGGGCTTTACTGCTCGGGGGGCAGCGCGATTTGCCAGACGCTGCCGCAGGGACCGTATTACATCACGCAGCTCGACCCCAATCTCAACGTGGAATGGAAGTTTCAGAGCACTAACACCGAAAGCTGCACGCGCACTGCGAGCGGCGCGCCTTCCTGCAAGACTACCAATCCGGATGGATTCGAGTGGTGCATCAACATGCCGGCAGTGGATGTAAACGGGAACGTCTACGTCACCAGTGAAGACGGCAACCTGTACGTAATTCCTCAGGGAAATTCGGGCACCTTCACCACGCCCACCGCAAATCTGTTTCTGAATCTGGCGATCGGCGCGGCCTACACGCCGCTGTCGATCGGGCCGGATGGTAAGCTTTACACCCAGAACGACGGCCACCTGTTCGTCGTTGGGAACTAGCTCGCCGCACGCCACTAGAGAAGCGAAAGGCCGGCGGTTTCCCGCCGGCCTCGAATGACCTTCCGCTTGTTTTCAATTACCTACCAGCGAAACACCACGCCCGTCGAAATCCGCACGTTGTTCTGTGTGTCGGTCGGATTGACCACGCCGAAACGAGTCAGCAAGTATTCCGCCTGGACCACGCGGATGCCGATATGTTCCGTGGCATTCCAGTCCAGCCCGCCACCCACCGCCATCGCGAACGCATTCTGCGTGGTTGATCCTCCGCCGCAGCCATCGAGGTTGCAGCTCCCGGAAAGGTGCGCGCCGCCAAACAGAGCCTGGACGAAAGGAGTAAACGGGCCATGCCGCAGCGCGGCCTTCGGCCCGAACATGTAAGTGACCACCGTGGCATCCGAGCCGGTTGGGCTCCAGTGATACCCGCCGAAATCGCCCACGATTCCAAACATCGGCGTCAGGTTGTAAGCCAGCGAGCCGCTGCCGCCGTTGAAATTCAGGCTCGGTGCGCTGTATCCCGGATTCACGCGTAGAAACGAATAACCGCCGAATGCCTCGATTTTCGGCGCTTCATCCTGGGCCGAAGCCAGACCGGCAAACAGCAACATGGCCCCGTACAACAGTGCCAACCTTTTCATCTATTTCTCCTGTGGCTTTTTGAAATTCGCGCCCAAACTCGGGCGCTAGTGTATGTGGCGACCGCAGCCTGTGCGAGAGGACCAAACGGACGATCCGACTGGTTCCCGCACGTCATTTGTAGCATTACGAATAGGCCGCTTCAAACGCGGGATTCTAGTAGGTGTGCCCGGTCCATAAACCTGGCAAGTTATTCTATTTAAAGCAGTTAATGATCGCAGCCGGAAAAACTCGGGAAACCGGGCGCTAGCCTCTTACGCCGCCGTGCCGTGGCACTTCTTGTATTTCTTGCCCGAGCCGCATGGGCAAGGGTCATTCCGGCCGACCTTGGCGCCGGCGCGTACCGGTTTGGGTGCTTCAGCCTGCGCCGGACCAGCCTGGAACTGGAGGTTCTTCTGTTGACGCCGCTGCCGCTCCTCGATCTGTTTGGCTTCATCCTGCGGCCTGGCCGGCTGCATCAGGAACAGGAACCGCACCGCCTCAGTGTCGATGCGGTTCATCAGCTCGTCGAACAGCGTGAAAGCTTCCTTCTTGAACTCGACTAGCGGATCCTTCTGCCCGTAGCCGCGCAAGCCGATTCCTTCCTTCAGGTGGTCGAGCGTGAGTAGGTGGTCCTTCCACTGCGCATCGACAATATCGAGCAAGATGTGCCGTTCCAGCCAGCGAAGCGTGGGCGCGCTGAAGGTCTTTTCCTTTTCCTCGTAGCGCGCATTGACCTTTTCGAGAAGCACTTCCGCCAGGCCGTCATGATTGAACAGGACCGGTTCGACGCCCACCGCTTTCAAATCGATGCCGTACTGATTCAGCACCTCGTTCGCGAATTGCGTCACGTTCCACTGATCGGGATGCTGCTCGCGCGGGCAATAGGTTTCCACCAGCTCGTTCACGATGGCCTCGGCTCGTTCTAGCACAAACTCTTTTTGGTCGCGGCCCTCCAGAAACGAGCGGCGCAGCGAGTAGATGGTCTCGCGCTGCTTGTTCATCACATCATCGTATTCAAGAAGATGTTTGCGGGCTTCGAAGTTCTGCGCTTCCACTTGTTTCTGCGCGCCTTCGATCCGTTTGCTGATCAGCCGCGATTCGATCGGCACGCCTTCGGTCATTCCCAGGCGGAACATGATGGCCTGCATCTTTTCGCCGCCGAAGATGCGCAGCAGGTCATCTTCGAGCGAAAGGAAAAATCGCGAAGAGCCGGGATCGCCCTGGCGCCCGGCGCGGCCGCGAAGCTGATTGTCGATGCGCCGCGCCTCGTGGCGCTCGGTGCCCAAAATGTGCAGCCCGCCCATGGCCACCACTTCGTCGTGCTCGGTCTTGCACTGCGCCGCGAACTGCTGGTAAAGCGGCTTCCACTGCTCGAGCGGCACCTGGAAGATCTTGCCTTCCTGCTGAAACAACACCATGGCGGCGTCCGCAGCCGAGGCTCCCGATCCGTTTCCGGATGCGCCGCCAACCGCCGCATCGGCTTGCGCGGGTGTTTCCGATCCGGGAGCGGCGCCGATCACCGATCCCGCCGGCAGATACGGCATGGCCAGCTTTTCCTTCAGGCAATAATCGCGCGTCATCGCTTCCGGATTGCCGCCGAGCAAAATATCGGTTCCGCGGCCGGCCATGTTGGTCGAGACGGTAACCGCGCCCTTGCGCCCGGCCTGCGCGATCACTTTCGCTTCGCGCTCGTGCTGCTTCGCGTTCAGCACCTGGTGCGGAATGCCCGCGCGCTTCAGGTGCTCCGCGATTTTTTCTGATTTCTCGATCGAGATGCTGCCCACTAGCACCGGCTGCCCGCTTTCGTGATACTGGCGGATTCCGCCCGCTTTCGTCCCGTCTTCCTGGATGATTCCGTTCACCGCCGCTTCGAATTTTTCCTTTTCGGTGCGGTAGACCACGTCCGGATTCTCGATGCGGATCAGAGTCTTATTCGTGGGAATCGCCACCACTTCCAGCTTGTAAATTTTGTCGAATTCGGGCGCTTCCGTCTCCGCCGTGCCGGTCATGCCGGAAAGCTTCTTGTACATCCGGAAATAGTTCTGGAAGGTGATCGTGGCCAGCGTCTGGTTCTCGCGCTCGATCTTCACGCCTTCCTTCGCTTCCACCGCCTGGTGCAGCCCGTCCGACCAGCGCCGTCCCGGCATCTGCCGCCCCGTGAATTCGTCGACGATCACCACTTCGCCGTCCTTCACCACGTAATCGACGTCTTTTTCGTACAGCGTGTGCGCGCGCAGCGCCTGGTACACGTGGTGGATAATATCCATGTTTGCGGGATCGTAGAGGTTGCCGAGGTTCAGCAGCCGCTCGCACTTGGCCACGCCCTCTTCGGTCAGGGTCGCAGTGCGCAACTTTTCATCCAGCGTGTAATCGATTTCGCGAATCAGTTTCGGGATGATCTTGTCGATGCGGTAGTACTTGTCCGTCGATTCCTCGGCCGGCCCGGAAATGATCAACGGCGTGCGCGCCTCGTCGATCAGGATGGAGTCCACTTCGTCGACGATCGCGAACTGGTGCCCTCTCTGCACGCAATCCTTCAGGTCGTACTTCATGTTGTCGCGCAGGTAGTCGAACCCGAACTCGTTGTTCGTGCCGTAAGTGATGTCGGCGGCGTAGGCGGCGCGGCGCTGGGCGTCGTCCAGATCGTGCACGATCACGCCCACCGTCAGACCCAGCATCTTGTAAATCGGGCCCATCCATTCCGCGTCGCGCCGCGCCAGGTAATCGTTCACGGTGACGATATGCACGCCTTTGCCTGCCAGCGCGTTCAGGTAGGCGCCCAGTGTGGCGACCAGCGTTTTTCCTTCGCCGGTCTTCATCTCCGCGATTTTGCCCTGATGCAGCACGATGCCGCCGATTAGCTGCACGTCGAAATGCCGCATGCCCAGCGTTCGCCGGCCGGCTTCGCGCGCGGTGGCAAACGCCGGCACGATGGCCGGCTCGAGCGCATCTTGAAGCTTCTGCTTGTAATCGGGATCGTCCGGTTCGACGCCTTCCATGCGCGATTGGACTTCGGCCTTGAGCGCAGCAGTGCGCGCGCCCAGCAGCTCGTCGCTGAGCTGCTTCATTTCGGGCTCCAGCGCGTTGACCTGCTCGACCAGCGGCTGCACCCGTTTTACGTCTCGTTCGTGCTTCGTCCCGATGAAGCGCGCTACGACATTGTCGATGACCTTTTCAACGTCCATGTGTATTGGCTGCGGGGTGGTTCGGCGCCATTCTCGCTATTAGATGCGCACAATTGCATTGTAGCCGCTCGCGCCGCTTCTCGCAAAGCCGGCGGGCACCATTGGATACGCAGGCCCCTCCTTAAGAATCACTCCGTCCACCGCGGAGAAGTGATGTTCGGAACACCGTAGGCGCGATGCAACTGCCCCCACCGTGAATCCATAAACCATTCGCTTCATCTAACGAGGGCAGCACAACCCGGCTGTGCGAAATACTGGCGCAAGCATTGCGCCAGCGACGCGGAGGATTTCATGAAAAGGCTCGAAGGCAAGGTGGCGGTGGTAACCGGCGGCAACAGCGGAATCGGATTGGCATCCGCAAAACGCCTGCGTGACGAAGGCGCGCGCGTGGCCATTTCCGGCCGCAGCCAGAAAACACTGGACGAAGCGGTCAAATACATCGGAGACGGCGTGCTGGCCGTGCAATCGGATGTCGCGAAGCTGCCCGAAATCGATAGATTTTATGAAGCCGTCACGAAAAAGTTCGGAAAGATCGACATTCTGTTCGCCAACGCGGGCATCGGAAAATTCATCCCCCTTCAATCGACCACCGAACAGGACTACGACGACATGTTCGATATCAACGCCAAGGGCGCGTATTTCACGGTTCAGAAAGCGCTCCCTCATCTGAACGATGGCGCTTCCGTGATTCTGAACACCAGCGTTGTGAGCCATCAAGGCATCGCCAACGGCACCGTCTATGCCGCCACCAAGGCGGCCATGCGTTCCTTCACCCGCTCGATAGCCGCCGAGTTGGTGGGCCGCAACATTCGCGTGAATGCCGTCGCCCCGGGTCCCATCGCTACGCCGATCATCAGCCGCTCGGGAATTCCGAAGGCTCAGCTCGATGAAATCAACGAGCGTCTCATCGAATCCGTTCCCATGAAGCGCATGGGCACGTCGGAGGAAATCGCCGGAGTCGTTGCCTTCCTGGCCTCGTCGGATGCGTCCTACGTAACGGGCGTCGAGATCGACGTCGACGGTGGCCGCGGCCAAATCTGACGCTGCTGGATATTTCGATCTGACTCAGCAAGCGATCGGCACCATTGCCAAGGTACACACTTTTGCGGCGGCAGGTGCCGCCGTTCTTCGCGCAGCCCGGCGCGGCGGTCGCGGATCAGTGGCCTTGGTTCGGGGTGTTTTTATTGGGACGCGGCGGCAGATTGCGCGGCAGGGGGAAGATGTACCAGGCGGGCGTCGGTCACCGACGGCAGCGCGCGAATCGCCTGCACGATCGAGCCGTCCACCTGTCCGTCGAGGCCGATCAGCGCCAGGGCCTCGCCGCCTCCGCCAGATGTGCGCCGGCCGAGCGCAAAAGTGGCGATGTTCACGCCGAGGTTGCCCAGTTCGGTGCCGATGCGCCCGATCACGCCGGGGACGTCGATGTTGCGCGAAAGCAGCAGCGTCCCTTCCAGCGGCGCTTCCAGACTCATGCCGTCGAGCGAGACGATGCGCGGCGAACCGTCCTGGCCCACCGTTCCTTCCAGCGAAAATTCGCGGCTGCCGTCGGCCACCGCCACTTCAATCGTATTGGGAAATCCGCGTTCGCGCCGCCGCGTGGTTTCCTCCACCTGCAAACCGCGCGAGGAGGCCTCCGATGTTGCGTTAACCAGATTCACTTTTTCGGGGAGCACCACGTTCAGGACGCCGATCAACACGGCGCTGCGAATCATGTGCGTCCCGAGCTCCGCCGGCTCTCCCGCGTAACGGATGCGGATGTGCGTGAAGCTCCGCGAAGGCGATGCCTGCCCCGCGAAGGCGCCCAGCCGCTCGCCCAGTTTGAGATACGGCTTCAGGCGCTGGTACTGATCGGGCGAAAGCGCGGGCATGTTCACCGCGTTGCGAATGATTCCTCCCGCCAGATAGTCGCGTACCTGCAAAGCGATGGCTGTGCCTACTTCTTCCTGCGCCTCGGCCGTCGAGCCGGCGATGTGCGGCGTGGCGATCAGATTCGGCAATCCGATCAGAGGAGAGTTTTTCGGCGGCTCGTTCGCAAAGGTGTCCACGGCCGCGCCCGCCAGCTGACCGGAGCGCAGCGCTTCGGCCAGCGCGGGTTCGTCGATCAATTCGCCTCGGGCGCAATTGATCAGCCGCGCTCCCTTTTTCATCTTCGCGATGGTCGCGGCGTTGATCATTTTCTCGGTCGAACCGCTCAGCGACGTGTGCAGCGACACAACGTCCGACTGCCGCAGCACTTCCTCAAGCGGCAGCAGCTCGACTTCGACTTCCCGCGCGGCCGTCGGCGTAACAAACGGGTCGTAGGCGACCACTTTCATCTCCAGCCCGCGCGCCCGGCGCGCCACTTCCGTTCCCACGCGGCCGAGCCCGACCAAGCCGAGCGTCTTCCCGCGCATCTCCGTGCCGGAAAACGCGGACTTTTCCCATTTGCCGGCTTGAATCGAAGCGTTGGCCTGCGGCACCGCCCGCGCCAAGCCGATCATCAGCGCGATGGTATGCTCGGCCACGCTGACGGCGTTTCCTCCGGGCGTGTTCATCACCAGAACTCCGCGCTTGGTGGCCGTGTCCATGTCGACGTTGTCGACGCCCACCCCGGCGCGCCCGACCACGCGCAGCTTCGGCGCTTTCTCGAGCAACGCGGCCGTGGCTTTCGTCGCGCTGCGAATCACTAGCGCGTCGGCGTCCGCCAGCGCGCCGGGCAGCTCCGCGGCGCTCGGGATCACCACTTGCCATCCGCTTTCGCGCAGGAGCGTGATTCCGCGCTCGCTGATCTTATCTGCGATCACAATTTTCATGGGGCAATTAGGGTATCGGGCGAACACGCCGCTGTCAATTCAACGCGTCGTGCCGGACGCCTATGCTATGATTTTTTGGCCGGGAGAAACGCCGTATGAGCTATATCGAACGCGTCGAAAAAGATCTGACTGTGGCCATGAGAGAAAAGGACGAGCTGCGCCTCAGCGTTCTCCGCATGGTGAAAAGCGCCTTGAAATACAAGGAAGTCGACAAAAAACGCCCTCTGGACGACATGGAATCACTGCAGGTGCTGCAGACCCTGGTGAAGCAGCGCCGCGAATCCGTCGATCAATTCACGCGCGGTGGCCGCAAGGATCTTGCGGACAAAGAAACGAAGGAAATCGCCATCATCGAGGAGTATCTGCCCGTAGCGCCCAGCGACGCGGAGATCCATCGCGCCGTGGAAGAAGCCATTGCCGCCGAAGGTGCCGATTCGCTGAAGCAAATGGGCGCGGTGGTAAAAGCCGCCAAAGCCCTACTCGAAGGAAAAAACGTGGACGGTAAAGTGCTGAGCGACAAAGTCCGCGAACGCCTCAGCGGAAAATCCTGAACTCCCGCTCCGCGGCCCTGCTTTTTGCTGACCACCAAATCAAAACCAGGTTACGGAGTGGCCTTCCGCAATACCACGGCGGACTGCTGGTCCGCCGCGATCTGCTGAAGAAAATCGTGGATCGCGGGAAGCTTTTCAGCGGGTATGGTGACGCCTTTAATCTCGAACGATCGCTTATAGTCGATTACGCCGTTTTCGACACGTGTCTCGCTCTTGTATGTCGCATATGCGCAGTCGACCTGTACCGGCTTGGGAAGCCCATCCACCACGTAGCCCACAGGCAGGGTGATCTCGAAGACGTCGTCTTGCCGCGTCGCTTCCTCAAACTGAATCGGATATTTTCGCGGCTTCTTTTCAGTGAAAAGCCGAAGGTAGCCCGTGTTCTTGTCTCCGATCACTCGCGGCCGGACAAACAGCAGGTCACCGGCGCTGCTGGCGTATCCCGGAGAAACGAACTTGTAATCGACCACCAGGGTCTGATCGTATTGTTCCAGGTTACTGAGCGTGGCTCCAGTGAGGCTGAAATTATTCAAGAAGCTCGCCAGGAAGTGGTCGAAGACCTCCGCGCGCTTTGCGGGTTGCACGTCGAGGAACTCTGTCCGTTGCCGGGCCGCTGGTCCGCCCCATTCCGTTTCGTGCACTTGCCCGGACAAATCGCCCGTCGGCGAGAGAGTGAACTGCGCCGTGCGCAGCAGCCGATTGGTCGCCGGCGGCAGCAGCGGCAGAGAGACTAAATGACCCCCGTCCGGCGCCATCAACAGTCCATAGCTATCCTGCAGGTACCACGGCAAGTATCCAAACGGAACACGTTCATTCGTAGGGTCGAAGATCAGTAGATTGCCGAGCTGCGGGTCGTTTACGACGGCGTAGAGCGAAGCTGCGTCGATTCCATCCGGAAGCCGGATGGCCAATATCATGTGGTTCATATAGATCGAGGGATAGTCCGGATGAATCACTCCGCGGCGATCATCAATCGCCATGTAATAGGACTCGATTCCAATTTCGTGCAGCATGGCGCTCAGCAGAGTCGCCTTGTCCTTACAATCACCGAACTTGTGGGCGAAGACCTCTGTAGCGGGATGAGGTTGGAATCCTCCGATGCCGATCTCCACGGCCATGTATCGGATATTTTTCTGCATGTACTCGGTCAGAACCCGCATTTTCTGGAGCGGATCCGAGACGCCGGAGGTTAACTCAGCTACCTTCTGTTGGATCGCCGGTGAGAGCGTACGGCTGGACTGAGTCAGCCCTTGGTACCAGAGGCCGATATCCCGCCACGATCCCGACGTCTTGGCGCGCATGGCCGGATCCCGCGGGAAGTACTTTATTCCTGCCCACCCGGCTACCGCTTTCCAGGTGGGCATGTCGGGCTCGATTTCCACTCCGGAGAGATTCTTGACTTCCCAAACATATTGATTCGGTGCCGGAGTTTGAGGTTTTTGATCGGGGTAATTGAACCAGCTCGCCGTGAACTCCCAACCGGGCGGCAGCTGGAGTTCAAATCGCGCCGTCACCACCGGCGCCCGGTCCTGAAACCACCAATTGTCCTCAAACACGTACGGCCGGTCCCGCTGCACATATTCATATCCGACAACGTTGCCGGGATTCGCCTCTGGGAATTGCAGCGCTTTGACCTTCACGTCCGTATATTCGATATCGTAGAGGAAACCATGTTCGATGGCGTCTTTTTCGCCGACCGCGATTTCGTGACCGTTCGCTTCAATCGTCCACGCTTTGAGATAAGAGATCTTGGTGTCCTTATCGAAATCGACATCGATTCCCCCGTATTCCCGGCGGGCCTCCGGTCGCACCAAGCGAATCGCTCCACGATGGAGAGTGTCGATCTCGCCATTATCATGGACGATGGTCTGGGTTTCATCCAGCAGGATGACGGCGACGGTATCCTTATCGTAGTCCGGCAATTTTTCCTGCGCGGCGGCGCGGAGCCAGTCGGGAGCGGAATCTGTCGCCTGGACCGGCGGAGCGAAACACGCCAGACTGGCGGCCCCGGCGAGAGCCAAGGCCAGACTAATTGTTCTTCGCGGACGCCGCATTCTGAAGCACCATCTGAGTATTGTCACTTGTCTTCACCGCTCCGAAAAACTTGCGCAGCGTGGAGTATTCCTCTTTTGTGAACAAAACGCTGTTCACGGCAAGACTTCGTTTTACCTCCACGACGCCCTCCTGTGCGGTCGCCGAAATGTCGTAGGAGACGGCGCCCAGATTCATCTTGCGGTCCGGAGGCAAGCTTTCCGCTCTGTATCCGGGGGGCAGGCGAAGCTTGATGTCGTCGGTCTCTTCGTAAGGATATTGGAAATAGACCGCGTTAACGCGCCTCTCAGAGGCAAATTCCGCCATCTGCGACATCTGAAATATCTCGAGCGGCATCACCATCCGCTGGGCGGCGCCCATCGCAAAGGAGGGAATGTTGACGGTTGCCTCGATGTGAATGGGTTGATCGGTGTTGTCCCAATTGGCGATCTTGGTGATTTCGAAGGTCGCGCCGGCCGGCAGCCAATCCTTGACGTCACCTTCCAGATCCTTGGTCCGCCCGGTTTCGTCTTCTTTGCGTTTCTCCTCGCGGAGCAGGGCGGCTCTCTGCCCCTCCAGGTCCAATCGCACCGTTCCCGAGATCGAACCGTCATCCCTGAGATCGAGGTCGGCGCTGCGGGCCAGCGTGGCATCGACCGGGGCCGGAATGGGGGTGGTGACCATCGTGGCCCCGTTCTTATCGACCTTGATGCCGCCCGATTCTGTCTCATACCAGGGCAGCAATCCGAAGGGGAAAAAGCGAGCGGAGGGATCGAGATAATATTCCTTTGAACCGGCGCCCACCCACGTGAATTCATCCGAGAGCTCGCCTACCTCATTGCGCTTGGGCAGGAAAATCCCGACGTTCCGGGGCGCGATATAGACTTCGGTCGCTTCAAATCCGGCGGCCCGCGCCAATCCGACGAACAGATAGTCGATATCCCTCCCATAGCCGTAGCCACGCGTCAGTACGTCCTCGACGTTCAAATTCGGTTTCAAGTTCTCGGTTTTGTCCTCTTTTTGCATCTTGTAGTCTTCGAAGCTCAAATTGCGAATCTGCTGAACGCGCGCATAGATTTTCCGGAGTTTCACTTCTGGCGCATCGCTGGGGCTCACGATCTTGGAAACTTCCTCATTCAGCGACTTCTTCTTGTCGATGAATTTCTCGAGCTGATCATTCCATTTTTTCGCGTAGTGATTCCAATAGTGGTCGGACGGGTCTGTCGCGGAGGGAGAGTCCAGGTTCTGGTAGTAAAACGCGACGCGCGACTCGATGGGCCGCCTGGGAGGCATCAAGGGCTCCTCCACGACGGCGGAAATGTCGTGAACCACCATCAAGTATTTGCCATCTGCCTGTTCTTTGGGGGTGGCATCGGCCGGCAGCAGGTAAGTCGTTACCATCGGACGCAGGCTGTTTCCGTAGCCTTGGAACGGCCTGTAAGTGAAGTGAGCTTCGCGGGTATACATAGGTTGTGAAACGGTCCACTCATGCGAGTGAGCCCATCCCGGCTGTCCCTGCAGTTGATATCTGTATTCGACGATACAGCCGGGCTGCACGTCGGGCAGTGTGAATGTCTTCGCCAGGACCTTAAGGCCGCTCGATTTCTCGAGCGTGGTTTCGAGAACCTGACCGTCGAATTTCACGATGGTGCCGTCGGGCCTAATGGTGCGCCCGGTGATCATGACGACGTTTTGATATTCTTTCACGAATTCAATCTGGACATGCCCGCGCTTGACGCCGTCCTGCGTGAAGATCTTAATTCTCATGTATTCCTCAAGCGTGTCACCGGAGGTAGGGGCCTTCGAAGCGTCGTCATCGAGCTGCCGATACAAGATCATGGAGTCGAGGCCGGGCTGTTTGGGATTGTCCTTCATCGCGAGATCTTCGGGCGCAATGGGGAGCCACTCCTGGGCGCGCGAGGGGCGCGGAGCGGCGATGGCGGCCACGGCGAGTAGGGCGATGCCCATGATGATCCTGTTGGTGCGGTTCATGCGGCGCTCCTGGGCTATCCGCCGCTGCGGAGATTCCGGGGCCGGGACGGCCGCCCGCAAACGCGCAGCGCGAAATCGCTTCTAGTTTATAGAGAGTGACGTGTGGACAACGCTATATCGAAATGTCGTGAGTTGTCAATCGAACCGAAGGTAGCTGGTTTCTGAACTGAGAGTTCTCTGGACTAGCCGTACTGCACCCCGGGAAACGGCCCTTTGCGCGCGACCGAGGCCCTGGGTGGAGGGCAGCCAAGGATTTGTGCTGGGCACGATATATTGTGCCCCTACAACAGCCTAGGGGGCGATTGCGCCTTGCCAGCGTAAGGCGCGTGATGCTAACTTGCCCGCGCTGCGGTACGCCGAGCCCCGGCTACACCGCCCGCGCAAGGCTGTGTCCCAAGGGAGGCAAGCGTGTCTACCAAGCCCTGGAGCTCGACCGCACCACCGGGTGAATTTGGCCCGTACGTCGATGCCAAGGAGAGTGTCGGCGAATTCAGCCTGCGGGCCATCGTGCTGGGCGCGCTGTTCGGCATTTTGTTCGGCGCGGTGTCGGTGTACGTGGGCTTGCGGGCGGGGCTGACTGTTTCCGCGTCGATTCCGATCGCCGTCCTTTCCATCAGCATCCTGCGAGCGTTCGGCCGCTCGACGATCCTCGAAAACAACATCGTCCAGACGACTGGCTCGGCCGGAGAATCCGCCGCCGCGGGCGTGATCTTCACCATGCCCGCGTTGATTTTCCTGGGGTACTCGCTGAACACCGAATACTGGCGCATCTTTTTCCTGGCGCTGCTGGGCGGGACACTGGGCGTGCTGTTCATGATCCCGCTGCGGCGGCAGCTGATCGTGAAAGAGCACGGCAACCTGACGTTTCCCGAGGGCACGGCGTGCGCGGACGTGTTGGTGGCGGGGGAGCGCGGCGGATCGTTTGCGGGGCGCGTGTTTTGGGGGCTGGGACTGGGCGGCGTGTACACGTTTTGCATGAATACGCTGGGGCTTTGGCCGGGCCAGCCGGACTATCAGCCGAAGTGGCTGCCGGGCGCATCGATGCGCTGCACGATCACGTCGGAGTATCTGGGAGTGGGATACATTATCGGGCCGCGCGTGGCGGGGTTTCTGTTTGCGGGCGGCGTGATTTCATGGTTGGTGATGATGCCGGCGATGCGATTTTTCGGATCGCTGGCGCCCACGGTTGCGCTCTATCCGAGCACGATTCCCATTCCGCAGATGACGCCGGACCAGCTGTGGGCAACGTACATCCGGCCGATGGGCGCCGGAGCGGTGGCCGCTTCGGGATTGATCACGCTGATCAAGACGCTGCCGACGATTTTTGCGGCGCTGGGCGCGGGACTGAAGGATGTGCAGGCCAAGAGGGAATCGCTGGCGGCGATGAGCCGCACGGAGCGGGATCTTTCGATGAAGGTGGTGGTCGGGGGATCGATTCTGATTTTGCTGATGGTGTGGGCGTTTCTGACGTTCAAGCCGGTTCCGGGCGCGCAGACGGGGATTTTTTCGAATCTGCTGGCGGCGGTGTTCATCGTGGTCTTCGGATTTTTGTTCGTGACGGTGGCGTCGCGGATCAGCGGGTTGATCGGCAATTCGTCGAATCCGATCAGCGGGATGACGATTGCGACGCTGATGGCGACCTGCGCGGTGTTTCTGGTGGTGGGCTGGACAGCGAGCGCATACAACGTACTGGCGCTGACGATCGGCGGGGTGGTATGCATTGCAGCGGCGATCGCGGGAGCCACGTCGCAGGATTTGAAGACGGGATTTCTGGTGGGCGCGACGCCGGCGAAGCAGCAGGTGGCGCTGGTGATCGGAGTGCTGGTTTCGTCGTTTGCGATCGGCGGGACGCTGATCCTGATGAATGTGGGGCTGGCGCAATACAAGCCGATGCAGATTCCGCTGGACGTGAACAGTTTGCCGGTAGGAGTGGAGCAGCAGGAAGCGAACTACATTCACGAGGGAAAGTCGTACGTGCTGGTGAACGCCATCGGGTCGAGCGTGATTCCCGACGGAAAGTATCTGTACGATCCGGGCACGAAGCAGATTGAGATTCAGTGGGAACAGGGAATCGGCAGCGCGCGCGCGGCGGCACCGCAGGCGCGGCTGATGGCAACGGTGATCAGCGGGATTTTGAACCGGCGGCTGCCGTGGCGGCTCGTGTTTCTCGGCGTGTTTTTGGTGGTGGCGATTGAGATTCTCGGCGTGCGGTCGCTGCCGTTTGCTGTGGGATCATACATTTCGATTGGGACCACGATGGCGATGTTTTTTGGAGGCGTGGTTCGCTGGCTGGCCGAGCAGGGGCGGGAAAAGCCGACCGGAGCCGAAAGCGAAGTGAGCCCCGGGTCGCTTTATTCGAGCGGATTGATCGCTGCGGGCGGAGTTTTCGGGTTGCTGGCGATCGTGCTGAACCTGCTGGAGGACCAGGAGCTGAGCCATCACATTCCGCACTGGCTGGCGCGAGCGATGCATCTACCGTGGCGCGCCGATCTGTTCAGCGCGTGGGGCGCGAAGCACTTGCCGAATCTGGAACAGGCGCAATGGTTCGGCGCGCTCCTGTTCGTCGTGCTGGCCGGGACGTTGTTTTATTCGGCGCGGAAGAAATTGAATCAGTCGTAGCTGGTCGATGAGCCGGGGAGAGATCCTTCGACTCCGCAGCCGGAGATCCCGCAGCAGCGGGATGAAACGCACAACTGTCCGGTCGCTCCGCTCGGGATGACGTTCTTGTCCAGCTCTTAGCGGGGCGTTGCTTCGCGCAGGAAGCGAGCGGCCTCTTCGGGCGGCGTGGGATTGAGGTAGAAGCCGGTGCCCCATTCGAATCCTGCCACTTTGCTCAGTTTGGGCATCATCTCGATGTGCCAGTGGTAGTGATCGTTGAGCTCCTCACCGATCGGCGAGGTGTGGATGACATAGTTGTACGAGGGGAAGCCCAGAGCCGCATCGAGCCGACCGAGGAAATTGCGCAGGACTTTGGCGAGCGCTCCGTAGTACGGCGTGGGCATGTTTTCGAAGGCGGAGCTGTGCTGCCGCGGCAGGATCCAGGTCTCGAATGGGAAACGCGGCGCATAGGGCGCGAGCGCGATGAAGTAGTCGTCGTTCAGGATCACCCGCGTTTCCGTCTCGATTTCCTGGCGAATCATGTCGCAGAAAATACAGCGCTCCTTTTCGTCGTAGTAACGCTTCGAGCTGTCTACTTCCTCGCGCACGCGCTTGGGCACGATCGGCAGAGCGATCAGCTGCGAATGGGTGTGCTCCAGCGTGGCGCCAGCCGGCTCGCCGTGATTCTTGAAAAGAAGGATGTAGCGGAAGCGGCGGTCATTTTTCAGGTCGAGGATGCGATCACGATAGGCCCACAGAGCTTCTTCGACGGCGCGATCTGGCATGGTGGCGAGCGTGAGCTGGTGGTCGGATGATTCGACGATCACCTCGTGCGCGCCGACGCCGTTCATGCGGTCAAACATACCTTCGCCTTCGCGGTCGAGGCCGCCTTCGATTCCCAATGCTGGGAATTTATTCGGCACCACGCGCAAGGACCAGCCGGGCGTGTCCCTTCCGCTGCCGTTGCGTCCGTAGGCGAGCACTTCGGATGGAGTCTTGCCTTCGTTGCCTGGGCAGAAGGGGCACATCGGGACGCCCTTGATCTTCACGCTTTCCCGGACGAAATCCGACGGACGACGCGCGCGGTCGGAAGAAATGATCACCCAGCGTCCCGTGATGGGATCTTTGCGAAACTCCGGCAACTTGCCTCCGATTTAGAACGGCCCTGAGCACCGAACAGAAAATGGGTGGACATATTCTACTACTTCCACCCGGGCGATGTGTGGGTGACGAGCGAGGTTGGCTAGTACGTCTCGCCCCGGACGTCGGTCGGGCGCGGGCGCAATTTCCGGGAATTCCGGGGCGAATCGCCGAAAGATACGTCGGGATTCTGGTCCGCCAGGCCTTTGCGAGCGGCGAAATTCACGACGGCGAACATGCAGCGCGGGACGAGTCTGGGTCTGCACGACGCGCCCCGCGAAAACTAGAGCGACCGCTCGGCTTCGCTGATACAGGCGTCCAGGGTCCGCACGGCGAACTCGGCCTGCTCCTCGTGGATGATCAGCGGCGGCGCTAGGCGGAGAGAATTTTCCCCGGCGCCGAGGACCAGCAGTCCTTTGCGATAGGCTGCTTCCAGCACTTGATTGCGAACTCCGGGCGCTTTCTCCTTGGTCTTCTGGTCGCGCACGAATTCGATGCCGATCATCAAACCTTTGCCGCGGATATCGCCGACGGTTTTGTGGCGCTCGCGCCAGCCGGCGGTTTGGCCCAAGATGAATTCTCCCATGCGCGCGGAATTGGCGATGGCGCCACGCTCGAGGATGTCGAGCGTCGCAAGGCCGGCGGCGATCGACACGGGGTTTCCGCCGAACGTTGAGGCGTGCGCGCCGGGCTTCCAGTCCATTACGTCGGCTTTTGCGATCACCGCAGACAGCGGCATGCCCGAAGCGATGCCCTTTGCGGTGCAGACAATGTCCGGTTCGATTCCAGCATGATCGACGGCCCACCATTTGCCAGTGCGTCCCATGCCGGATTGGACTTCGTCGGCAACCAGCAGGATGCCGTGCTTGCGGCACATGCGTTCGAGGCCCTGCAAAAATTCCACCGGAGCGGCTAGGTATCCACCCTCGCCCTGGATCGGCTCGACGAAAATCGCGGCGACGTCGGAGGGATCGCAGAGGCGCTGGAAGAGCTCGTTTTCAAGATAGGCGAGCGCGTCGGCAGCCGCGTTTTCAGGACGCACACCGTAAGCGCCACGATAGGAATTTGGATACGGGGCGTGGAAGACGCCGCCGAGAAGCGAGCCGAAATGCTTGCGCTGCACCGCTTTGCTAGCGGTCAGCGAAAGTGCGCCCATCGTCCGGCCGTGAAAGCAGCCGTGGAAGGCGATGAACTTGTCGCGCTTCGTGTGGTAGCGCGCGAGCTTCATGGCGGCTTCGATCGCTTCGGTGCCGGAATTTCCGAAATAGACGCGCTTGGCGCTTTTACCCGACGCGATGGCCGCAAGTTTTTCGGCGAATTCAACCATGCCCTCGTAGTAGAAATCGGTACAGGACATGTGAATCAGTTCGGCGGCCTGTTTTTGAATCGCGGAGACAACCCGCGGATGGCAATGGCCCGTGGCGACGACGGCGATGCCGGCGGCGAAATCGAGAAACGTGTTGCCGTCCACGTCATCGATCAGGGCCCCGCGACCGGTCTTCGCGACCAGCGGATAATCGCGGGTGTACGACGGCGAGACCACCGCGTGGTCGCGCGCGACAATCTCCTTCGCTTTCGGGCCGGGCAATGCGGTAACGAGATGCGGCAGCTTGTTTTCGGCGAGCTTGCTTTCGGCCACTTGCATGAGTTCCTCCCGGAGTTGCACTGGTCCCGTTCGCTCCGATCGGTTTCCGCCGCTGAGCGCCGGGGACTTCCTTAGAGGAAAAAGTAATTAATCGACGCCGAAGAGATTCGGCCGATCCTGAGAGGGTTGGTTATGCAGCAAACGTACGTGCTTTGAGGAAAAGTTCATTTGTACTTCCAGCGGACGCTGCCGTCCTTCGCATCCTGCAATAGGATACCAGAATCCCCGACCTTCTGGCGGATTTCATCGGCGCGTTTGAAGTCACGCCGTTTCTTGGCGGCCTGGCGCTCCTCGATCAGCGCTTCGACTTCGGCAGCGGACATGCGCGTTTCTTGCGGCGTGAAGCCGAGCTTGGCGAGCTTGTCATCGTCGTCGTCGGCAAGCACAGCGAGGACCGCATCGGATTTTTCCATGGCCGCGAGTGTGCGCGGCGCGTCCTGCTGCAAGAACGTGCCGCGATCCATGGCCGTGTTGATGTCACGGACCAGATCGAACACGGCGGCGAGCGCCATGGCCGTGTTGATATCATCGGCGAGTCCTGCGTCGAAATCGGCCTCCGCCTGCGCGATACGCTTTTCGTTTTCCGGGTTCTGGCCGGAAGGGAACTGTGCAGTTTTGAGCCGCGTCACAAAGTTGCGCAGGCGCTCGATTGAATTGCGCGCCTGGACCAATCCTTCTTCAGTGAAATTCAGCTGGCGGCGGTAGGGCACGGAAAGCAACAAAAACCGGATCGTCGAGGGTTTGTGCCCGCGCGCGAAAAGATCGCGGAGAGTATAGAAGTTGCCGAGCGACTTCGACATCTTCTGCCCTTCGATAATCAAATGCTCGGCGTGCAACCATGTGCGCACGAACGTTTTTCCAGTCGCGGCTTCGCTCTGCGCGATTTCGTTTTCGTGGTGCGGAAATGCGAGGTCGACCCCCCCGGTGTGGATGTCCAGCGTGTCACCGAGATATTTC
>Ga0210404_10000255_pt1 | contig 31741 bp, 37 predicted proteins | sample IncBWH28MmetaG_FD_155455 | JGI IMG/M metagenome (GOLD analysis project Ga0210404, IMG submission 155455) | Forest soil microbial communities from Barre Woods Harvard Forest LTER site, Petersham, Massachusetts, United States - Inc-BW-H-28-M | ecosystem: Environmental > Terrestrial > Soil >... | reverse complement strand
GAAGGTTAAATATCAGTTGGCTAAATTTAATAGGATTCCCTGTAAGTAATAATGTGTTATCAAGGGTTGATTCGAGTATAACTTTATTCTCTTTTGTTTTAGAATCCATTATTTGTATTACTTGTGTAATCTCAGAGGCCAATAGGAATTTTCTTTTTATTTCCTGATTCTGTATTTGTTTTCTTGCGGCATTGATAAAATTTTCTAAAGTTTTTGTTCCCATGATTGCTCTTTGTATATTTCTTTCGATATCAGACAATTCTGTTTTTATTAAGAGTTTATTTTTACTAAGTTCATGTAAATTTAATGAAACAAGGGTTAATGGGTTTGTTAAGTCATGAAATAATCCTGAAGCAATGCGTCCAAATTCAGCAAAACGATAGAGCTCTGTAATTTTTTCCAGTTGTGCTTGTTTTAATTGTTGTGTTCTTGCTTCAACAAGTACTTCAAGAGAATTTTTCTGCCTTTTAAGTGCAGTTTCTGAAAGTCGAGCGCGCAAAAGTGCCTGCTCAGTTTCCCTGTTAAAGAGCCAAGATACGATTGCAATAATACTAAGGGTTACGCTATACCCAATTGCATTCGCAACAGTCTCTGGTTGGGTACGCCAATTTGTTATGACAGAAAGGATATTATGTGTTTGTCCATAGACGAGGAAGATAATGATACAGGAAATAAATAAGGTTACCAGAAAAGCAACTCGGGAATTAATTAAAATACCTGTCATGACAATAATAAGTGCATAACTTAATAATCCATTTGGAATTTCAGCACCCCATACATAGGATGAGTAAATAGTGATCAGAAGATAAAATCCAATAAAAAAATACGCTACTATTTCTCCATTTCTTCGTCGAGACCAGAGATACGCTGTAATAAAGAGAAGAAAAATGCCTGTTATTTCTATTGATTCAAATCTAATAAGTTTTTTTTGTGACAAGGTGACACTCCATGAAACAAGAGAAGCAATAAAGGATAAAAGAATAGAGCCAAGTAATAAAATCTGCAAAATTAACTCTCTTCGAGCCTTATCTTTATCTTGAGATCGTGAAATCAAAAAATTTTTACTGATCCAATTTTTCATCCCCTTATTTTAGGAAATTTTCATGTGTAAGTCTATGTGTAATTAGCCTTATCTTACAAATTATCACTCTAATCATTGTGCTTTTAGAAGCAAATAAAGACAAAAAACAGCATAGACTTACCTATTTTTCTTTATGCCCATGGAGTAAGCAGTAAGGTATCCAATGCTACTGTTTCCATTTCCTTTTTATTTCTTGCGCTTTTTTTTGTCAAAACGTTTGTTACTATTTCATTCATGTTTTTTCACCCCCTTTCTTATGCCTCCAGCTTATATCCTATTCCATGTACTGTTTTTATGAGTTTTTTATTAAAATCCTTATCTATTTGATCACGTAAATATTTAATATGTACATCGACAATATTAGTAAGAGCATCAGTATCAGATTCCCATACATGATTTAAGATCATATCTCTGGTGATAACGCTTCCTACATTACGTGCAAGGTATTCAAGAAGATAAAACTCTTTTTTTCGTAAGGAAATGATTTTATTATTTCGTATGACTTGTTTTGTATCAAAATCTATCTGCAAATCAGCAATAGTTAACACATTGGCGTTGAAAACATTTTTTTGCCGTCGTAATACTGCTCTAATTCTTGATAACAATTCAGGTAAGTGAAAAGGCTTGGTTATGTAGTCATCAGCACCTATATTAAGAGTAGCAACCTTTGTAGAGTGATCAAGTTTGCCTGTTAATATGATAATAGGGGTATGAATTTTTGCTTTGCGAAGCATCCTGCAAATTTCTATACCATCAATATCCGGAAGGACGATATCTAAAATAATAATGTCATAGTCGTTGATATGGGCAAGATATTCTCCCTGTTTTCCGTTATGAGCTATTTCAACAATAAAATATTTTGATAGTTCTTCCTGTAACGTCTGAACAAGTTCTTTGTTATCATCTATCAAAAGTAATTTCATGATTTTAACGTATGAGAATACATTATTAAATAAACATTAAATAATTATTAAATTTTTCGTATTAGTATAATATTAGTACAATTATACTTATGAAAGCTTTTGTGTTTTATGTGGGGAATATTTTGTTTATAATTTTGGACAAATTTTGAAAATGAGTAAACGTAGAGATATGTATAGTCTTTCACGCAGCACCTAATCTTCGTAAGTATTTCTTTATTTGTGCCTCTGATGGTATTTGTCGGCATTGATACATCATATTTATTGTATCTCCTCTGTGACAATATCTTTAGATTACCCTTTTTTCTTTTCTCTTGGATAAATTCATGAGATACTATATATAGTATGTTGCGTGCGTTATCTTACTATCTTCTTTTTTTTCTTTTCATTTGCAGTGTTTCTTTAGTGATAACACCTTCTAGTTTTGCGCAACAAGTATCCCCTACTCCTCCAAAATCTGAATTTATGAAAGCAACTGTTATAGGATCTGAAGGTGAGAAAAAGAATCCCTATTCTGATTATCAATCAACGATCCAGGTCTTAGATGTTGTAATTCTTGATGGATCTGATATCGGAAAGACAGTGCAGGTACAGTATGACGCACAACGCATTAATGATCTTATTTTACATACCGGAGATACGGTAATACTTACAAAAACAAGTAGTGCTTCAGGGCCAGTAACCTATTCTATTGAGAGCAAGTATCGGTTAGCTCCCCTTTCTTTTATTGGAATAGCTTTTGTCTTGCTTGTTGTTTTTGTTGCTGGATGGAAAGGGATTGGTTCATTTATAGGATTAGGGATTAGTCTTGGGATTATTTTTGTATATATCGTTCCGCAAATTCTTGCAGGGCAAGATCCATTACTTGTTTGTATGATCGGTGCAGTCGGTATCTTATTATTTACAACATATGCAGCACATGGCATCTCAAAACAAACAAGCATTGCACTTGTTTCTACCCTTTTGGCACTCTTTTTAACCTATGGGTTATCAGTTCTATTTGTGAAGCTCTCTTTACTCACTGGATATATTGATGAAAATTCGATAGCTGTTCATTTTGGAACGGGACATTTGATTGATGTAAAAGGATTACTTCTTGGTGGTATTATTATCGGGACGCTTGGTGCGTTAAATGATGTTACCACAACACAAGCTGCTACGATGTTTGAATTAGTAAGGACTGATAAGCAAGTTACTCGTAAACAACTTTTCAAAAAAGGCCTATTTGTTGGACGGGAACATGTTGTCTCATTGATAAACACCTTAGTGCTTGCTTATGCAGGATCATCTCTTACTGTTTTTCTTTTTCTTTTTTATAATGCATCTTACTATCCTCTGTGGGTAATCCTCAATAGCGAAACGTTAAGTGAAGAAGTTGTACGAACAATTGCAGGAACAATGGGACTTGTTCTTGTAGTACCAATCGTTACTTTCATTGCAGCGTATTTTGCAACGAAAACACAAAAAAGCGTGTAATGCATTTGACCTATGGAGGTAACAATTACAAAAATGCTCTGAGGTTATGAATACGTTTATCCTTCGATAGCAAACTTATTCTCTCTATCCGTATGGGAGAATGAACTATAAAAGTGAGGAGATATAATATGAGCGAGTGGAACGATCAATAAATAAGAAAGCGATGCTAATCCTGCGATAAAAAAACTCACCGGTCCGTGAAGCCATAATGCAAGGAATAATCCTCCCCAGGTAAAAAATAATCCAAGCAGTATCGAGAAGAGAATAGTTATCAATGGACGTTTACTAATGTGTTGTGCGATTGCGGCAGGAGTAACCAAAAGAGCAAAAACTAACAAAACGCCAACAATAAGAATTGCTTCAGTTACTGTTGCCGCAAGTAGTACCATGAACATATTTGAGAGAAATCGTACAGGTACTCCCCTTGCCTCTGCAACTTCTGGATCAACTGATGAGAAAAGAAGCGGTCGAAACATACAGATAACAAACAGAAGAGTTATCATTCCTGTCAGAACACTTAAGATCAGATCATACGAAGTAACACTTAAAATTGATCCAAAGAGGATACCGACTGTCTCATTGGCATTGGTTGTGTAGAGTTTCAAAAATAACACACCAAGACCTAATGCAAAGGAGAGTACCATACCAATTTCAACGTCTCTGCCTTGCAGGCGTTTTCCTAGTGTTCCCATACCAAGTGCAGCAATAATAGTGAAAAGAAAGGTCCCTGTTAGTGCGCTAACACCTAAAAGTGCAGCACCTGTTGCTCCGGCAAAACCGATATGGGAGAGTGCATGTCCTGCAAATGCTTGTGATCTCAAAACGACAAAATAGCCAACAATAGCACAGACTATCGAAATAATTGTTCCGGCAAGAAAGGCATTTTGTACAAATTGATGCTGTAATAATTCAATCATAGTTTTTTACTCACTTTTGTTGTTACAAATAGTCGAATTGGTAAATAGACGCTAAAGGAAATGGTTGCAATAAAAAAGGAAACAGGTAAATTGGTAATTGCGGCTAAGTAAATACTTACCCAACTGTAGAGTAACCCAAGTAGTATAGCAAGTCCAATTGCACTGTATGGGTTTTTCACAAGTCGCATTGCTGTTGCAGCAGGACCAATAAGAAGGGTGAAAATAAGAAGGACGCCAACTACTTGTACCGAAATGGAAACAGTAATAGCAATAAGAACAAGAAAGAGTATTGAAAGAAACTGTACAGGCACTCCTCTTGCTTCTGCAACTTCTGGATCAAAAGAGCTAAAGAGTAAGGGTCGAAAAATGAGTGCAATTACCCCAATCGTTGCCATACTAAAAAATGCTGTGATGAAGACATTATTTGAGCTAATGCCAAGGATTGTCCCAAAAAGAATACTGTATGCTTCTTCTGCGTACCCTGAATAAAGGAATAAAAAGAGCACACCAAAAGCAAGGGCTAAGGTAAAGATAATGCCGATGGGGACATCTCTTTCACGAAACTGTCTTCCTATCGATCCGATTGCAATTGCAGCAGCTATAGTAAAAGAAAGTAATCCCCAGAGAGGATTAATACCAAGCCATACAGCCCCTGCTGCTCCAGCAAAGCCTACGTGTGAAAATGCATGTCCAGCAAATGTTAACCCACGAGCAAGCATGAAGTATCCGACAATTGCAGCAACAATAGAAACAAAGAACGAGGCAATAAAGGCATTTTGGATAAATGAATATTGCAGAATATCAAACATAGGTATCAGTGTTCTTCTCCAATAACAAATAATCGTCCTTGTGCTTTTATGACCTCAACGGGTGACCCGTACAATTTTGTTAAGTTTTCATTTGTAATTACTTCATCAGGTTTTCCGATCGTACCATGGGTATTTGCGACATACAGTACCCTATCGATAACTGGTAACAAAAGATTAACATCATGGGTTACTAATAATACAGTCATTTTTCTATTCCTGGCAATTTTGGTAATCAGCGAGACAATACCTTCCGAATGGATAATGTCTAAGCTTGCTAATGGTTCATCAAGAAGCAGAATTTCAGGATGTGTGAGCAGTGCTTGTGCAATGAGCAGTCGTTGCTGCTCTCCACCTGACAATTTGCCAACTGGCATACGAGCTAAATGCAACATATCAACTTCATCAAGTGCTTGTTCGATATGATGCTCACGTTTTGCGTTTGGTAGTGCAATCCCCCATTGATTACCGTCCAAGCCAAAACCAACGATATCTTTTGCCCGTAATGCAAGGTCAGCTTCAAGCGTTCTATGTTGAGGTGCATAACCGATTTTGTTATTACCTCTTTTTGGAGTTTTACCAAGGACCGTAATATTGCCGGAAGTAGGTTTATATAACCCCAGAAGTAATTTAAGGAGTGTGCTTTTTCCTGCGCCGTTTGGGCCGAGAATTGCGATGAATTCACCTTCGTTGATGGTGAGTGAAATATTGTGGAGGATTGTTCTTGCGCCTAATGTCAAATTTACATTTTCAAGCTCGATAGTTGTTGTTTGCATAAGTCTATTATAGCTAATGTTAGTGAGAGACGGTAGCTGCAAGAGCCTGTTGTAGCTTATTGAATTGATTCATCATCCACTCTTGATAATGGGTATTTTTTGGTAAGGTTTCGGTAACGGAAACGACTGGAATGTGTTGTTGTTTTGCTGCATTTTGTAAGTTTGTTGTAATTGGTGTTACCGTTTGTGCGTTATAGATAAGCACTTTTATTTGTTTTTTCGTTATTTGATCATTTGCTTTTGCCACATCATCTGCTGATGGATCATTTCCTTCTGCAATTGCTTTTTCAAAAGGAAAAGAAGTGAGGACGTTTAGATTCATAGGTTTTGTTTGATAGAGATAAATTGTTTCAGTTAATCCAATAGGTGTTCCTTGATAGGTAGCCTTAATAACATTCATTTTTTTCGTCAAAGGTTGTAAAGAAGTAATAAATGTGTGGAGATTGTTAGCAAATGTTGCGCTGTCAGTAGGATCAGCTTTTTTCAATGCATCAGTTATTTTTGTTGCAATTGTTTGTACATTGTCAATGCCATACCATACGTGAGGATTATCAGGTAATGTATGGTTTGCAATCATTGTCCCTGTTAAGACAACCCTGTTAGCATTAGGTGATGCAGAAAGAAGTTTATCCATCCAGGTATCATATCCATCGCCATTTTTAATGACAATTTGTGCGGTTGAGACTGCTTTTGCATCTTTAACACTTGATTCATATTCATGTGGATCAGCATTAGGATCTGAAAGGATACTCATGATTTGTACTTTGTCCCCCCCCAGTTGCTTTGCGATATCTCCATAAAAGTTTTCTGCTGCGACTATTTGAATCGTTGTAGAGGAAGGAGTTGGTTGGTGTGTACGCTTTAAGAATAATCCTAATGCTCCTAAGAGTACGACTATTGTTATTGCGATGAGTGTTTTTTTCATAATTAATTTATTTGTTGTTGGCAAGAACTACAAAGTCCGAAAAATTCAAGTGCGTGACTGGTAACTTTGAAATTTTTTTTCTTTTCAATATGCTTTTCAAGTACTTCAATATTGCAGTCGGAAATGTCCTGAATATCACCGCAATTGGTACAAACCAAATGGTGATGATCAGTTTTTGTTTGTAATTCGTATCGGGATTTTCCTTCATTGAGTTGCACTGTTTTTAAAAGTCCTTTTTCGGTGAACATATTAACAATACGGAAAACAGTTGCCGGATCGGTTTTAATTTCTTTTTGATCGAGGTAGTCAATCATTGTTTGAACATCCAATGGTTTATCTGAAGACTCAAGTAATTTCATCAGAGCAATGCGTGCAGGAGTAGCTCGAAGATCTACTTCGTTTAATTCTGTTTTACAGTCATGTTGTATTTTTGCGTTTACCATAATGCGATCTTATCACAACTGCAAGGCACTTGCAAGAGGATATTTTTTATATTATAATGCAAATAATTCGCATTTGTCAATTATGATAAATCCGGTTTTCTCTATCTAACCTATGGCAGTACTAACAGAAATAAGACCAGAAACATATAAGGTATCTTCAAGCTCTTTTGCGCATGAAAAAAAAACGAAACCTGTTATTTCTTTTCAACCAAGAAATTTTGAGGATATTCGAAGAGAAGAAGGGGTAGCCCTTGGATCTGTGAAGGTTGATTATACGTATAAAAATGGTAAGAAAGAGACTGTTCAGTTGGCACCAGGAACATTTGTTCTACAAAGAGAGTACTTACCTGCTCTGCGAGCTCTTTGTGCTATTGTTGCTATTGACCCTCCTGGATATCTGGAAGCAGAAAGAACTTCAGCCGTTTTTAAAAATGAAATAAATCCACAGGTTGTGAATGAAGAAGCCTTAGTACAAGACTTTGGAGATCGAGTAATCCCTGCACTTTTTTATATACAAAATAAGGCTGAACAATATCATTTTGACGATGAACTTGCACAATTTTTGCTTGATAGAACACCTGAAGGAACAAGAAGAGCTGAGGAATTTTTAGCAACTGCACGCGGTCCACAAAATGAATACGATGAGAAGGGTAACCTTATAAAGAGCATGTCTGATAGTTGCTCTAATGTGATTGGTACAGTTGCTGGTAAACCATATAGAATACACCCTCATGGAAAAATTAACGGCAATGATAAGATAGCTCTTGCGATACTTGCTCTTGCCGGTGATGATCGAGCAGCGCGATTTGCAGGAATTTTAACTGAAAACAATCCTGACTTAGCTACAGTTCCTTTTGGGGAAAGAGCTGCAAGAATGGCTGAGATAACTCTTACAAGAGGCATGCATGAGAACGATCAGGTAGAGATAGAAACGATGACAGTTGCTGGTGAAGCCTATGCAACAGCGTCTGTTCTTGCTGCCTTTGTTCACAATCCACAAGAAGCAGTAACAGCCAAACAGTTTGAGATTCTTTCTCGAGAAAAAATTGTTGGGAAACGAGATATTTTTATTGAGCAGCCACCTGAATTGCAAAAAGCTGATGAAGCACTTGAAAATGCATTGGTCCAAGCATTAAAAAGCATTAGAGCAGAAACTGGCGGTAAGTCGGATAACTGGAGAGGGGCTTTGGCTAAATTGTTTGATGATGCTATTGCACTTGAGACGATACAAAATGCACGGTTTAATCAACAGCCAGCCGATAAAAACGAAGCTAATATGCTAGCGACTATTGCTTTTGCTATTGAATTAGAATTACAGACTCGAGCTATCGAGGCAGAGAGAGTACCAACGACTGTGTTAGAAAAAGAAGCAACACAGCATGCCACAGCGCTCCGAGAAGCGGGTTTTCGATATCCTCAGCATGGAATGGGTGAAGCAAGTAATACCATCAGGCATTTTGAATATGATAAACGTACAAAACAATGGATTCGTTGTGAGTCACATTCTCATGAAACAAAAGAATTATTGTTGCAAGCAAGTCAAAAAGTGGTTGCACCTCTTAAAGAAATAGCCGGAAGAACTGAGGTAAAAGCTTATCAACAAAAAATGCAACAAATCAAACCAGGAGGAAGTGCTCAACAAGAACCACGAAATCATGCCCATAAAGAGCACGATCATGAAAAGCTTTCCGAACAGGAAGTCAGGATGCTTAAGGCAGTTAATAGCCTTCGTGTTCCTAAAGAGACGGAAGCGCTTGATAGTAAAGAAGCATGGAAGGATCGTATGCAGCAAGTTGCAGAAACAACTGTTCATATTGCTTCTCTTTCCGATACTCCAGAAGCAGAAGCTGTTCGTACGAAATTTAATGAACAATTATTTTATGGTGTTATCGATGAGGCGAGTTTGAGAGAAAGACCTTCGGATGCTTTACGTGCAAGAAGAGAAGAGTTAACGAATATGGTTACCCAAAGTCTGAAAGAGGTAAGGGCAAAAAGTTCAGTAGCATCAGAGGTTATTGCGCTTACGATAGCAAAAGCGATGGAATCTTCGATTCAAGCGATTATTTTTGGAGACAAATTGCCAACAATTAATCAAATTACACCAAAAGATACTAAATTTGTTATTTCCGTATTAGCATATGCTCTTGCATTAGAAACGCAACCTGAAGCCGTTGTTAAAACGGAAAAAGAGCAGAACATTATTAAACTGGCAAAAGAAATTAATGAGCAGTTTGGCGCCTATGCCATGAATCCGAGTAAACACGAGAAGGGTGCATTTCATTTTAATGAAAGAATCAAAGGTGGTCAGAATGAGGCTGATCCTTGTCCAGATCATACAGCACAAAGTACCCAAACAGTAAACCAAATAAATCAACAATCAAAACAGCTTGCCAATAATTCCAGACAACCTCAACGCAGAGAACCGAGAGTTTCAGAAAAACCAGTAATGAAAGGCGGATCTGAAGAGTACGGTACTACCAAGAAGTTTGGGTCTTCTTCACATGATGCAAGTAGCCAACACACAGAATCCGTAGAATCAGGAGCTGTAGGACGGGGGCGTTCACCTGAGAGACAAACAAGAAGAGTTGAAAGCGCTAAGACGGGACCCTCAGATAGTAACAGACTTGCTTCTGTGAGAAAGGCTATTCAAGAAGCAATAGCCTCCACAGATAGTAATGCATCTGCGAGAAAGGCTAATCAAGAAGCAACAGTTCCTTCTGTTACGTATACCTCATTTGATAACGATGCTCCTCTACATCCCAAACCTGATAAAAGAAGCAGTGGGTTTATGCGTGGTAAACTGAAGGAATTAACTCGTAAACGACGGAAATTACTCCAGGGAGTAACGACTGTAGCTTCTGGGGGTACTCCATCCTTAGTGATACCTGTATTAGCACATTCTGAATCAGGAGCTTCACAAAAAGTGACTGCAATAAAGCCTCTGCGTTTGATAGAGTCTACCAAAGGTCAAATGCCTGATAACGTTCCTGCTGGTGCTAAAAAAGATGCTCCCCTTACAGCACCAAATTTTTATGTGCGTTCACAGTTAAGAGTAAGAGAAACAGTAAAAGGAGCGTCAAAAGAACGTGTGGCAGTAGTTGTATCTCATACAGCTAGTGGAGCAACGACATCAGGGCATTTATCGACTCCTTCAGGCGACCCTAATAATGCAGAAAGAGTGGTAACGGTATCAGGAAAGACAAAATCAAAATTAGGTAATGCTGTAACTGGTAAGAAATCTGCTGAAAAAGGTCCTTTTTCTCCAAAAGCGCCCAAAACACTTAATTCCACCAGACAAGAAGGAAAAAGTCGATCGTTACCGGAAGAATCGAAAGTAACCGGAGAAACATTGGCACAAGCAGTGACTGACGTACAGGTTAGTGAGGCAATTGCGAAAATGAATGCTGAAGTTGCAGAGCAGGCAGAAGAAACAGGGCAAACAGCACAAGGAGGAATAGCAGAAACAGTTGCAAGAACGACTCATGCAGGTGATTCAAAGGAACAGACAACATCGCATTCTGCGTCTGTTGATGCTGGTGTTGCAACGGAGATAGAAACACGAAATCAAAAAGGAGAGGGTGTTAAAGTGCGCCTTAACACTGCAAGAGATAGAGTTACAGCTTCGCAGTCAAGAACAGAAAATCAGCCTGTTGCAGATGCAGCAACAGGAAATGGGCAAATAGCCGTAGCAGCATCAGGCACGAGTATGGTAAAAACAGTTGCGATAGGAACGCAAGAACGGGAAGCACAACTTACCAGTACTCCACCGCAACCCCCTACTCCACCAACGGATAGAGTGAAGCGGGTAAAGAATAGACAAGGGCAAGGACATCAAACTGCAACACTTGCTGCTGCAGTAGCAGACACTAATAAAGTAGGTCCTGACGTAATAAGTATTAAAGAATTATTTAGAGCAAGATTGGCTGCAGCGCAACAGGCTCTAGAGACCGATTCCATAGCTGCCTAAGATATGAGAGCAACGAAGAAAAAATTTCGAGTTATTGTAAGACCGTTTATTCCGAGAAAAGTTCCCTATCAGATTCCAACGGCATTGGTTGATACGGTAATACAAGAAGCGCTTTCAAAATTGAAAAAAGTAGTCTATGTGGGGTGGAATAAAAGGGTGAGAGAGGGAAAAAAACAGTATTTCTTTTTTGTTGCCACTGGCGATACGGGACCTGAGGCACGAAAAATATTTAAGACAAGTGAAAATTTTGGTGAAGATATTTGGCTGATCGAATAATTAAAATTCTACTCGCTCACCTTCTTTGATTTCTTCATTTATGATCATCTCGGCAAGCTTATTTTCTATTGTATCCTGAACTAACCGGATCATTCCTCGAGCACCATAACGTGGATCGTGTCCTTCTTTGGCAAGATACTTCATTGTTTGTGTAGAAACGGAAAAGCCGATATTTCTTTTGGCTAATTCTTGCTGCAATTTTGCAATTTGTAACTCCCCTATTTTTTCAAGTGCCTCAGGAGATAATGAATTGAAGACAATAATGTCATCAAACCGGTTGATAAATTCGATACGGAAATAATCCTGCAAGATTTCCTTAAGTTCCTTTTCAATCTCTGTTTGTGTTTTTCCTTCCTCGATCAAATCTAGAATATCTTCAATACCAGCGTTACTGGTTGCTATAATGACGGTATTTTTGAAATCAACTACTTTCCCCTGCCCATCGGTAAGTCTTCCATCATCAAGAACCTGGAGAAAGATATCAAATATTCTTGGGTGTGCTTTTTCGATTTCATCAAGCAAAATGAGGTTATATGGTTTTGCTTTTATTGGATTCGTTAACTGTCCTCCTTCTTCAAAACCAATATAGCCAGGAGGTGCACCAATCATTCGTTGCACCGTGTGAGCTTCGGCAAATTCTGACATATCAAGTCTCACCATTGCTTCTTCATCACCAAATATTTCTTTTGCCATTGCTTTTGCAAGTTCTGTTTTGCCAACACCTGATGGACCGACGAAAAGGAATGAGCCAATTGGTCTATTCTTTTTGCCGAATCCAAGTTTGGAGCGTTGGATTACTTTTGCAACTCTGGCAATGGCATCATCTTGTCCTTTGACTTTTGTTGTTAATTTATCAGGTAGTGCTGATAAATCTTTTTTATCCAAATCAGTAAGACTCCCGATAGGGATTGAGGTTTTTTCTGAAATGATTACCCTGAGCATTTCAAGAGTAACGCTATGACTTGATTGTGTTTGTGCTAAAAACGCTGCTTCTTCAAGGAGATACATTCCTTTTGCAGGAAATGCTTGGTCAGGGATATATTGTTTGGCAAGGGAGATTAATTCTTTAATGAACTCTTTTTCCCATGTGACATGCAGTCGTTCATCGATTCGCTTTTGATGACTTGTCAGGATTTCTTTAATTCCTGTGTCGAGGGTTCTTCAATAGTGATTACTTCAAAACGGGAGATAATGCCGGGATTTTCTGTAGCAAATTTTTTGTATGAACTTTCATTTGCCGTTCCAATAATTTGACAATTTTCAACAGCATATTTAATCTGTCCTGCTTCAAAGGTAAATAATTCATCCATAAAAAGGAGTGATTTTCTTCCAGCGGTACTACTAAGAATATTTACTACTTGATCCAAAAAAGCGCTATTGCCGGAAAAAAGCTGAAATACTTTTGTGTCTATTAAACGTGAGCGCAATGCCTGTGCAAGTGTTGTTTTGCCTACTCCCGTTTCTCCAACGAGTAATACGCTATTACGAAAGGTACGTTGTAATATCCTTATTATCTCGGCTATTTCTTTTTCTCTACCGAGAAAAGAGAGCGGTTCGGCAACATTTTCAACTTTATGCAGATTATGTAAAAGGATTTCTTTTAAGACACTTCGGTAGTCATGGGATGCTCCAAGTTCTTCCAGTCCTTTCAATGCTGCTAATAATACCACGTGTTCATCGTTAGTTGGACAATCAAGCAGTTGCCGTTGCAAGGCACAGTGGCGTTCTAAATGTGTTTCAGCGGAGAGAGTAGCAGGTTGTTTTGCATGAAACAATCTCCCTTTGTCATGAGCTTCTTCAAGTAATTCTTTAAGATGTTGCTTGACCGTTTCTGCTGAATCAAGGAGAGAAAAACTTTCTGTTTGTTCAAGTATTACAAGGGCAACTGTTGCGAAAAAAGCTCGCTCGTTGTCCCCTTGTGTTGCAGATGCGTCTTTAATTATTGTTTGTATTGTCATAGTGTAAACGAGAGCGTTCCATGTAATAACTGTTACCTGACTATTGGAATTTCGACAAACTGGCGGGTTGTATTTTTAAACCTCAGGGTCTATAAATGCTACTCAATTGCATTAGTATATGCAATATGATTGCATTTGTCAATAATGAGTATTACTACGTTTTTGTACTCAGCAATTTTTGGCTCACTTCAATAATGGTTTTAATTTGGGATGAGATGGAGTTCTTTGATCAATCAAATAATGCTACTAAAAAAAGTAATTTTGAATTATATGCTCTTTATGTATAAATTTTTGTATAGATGTACAAAAATTATTCTGGCTATACTGTAGTGAGCGGCTTTCTAGAAGCGGTTGTTAGGTGGCCATTAACTATTTTAAAATCAATTACTGTTTCAGTTCCAGGTAATTGACCATTATGCTTTCCTGCTCTTGGAAAGAATATTATCAAAGGGTCATTAAGAGTCTTTGTAGGATTCTCATTTGCATCATTTTGCACTGATACGACTGCCTCTTGATTGCCACACGAGATAGCCTCTAAAGATACCTCCGGAGCTACTCTTACTACTTGCTCAGGAGTTTTTTGACATCCTCCATTATCTAGTAAGACTTCAGGAGGCGTACTCACTTCGGGAATTTGTGTTGTTTGGCAACTTCCCACTAATGCAAGTACAGCAGTACTTGTTACCAACCCTCTTCTAACAGATCCTGCTGGAATTACTTTGTCTTTAAATCTTTTGACAAGTTCTTTGCCTCTTCTCTTTTCTTTCATAATTCTGTTGGATTCTATCATATTATAAGATTAAATTCAATTTACCTAAGATCACCTATTATTTTTTCTCAACTTATATGTTTTGTTTTTGTTGTAAAATTAAATTGGAGTAATTTTTTTATGCAGAGAACGCAAGAGCAAATACTGAAAGCCTATGAAGAAAAAAGTGAAGCAATTTTGCAAAAGATGGCGCAGGTTTTTCTGCGAGCCCAACGGAAAGTGGATGATAATGCCTATCGAGAGGCTTTGGAGAAAATAGAAAAAGAGACTCTGAAGGGAGGAAAGTAAGAATGGCAGATGCAGAGGTACCTATTGAAGAACCAAGACCAAAAGGAGAATTAGAAACTGGAGCTGAGACCAGAACTTCTATTGCTGATCGATATACTAAGGTAAGAAAAGGAGTTGCAGAGAGGGCTCTTGGAATAAGACGTATTTTCCCTAGATTTGCTTCTTCTCAAGAAGTAACTGAATTAAACGAATTTGATGCAGAATTAAATACTATTACTCAAGAAACATCATGGCAGTTAGGTAGCATGGGAGAAGAGGCTAATACACCAGCACAGAAGCAGGAAAGTGTAGCTGATCGTATTAGAAGAAGGATTATGCTCCCCCCTAAAAGGAAAGCTTATATAGAAAAGAGTACGCCGCAAGATGAAGACCCTTTTTTCACTCCTGAAGAATATGCTACTCTAGCACAAGAGGCTTTGGTAGAGGGTCGTCATAAAAAAAGAGATCCTGGTTTAGTAGATCAGCTACATGTTGTTGGAAAGGATGATAATAAGCCATTTGATACTACAAGTGAGAATGATACAGAATCTCATCAACTTTTACATGCAGAGAGGCAACCAATAGCAGAAAATATAATTTCTCTGATGACCACAGATGGAGTTTCCTCTGAAGGAATTTTGCAATTAGGAGAAAGACTGAAAGGTTCTCATGGAAAAGCTCTGGTGGTTGTCCATCCCTATTTTCAAGAGTTTAACGTTCGTACTTCAACTGAAGATATGTATAAAGAATACCTTCAAAATTTATTAGATGAGGTGAGAGATTCTCAGGAACAAGAAATCCCGTTAGTGCTACTTGAGTGTTTCTATAATGCCGATAAAATGCAAGAGATTCTAAATCGTATAGGAATGACTGATCGAGAAGTTTATCTTGTACAAACAGAGGCGTACTCCCCACAGCCGAAAAACGGTGTGCCTCTTGTTGCGCTTGCTTCTTTATTACATGCTAGCGGCTTAGAAGAAGCTAAAGTTATAGGTACTTTATATTGGGAGAGAGAGATTTCAGGTAAATATAAAGTTGACAGATACGGAGGATGCGCGGGAGAGACTAGAGAGAGGTTAACTGATGCAGGTGTTCGTGCTACAGTTGGGAGAGCTGTCTTAGCAGCATTATAGGATAAAAGTAAACAAGTAGAAAACCCCTAGGGTTATTTGTTGCTATCTCGCAATCCATTTGACAATTTTTTACTTTCTACAGTTACTCTATACCGAGGTCTCCTATGTGGTGTCTTGACACAAAAGGCGCTTCTTTACTTTCGCTATCTGCTGTAGTTATGGTACAATGCTTTTCAATAACTGTATGGTAAAAAAAGTAGTATCATTGCATGTCGTAGGCATGCCCCATATGACCAGGCTTCTGGATGTACATCGATTAACTGTGGATGGTTTTTAGGAACCAGAAATTGTTGAGTGAATTAGATAATCTAAAATGAGTACTGAAAAAAACCAACCTGACTTAAGCTTCCTAGCACTCGATCATGCAAGACGTGTACAAGAAATGGAAACAGATTTTGCAAAACGTGTAATAAATGGCACACCGGTGGAAGAGTATTATAATTACGGCGTAGCCTCTAGACTTGTGGAGGCAGAAGCAGATTTAGCTGGTATTACCCCAGGTGAGAACGTTTTATTTATCGGAAGTGGTCCATTTCCAAGTTCAGCCATATGTCTTGCTCGCCAACGTGACGTATCTGTTACTTGTTATGATCTCTCTTCTGATGCTTACCAAATATCTACAGCAGTTATTGAGAAAATAGGATTGGCTGATAAAATTAAAGTAGCACAGGTATCAGGAGCAGATGGTAGTATGAGTGGCTATGATGCTATCATTGTTGCGTTTGAATTGATGAATAAACCTGCTGTGTTAACAAATATTTTGGCTAATGTAGATCCCGACGCTAGGGTTATTATAAGATCAAGTGATGGGAATCGGAAGTCACTTTATCCTGCAGTTACTGATAAAGATCTTGCTGGTGGCATTACTAGGAAGGGATTAATACCTACCGGATCAAGGGTAAAACTGCCGGATTTTGATATTGCTTCTCGATGTTATATACGACCTTCTTCCTCCGGAAAAACTCAAACTTGAATCGGGTAAATATAACTAAAAGAGATTCTCTGTTCTTACGTTGCCTTTGGTTGCAGCGGTACTATTTTTAGATGGTAGATTTTTTATTGAAATAGTATGTAGTATGCCAGAAGTTTTACGACCTGCACGACCATTAGCAAAACACCTATCGAATATACTGGTGAGCTCCCTTTAAAAGGAATTCGTAACCATCCTTATAGACAACTCTTTACAGCAATTACTGTCTATACTGCTGCTGTAGTGGTTGGCTCCTTTTTTAACGACGCCAAGCAAAAATATATGGGTGATCTCAGAAGAGTATTTCAAAAAACAGATGAAGAATTTAAGAAATTAGGAGAGGAAAATGGGTGGTCTTTGGAAGAAATTCGCAGAAGAGCTGAAGAAGCAAAAACTGATAGACATAAACGAATGCAAAGTGAAGCAGAGACTGTATTAGATGCTGCTGCAGAAAAAGATAAGGTGCGGGCTAAGGACGAAGAATCGTAATGGGTAATTTTTAAATCGATATGCTACATGATTGCTGTTGGATGAAACAATGTACGTAGATAGTACAAGGAGTTTAAGAAACAGGAATTGGGAGGATCACTACTGCAGAAGCAATGGTTACTAGGAACAATAAGGCAATCCATCTAATTTTTTTTGTTATTGTCATTGAAAGTTTTGTAAGGGGTAAGTAGCGTGTTAAAGAATTGAAGGACTGTTGCAAATAGTGATAATCATTATGTGTTTTCAATAATAGTTTCCAATGTTTTTTGAAGCGATGCAACACTATTTTGATTGTACAGGGAACAAGTTAGCACTTTTTTACCTTGTTTCTCAAACATACGGGCATTTTTTTGTATAGTTTTTTCATCAACAAGGTCAGTTTTGGTAAGAAGAATGATTTCCGGTTTTTCTAAGAGAGATTGATTAAATTGTTTAAATTCATGACGGACTGTTTCATATCGTTTCTCTGCATCATTGTCAGTCAGCTCAATACAATGAATAAGGATTTTGGTTTTTTCGATATGTTTGAGAAAGGTAGCACCCAATCCCCGTCCGCTTGCTGCACCTTCAATAAGACCTGGGATATCCGCGATAGGATGTGTACCTAACATGCCGATGTTGGGTTCTAATGTTGTGAAAGGATAATTAGCAATTTTAGGAGTAGCATTGGTGAGAACTGAGAGAAGACTGCTTTTCCCTGCATTTGGCAAGCCGATTAGCCCAATTTCAGCAATCAAACGTAACTCAAGGAATAATTTTTTTTCTTGTCCGGACTTTCCATATTCAGCATACATTGGTGTTTGATTCGTTGCTGATTTAAATTCAGCATTACCCCGTCCACCTTTGCCTCCAGAAGCAATAAGGAGCATTCTTGTGATATCGGTTATTTCATAGATTTTTCCTGAAACGATATCAGTAATGGAAGTCCCGAGTGGGACATAAATAGTCAGATGTGGTGCATTTTTACCAAATAGTTTTTGTCTCCCACCTGCTATACCATCTTGAGCAATAATTTTTTTCTTAAAGCGGAATTCTCGCAAATCAGTAATGTTAGTAGAACCTTGAAAATAGATGTTGCCACCATTGCCGCCATTGCCACCGTCGGGTCCACCTTTAAATGTGAGACCGTTATGAAGAAGTGATGATGAACCATTGCCACCATTTCCTGCTTTTACTAAAAGAGTAACATTATCTACGAGCATGGTCGTATTGTACCATTTTGGAAGTGATACGCATACAAGCCTCCCCCACTGCGGGCATCGAATCTCTGCTGATCCGCTGAAAAATTATTTCGCCACTACTACTTTTTGTATATCTTACAAGTTATATTTGAAGCAGCAGAGAACGTGCAAAGTATTCAGTGAATTTTGTTGGTGGTTTTGTTGCAAGAACTGAGCGTTTGCTGTTTATCCTGCTCCTATTGTATATATTATTCCCTATAGCGGCTTTTTCAGGATTTAATATCGCTGAAGTAATCTTTTTATGGATATTACACTACTTTTGCTCCACAGAGTTATACAGCCGATTATTTATGCCAAAGAAAAATGTATACAATTTTCTTATGTTAGGTTAATTTGGGGAAGAGTATTGCTGTCCACTACCTTGAGAATAATCTTGGAATTTACCAATAGCTGCAACCATAGCTGCAGTCACTGCTCCTTTTGGGGGTAAATTTGATAGAGCATTCAAAAGGTTTACTATCTGCAAGGGATGTTCTATTTTTCTAGCGATATTGGCTTCACGCCATCCTTTAGTTGTTCCTTGTTCTGCTCCCATTATATCGGCAACTTTTTTTTCGATAACCTCTGGAGTTACCTCTTCATCTTCTAAAAATGGACTATATTCACCAATATCTGCATTTCTGTTAATGATGTCAGTAGCCTTATTCATAAGTTTACTGCTCATAGCACCCACAATACCTGAGATATCAGCATTATCTTTTGATGATAGTCTAAAAGTTGGTTCTCCTTCAAGATTTGTATCCATGAGTAAGTTAATTTCAGGGAAATCACGACCACCCGTGTTTCTCGGATCTTCAAATACAGCCACGCCCCACTGTCTTTCACTCCTATCATGCGACCCAGATGGTGCTACATCGTATGCTGTAAGCGTGATACCAGGCACATCTGAAGAGTAGATAGAATTTACAGCTGCTGATCCTTCCCGCTTGCCACTTGCACCTGAAGTTTGTTTACGCAGTTCAGTATCGAAAGTTATTAAGGCATCAGCTCTTTTTGTAATAACTCCTTTAAGTCCACCGACATTAGTTTCATGTCCTCTGTCTGAACCACTCATTGGTGCTCCTTCTGCTACTCCTTCACTCATACTATGAGTATAGAAGAAGTATCGTTATTTTCGCAAGGTGCTATTTTTGATGAAACCTGTTATAATAGCGTTATGGCATTTGATAGAAGTAATCGATCAGGCGGAGGCAATCGTAGTTTCGGTAAACCACGATTTAATAATAGCCGTCCAGATTTCAATAATAACCGTCAAGAAATGTTTAGTGCAACATGTGCTAATTGTGGCAAGCAATGTGAAGTGCCTTTTCGTCCAAACGGCAATAAACCTGTTCTTTGTAGAGAATGTTTCCAAAATAGCAACAGGGATTCTGATTCACGAAGACCTGAGCGAAGAAGCTTTGATAGACCTGATTTTAGAAATAATGATAATCAGAGTAGAGCAAACGATTATACCGCCCAATTTGAAATGCTTAATGCAAAAATGGATAAAATCTTAGATCTTTTAAAAAGTCCTGCTGATACTGCTCCCTTAGAGTCAGCGCTTACTGAAGACGTGCTTGAAGAAATTGCAGAAGAGGTTCAAGAAGAAAAAGAAACGATAGAGAAAAAGCCTAAAAAAAGAACCGTTTCAAAAAAGACACCAGTCCTCATGTAATGTCCCCTATTGGTTTTAAGCAGAGATACTTTTTTTCTTTATGAGAAAGTTTTTTTATTTCATATTCTCTTTGTACCGCAATGCTATGTGATAGATGTTCTTCAAAATAGCTAAGTGTTACTGGACGACGGGTTTTTGTGTAACGTGCTCCACCACTTACTATTCCATTATGCTGTTTTATGCGTTTTGCTAAATTCCATGTTTTGCCTGTATAGTATGTTCCGTCTGCACAAAGGACAATATAGGTGAAGTAAACAGGATGAGGCGACATTAGATACAGTGTAGCATAAAAAAGAGTGGGATCGTCTTTTTGAAAAGAGTAGTGAGTTGGTTTAAAAATAATGGTGCAAGCTCATGACGTATTGATCGTTCGTTTTCTGTCAAAGACTATTTGCGATGACATATGTTTATAGAAAATTTGTAAGAAAATGTTTAATTTAGGAGTTTTAGGAATTAAGAGAGGATTTTATCAGCGACCTCAGGAACGATACTTAAAAAATATTGTTTTACTTGTTCCCATGTTGTCTCAAAGAAAATTTGTGGTTCTGGGTCTTGCTCCGCATCTTCAAAGTATGTCAGGCTTTTAATAAAGTGGTGATAGTTATGTGCAAACTTCGGATATTGGTTGTCTACTCTTTTAAGTACATCTAAAAGTGGTTCTCTATTTTTTGTATACCAATATAAATCAAAAAAATCTCTTTTCGTTCCTCGTTGACTAATTGCAATTATTTTCATAACGGCAATATCTCGAGCATCTAATACGTTAATATTTTTATCTGAAATAAAAGGTTGTTTGGGAATAAATTGTGGGTATGCAATAAAGCTCACTTTTGCTCCTTCCAAAACTCCGTATAAAGTTCCCTTCTCTCTGAGTGAAATTGTGAAGTTATGAGATGAAAGTGAGGAAATAATAGATTCTGTAGCTATTTCTTCTTGAGGAATAAAAAAATCGAGGTCGACAGAAATTCTATGGTCTACTTGAAGTGTTAAAGCTGTCCCTCCAGCTAAGTACCACCTATGCTTTTTTAACCAACTTTTTTGTGCCAAGACTTCAAATGCTTTTTGTGTGGCTTTTGGCAAGTGAGAAAATATAAGTTTTATTGGTTCGTTAGTAATGTCCATAGAGTTCGACTACTTGTATGTAACTGCTTTGAGTTTTTACTCACCTGTGCAAGTAGCTCTTTTGGATATTGTTGTCTCATCCAACGAACTTCATCGTCATTACCTAAATCCATGATACGCTCAATAATATATTGCGCGTTTTTCTTTATATCAAGTTTTTTAGGGTCTGTGTCCCAAAAGAGCGATTGTCTAAATGATATTGTCTGCATATTTGAGCTATTTATAGTAATTTTTACTATGCGTTATGCTATGTAACAATTTACGATTATATTATAGCAAGTTTATTTGATGCTTACTATAGCTTAAGGTTTCATTCTCTCCATCTTAGCCTCATTTTCGATGAGGTATGTTAATCGGAAAGCGATTATCTCTTCCTAGCTTTTTTTAATGCTGTTCTCTTATCCCTACTGACCTCCTGTCAGTTGCTTTTGTATTATACTGTATATTATACTTTTCCCATGAGTGAAGAAGGATCGGATACTCCCAAATTAGCAACACTTACACAGAGAGCTACGAAAAATGCATTACGTCATGAAGGCGCAGAGATAGTCCGTGGAGTTTTAAAAGTAACAGATGAGCAGTTAGATCAACTTAGAGAAGAAGCAAGAGCTACGGGCGCAACTATCGTTGGTCCTGATGATGATGAACACCGAGAAGAAAGCATATCTCAAGTGAGAAAGGAATTAGAAGGCCATGCAGAGATAAAGAAAATCGTTAATTCAATTGAAGCTTGCGGATTCTTTGGCAAATTTTCTGAAGGGACCCATATGCAAACTGGTACATTACCAAACCTAATAGTTACTACAGATCTTTACGAGGATCATGAAACTTTTTCTACTTCTGAGAAACTACAACCAATTATGCATCAGCAATATAGGTGGATAAGAAGAATATTAGAGGGTACCAAAAGTAGTAGACATTTTCTTACTGTTCAAGACTCAAATGAAGACGGAAGAAGATTTGCAGATAACAAAAAACTTGTTACTTACTTTTTTCCAGTTGACAATAAGGATCATACGGGGAGATCTGTAGGTACTATTTTTACTGCTTTTTTCATGCCTGGAGAGAACGCTGATCAGTTATTGGCAATGATTGAAAATAATCCAGATCTTGCAGAAGAGTTTTTTCAGCAGGCGGCTAAAGGGTTCGAAAGGCCACAAGGTACCGATAACAATCATTCTGGAATTGGACGTATAAAATTAAATCAAATATCTATTGTGCCTTGGGATGTTATTAAAAAGCCTTCTCCAAATGATCGTGCGATTGTGAGAGGTAATATGCCTTTAGAAGGTGCACGCCCTTCTAATCCAGAAAAAAAGAAAGTATTTTCCAATATGAGAAAGTATATGAAAACAGTACCATATCAACATGGTCCGTATGGAGTAGCAGAAAATGTCGTTTAGAATAGCATCAACGAAAGAGTAAATTTTGATAATAGTTTGGGTCTGCTGGCTGTTCGTTTGGTGCTATTTGTACTTTTTGTACGGTTATTCCGCTGGCAAATGTTTTTGTAAGTAAGATTTTTCCTGTTGTTCTTACTACGTTTTTCTTCCAAAAGGCATATGCGTTTTCATCATTCGCTGCATGAGGATACATAATAAGGTAGGTTATTGGATGTTTATGATTTGAAGAAGGTAGCAAATGCTGTGCATAGCTCTCATACCATAATAAGTAATCCATATTATAGGTGAGTATCCCTGTCGTATACACAAAATATCCATAAGGTTTATTATGTGCATCTGCTAAAACCCATTGTGCAACAACTACTTGATTTCGATATGAGCCATCACTTGTTGGTTGGTAGGTTTGTTGCGCACCATAGGTAGTTTGTATCCATGCGAGGGCGGGATAGAGAGTAAGTATGAAAAATATCCCTATGAGTATTCGTAATGGTTTATGTGGCCAGATGGTTCGTATAGATAGGCAAAGGATAAAAACAGTAAGAGTGGATATTGGGAGAAGGTAGTGTGGCCATAGCGGTAAGGGATAAAAAATATAACTTCCAAAAATGATCAAGGGAGCTATCAGAATAAAGAGATATTCTTTATTTTGTAGAGTAATCTTTTTCGTGTGTAGTATGTTCTTACAGAGATAAAAAATGCCTAGAATAATAATGAGTAACAGGAGTGCTGAGGTTAGCCTATCGGGAGTAAATAATGGTGAAAATAAGCTTATCCATAATTGAGTAATTCTATCAGTAATACGAAAACCAATATTTGCATATTCTTCGTATCCTGGTAATGGTTTTACATGGTTAGTAAATAATTTGAGAGCTGATGAGATCATAAGGAAGTGATGCCTGATATCAAAAATAATAAACGTTGCTATTGCTAAGAGAAAAGCTGCTGCTCCGAGAAGCGTATTTTTACCTGTTGGTAATTTCCATCGTAAGATAATAGCAACTAAGGTTAAGGGGATAAGGAGAATTGCAAATGCAGATTCAAATTGAAAACCTAAACCAGCAAAAAAAAGAACGAAAATAAAATACTTTTCTTTGCCACGCATAAATTTTATAACAGAATAAAGATAGAAAAGAAAAATGATTGGAAGTACTTGCGAATTTGTGGTATTAGGCACCGTCTGAATAAGTATCTGAGAAAGTGTGAGAAAGAATGCAAAAAGGAGGCCCATCCATTTACCATATAATTGTTTGCCAATAAAAAATCCAACAGTGATAATGCCAAGGCTTACCAATTCAAAAAGAGGTACGAGGGTAAAAAATGGATTTCCTTTTGCAATGATGAAAAATGGGGTAATCAAATAAAACCATAATGCTCCATGAAATAAGCCACCTAGTCCTGTTCTTGCTCCAATAAGTGTAAGTTTATGATCGATAACGATATTTTGTGTGAGCATCATATCACGAGCTTGATCAAGGAGATAATAAAAGTCACCGTGGAGAAACATTTGTGAACGTAATAAGAACCCAATGAGTAAAAGTAGGATAAAGAGTACGGGTACTACGAATTTTTTATAGACATGCATGATGTTAAAATTATACCATGTATACGAGTTTTTACTATGTGAGAGACGTTTTCATGAAAGTAAGATTTGGTAACAGATGGGAATTAAAAATCGTTCTCGTACTCTCGTAGTCCTCTTTTTTAGAGGAAGTGTAAAGATAGCTGCTCCCCTCCCTTTTACTAATAGCAACTTTTTAGGGTTTTAATTATCGTAGGAGTAGTGATTTGATTTTGGGAAATTGGAACAATTGTAGTAGTAATCTAACTTCTATTATTCCCTTCAGAACTCTTGAAATAGTATCCAACGACAAAACCTAATGAAGTTCCAATTGCGCTGGAAATTGTTGGAATAAAGTCCTTAAGGTTTATTAAAATATTAGGTTCTAAATGAAAATAGTCAACGATGATATTATTAACTAATACAAGAAAAATACCACCACCTAAAATGCCAAAATATCCCCATACAAATATTAATGCTAGCGTTGAACGAGTTGTGTCTTCTTGTTTTTTTGGATTATATGGGTCGGTTGTATCTACCTCTTTTTTAGCTTTTTTTAAAGCCTTTACCACATCTCTTTGTAAATCCTTAATATCTTTTTGAAGCGACATAGGTTCTTATTTATTTCTGAGGGCAGTTTCAGCAAAATTATTATATAAAGTAAATAATTCAGTAGTTTGTTTAATTAAATTAGCTACTGTACTCAGTATATCTTTTACCTTTTCTTCCAATTGTTGTTTAACTTGTGATTGATCTTTTCCACTTAATGTTTCAGCAATATCCGATAATGATTTTGCTTGATCTAGCAGAATTCCTATTGTATCTAAATTACGGTCAAGTGCTTCTTTAATAGCTGCAAATTGTTTTTTCATTTGGTCTTCCATATAAGGCTTTTATAGCAAGCGAGGCTATTTTAGTCAATAAGCAATTTAGGCATATATCCCCACACCACGTAAATAGTCACGACTCCAATAAATAGGAATTTTCTTGACATTTTTATCCAATAAGAATAAAATTTTAGAGTTATGAGCTTTGGTCAATTTTAATGACTAATCACTCGTATCAAACAAAGAAAAAAACGGATAATCTACGCAACGACGTACGACCCAACACTATTATGAGTGTGGGTGGTGCGTCTTTTTTTATGGTTGAAAAATAAAAGCATGTGAAAGTATAAAGTGTATAAGATTATGGTTTTACACATATACAATTAAAGTAGACAAGGTATAAAAAATGTTGAAAAGATTATGAAGACTTAAAACGAAAAAAGTCGGCTCGTGACCGACTTAAATCATATGAATAGTAAATTCAATATCTATCTTAACATAGTTAATTTGGTCATGCAAATGAAAGAAATGTCCGTAAAAGAACGTATCGGTATCGGATTAACACTTTTTGGGTGGGTTAGTGCTGTTACTTGGGCAATTGCGATACCAACTATAATTATCATTCATATGGTAAAATGAGAGCATGAAGAACCTTACACTAAAACGAATACTCAAACGGCACAAGGAAAACCCACAAGATCAAGACTTGCATCAGGTCATCGTGAATGACAACTCTGATGATAAAGAATTTGATGAGTTAGTAAAGGAAGCAACGAAGCATGAAGCGTTTGATAAGAAATAATTAACTTATTACATGATTATTAATGATCTATTATGTCACATTGACAAATCGAGGCTAAAATAGGATAATGCGGATAAGGAGTGACTACTATGGAAGCCAAAAATGATATACCAAAATTGCCCAGATTTATTAAAGTTGATGTAAAAAAGAGTTTAACGGGTAATTTGATTGCTGATTTGCCAGACCTTGATATTTTTACAGAAGCAAACGATTTAAATGAACTGTTTATTAATGTAAATGATCTTATTTATACCTTTTATGATATTCCTAAAAAATACCACGATCAAATAAGATTTATTCCCAGTGACGCAACAATACAAGAATTAGTAGCTATTTCTCGTGAGGAAAGGGTTAATAATTTAAGTCAATTCAAAGTGAATACTTTTTATGCAGGAGATTTGCACAAAAGTATCACACTATGAGCTCCTCTTTTGGCTCAAGAGAGCTTGCTGCTTGCCTTCTTTGTTTAGGTTTTAAAGAAGCATCTCAAACAGGATCAAGACACTTAAAATATTCTTCTCCAAATCCAGTCGAGAAAGGGAAAAGATCATTCATCACATTACTGCAAGGAAAAGCTTGTTATGATTCAATTATTTGCAGAAAATATATCAAACAAATAATGGCACTTGGTTTTACGAAAGAGCAAATCTCCAAATGTAAAATCTCTTAAATTTGTTGTAATAATAAATCAAACATCTGATCTGGAGTCTTCCGATTATTATACCTGAAACAATATTCGTCCATATAGCTTTCAATATACTTTGAACTAACTTTTCTATACACACCTTTAATTCCTGGCTTGATCCGTCCCCAAAGTCCTTCGATATTATTGGTGTGAACCTTCCCTACAACATACGTCTTCCCGTGATTAACTGCATGATGATCGTATCCTAACTTATGGAGATTCTTATAACCCACAAACTCATCATGCATAATAGTAGCGGTAGGATCATTTCTGTAGCTGTTCCATAAGAGCAATTCTTCCTGTTATCTCGATCTTCTTCATAACTACTTGTCCATTACGTTCTACCATTCCCATAATAATATCTTTAGGCTTTTCGTTAAAATGAGGGACATACCGACGATTCTTACCAGCTCCACCAAAGAATGATTCATCTGTCTCAACGATCCCTTGTAACAAGCGACTATCACGTTTACCCATAAGAATACGAATTTGTTTTGCCATTCTCCATGCGGTTTTATATGTTACTCCGAGTTCACGCTGTAATTGTTTAGCTGAGATACCACCACGAGTAGCTGTCATAAGCCACATAGCGTAGAACCAATATTGTAAAGGCGTTGTTGTCTTCTCAAAGACTGTACCAGCGAGAGGGCTTACTTGATGACCACCACCGCATTGATAGACAGGGCGATTCTTCATCTTCTTAAATGATCGTCTTCGTTTGCATTCAGAACAAAATGGTTTGAACCCATAACGAGTTGACATTATCTTATGTAAACATGCCTCGCTATTTGTATATGTGGCTAAAAATTCTTTTAATATCATAAGGCTATGATAGTCTATATTTATTACGTTGTAAAGGGATATATGCCGCAATTTAAGCATAGTGTGAAGAGGTCAAAATAGTATATGAAGGATTTTTGGAAAATGATAATTTTAAATAGAGTCTATCTCTTTACATCTGCATATAATCATTGTTATGCTTCTTCTATGCAACATCAATCATCTGTTTGTCTTGCGAGTCCTTTTCATGATCCGGAAGGGAAATTATTGGAACTCCTACAAGAACAAGGTGATGCACTTATTAAATTATATAAAGGAAATGCTTTTATTAGTCTTTCAGCTACAACAAATCCTGCAGTAGTTTCTTTATTGGAGCGACAAGGTTTTCATATACGAAAACAGACAAAAAGAGAAAATCCTTCAGTTGGTGCTAATTATTTAGCTGTTTTGAGAATGGCTACAAAAACGTCAAATAAATATATACATCTTGTAGATTTTGATAGAGCGCTTCATTGGATAAAACGATTCCCTCGGGAACTCCGGGATGTAATCACTATTTTGCCTACCTATAAAGGGTATATGTCCTTTATACGGACACCCCGAGCATTCCAATCTCACCCACAAACGCAGCGTACGACAGAAACAATTATTAATACAGTTGCTTCAGAAGTCGCGGGCGTTACGGTTGATATTATGTCAGGCTCTTTTGGATTTCAAAAATCGCTTGCACAAAAAATTATTAAGGAGGCGAAGCGGAAAGATTATGGTATTTATGCTGAAACACTTCTTATTGCTTTACGACATCGTTACTTAATTGCAACAATTGAAGTTGAAGGATTAGAATGGGAGACCCCAGATCAATTTAAAGTGAGTATACAGAAAGAAGGCTATACCGCTTGGCTTCATGAATTTGAATCATTACCTGAATGGAAAAAACGAGTAAAGCTTCTTGAAAATTCGGCGGATATACTTATACCCTAATAATTTTTATGCCTATATTTTGAACTTGCAGGTATACAAATTTTTTTAACGTACTCTTTTTTGTTACGATGTTTGTAGTTCAATAACGCAATACGTACAGGGGTGTTTGCCCGCAAGTTTCGTTGCTGCCTCATGATGTGAATGAAAACTGTCGAACGACCACCCAGGGAGAATAACTATATTGATCAAGTTTGAGTTCACTCATTTCTATAAACTCATTATTTATACAAGATAGTTGTTTTGCAATGGATTCAACTAATTTTTACAAATATTTTTTGATAGAATAAACACAATTATGATAATAGATGGTTTGGACATGAAATATGTTATTGGATTTCCAATGACGAAAACTGAGATATTACTTATTAAACGTAATAAACATCCTTGGATTAATAAGTGGAATGGAGCAGGTGGAAAAATCGAGCAAGGAGAAAATGCAATGCAAGCTATTTATCGCGAGATTTTGGAAGAAACTGAAATTGACTTAAAAAAAAGTGAAACAAAATTTACTGGAATAGTGACATGGGATAGAAACAATGGTGGAGATAATAATACTGGAATGTATGCATTTATATCTCAATTCCATAGTAATCAACCATCGTGGAAAAAGGAAAAAATAATTGAAGAAGGAATTGTAGCATGGAAACCAATAGAGTGGGCATGTAATAAAAGTACTAAAGAAATTGCAGATACTGTTCCGTATTTTCTTCCACTTATGATGGTTTCAAAAAATCCGCAACGATACCACTGTATATTTCGTAATAATATAGTAAAGGAAGTAAAAGTTTTGCCTTTGCCGAAAGGTATTATTTCAGGAAAGTTCTTATAGTAGATTCAAATTCAAGATGGGTATTTTAGATTGGTTAAGATCGCTTCCATCATTATAGTTTCAGTATTTTTTGAGTAATTATTTTCAACGGTAAGGACGATGCAAAATGAGGTTGGTTTTCTGTGCAGTGTTATAAAGAACTGGAGCATCAAGTAAATGTCTGGTACACTAGTATATATGACAGGACACGAAGATATCAAGACTCAGCCCAACAGTGCTACCATTCATTATGTTATATCGAGAGATGGTACAAAGATTGGATATCGTCAATATGGTAAAGGTAAAGGTCTCGTACTGGTACAAGGAACCATGGGTTCAATTGAAAATTTTAGACAGCTAGCCGAAGAGCTAGCAAACGAGTTTACAGTATATGTTGCTGAACGTCGTGGCCGTGGTATAAGTGGATCTACTGGAAAAAATTATTCTATTCGAACAGAAGTTGAAGATCTCGATGCCTTACTTGTTAGAACTGGCGCCCATTATGTTTACGGTCTCAGCTCCGGCGCAATTATTTCACTACAAGCAGCTCTAAAGCTGCCTAGCATCAAAAGGCTGGCTGTTTTTGAACCGCCACTTTTTATCAATAACACATTTCCTAAAGAGCTAGTAGATCGCTATGAAAATGAAATTGCCGAAGGCAAGGTTGCTGCTGCTCTAGTTAGCGCAATGTTAGCTGGGCAGTTTGGTCCACCGGCTATGAAATTTATGCCACGTTGGTTACTTATAGCTTTTACTAAAAAGATACTATCCGCCGAAGAAAAAGAAGGTTCAGGCGCGTATATCCCTATGAAAGATATTGCTTCAACGCTACATAATGATTTTCAAATAGTGGAGGCGATGAATGAAAAACTACAGACTTTCAAGGACATTAAGGTCAAACTGTTGCTATTGAGCGGTGACAAGAGCCCGACTTATCTGCAAACTGCAGTTGCGGGGTTAGCAAAACTTTTACCACAGGCAGAATATATTATTCTTCCAGGTCTTGGCCACTCTGCCTCTTGGAACTTTGACAAGCAGCGCAACCCCGATGGGGATCCCAAGGTAGTCGCAGAAAAGCTGCGTTATTTTTTCTCTGCATCTTCTCGTTAGTGAAGTTAGAGAGAAGATTATTTTTTTGCTTCAATTTACGCTGATATATACCCTAGTCTTACTCGTGTTTAACCAGACAACGATAGTGTATTAAATCAGAATAAAAATAACGACTTCTCTGTTGGTTTAATAGCTATCTGGTGTCATATACAACACCGGAAAAGCTATTATAACTGATCGGGGCTTATGTTATCGTTATAACAGTATCCTCGTTCAAAGCCACAGAAGTTGCCACAACTAATCTCAGTTATTAATTATGTTCACTTCCTTAGAATCAACTCTCTTTATTCTTTTTTTTCCTATTTGTTATTATTTGTGAACCCCCATTGACAATGACACTTAGTACCATAAATACAATGACCGCGTAATCTGGATCTACTGCTTTAAGATCATCACCTTCAATAAATAGCCAGATTATTTTTGTCGCGAGAGCTAAAATTAAAAATATCATAGGGAAAAATCTTGGAGTTTTGTTTCTTGCAAACAATGCCCAAAGAAGTGCAAGTAACGCTATACTAAAATAGATAATGTCATCAGCTTTATCAATCCATTCGTTTTCTTTGAAAAGTTCAAAAATCGTTGTAAGCAAAGCCAACGCAGGAAAGAGCGCCTTGGCACCCTTAATTGCCATTTTTTTAATCGTCATAAATTTTCACCTCCTTTCATATGTAATTATTAAACTGAATTGTGTCCTTTTGATAAAAGGAAGAATTTTATACGGTGAAGATACAAAAAAAGAGTAATTCTCCACGCAAAACTTTCGAAATACCATAACTATACGATGTTTAACCAGCGCATTATTCAAGTTTTTCGAAAGACTACGAATAAGAAATTACTCTTATATAAAGATATACCTTACTAGGTATATCCTTTCGAAAGTGAATAAACACTTCCTAAATAGTTCTTTCAATAATAACTATAACTCTTTTTTTATGTACTGTCAAAAATTCCTTAGAAAGATTGAGGTTATAAGAAGAAACACAGAGAGTTAGTTTGCTCTCCGAGCCTAGTCAATAGATTGTGCATACCTTAAGCATTAAGACAAAGATGAATGAAAATTGGCATATTGCCTACTCCTGCTATACTAAATTAGTGGTAACTAAGTTGATAGGTATGAAAGCAAATAAAAATTCTTTACCGATAGAGAAGTCTCCCTCGCAAGAGATAGATGACATAATCATGAAGTTGGCTGATTGGCGTGGTGAGAGGCTAGCACAGCTTCGCTTTTTAATCAAGCAGGCTGACGTTGATGTAATCGAGGAGGTGAAATGGAAAAAGCCTTCGAACCCTGATGGAATTCCCGTATGGTATCATGATGGAATTATTTGCACAGGCGAAACGTACAAGAACCATCTGCGACTGACCTTTGCAAAAGGGGCATCTCTCAAGGATCCGAATCATCTTTTTCATACATACCGCGCCATGGTTATTCACGAAGGAGATAAAATTAACGAAACAGTGTTTAAAGACCTCATCCACGCCGCAGTAGCACTCAATCTCAATGATAAGACCCCCGATGACTGAGGAAGTTATAGTATATTTTTTTAAATGAATATTCATTCCAGTTGTCACGATTTCAATAAGACTAATCAAA
>Ga0210404_10000254_pt1 | contig 31812 bp, 24 predicted proteins | sample IncBWH28MmetaG_FD_155455 | JGI IMG/M metagenome (GOLD analysis project Ga0210404, IMG submission 155455) | Forest soil microbial communities from Barre Woods Harvard Forest LTER site, Petersham, Massachusetts, United States - Inc-BW-H-28-M | ecosystem: Environmental > Terrestrial > Soil >... | reverse complement strand
AGCCGGTGGTGAGCGCGATCTGCGGCGATCAGAAGCGCTGGGTGGATTTCATGATGCGTTTCGAACTGGGACTGGAGCGTCCCGATCCGGCGCGGGCGGCGCGGAGCGCAGCGACGATTGCGGCGTCGTACATCGTGGGCGGATTGATTCCGCTGGCGCCGTACATATTGTTCGAGGGAATTATGCCGGCGCTGCGGGTTTCGGTGTGCGTGACGTTGTTGGCGCTGCTGTTGTTCGGCGGAATCAAGGGACATTTCACGGGAGTGAAGCCGTGGAGGTCGGGATTGCAGACGGCGCTGGTAGGAGGGCTTGCGGCGGCGGCGGCGTTTTTGATCGCGCGATTGATTCATCCGAGTTGATAAGGAAGCGTTTACGTGGGTTGCGTCGGGCGATGCGAAGGATTTGAAATCGGGATGGATTGTCTCGGATAATTGATTCAGGGGATGTACACCCCTAACGGGCAATTTGCGTCTATAATAGGTGTAGCCCTCAGAGGCGGTACGTCCGCGGCGCGCCCGGCGCGATTTGCGGTGGGCCCTTCGCGGTACAAAACGCCCAGCAATACGTCTAACGCATTCATATCCCTCGACAGCTTCGAAAAGCATCGAGGGAGCAGGAAAAAGGAGACAGCCATGAAGAGCAGTCATTTGTACATTCCGCGATGGGTCGCCGCGGTGGTGGTGGCGGTGGCGCTGATCGGCGGAGGAGTTCTTGCAGTGGGACTCAGGGACTGGTCGGGGCATGAAGTATTCGGCGCGCAGAATCTGGACCTGCGCCTGGCGCACGGCGTCGAGCCCATCTCGTTGGGGACTTTCAGCAACGGATTCGCGGCGGTGCTGAAGCCGGCGTTGCCCGCGGTGGTGAACATTCACACGTCGAAGATCGTGAAGTCGAAGGGGCAGATGATGCCGTTTTTCAACGATCCGATGTTCAAGCAATTTTTCGGCGATCAAGGATTCGGGCAACAGCAGCAGCCGCAGAATGAACGCGAACAGAGCCTCGGGTCGGGCGTCATCATCACGCCGGATGGAACGATCGTGACGAACAATCACGTGATCGACGGCGCGAGCGACATCGAAGTCGATCTTTCGGATAAGCGGGAGTTCAAAGCGAAGCTAATCGGCACGGACGCCAAGACGGACATCGCGGTTTTGAAAATCGACGCGACCAATCTTCCGACGCTGGCGGTCGGCGACTCGTCGAAACTGCAAGTCGGCGACGTGATTTTCGCGATTGGCGATCCGTTCGGGATCGGCGAGACGGCCACGATGGGAATCGTGAGCGCGACCGGACGCGGTGGGCTGGGTATCGAAGGGTATGAGGACTTCATCCAGACCGACGCGGCGATCAATCCGGGAAATTCCGGCGGAGCGATGATCGATCTGCATGGCGACCTGATCGGAATCAACACGGCGATTCTGACCGGGGGAGGCGGCGGGAATCAGGGAGTCGGTTTCGCGATTCCGATCAACATGGCGCGTTCGGTGATGGACCAGATCGTCGGGCATGGCAAAGTGGTGCGCGGGTACCTGGGGCTCTATCCTCAGGACGTGACGCCGGCGCTGGCGCGACAGTTCGGGCTGAACAAACCGGGCGGTGCGCTGGTGAGCGGATTGAAACCCGATGCTCCGGCCGCGAAGGCGGGACTCCGGGACGGCGATGTGATCCTCGAGCTCAACGGACAGCTCGTGCAGTCGGCGAACGATCTGCGGCTGCGGATTTCGCAGACGGCGCCGGGAACCAGCGTAAAGCTGCAGATTTCGCGCGACGGGAGGGTGCAGGACGTGAACGTCACGCTCGGCGAACTGCCCGGGGACAAGAGCGCGGAGGAAAAGCCGGGTGAGAGCAGCGGCGGCGGGCTGGAAGGCGTGAACGTGCAGGAACTGACGCCGGACGCGCTCGAAGAGCTGCAACTGCCCGCCGGAACGCGCGGCGTGGTGGTGACGTCGGTTGACCCGTCGAGCGCGGCCTCAGCCGCCGGGCTGGATCGTGGAAACGTGATCCAGGAAGTGAATCACAAGCCGGTACACAACGTGGCCGAGTACAAGCAGGCTGTATCGGTTGCGGGAAACCAATCGGTACTGCTCCTGGTGAGCGAACCGGGTGGCGTGACGCAATATATGGTCATCGAGTCTCACTAAGCACAGACTCGAGGATTCCGAAGACGAGGCCTTCGGAGCGCGGTGCACCCCAGCATCCGTGCTCCGAAGTGTCTGTTAACAAGGCGCTTGTTGATCGAGGTCGCGACTTGGGCGGTTCCCAGCTATCCCGAGTGCACCGCGGAGCATCTATAATTTCTGAAAAGCTCCGCAACAGATCGTTCTGCAGCGTGTTTGGGCAGATGGATGAGTGATGTGCAGAGCCGTCAAATCCAATTAGGGTAGAGAACCAAGTGTGTGTCAGGTGTCCGCCGAGTCAGGGTATCGCTTTCGGCACTGTTGCGAGTAGAATGGTACCTCAGTTCTATTCACACCAGCTGCGGGTTCTAGTACTTAGATACCGTGCGGGGATTTGTGTCGACGCACATCGAACAGCCTACTAGGGCATTTGGGGTGAAGACATGGCGCCGGTAAAGAACCGACCAGTTTTTAGAGAGGCGTTGCTGCCAGAGGAGAAAAGGCGCTGGGGATTGTTTGGCGCTGGCCTGGGGCTGGAATGCTTCGCGCTGGTCGCGGTAATTGTGATCCCACTGCTGATTCCGGCGAAGTTCGAGGCTGCGCAGCACTACTGGGTGACACCGCTGGAAGCTCCTGTGATTGAGCCTTACAAGCCGCAGCCGCCTCCACCGCCCAAGGTGACACCGGTCAAGAAAGTGGTGGTAAAGGAACCGCCGAAGCCGGAAGTGGTTCAGGTACCCAAGCCGAAGGTTTACAACACGGTTTTCAGCGCTCCTCAGGTGAAGCCGGTGCAGCCGAAGAAAATCGCGGCGCCCGATCCGATTGACGTGGCCAAGGAATTTCCGACGCAGTCTCTGGGAAGCTCCGCCATTCCGACTTTGAAGAGGCCGCGTGAAGCGGTGCAGACGGGCGGGTTCGGCGATCCGAACGGATTGCCGGCAAACAACAACACCTCACGCAATCCGAACGTGGCGCTGCAGGGCGGATTCGACATGCCCACGGGCGCCGGAGTCGGAAACGGAACGGGCGGAGCGAAGGGCGCGAAGGGCGTGGTGGCGAGCACGGGATTCGGAAACGGCGTGGCGGTGGGCGGGAACGGAGGAGGAGCGCACGGGTCCGTCCAGCAGGGCGTGTTCGCCGACGAAAAGGCGAACGATGCGCCGAAGGTGAAGCAGACGGCTGCGGCTTCGAACACGAATCCTGTGGAAATTCTGTACCGGCCAAAGCCAGTGTACACGGAAGAAGGACGCACCAAGAAAATCGAAGGCGACGTGCTCGTGCAGGTAGTTTTCAAGGCGTCGGGGGACGTGCAGGTCGAGCGCGTCGTAAGGGGATTGGGATATGGCTTGGACGAGGCAGCCGAAGCGGCGGCGCGCCAAATCAAGTTCAAGCCCGCCACGCAGAACGGGCAGCCGGTGGATTTCCCGGCGGTCGCGCACATCACGTTCGAACTGGCATACTGATTGGCGCACTGAAAGGGGAACGGAGAAATGCAGATCTGGAAGAACCTCTCACTATCGATCGTCCTTTTGTGCGCCCACGCGGGGGCGGCCGGCGCGCAGACCACGCCGGCGGCAGATCAGACGCAGCCTCAGACTCAACAACATCAGCAGCCCGGCGATGCCGTGGCGGCGGTGACGACCGTCAATCAGGCGATCGACCGCATGATTGCGCGGGAGCACGACGAGAACGCGACCATCCGGCGCTACAACCCGATCATCGAGACCTACATTCAGGACATGAAGCCTGATCCGCAGATGGGCTCGATTCCTGTGAAGGACCATTATTTCCTGGGCCAGGCGAACCTTTCGCGGGGTGTGGTCGACAACAACATGCTCGACAAGAAGAAAGGCAAGATGGCTGAGCTGAACCCGCTGGCGCACGTTTCCGACTACTTCACGTCTTCCTACATTCCCGAGGGTTTCCTCCAGATGATCTATCTGGACACCACCTATTTTGACCGGCAACACTATCAGTTCGAATATGTGGGGCGCGAATTTTTGGGCGAAGTGCGCTGCCTGGTGTTTGACGTGAATCCGCTGCCGAATTCAGGCAAAGGGCGGTTCAAGGGCCGGGTGTGGGCGGAGGACCAGGGCTTCACGATCGTGCGATTCAACGGCGTGTACACGCCGCTGGCGGGACTCAACAGCTTCAACCTGCACTTCGACAGCTGGCGGATGAACGTGCAGCCTGGACTGTGGCTGCCGGCGTTCGTATTCAGCCAGGAATCGGACCTGAAGGAATTTCTAGGGAACCACGTGCGGTTCAAGGCGCAGACGCGGCTATGGGGCTACGACCTGAAGAATACGCAGAGGGAAGAAGAGTTCAGCCAGATGACCATCGAAGCGGCGACGGCCATCAAGGACCAGACCACCACACAGCAGGACCGCTCGCCGATCGAAGCGGAGCGCGAGTGGCAGCATCAAGCGGAGATCAACGTTCTGGAGCGTCTCCAGCGGACGGGATTGCTGGCGCCGCCGAACGAAGTGGATAAGGTTCTCGAGACGGTGGTCAACAACATCGAGGTCACCAATAACCTGGACATCCAACCGGAGATTCACTGCCGGGTGATGCTGACCGGGACGCTGGAATCGTTCTCCATCGGCCACACGATCGTGCTGAGCCGCGGATTGATCGACGTGCTGCCGGACGAGGCGAGCCTGGCGTCGATGCTGGCGCAGGAACTGGCGCAGATCATCGTGACCAAACCTTCCACCGATCAGTGGGGGTTCAACGACACGACGAACGTTTCAACCGTCGAGGCGCTGAATCACTTTTCGTTCCGCGATACGCCGGCGGACATTCAGGCTGCCAACGCGAAAGCCATCGAGCTGCTGAAAAATTCTCCGTACAAGGACAAGCTGGGCCCCGCGAGCCTCTTCATGAAACAGTTGGACGCAGAACAGAAGGATTTGCCGGCGCTGATCAACGCGCACCTTGGTAATGGAGTCACCTTCGCGTCGACTCTGGAATCCGCCGGACCGGCGCTGCAGCCCGACAAGCTGGATCAGATTTCGGCGTTGCCGATCGGGGCGCGTTTGAAGCTTGATCCATGGACTGACAGGGTGGAGATGCTGAAGTCGAAGCCCGTGGCACTGCTGTCGGCCCGGGAAAAGATGCCGTTTGAGGTTACACCGTTTATGCCGTTCCTGACGCGGTATCAGAGGCCTGGCTCGGATATCACGGCTGATCCGGTGAAGGCGGATTTGGCGAAGAAGGATCAGCAGCAGCCGCAGACGCAGCAGTAGAGTTTTCGAGAACATTGTTTTTGAGGCCCGGCGGGTTGGTTCCCGCCGGGCTTTTTTTGGGCCCCCCCGCGCCTTGATCTACCAGGTCGCGAGTGGCTGAGGCAAGCCTCGGCCGCAAACAGCGGTGGCAGTCCACCCCTCGGCCGCGCTCGATACAAACCGCACTCCAGACACCCTGAGCAAAATGGCTAGGAGCGTCGCCAAGGTTTTGCGCCCGGCACCCCGTAACGGCAAGGCCCATGCGCCCGCCGGGACGCCAATCCAGAGATTGGCGATCCTGGGTTAAACCTGCGAAACTCGGGGAGTTATGGGGCGGGAGTCGTTGCTCGGATATTTTCGGGAGGGCGCGCGGCCGGCCAAGGAGCCTGCGATTGCCTGGAGGCGCGGGTATCGCACGGTGCGCTGGTCGTGGGGTGAATTGCGGCATGCGGCGGAGCGATTTGCGGGGGAGCTGAAGGTCCGCGGAATTGCGAGGGGCGACCGGGTGATGATCTGGGGCGAGAACTCCGGCGAGTGGGTCGCGGCGTTTCTGGGGTGCCTGTTCACGGGCGCAGTGGCGGTGCCGATGGATGTGACCGGCGACCGGGAATTTGCGGGGCGAGTGGCGGCGCATGCCGGTGTGCGGTTGGCGGCCGTCGGCAAGGGATTGTCGTTGCCGGGCGGCGGAATCCTGACGATCGGGTTGGAGGAATTTGTCGAGGCTTCGCGCGAGCCGAGCGCGCGGCGATTTTCGCCGGGAGCGGCGGGGCGCGGCGATCCAGTCGAGATTGTTTTTACGTCGGGGACGACGGCCGAGCCGCGCGGGGTGGTGCTGACGCATGGAAATTTGCTGGCAAATCTTGAGCCGATCGAAAATGAGATCGAGAAATACCGCAAGTACGAGCGATATGTTCATCCGCTGAAATTGTTGGATCTGCTGCCGCTGAGCCACGTGTTCGGGCAACTGCTGGGGATTTTTATTCCCCAGGTGCTGGGGGCGACTGCGGTGTTTCTGGACACGCTGAATCCGGCGGAGGTGGTGAGCGTGATGCGGGCCGAGCGCGTGTCGTTGCTGGTGACGGTGCCACGGCTGATCGAATCGCTGCGCGATCATGTGGAGAGGGAGATCGAGGGACGCGGCCTGCGCGCGAAATTCGAACACGATGTGCAGGCAAGTCAGGGCGAACATTTTTTGAAGCGCTGGTGGCGGTTTCGGGCGATTCGCAGAAAATTCGGGTGGAGATTCTGGGCCATCGTGTCGGGCGGGGCGGCGTTGCCGGCGGCTGCGGAACAATTCTGGGACCGGCTGGGCTACGCGGTGATTCAGGGATACGGATTGACGGAGACGACTTCGCTGGTGAGCTTGAATCATCCGTTTCGCCTGGGGAAAGGATCGATCGGGAAGACGCTGCCGGGGCTGGAAGTGAGACTTGCGGACGACGGCGAAATTCTGGTGCGCGGGGAAAATGTGGCGTCGGGATACTGGAAGGGCGCGGGCGTTGCGTCGGTGTTGGATGGGGACGGATGGTTTCATACGGGCGATCTGGGCGAGCGGGATGCGAGCGGGAATCTGTATTTCAAGGGCCGGCAGAAGAATGTAATCGTGACGCCGGAAGGGCTGAACGTGTTTCCGCAGGACTTGGAGGCGGAGCTGCGGAAAGAGGCTGGCTTGCGCGATTGCGTGGTGGTGGGGCTGGCGCGGGACGGGAATGCCGAGCCGTGCGCGGTGCTTTTGTTGCGCGAGGGCGCGGCTGGAGCGAGCGCGGCGGCTGGGGAAATCGTGCAGAAGGCCAATGGGCGGCTGGCGCCGTTTCAGCAGATGCGGCGGTGGATGGTGTGGCCGGACCAGGACTTTCCGCGCACGCCGACGCAGAAGCCGATGCTGGGGCGGATTCGCGCAGCGGCGGAGGTGCAGCTGGGCGATCGCCAGCCGGCCAGCGCCTCCTCGATCACGCCGCTGGCCGAGATTTTTGCGCGCGTGTCGCACGGGCGGGCGTTGCCGGATGATACGAGCGGGCTGCAGCTAAGCTCGGTCGAACGCGTGGAATTGCTGAGCGCACTGGAAGACCGGTACCAGGTGGACCTGAGCGAGACGGAATTTGCGTCGGCCGATAGCGTGCGGGAACTCGAGCGGCTGGTTGAACAACCGGCGGCGCGCGCGGGGGCCTATCCGTACGCGCGGTGGGCGCAGCGGTGGCCGGCGCGGGCATTTCGATTTCTGGTGCAGAACTGCGTGGCGCAGCCGGCGATGTTGATTCTGGCGTGGCCTCGGATTCGTGGGCGCGAAAATCTGCGCGGCGCGCGCGGGCCGATGCTGGTTGTAGCGAACCATCAGACTTACTTGGATCCGGCATATGTCTTGGAGGCGCTGCCTTGGCGGTTCGGCCGGAGGCTGGCCGTGGCCATGGATGGAGAGCGGTTGGCATTGATGAGAAATCCGGCCGCGAACCGGAGATTTTTCCCGGGCTTGGTGGACCGCGTGAAGTATTTTCTGGTCGTCTCCATTTACAACGTATTTCCGCTTCCGCGGATGGCGGGATTTCGCAAGAGCTTTGCGTTTGCGGGGGATTTGATCGACCGCGGGTGGAGCGTGCTGGTGTTTCCGGAGGGCGAATTGACACAGGACGGAACGATTGCCGCGTTTCGCGCGGGGATCGGGATGCTGGCGGCGCGCCTGAAGGTGCCGGTGGTGCCGGTCCGACTTGAGGGGCTTTACGAGCGGCGGATTGCGGACCAAAGCTGGGCGCCGCCGGGGTCGATCCGCGTGTCGATTGGGGAGCCGCTGCGATTTGACGAAAACATTGCGGCGGAAGAAATTGCGCGGGAGCTGCAGGAGCGCGTGGCGGCGCTGGGGAGTGTTCGGCCATAGGAACCGGAGCGAATGGCGCGCGTTTTCTACGATACAATGTTGCGGGGGAATGAATGATTCATCGCAATGTTTTTCATAACGGGCGCTTGCTTCCTGTCGAAGAAGTGCGGCTTTCGCCCGGCCAATCGGGGCTGCTGAGCGGGTGGGGACTTTTCACCACCATGCGAGTGGTGGAAGGGATACCGTTTGCGTACGAGCGGCATTGGAAGCGCGTGGTGCGCGATGCGGAACGGACGCACTGCCCGTTTCCGTTTTCCCAAGACCGGGTGCTGGAGAATTTGCAGGCCGTACTGCGCGCGAATCATGTGCGCGAAGGGTGCGCGCGAATTTACGTGATCTGCAATCAGATGGGCCACTGGCGCAGCGACGAGGAGATGCCGGCGGCGGACCTGGTGATTTGTTCGGCGGATTTGCCGCCGCATCGCGAGCCGGTGCGGCTGTCGCTGCGCGAGCATGGGCGGCATGCGGCGTCGCCGCTGGCAGGCGTAAAGGTGACTTCGTGGCTGAACAACCTGTGGAATTTGTACGAGGCGCAGCAGAGCGGGTATGACGAGGTGATTTTGCTCAACGAGCGCGGGGAAGTGGCTGAGTGCACGGCCGCGAATGTGTTTTGTGTGCGCGAAGCGCGGGTGCTGACGCCGCCACTTTCGTCCGGATGTCTGGAAGGAGTTACGCGAGCCGTGGTGCTCGATATCGGCGCAAGCGTTGGCGTCGATGTGGAGGAGCGGACGTTGCGGCCGGTGGATCTTTATTCGGCGGAAGGAGTTTTCATTACTTCGACGAACCGGAATTTGATCTCGGTGAGCGAGATTAACGGGTACCAGATCGCCACGACGCCGCTGGCGGCGATGAAAAAGCTGCAAGAGGGGTTTTCGGCTTACATGCGCGAGTATGTGGATGCCCGCGTAGCAGCGCCGGGAAAACGCTAGAACTGAGGCTAATGGATCAGGAAGCCGGCTGCGGCTACGGCGATGCCGACTGCTGCGAGAACCAGGCCCATGCCCCAGTAGAGTTTCTTGCGGGTGAGCAGCGTGATCGAGCAGATCACCAGGGCGGCTTCCAGCATCACTTCACCGAGATCGTAGCGGTCGGCGCGGCGGCCTTCGCGCTTCACGTCGTCTTGGAACTTTTTCGCGTCGGCCTCAATGTCTTTCTGCTGGTCCTGGTAGCGCTCGACTTCCTTCTCGTATTTGTCTCTTACCTTTTCGACCTGCTCGGAATTCTGCACGGTGGCGAAGACGGAAAGCTCGTCGAGAAACAGCTCGTACGTGTGGCGGCGAATGTCCTTGGCCTGATAGAAGGCCCACTGGTCGGTGGCTTCCGTCTGGTGCAGCAGCTCTTCGGTGTGGGCGCGATGGCCGAGCAGCGAAATAGCGGCTACCAGAACGGCGAGAATCGCCATGGTGATGGTCACCGGCGCCATGCCGACCTTTTCGGCCGCTTCTTCGGCGTGTTCCTTTAGTTCCTCGAATTCATCCGGCATGGGGGCACCTTTGGATTTATTTTGGAGTGCGTTCGCGCAAGGATACCAGCAAATGCTTAGCATAGAGAACACCCAGTAGGCACCCAGACCACTGGGGAAAGCACGACTTCACCGCCGAGAGACGCACAGGATGCAGAGGATGGACCGAGCGTGGCTAGGCCCCTGGCGGGTGTTCCGGTACAATCCCGTGGGGAATGATTCAAGGAGGCTGATGGCATGAGCGAACTTGCGAGCAAGAATTGCGTCCCGTGCCGGGGAGGGGTGCCGCCGCTGGCTGGGAAGGAACTCGAGGCGCTTGCGAAGCAGGTGCCGCAATGGAAGGTAGTGGACGGGCACCACGTCACGCGGGCGTTTAAATTCCCGGATTTTGTGCAGGCGCTGGCGTTTGTGAACAAGGTTGGGGCGCTGGCGGAGTCGCAGGGACATCACCCGGATATTTCTCTGGCCTGGGGCAAAGCGGAAGTGACCACCTGGACGCACAGCATCAACGGATTGAGTGAAAGCGATTTCATTCTGGCCGCCAAGATCGATCAGCTTTAGTCCGCCGCCCGCCGGGCGGGATCGAAGGCCAGCGGCGGCGATCGAGGTAAGGGAAATGGCGAAGGTTACGGGCGGGGAACTTGTGGTACGCACGCTGATCAAGGCGGGCGTAACGAATATTTTCGGGCTGCACGGCGCGCACCTCGAGACGATTTTTCAGTCGTGCCTGGATCACAAGATTCCGATTACGGATACGCGGCACGAGGTAGCGGCTGGGCACGCGGCCGAAGGTTACGCGCGGTCGACGCGGGGGCTCGGCGTGGCCATGGTGACCGCCGGGCCGGGATTCACGAACGTAATCACGTCGCTGGCGAACGCCTACCTGGACCGTACTCCGGTGCTGTACATCACGGGGTCGAGCGGGCTAGCCGAGGCGGAAACGAATACGCTGCAATCCGGAATCGATCAGGTGGCCGTGGCGACGCCAATCACCAAGTGGGCGCAGCGAATCACGATGACCCAAACCATTCCGCGTCTGGTGGCGCAGGCGGTGCGGTTGGCGACGTCGGCGCCGACGGGTCCGGTCCTGCTGGATATTCCGCTGGACGTGCTGGGCGCGCAGGTGGACGAAGAATCGGTCCAAATTCCGGAGCGGGTGCTGCTTGATTCGCCTGCGCCGCCGCAGGCCCGCGCGATCGACGAGGCGATAGAGCTGCTGAAGAACGCGCAACGGCCGGTGATCATGGCGGGAGTGGGCGCGTATTTTTCGGATGCCGGCGAGGAGCTACGCGCTTTTGCCGAATCCGCGGGCATTCCGGTGTTTTCCGATTTTCAGGCGCACGGATTGCTGGCGAGCAATCATCCGCTTTGCGGCGGGACGTATCACAAGATGGCGGATTTGTCGGCGGCGGACCAGCGGCCCGATCTGGTGCTGGCGCTGGGCGTGCGGTTCGGGCTATTCACGCTGGGGATGAGCGATCTGGTGGTGCCGCTGGCAGCGAAGATCATTCATGTGGAAGTGGATCCAAAGGAGATCGGGCGTTTGCGGCAGGCGGCGGTTGGGATGGTGGCTGACCCGCGCGAAGTGTTGCGGGCACTGAATGCTCGTGCCAAATCGGAGAAGTGGCCGGACCGCAGCAAATGGCAGCAGACGGTTCGCAATGCGAAGGTCGAGCGGTGCAAGCGTATGCAGGAGGATTTGAACCGCGCGGCGCCGCCCATCCATCCGCTGCAGGCGGTGTCGGCAATCGTTGAAAACATGCCCGAGGATACGATCGTGATCGGGGACGGCGCCGAGGCGTATCACTGGATGAATGAGGTGATTCACCAGAATCGTCCCGGCGAGTACATCACGCACGGATTCCTGGGTGCGGTGGGAATGGGGCTGGGACTTTCGCTGGGCGCGCAGGTGGCGAATCCGAAGCGGCCCGTGCTTTGCCTGGTGGGAGACGGCGCGATTGGATTTACGATCGCGGAATTCGACACGATGGCGCGGCACAAGCTGCCGATCGTAGCGGTGGTGATGAACAATCATAGCTGGGCGGCGTCGCAGCATTTTCAGGAAATTGTTTCGGGGAAGAACCGCTTGCTTGGGACGGAGCTTCGTGACGCGAACTATGACCAGGTGGCGGAGGCGTTTGGTTGTTTTGGGCGGCGCGTGACGAAGATCGAGGAACTGGGGCCAGCGATCAGGGCGGCGTTTGCAAGCGGGAAGCCGGCGTGCCTGAATGTGTCGATTGATGTGGTGCCACTGCCGCCGGAGCTGCATTTGTTGATGGCGCGGCATTGATCGTGTTGAAGCGGTGCGGAACTTCAGGGGCTAAAGCCCATACTCTCGGGGCCAGCCGGTGTGGTAGCGAAAACTACGACCCACAAAGCAGGCAGGCGAAGTCATGCAAATGGCGCGGCTGGGAAAAACCGGGCCGGAGGTTTCGGCGCTGGGGCTGGGCTGTATGGGCATGTCCGGCATGTACGGTCCTGCCGACGAGAAAGAAAGCATCGCCACGATTCACGCGGCCCTCGATGCGGGGATCAATCTGCTCGACACCGGTGATTTTTACGGCATGGGGCATAACGAGATGCTGCTGCAAAAGGCCCTGACCGGACAGCCGCGCGACCGGTATTTCGTCTGTGTGAAATTCGGAGGGATGCGCGCGCCGAATGGCGCGTTTATCGGCATTGATACGCGGCCCGTGGCGGTGAAGAATTTTCTGGCGTACACACTGAAGCGGCTGGGCGTGGATTATGTGGATCTCTACCAGCCGGCGCGGGTTGATCCTTCGGTGCCGATCGAGGACACCGTCGGGGCGATCGCGGAGATGGTGAAGGCTGGATACGTGCGGCACGTCGGGCTTTCCGAAGCGTCGAGCGCGACGATTCGCCGGGCGGTTGGAGTGCATCCGATCGCGGCGTTGCAGATCGAGTATTCGCTGATTTCACGCGGCATGGAAACACAGATTCTCCCAACGGTGCGTGAGCTGGGGATGAGCGTGACCGCGTACGGTGTGTATTCGCGCGGGCTGTTGACGGGAAGCGTGCCCAGTAAGGAAAGCACGGCGCGCGGGGACATTCGCGGACACTTTCCAAGATTTCAAGGTGAGAATCTGGCCAAGAATCAGGAAATGATTTTGAAATTGCAGACGATTGCGCGGCAGAAAGGTGTGGGGGTGGCGCAGTTGGCACTGGGCTGGATTTTGACCAAAGGAAACGAAATTATTCCCCTGGTTGGGGCGCGGACACGGGTCCAGTTAAATGAGGCGCTTGAGACGTTGAGCCTTTCTTTTTCGGCGAGCGACGTTGCGGCACTTGAAAACGCGATACCAGCAGAGTCCGTGGCAGGCGAGCGGTATGCGGTGGAGCAGATGCGGACGCTTGATAGCGAGAGAAAATCTTCGATGTCGCGCGGTAGCGAACTTCGGGGCTAAGACCCGTCCTTCCTTGAGCGGCTCAGGTCGCAGCGAGAGCTGTGACCCACCAATCCTCAATCCAAGGACGACCCCGGGACCAAAGAAACCTAGTGTATGCTGGCTTGCGCGGCGGAGTCGGCGCTGGCGTCGTTGAGCAGCTTCACGGCGTCGGGGCTGAGCTTCAGCGTCGTGGCCGGGAGCAACTCCTTGAATTGGTCGAGCGTCGTCGCGCTGGCGATGGGTGCGGTAACCCCGCGAGCGATGAGCCAGGCGAGTGAGATCTGCGCGGGTGTGGCGCCGATGTCGGCGGAAACCGTGTCGAGGGCTTTCAGGATCCGGAAGCCTCGCTCGGTCATCATGTTTTTCACGCGATAGCCGCGCGGTTTGCCTTCGAGATCTTTTTCCGAGCGATATTTTCCGGTGAGGAATCCGCTGGCTAGGCCGAAGTAGGGAATCACGCCGATGTTTTCGCGCTGGCAGAGGTTGGCAAGATCGCCTTCGTAATCGAAGCGATCGTAGAGGTTGTACCAAGGCTGCAGGCTCACATAGCGCGGGAGGCCGTGCGCGGCGCTGACTCGCAGCGCTTCGGCGAGACGGTCGGCCTTGAAATTCGAGGCGCCGATCGCGCGCACTTTTCCGGAGCGAATGAGAGCGGCGAAAGCCTCGAGGGTTTCCTCCATGGGAGTTTCGGTGTCGTCGCGGTGCGATTGGTAGAGGTCGATGCAGTCGGTTTGCAGGCGCTTGAGCGAGCGTTCGACGGCGCGCTGCATGTAGCTCTTCGACAGGCCGGTTTCGCCGGGGCCCATTTCCACGCCGAGCTTCGTGGCTATCAGGATCTTGTCGCGATTGCCGCGCTTGGCGAGCCAGTTGCCGATGATTGTCTCGGATTCTCCGCCCACGTGTCCGGGGATCCATTTCGAATAGACGTCGGCCGTGTCGATCATGTTGAGACCGGATGCGACGAAGGCGTCGAGCAGTTTAAAGGAGGTCGGCTCATCCGCGGTCCAGCCGAAGATGTTGCAGCCGAAGACCAGCGGACCGATTTCGAGACTGGAATTGCCAAGTCTGCGCTTGTTCACCTGAGGCTCCTGTTTTCGCTCGGCCATGGTAGTCGAGAGGTGGGCGAGGCCGCAACTGCCACGCGGACCTGCGGGGCCGGAGGCCTTTTGACGGGATAGGAGATAGGATGGGCGAAACTGCCCTTGGGGATATCGTCGGTACCGGCCCGATAACGGCCCGAGCCGTACGTGCGCGTCGATTCAACCAGGTTAGTCTTCGTTCGTGACGATGAGGGGAAACGTAACGTCGTATCGGAGAACATCGTAAAAAGAACTCTCGGGAAACAGGCCGCCGCCGTAGCAAGAAGATCGGGGCTAGCCTCAGCAACCGGACAGAATCAGATAACGGTGGAGGAATCATCAGTCCTGCCGCAAACAGTCGCTCCGCAATCCCCCAGGCACTCCTGCTTATGATCGTTGGGATCTGCGCCATCGTATTCGGCTGCCGAGATTCCGCCGTCATTTGGTCCGCAGAATCTCGGTCTCCCGACGGGCACTTCCTCGCAAGCGCAAGCACGGAACAGTTCGGCGGGCCGGGAACGGCTGCGGTTGAGACGACGGTATATCTCAAACAGGACTCACAGTCTCCCGTGGAGATTTTAGAGCTTTCCAACGAGTCGGCATACCCATCCGGTATAACCAATGTGGGGATGAATTGGCTCACTGCATCGCATCTAGAACTGACCTATCAAGGCCACGCAAGTCTCAACTTTCAAGTCGTCAAATGCGCAGGCATCGATATCTCCGTCCGAGACCTCTCAAGTCTGACGACCAATACTTCGCAATAAGAAAGGGTGGCCCTTCGACGCTCTGGAGTTCCTAGGTGGGTATTTCCGACTCATCAGGAGTCAGCACCAGGAGAGAAGGTCTTGGCCGGTTGGATGCTAAGCATCCTTACTGTTGAACGGTTATTACTACTTTTCCTTGCGCATGCCCTTCTTCAAGATAACGCAGAGCTTCAGCCACATCGCATAACGGATAACGTCGATCTATGATGGGAACAATTTCCCCAGCTTCAAGAAGGTCTTTCAGAAAAGTCAAATCCTTTGTGCCTATTTTCGCCGCAACAAAGACGATTTTCTTGCTTCCGATCAGCGATAGTATCGGTCCTAGTAACATGGCTTGGAGAATTTGGGACCAGCCACCTCCGGGCACGGCACAAATTCCGTTCTGAGTTAGCGCCCGCCTGTAATCGAACATCGAATGATGCGCGTTCGCGGCAAAAATCAGATCGTAACGCCCGCCACTTTGGGTGAAATCTTCCCGACTGTAGTCGATGACGCAGTCTGCGCCAAGCGATCGCGCCGAGCCCACGTTCCTCGTGCTGCAGACGGCAGTGACTTCCGCCCCGAACCACTTGGCAATCTGGATCGCAAATGTACCCACGCCGCCCGACGCCCCATCGATCAGAACCTTTTGGCCCCGCTGGATCCGCCCCTTGTCACGCAGACCCTGAAGGGCGGTGAGCGCCGCCACTGGCACGGCTGCTGCATCCTCAAAGGATAGGTTGGCGGGCTTCAGCGCCAATTGTCTTTCAACCACACACGCGTACTCGGCAAAGCCTCCGATACCTACGCCCGCCCCGAACACCTGGTCACCTGGTTTTAACTGCTTTACGCCGCTGCCAACCGCTTCAACTTGCCCTGCTACATCAGCTCCGAGTATCTCGTGTTTCGGTTTGCGAAGGCCCCCGAGTCGGAGAAGGAACGGTTCACCTCTCATGAAATGGCGATCCAGCGGATTTACGGCTGCCCCGTGGATTTTGATCAACACCTCATCGGGCTTAGGAACGGGTTTCGCCACCTCCGTGAGATGGAGAACATCCGGAGATCCGTATTGTGTGTATACAACCGCTTTCAAAGGGGCGCTCCTCAGGAATGCTTCAGTCGGTCGAACGACACGATGCCGCGCCGACAGAGTCGAGGGCAAAGACTACGCTTCGCTATCCGAGTAGTCCAGCGTGAGTAAGACTGTCTGCTGGATTGATTTGCGGGCCATTTTTCAGGGAACCGGAACGAATAGACGCAAAGTCCTGACGAACGGACGACGGGGTCCCAGTATCCAAGTTACCGGTAATCCGACCAATCAGGACTTAGGCGCCGGCCGGCAGATACACTTGCAATCGCAGTCTCAGTGATACGCTTGCTGTATGTCTTTGGGCTCCTGCTCCATTGCTTTCTTGGCCGCGTCCCATACCGACTGGGGCATTGGGGAGTCGGAGGCGCATCCACCGCCAACGACGTACCAGGAGCCATTCGTCTTCACGAACGTGTCCAAACAACCGAGGTGAACGGTGACATTTAGCGCCGGATCTTTGTGGCCGGTGTCCGTACTCGTCTGTTTGTAGCTGACCAAAGCTGTGGTTCCGTAAATGTCGACTTTCAAATCGGAGAGTTTCACCGAACTTTTTACGTTGGGGTCGGAAGGATCGGGCGCGCTGGAAAGTTCAACGATCCTGGCTTTGGGCAGGGCTCCCACTCGACCCAGGGTCGTCAGTTGGTTCACAGGCCCATCGTACACGTACTTCTTCGCAACCGCCGCCGATTGCGGACCTGGATTCGGGTTCGCCGCAAACTCATTTTCTATCTCAATCAGTTTTTGCTTGTCTGCATCCTGTGCGACGGCTGTGGAAGCAAGCACGAGCAGTCCAATCGCGCAAATCGGGAGAGTGAGCCTCAGTGGTTTCACGGAAGGTACTCCTTTCTAGTGGAGATGGATCGATGAGCCCATATTTGAATGGCAACGCGATTTTCCGATTTGAACCTCTGGCTCGCGCATCGTACGCTTCTCTTGACCTCGGCACAATGAATTTGCCACCAGACCAGGCACCGACGAGTTCAGCGAAGCGCTCGCACGCCCTGACGAATCGGTTTCGGTACGGCTCGAACGGCCACACCATCATTCAATGCCTGATAAACGCAGCGGTTACCGGACACCTTGAATCGGCAAAGGGAACTTCTCCCGTAAGCCGACTTACCAAAGCTTGACGATTCGCGGTCATCCCGATTTATCATTGGGTGCAGTTTTGACTGATGGAGTAACCGCATGAATAGTCCAGCGTATTTTGAAATCCAAGCCGACGACCCTGATCAGGCTATCGGTTTTTATACCGCCGTTTTCGGATGGAGATTCACGAAACAGATAGGCCTGCCGACCGACTACTGGCGGATTCAAACTGAAGATATCCGCGGTGGACTCCTGAAGCGACCCGCAAATGCACCGCCCCCTCGGACAGGCACGAATGCGTACGTATGCTCGATGCAAGTGAAAGACTTCGATACGACGGCAGGAGCTATCTTAAGAAACGGCGGAAAGGTGGCAATGGAGAAGTTTGCCGTTCCAGGTACTTGCTGGCAGGGCTATTTTCTTGATCCTTCGGGGAATACGTTCGGACTATTTCAGGTCGACGAAAACGCCAAATAGAACAACCCCGAGCCTCTGACTGAGGATCGGAACGCGGTTTTTTCCTTCGATGAAGGGTCGTGGTCAGGATCGTTTCTCCGGTTGCACCACAATTGTGCAAATAGGGCTGTTTCGCTCTAGCCGATCTCCTATCCCGGAGGCCTTTTGACTCCGGCGGGGCTAGCCCTTACACTCAACAATCGTGGGTACCTTCTCGCGTGGCTACGGATACCAGTTTCATATCGGGGATTATTTCCCGAAGGCGATCAAGACGATTTGTATCGCCTGCGTCAGCGTCTTTCTCGTTCAGGAGCTTTCGGGGCTGATCTTTCACGAGCGGGGTTGGAATTTTTGGATCTTGTGGTTCGGACTTTCGCCGGAGAGCCTCACCCACGGCTTTATCTGGCAACCTTTTACGTATCTGTTCTTCCACGGTGGGATCCGTCACATCCTTTTTAACCTGCTGTACCTGGCCATGTTCGGTGCGGACCTGGAGCGAACCTGGGGTACAAAGCGTTTCTATCGGTATTACTTTCTGTGCGGCGTGGGAGCTGGGCTCATCGACGTGCTGGTGAGAGAACTGCTGGTCGCCGCGCATTTGACGAATTCCGGGATGCTTCAGGATCCGACGATCGGCGCATCCGGTGCGATCTACGGCGTCCTATTGGCTGTGGCGATGGTTATGCCACAACGCCGCGTATGGTTTTTCCCGATTCCGGTGACGATGCCGATGTGGCTGCTCGTTACAATCCTGGGCGCACTCGAATTTTTCCTGACCATCGGATCTACGGGAGACGGAATTAGCCACGTATGTCACCTGGGGGGCATGCTGGTCGGCTACCTGTATTTGCGCCGGGGCTCGTATCTGTATTCTCCGCGGAATTTCTTTTCGGATTGGAAGCGACGACGTCTGCGAAAGAAATTTGAGGTGTATGTGCGCGACCATCGGGACAAGCCGCCTTCGCAGCCCGGGGATTGGCTGAACTAAACCTCCGCTTCAACCCTTCCGTTATTTCGAGACGGCGAAATCGGTGACGATGGCGTTGAGGAAGTCGACGCCTTTGCGGAAGGAGTCGACGGGAATGCGCTCGTTGTCGCCGTGGACGCGCGCGAAGTCTTCTTCCGTCAGCGGGAAGGGCACCAGTCCGTAGGCCTGCACGTTGCGCATGCGCAACTCCCAGGAATCGCTGAAGCCCGTGGACATGTAGGGCAGTACGGGCGCGCCGGGAAATTTCTGTGCCGAAACGCGCGCGATCGAGTGGTACAAATCGGAAGTGAGCGACGAGGAGGGAGCAGCCTCACCTCCATTGGGTTCGACTTCAAAGCGCACGGCCGGATCGTTCACCAGCTGCCTGAGTTTGGCGACCAGAGGGTCGATTTGATTTCCGGGAAGCAACCGCACGTTGACGACGCCGCGAGCTTCTGAGGGAACCACGTTCTGGCGGATGCCGGCCTGAAGCATGGTCGGAGTGACGGTGTCGCGCAGCATCGCGCTCCAGCTCGGATTTTCATCGGAGATCAATTTCGCGGCGTGGTCGCCGCGGTCGGGCGTGCCGAGAGCTTGCAGCCATTTGCGGGTCTCGTCATCCTGTGTGGGAGCGAGGCCTTCGAAAAAAGCACGCGTGACGGAATTGAATTGCACAGGCGCTTCGTAGGAGCCGATTTTGGCCATCGCCGCGGCCAGATGTGTGACGGCGTTATCCTTACGGGGAACTGAGGCGTGCCCGGCGGTGCCCGTGGCGATCACGTCGAGATTCATCGCTACTTTTTCGTCGGTCTGGATGCCAATGTAAACGGGCTTGCCGTCCTTGACAACCACGCGGCCGTTCTCATTGAGGGAATAGCCGGCGGCGATTTTATCCCAGTGCTTTTCGACGGCGAATTGGATGCCCGTCTCGCCACCATTTTCTTCATCGCCTTCCGCAAGGAAAATTACGTCGCGGTTGAGCCGCGCATGGGAGCGCTTCAGCTGGATGAAGACGGCGAGATTTGCGGCCAGCATGCCTTTGTCGTCGATCGCGCCGCGGCCATACAGGTAGCCGTCCTGCACGACGGCGCCGAATGGATCGACGGTCCATTTCGATTTGTCCGCACCCACCACGTCGAGGTGAGCCATCAACAGCAGGGCCTTGGATGGATCGGGCATGGCGCCTGCCGAAAGCCGCGCCACCAGGAAACCGCGGCCGGAAGCGCTCTCGAAGATGTCGCAGTGAATGCCTTCCTTGTCGAGAAGGCCGGCGATATATTTCGCGGCCACGAGCTCGTTGCCGGGCGGATTGGTGGTGTTGATTCGAATCAGGTTTTGCAGCCAGCCCAGGGCGTCACTGGAGACCTGCGAAGTGTCCGTTCCTGGAACGGCCGGCGAGGAGGTCGTCTGGATCGGTGCTTGTCCCAAGGCGCTCGCGGCGGAATGCGAGCGGTTCTGCGCGGAAACGGGCGCGGCGGACATCGCCGTAACGATCAGTCTGATCACAACTCGGCGAAGTGCCCGCGCCATCCTTGTTGCCTCCCCAGGTTTCTGAAAGTAGATCGCCAAGCGGTTACTCTTCATACTATCATTGCGGCGGAAGCCGCTCGGGAACCTCGGCGAACAAGGTTTTCTGGATTGCAACCGACCATCCACCAGCGACTTGGCGGCATCCAAGCGAAGTGAGGAATTTTATGCGCATGAACCACTGGATTGGTGTCGTCGTGATCGGGGTGCTGATTGGAGGGCTGGGCGTCCCGCCGAGCGCATGGACCGCACTTGCCGCGCAGGAAGGCCCGCAGTCGCCGGCTCCGACCCGGGAGCCGTCGCAGCCCGCGCCTCCGGCACCCGGCCAGTCCCCCAACCAGAAATCGCCCACTCCGCCGCCTCCCCCGCAGGTTGCGATCGCCGTGCAGTCGAACCTGGTGGCCGTGGAATGCGTGGTGACGGATCAGGACGGCAACATCGTGAGCGGACTGAAGCGCGACAATTTCAGAATTCTCGACGACGGCAACCGCCAGCAAATCACCAATTTCGCCCCCACCGAGGCGCCCATCACCGTTGTGATGCTGATGGAATTCAGCAAGCGCTTTGGAGGCTATTTCGGATACAAGGCGAAGGATTGGTCCTACTCGTTCCTGAGCCAGCTGAAGCAGCAGGACTGGGTGGCACTCAAGACATTTGATTTGAAAACGACGCTGGTCGACGATTTCACGCAGGACAAGCGGCAGGTCGAGCAGGACATCGCATCGCTGTTTTTCCCCAGCTTCAGCGAGGCGAATCTCTTTGATGCGCTGCTGGAAACGGTGCAGCAACTGCGCGACGTGAAGGGGAAGAAGGCGATTCTTGTGCTGGCGACCGGCTTCGACACGTTCAGCAAGCACACGCTGGACGACACGCTCCACCGCCTGAAGGAAAACGACGTCACCATCTTCTGCGTGGGCATGGGTGAGGACCTCGATCTCTATTCGCCGCAAGGAGCGGGCGTCGGTTATCTGCAGGCCAAAAATCAGCTGAGCACGTTTGCGCGGATGTCCGGCGGCTACGCGTGGTTCCCGCGATTCCAGGGCGAGATGCCGGCGATCTTCAATTCGGTGGCGCAGTTCCTGCGCTCGCAGTACACGCTCGTGTTTTCGCCTTCCACTCCGCAAGACGGGCGGTATCACAAGCTGGTCGTGGAGGCAGTGGACGATTCGGGCAATCCGCTGGAGCTGGCGAACAAGAAAGGCAAGATGAAAAAGGTCGTTGTGATCGCCCGCGAAGGCTACACCGCTCCGAACCCGCCCGCGGGCGCCGGCGACTAGGCGCGCGGTTCAGCGGGACGCGCGGCCGGTCATAAATTCGCGGAGCAGAAGCTGCGTCAGCCCCTGCCGGTCGTGCCGGATCATTTTGCCTTGCTGCAGGATGTTTCCGGTAATGTATCTTAGCCGCATTTTATCGAGCTCGTCGAAAGAGGGATCGACCGGCTCGGCCCGTTGCGCCGCATAGCGCCGCAACAGCCCCGGTGACACGGTCGTGCGATTAATCACCACGCAATCGAACAGGCTGTATCGGGTGTGCGCGTAGATGGCGCGAACGTGGTCAGCCACCGAGTAGTGCTGCGTTTCTCCTCGTTGCGTCATCAGGTTGGCGATATAGACCCTCGTGGCGCGCGAATGGGCGATCACTTCGGAGACCTCTTCGACGAGCAGGTTCGGCAGGATGCTGGTGTAGAGCGATCCTGGGCCTATGAGAATCAGGTCCGCGTCGCGCAGAGCGGCGAGTACTTCAGGCAAAGGCCGTACTCGCCGCGGCACCAGGCGAACCCGCGCGATCCGTTTCCGCGAGCGTGAAATATTCGTTTCGCCCGCGACGATGGCGCCGTCCTCCAGTTCCGCTTGCAACGTGACGTTCTGCGCCGTCGAGGGATAGATTCTGCCGCGAATGGCCAGCACCTTGGCCGATTCCTGGACGGCCCGGGGGAAATCCCCTGTAACATTCGTCAGCGCCGTCAAGAACAGATTCCCGAAGCTATGGCCCGCCAGCCCACGGCCGGCGGGGAAACGGTACTGAAACAGATCGCCAAGAAGAAGCTCGTCCCGCGAAAGCGCGACCATGCAATTGCGGATGTCGCCCGGCGGCAGCACGCGATATTCCCGGCGCAGGCGGCCTGAGCTGCCACCGTCGTCGGTCACGGTAACGACTGCGGTGAGATCTCCAATCGGCCGTTTCGGATTGTGCTTGCCGCGCTCGGCGATGTGTTCCTTCAGGCCGCGCAGCACGGAGGAAAGTCCGGTTCCGCCCCCGAGCGCCACGACGCGGTACGAGTGTAACCGACGTTCTTCAGATTTTTTCATTGCACGAGCGGTAAATCAGCCGGCGGAGCCGTCGCGTTCCGGGTAGAGCAGCTCCGTAAAACGCGGGTCTTCCTGCAGGAAGGCGAAATCCTCGTCGTTGCGTGCGTGGTAGCGGTTTTCCGGTCGCAGTTGGATGGCGACCTTCAGATTCTGCATCGCCGAATCGGCTTCGCCCGTCAGGCAATCGAGCGCCGCCATGGCGTAGACGATGTGGTCGGCCTTTGGCGAGGCCTTGTGAGCGCGATCGAGGTGCTCGCGCGCCTCGTCCCAGCGGCCCAGATTCATCAGGGTGACGCCCTGGGTGTAATGATCCTCGGCGGATTTGGCGGAGGGCACGGGGATCTTCGAGATACGCTGCTCGCAGATGCGCATATGCATCTTGGCGCGATCGCTAAGCTCCTTGCTGGGGCCTTCCACGACCTTTTCGAGGATCTGCTGGGCGCGGCTGAACTTCTGTTCCTGGAAATACTTAAGGGCTTCCTCGTAGAGCTTCAACTGCGCCTGCTTGGCCGGGGCGTCCGGATCGGGAGGCACGAGCCTGGTCTTATCCTTAGATAATCCCTTTCGATTCAATTGTTTATGGGTGCCGCTCGAGGCTGTCTTACGCCGGACCACGCGACGGGTCAAAGTTTTGCTCCGAGGTAGAACGACAACGCAACATAGCAGAATCGGAAAAGCGCGTCAATGCGGGTCTAAATGGCGATTTTCGTCATTTGTTTCCCCCGAGAAGGATGGGCTGAAGTGAAAGACTTGGGCAACGCGGGAAAGAGGGCGGAATTTCCGGGAAATTTGCCCCGGCGCGAGCGATGCAAATACAAAGGCTCACGGCACTACACGGATTTCAAACACCGTGCAGTCCCGCGAGCCGGCACGAGCCGTACAGAAGCCGCCTAGCGCTTCTTGCGCTTCTTGGACGCCTTCTTCTTCGCGGCTTTCTTCCTGGCCTTCTTTTTGGGCTTGGCCTTCTTCTTGGCCTTGGGTCGAGCCTTCGCTTTTTTCGCCTTGCGAGCGGGAGCGGCCTTGCGCGGAGCAGGGGTCTCGGCGGCATCCTCCTCTTCCGGCTCTTCCTCGACCACAATCTCTTCGACTTCTACGATTTCCTGCGGCTGCTCTTCGCCTTCGGGTTCGTCGTCGAAGGCGGGCAGCTCGTCATCTTCTTCGTCGTTCATTTTTGCGTAAAACATTCGATCCTCCGTGGGGTCGCGGGCTCACCGGACGGCCTCACTCCTCGGCGCATATAATCGGAGACTCGAAGCTTTGTCAAGGCGCAATGGATTGAAAAAACGAAGTCGTGACTGCGGGTTTCATCTATCCGGCGCACGGGGCACTGGGGAGGGGCGATGACACGCCTATAAGAGAAAGATAATAATAGAGTTACGAGGAATACGGACTAGCGCTGGATGGTCAGCACATCGCCGGCGTGCAGAGTCCGGTCAGCCAGGAACGGGTTCGCCTGGCGAATCGCCGAAACTGAAGTTTGATAGGCTCGGGCTATGGAATAGAGCGTCTCCCCGGGCTTCACGCGATGCTCGATGATTTCCGCGCGTTCCGGATTTCCCGTCGAGACGTTCTGGAATCCCTGGCTTTCGTTCTGGACGGATTTCTTGGCCGCAGGCACGCTGGCCGATTGGCTGCCGGCATAAATGCGCAGGCGCGCGCCGCGCGAGACATGCGCGCCGGAAATATGATTCCAGCGCCTCAGTTCATCGACCGTGACGTCGAAACGCTCGGCGATTCCCGCGAGCGTGTCGCCACGCTGCACGCGATAGTGTACCAGCCGCGCGACGGGCGGCGGCGTAGGCACGTTCAGCAGAAATCCGGCCGGAACGCTGGCACGAGGCTCCAGATGATTGGCCGCTTCAATCGACGCCACCGCCACGCGATAGCGCTTGGCGATGTCGGAAAGCGTCTCGCCTTCGACGGCAAGATGCAGCCGCCAGCTGGTCCACTTGTCCGCGGGAACCTGCTGGACGTTCTGTTCAAAATTCTTGGCCGTGCCAAGCGGAAGGACGAGCTTGAATCCGGAATTGTTCGGCGTCACGCTGTGCAGCAGTGAGGGATTCAGTAGGCGCAGGTCGTCAACATCCGCGCCCGATGCATCGGCCGCCAGTTGCAAGGTGATCGAATGATCGAGGCTGACGGCTTCGGTTTCCGGCGGTTTTTCCGGGCTCACCTGCACACCATAGCGCGCAGGATCCTTCGCCACGAGCGCCAATGCCAGAATGATGGGAACGTAGTTCTGTGTCTGTTGGGGCAGCGCGCGCCGCTTCTGCAGTTCCCAGAAATCAGCATAGCCGGTGCGCTGGATGGCCCGCTGCACGTTGAGCGGGCCCGAATTATACGCGGCCATCACCAGATACCAGTCGCCGAACATGGAGTAGAGATCGCGTAGGTGATGGGCCGCCGCGTGCGTCGCTTTTTCCGGATCGCTGCGGTCGTCGACCCAGTAGGTTCTCTCGAGATCATATTCCTCGCCGCGATAGGGCATGAACTGCCAGATGCCGCGAGCGCCGGCGCGCGAAACAGCCTCAGGCTGAAACGCGCTTTCGGCTTGCGCGAGGTAGATCAGGTCCTGCGGTACGCCCTCTTCTTTCAAGACTCGCCGGATCATCCCGTCGTAGCGGCCGGCGCGATCCAGGCCGTGCTCCACAATGGCGCGCCCGCGCGGGGTAGTGAAGAAGCTCAGATATTGCAGAACCGAATCGTTGACCGTGAGCGGCAGGTCGTGCCGAACGGCGATCAATTCTTTCTCGGCTTTGAGCGCCAGGCGCGGATCGCCGGCCGGAAGAGTCAGATCGGCGATTTCATCGATCGGCGCAGGCTCCGCCGGAGTCTCCGACTCGTCTCCTTCTTCCTGATCTTCTTCGGCATTGTTCGCGGCAAGGTTCAATTCGCCCGGTTGCGAGGCTTCGCCAATCTCATCGGAAAGTTTCGAGAGCTCCTGGTTGAAATCGGCTGAGAAGCCGCTCTTCAAAATCATGTCGGCGGCCAGGTCGAATTTTGCCTGGGCCTTGTCGCGATGCCCGGCTTGGGCTTCATTCTGGCCCGCGTTGTAAACGGCCTGGACCCCGGCGATGAGGACGTCAATCGTCGGCTGACGCTCGAATCCCGGATTGGCCGCCGCGGCGGAATGCGGCGGCAACGGCAGCGCCTCGCTTGCGTAGCTGGGCGCAGAAGTCGGCGCAGGCGTGACCGCCGGCGCGCGGACCTGTGCCGGCTTCCTGACCGTATCGTTACAACCGGCCAGCAGGCACGCACCCGCCGCCAGAAGCAATCCGATTTTTGGCCCCAATGTCATGTGTAGGGTCCACACCGTTTGATGCTAACGAAAATAGTAAGAGTTACTTACGACTGGGGTCAATGGAACTCGGCCCCCAGACGTTGACCAAAACAGGACACCAAGTACCAGGGTGAACCCCGTGCCCTTTCGGCCCGACAGCCTATATTGGAACCAGACAGAAGAGGCTTATACGCCCAAGTGGGCTAAATTGCTAGTCATACGGCGAGCGACGCCGCGGTTTCGCCCCGGCCGTAGCTAAGCGAGCGCCTGGCGAAGATCCTCAATCAGGTCTTCCGGATCCTCTAGTCCGACCGAAACGCGCACCGTCCCCGGCGAAACGCCGGCGGCTTGGAGTTCGGCGGCGGACATATTGTAGTGAGAGGTGTAGATCGGCAGTACGGCCAGCGATTCGACGCCTCCCAGGCTCGCCGCCAGCAGGAAGATGCGAATGCGGTCGCCGAAGCGCCGCGCGCCAGCCAGACCTCCCTGGTGGTCGAAGGCCAGCATTCCGCCGAAGCCCCGCATCTGCTGCTTGGCAAGCCGGTGGTCGGGATGTGACGCAAGCCCCGGGTAGTATACCCGCGCGACTTTCGGGTGCTTTTCCAGAAATTTCGCCACGGCCATCGCATTCTTGCACTGGCGCTCGATCCGAATTTCAAGCGTCTTCATTCCGCGGATCAGCAGGAACGCCGCTTCGGGATCCATCGAGCCGCCGATCTGGATGACGTTGTGCCGCACCTTGTCGATCAGCACCGAGCTGCCCGCCGCAGCGCCGGCGATCACGTCCGAATGCCCGGCCAGATACTTCGACGCGCTGTGCACCACGATGTGAAACCCTATCTCTAGCGGTTTTTGGAGCACGGGGCTGGCGAACGTGTTGTCGATGATCGCTACCAGTCCCCACTCCTGCGCGAAGGCCGCGGCCTTTTTCAGATCAATCAGGCGCAGCGTGGGATTCGTCGGTGTTTCGATGTACAGCGCTTTGGTGCGCGGGCCGACGAGCTTCTCAATTCCAGCGAGATCCGATTCCACATGCCGCACGCCGATGCCAAAGCGCGGAAAAGCGTCGCGCAGCAGGCGGTAGCTGCCGCCGTACAGCTGGCGCGATGCAATCACTTCGTCGCCCGCCCTCAAAACGGCGAGCAGCGAGGCTGAAATCGCGGCCGTTCCTGAAGCCGCCACGACCGCGGCTTGGGCGTTCTCGAGCGCTGCAATCTTTTTCTCGGCGACGGCGAGCGTCGGATTGCCGTAGCGAGTGTAAATGTAAGCGGCGCTTTTGCCTTCGGCCCAACGCTTCATCTCTTCCGTATTGGCAAACGTGAAGTTCGCGGTGCGCGCGATCGAGGTGCCGACCGCTTCGCCGACGCCGAATTTTTCCTCGCCTGCGTGAATCGCGAGCGTCGCGTCGCCCCATTTCCGCTTTTCCGATGACTTTTTCATAGTTCCCCGAGCTTGACCCATTTCTCGACGGAATCGCAAGCGCCAATTTGGCCAGCGCAATGGCACGCGAGGCATCCCCGATGTAACTTGAGAGCTCGCCCGCGCGTAGTATCGGAGGAAGGAAAGAATCGCCGTGATGCTTACACCGGATTACGCCATCGAGCTGCCCTGGCTGATTTTCGTCACCTACTGGCTGATCGCGGGATTCCGCGTCAACAAAATGGAACGCCGTGAACCGGCCGGCAGCACGCTGGCGCGGATCCTGATCATGGTGCCGGCGTATTACCTCCTGTTCAGTCACGATCTAGATCTGGGATTGTTGAATCTGAGATTCGTCCCGTACCGCGGCTGGGTCTTTCTGCTCGGGTCGGCGCTCACCTGGTTCGGCGTTGCGTTCGCGATTTGGGCCCGCTATCACCTGGCACAGTTTTGGAGCGCAAGCGTCGCGCTCCGGGCAGGCCACCAGCTGATCCGCACCGGCCCGTACGCGCACATCCGCCACCCGATTTATACCGGCATGCTCACGGCCGTGCTGGGCAGCGCTCTCGCTGTCGGGCGCTACCGCGCGCTCCTGGCATTCGTAGCGATCCTGGCAGGATTCGTCTGGAAATCCATCCGGGAAGAGAAATTGCTGGCGAGCCAGTTCGGCCCGACATTCGACGAGCACCGCCGCCACACCGGATTCTTCCTGCCGCGCTTTTCCTGAATCCAGGTTTTGGGCGATACCTCCAGCCGCTGGACTTCGCTTTCCCTTCTCTATTGGCTTTGTAGGCGAAACTGGTCTAATGGCCAGTTAGAAGCCGGTTGATTGGTGTGTCAGGATCGTAGAAACTGCAAACCGTCCCGTTTCAGCCACGCGTTCAAAGGGGGCAGACGATGAGGAAGCTCCGAAATCTCGTAATACTGTGCGCCGTCGCAGGATCCTTGTCGGGCTGCGCCTGGCGCAATCTGGGGCCCTGCTACGGAATAGGCTGTCCCGCCTGGTCGAGCACCAGCGCGCCGCAGCAAAAAACCGCCAGCGCCAACGACCCGAACCACGCGATCGCGCGAGCCGCTAAGCCATCACCCGAGCAACACCCGACGCCATCGGGGCAATAGCGACCTGCGCTACGCAGACGCGGCGGCCACGTCCTCTTCCGCATGGTGCGGCTTGTGCGCCGCGATCACTTTTTCCGCAATTTCCTGCGGCACGAAATCGTAATGTGAAAATTCCATCGAATAACTCCCGCGCCCCTGGGTCATCGAAATCAACTCATTGGCGTAGCTCAGCATTTCCGCCAGCGGTACAAGCGCCTTCACCACCACGTTCCCGACGCGCGTCTCGCTGCCGCTGATTTTTCCACGCCGCCCGCTCAGATGGCCCATCAGGTCGCCCGAATATTGGTCCGGCGCGTAGACCTCGACGTGCATGATCGGCTCCAACAGCGCCGGCTTGGCCTGCTTCATGGCTTCCTTGAACGCCAGCGAGCCGGCGATTTTGAACGCCATGTCGCTGGAATCCACGTCGTGATATTTCCCGTCGTACAGGCTCACGCGGAAATCGACCACCGGGAACCCGGCTAGGTATCCGCGCTCGGCGGAGTCGCGAATCCCTTTTTCCACCGACGGAATCCAGTTCTTCGGAATCGCGCCGCCGAACACATCGTCGACGAACTCAACTCCCTTGCCGCGGGGAAGCGGTTCCATCTTGATGCGGCACAGTCCAAACTGCCCGTGCCCGCCGGTCTGTTTCTTGTGTTTGCCTTCGGCGTCGGCCTTGCCGCGAATCGTCTCGCGGTAGGGAACTTTCGGCGGCTTCAGCGTCATCTCCACGTGGTAACGCTTGCGCAATTTCGCCACCACGACCTCGATGTGTTGCTGGCCGGCTCCTGAAAGCAGGAATTCCTTCGTTTGCGGATCGCGGCCGAAACGCAGCGCGAGGTCCTCCTCGAGAATCCGGTGGATGGCCGTGCCGATGCGATCCTCGTCGGCCCGCGTCTTCGGCTCCACGGCAAAGGTAATCGAAGGTTCTGGAATGCGTGCCGGGGGATAGAAGATCGGCGAGTTCCTATCGCCCAGCGTGTCACCAGTGGTGGTGTCCTTCAGTTTGGCGATCGCGCCCAGATCTCCTGCGCAGAGTTCGTTCACCGCCACCGCTGTCTTGCCCTGCATCACTTGCAGATGCTGAAAACGCTCCTGCGTCGCGCGATTGTAGTTGTTCATCGTGGCGTCGTTCTTCACTGTGCCGGACATCACTTTGAAATACGTGATTCGCCCGGCAAACGGGTCGGCCACAGTCTTGAAGACGAAAAGAGAAACGGGCTCGGACGAAGCAATCTTGCGCTCAATCGCATCGCCTTTGTGGTCGGGCGTCGCGTGGCCGGTGACGTTTCCGCGAAATGCGGGCGATGGGAAAATTTCGACCATGAAATTCAAAATCGAGTCGCTGCCGATATTGTGCAGCGCCGAACTGAGCATCACGGGGAAAATTTTCTTGTCGCGCACCTCCTCGTGCAGGCCTTTTTTCAAGTCCTCGACCGGCAGCGTGCCCTTGTCGAAAAACTCCTGCATCAATTCGTCGTCGCCCTCGGCGACCAATTCGACCAGCCTCTCGTGGGCGGCCTTCGCTTCGTCCGCCAACGCCGCCGGAATCTCTTCGATCTTCGCCTTGCCGTCGCCATCCGGCGTGTACAGCAGGGCCTTCATCGTCACCAAATCCACCACGCCGCGAAATCCCTTTTCCGAGCCGATCGGCAACTGGATCGGCACCACTCCGCGTCCGAACACCTGTTCGAGCGAACCGAATGCCCGCTCGAAGCTCGCTAGCTCGCGATCCATCCAGTTCAGCACGAACGCGCGCGGCAGATCGTACTCGGTCGCGTAATCCCATACTTTTTCGGTGACCACCTGCACGCCCGCGGCCGCGTCCAACACAATCAGCGCCGCATCGGCCGCGATGAGCGAGGATTTCGTCTCATTGATGAAGGTGGAATACCCCGGTGTATCGAGCAGATTGATCCTGGCTTTTTCAGACTGGCCCAGCGCCTGCCATTCGGCGTAGGCGACCCCGGTATTGATCGATATCTTCCGCGCGATTTCTTCTTCGTCCCAGTCGGTGGTGGTCGAACCTTCGGCCACTTTACCCAGCCGCGGCGTCATGCCCGCGGTAAACAGCAACGACGACACGAGCTGGGTTTTCCCCGTATCGCCGTGGCCGACAATGCCGACGTTGCGGATCCAATCGGTTGCGTAAGTTTTCATGGTTGCGCTCCTAGTTGTGAACGTCGCGGAAATTGGAAAGTGGAAGATGGTCCATCACCGTCGCGCGGGCAAACTTCCGCCGCTGAACAGGCATTTCGCGTGGGACACGGGAGGACAACAGACTTCGTGCTGTAATTTGGGAGTAACATCACGAACCCGCCCCTCGGCGGTTGCACGCGATGAACTCTGCATCCCCTTGCCTGCGGGGAGCGGCAAAGGGCCAGAAAGCCGGGATGCTAGCACAAGCCTCCGCTGGCGTTCAATCCCTCGCCTCTACCATCCAGCGCCGATCCAGGAACCGGCTCGCCTAAGCCTTTGAAAGACCGCGACCTGTTGCGCGCCTGCGCAAATCGCGTAGAATGCGCTCAGATCCGGCCGGATTCCGGCAGGAATCGTCGCCTAAAAGCGTTTTTCAGCAGGAGTGCCGTTCATGTCTCCCGAACCGCAGCCGATTTCCGCGAGCGGATTTTCGATGCGCACCGAAACGCGCGACGGCGCCACCCTGGTTTTCTGCGCGGGCCGGCTCACCAGCGAGCATTCTGATACGCTCAAGAAACACGGGCGATCGCTGGTTCCTCATGCGAAAAGGCTGGTGTTGGATTTCGCCGAGATCGTCCGAATGGACAGCTCCGGCTTGGGCGCTTTGGTAGGTATTTACGTTTCCGCGAAAAAGGCGAATTGCGAATTTCTGCTGATCAACTACAACAGCTCGATCAAAGATCTGCTCGGAATCACCAACATTCTGTCCATGTTCGAGGACTGTGCGCGCAGCGGCATGCGCATGCCCTGAAATCCGCAGCGCTTTTCCGCCTTACTTCTTCGCAACGCCGCACGTAAAGTTAGCCGCATCCATGATGTCACCGCCCCCTTTGTAAATCGCCTGTTGCGGCCAAGGGCACGCGGGGTGCGTTTTATCCAGCGCGCCCGCCGTCTTGTGCGAATTGATGATTTTGTCCGGCGCCACGCCCGTCGTGCGCCATTTCTGCACCACATCCATCGCGTCGAACGTGCCGTCGTTTCCGAAACCGAATCCCGGACACATGCCCATTCCCGGCACCATGAACAGCCGGAAGAACTCCTTGGTCTCGGACGCGCCGCCCATCGTGGCCAGCACGCTGTCGTAGTAATCAATCGCGCTGCGCGGCGGAATGATCGCCTCGTCCCACGACTCGTACAGCAGCAGCTTCCCGCCGTGATCCTTGAACGCCTTCAGGTTCGGATCCCTCGAATTCAGCATCGCGCCATATTCCGCATCCGCCTTGCGTGTGTCGCGGTCCACGTCGAACGTCCGGAAATCCCAGTTCGGATTTCCGAAAACGATCGCTTTGAAAAATCCCGTGCTGATGCTCAGCGGCTCAGGTCCCGCAGCCATCAATCCCCAGCCCATTTCACTGCCGGGATCGAAGCCCGGATAGACCGGCTGGCCGTCGGAAAATTTCGGCCCCGCGTAGCTCCGTTTCGCGGTTTCCACCTGCGGTCCCGTGAGGCACGACCCATTATCGGTTGC
>Ga0210404_10000253_pt1 | contig 31971 bp, 26 predicted proteins | sample IncBWH28MmetaG_FD_155455 | JGI IMG/M metagenome (GOLD analysis project Ga0210404, IMG submission 155455) | Forest soil microbial communities from Barre Woods Harvard Forest LTER site, Petersham, Massachusetts, United States - Inc-BW-H-28-M | ecosystem: Environmental > Terrestrial > Soil >... | reverse complement strand
AAAACCGAGCATGAGAAGCTCGCCATGGATGCGTGGCGCTCCCCACGTTGGGTTCTCAACGACTATCCGGAAGATCAATTCCTGAACATCTTTCGACGTCTGTCGTCTCCCGACGGGCCTCCTGACCTTGGAGATCAGCTTCCAGTACAAACGGAATCCGCCCCTGTGCCAACGCACCACGGTTTCGGGCGTGACCGCAATGAGGGACTGTTGCCATCCGGACCAGAATCGGCGGACGGCGACCCAGAAGAGCTTGTCGACCGGATCTTTCTTGGCCGCGGATGCCGACGTTTCAGGACGGCGACTTGTTGACGTAGCGCCAGATTCTCGAGTAAGAGGTTCCGACGCGCGCGCAAGAGGCGAACCAGCGTTCCGAGGCACAGGCCGATAAATCGAAACATGGCTAGGAGTTATAACAGAGCAGTGGCGGGAGGGCTGCTATGTCATTGATTTCAAAGCCGGCCAGAGCTTTGGCGAACCACAGTCCGAGTTGGATCCAATCACCGACCTTTCCCGATCTTATCGGGACGCGTGCTATCAATTCTGGGCCGCGCGGATGCGCGGACCGACGAACCCTATACATCTCTCGGGCCTTGGAACACACCCCCACGCGCATGCGAGCTGCTCATTTTGACGTGAGTCTTTAGACCGCTTTGGTTCGCAGCATGTCCATGAACCCGGGGCGCAACGAACTGCTCCATATCCCCCCGACGCAGCTTGGAACTGCACAACAAGCGACACTATCCGCTCATCCAGCCTTTTTGTAGCGAGGTCTAGCGCGCTGCGCGTTTGCGCTTTAGCCAACGCATTGACGTCCCGCCGAACTCCCTGTGCTTTGATGCGCATAGTTCTGAACATCTGAACCCCGAAGCTCTGATGACGCCCTTCGTACAAACGCTCCAACCCGCCCGCTATGCGTGCGATTCCAGCGGCCGTGAAGTTCATACTTCTGCAAGCCTTCGTCCGATCCCCTGATGGGTCAGCTGTGCTTTCAGAACCCGACTCCACCGGATTTAAAGCCGCCTTCAAAGCGTTCTGCTGATTCGTAAGGAGAGTCAGCTTATCGTCCAGAACGCGAAAACTGCGGAATGGCTCCTCGCTAGAGGCTTTCTCTGGCGTCTGTTTCGATGCAGCAACTAAAGCCGTTGATAAAGCTATTACCGCAAGCCACGATATGAGACGCTCTGTATGCATCATCCACGCCCCGGCTTCGCGCCATCTGGTTCTCGTTGGAGTTGATCCAGAATCGACCTGAAGGGTAATCGGTCGCCGGGACATTTGGTGCTGGAAATATCGCTATGTCGAACGATGTGTTGCAACGGAATGTTGTAACGGTCTTTCAGCCGCCGACACAGTTGAATGAGCGATGCGATCTGCTTGGGGCTTGGTGTAATCGGCCCGTTTGCCCCGGTTGGGTTATCTTCGCTGCTGAAATCACCTACGACTGAAATTCCTAAGTATGAGTTGTACCCTGCCGCATGCGCTCCCTCGCACCTTTCAGGTCTGCCAGCTTTTACTCTGCCATTGGGCATAATGAGGTAGTGGTAAGCAATGTGGTAAAGCCGATTGAAACATAAGATCTCGAAGCCACGCTCTCGATGATAGTTGTCGACATCACGCTCGCTGCGGGGCACTCTATTTTTGCCCGGAATTACCGCCGTGTGGTGAATCACGATCCCGGTCGGTGTAATTGTGTTAAAGAACGAAACGACAGACGATAGATATTTGTCTTTTGTTTTTGTCGGTACTGGGTTGGGGATCGGATCCGCGGTGTCCGCGTCGCCCCGGATGAACCCCCGGGCTTCACTGTTAGAGATCACGCCCGCTGAGACTTCGTAGGTAAGCGACTCAGCGGCCAGTTCGAGTTGGGTGGTCACGGGATTTCTATTCACAAGAGGTGCGGGCGCCTGTTTCTGTCCTCTGATCTGCAATTCGCCAGACCGCAATGCCCGCACTCCCGTGTCACTCAAAACAAACACCAGCAGATCAGTACGGTGAGCTCGAATACCATGCCCGTCGAATTTGACGAATGCAGGAGCGCTCCAGCGATCCGGTGCTTCACGGCAACTGGCTATTCCGTCAGCGCTGACACTTACCGTTGCCTCCGTGATCGATGGAATCACCACAATGCACTTCGTGCTGTTCAAGACCGCATCGGGGACTGCCTGAGAATTTTTGGAAATTTCGTTCAGCACACGGGCTGCTCTGCCTATACTTAACAATGCTTCGGATTTTACATGTTCGGCAGCGTAGGCGCTCCCGATTGAGCTGGTGACCAGAAAAAAAAGCACTGCTTTCTTCGGCAGCGTTATAAGTGCGCTAGGACGTCCTTTGCAGCTTCGATTCATGTGAGATCAAAGGCTTACAGAACCGACTTGCGAGAGTAGTGATCGGCATATTTGGCAGAGACGAAAACATTGTCGGCTGCTAGTGTTGGCATCCGATTTGCGCTGCAGCTACGAACCCGAGCGTGAGACATTTAAGAACAATCATTTGTTCGCAACCGTCGCCCAGCCACTTGGGAGTTCAATCTGAATGTGGTCGACCTGATCAAACAGCACAAACCCCGCAATGTTCCGCAGTCGTTCTCTGACAAAATTCTTTAACTTATCGTCAGAGCCGGGATCGCTTTCGGGGAGCCAAGCGAAGCTGCGTGCGTCCTCGATTGCAATGCGCACGCGTTGCTTAGCAGGCAAGAATGTCGGGTAGCTCAGCCGCAAGGCTTCTTCTGGACTTAGGCTCCCATCCGTCCCTCTGGCCACAATGTAGACATCAGGTATATTCGCCAGGCGATAATCAATGTCGGTATTGTTCTCAAGGTCGTAGGAGAAAAATAGGGTGGCGTGTGCCTGGTCAATTTCGTCCACCTCGATTCCAACGTATGTTGCGGTGATGGCTTCACTCTCCGAAGGCCTGACTGCCTTCGCCGCGCCACTCTCCGAAGATTGGACTGACTTCGTCGCTTCACTTTCCGAAAGTTGGCCTGATTTCCCAGCCCTCCGCCTCTCGTGCTCCCACCAAATGGATGTGCGCCGGTTGGCATCCTCGATCTGGATTGCTGTCATTCGCGATCTTATAGCCTCCAATCGATCATTGTCATTTTCTCCCAATCCCGCAGCGATATTGGCCCATGTATATGCACGTACGTAGTCTCTTGGAACGCCTCGACCGCTCAAGTAAACGTCACTGAGAGCACTCTGGGCTCGGATATCGCCGCGGTTTGCAGCTCGTTTGAACCATATCACTGCCTCGCGCTCATCGTGTGGCACCCCGATTCCTTTGATATAGCCTAGCCCGAGCTTACACTGCGCTTTCTCATTACCATTTGCCGCCGCTTTCGCGAACCATGCCATTGCGTCCTGATAGTTCTGCGGCACGCCTTCACCATCAGCATATCGCACGGCCATTTCGTACTGAGCAAGGGGATCACCCGCGTTGGCTCGGTTGAGTACGCGATTCACATCCGTGCCCTGAACTGGTTCCTGGATTGCTTGAATAACCTCCTCCCCGGTGGCTGTTAGTACACTGTCTGGCGCTTTCGATTGCCCGTTGGCGTTGTAGCCTTGTTCGGGTGACACACGTTCCTGCGGGATAACCGGCTCGCGTCTCGCGGCCGCAATCGGAGGTATTGCGCCATGTGTTGCCACCCTCGGACGATCAAGGTGATATCCGTATCTGATTACTGCCAGAACCAAAGCAGCAGCGCCCACCCCCATTGTTAACCAGTGAACCTTATTCCAGTGCTTCTTGGGAGGAACAACCATGGCAACTACGCCAGCGATCCTCTCCAGTGCCGCCACGTCTCTCGCAATGCCAGAGCGCCTAGAAGAGAACACCTCTATAACACCGACAGTGGACCCGTGTGCCTGGATAGGCACAGCCACCGCTGAACGTAAGTTCAAGCTCCGAGCAGTAGACGGCTTTATTCGCGAATCCTTCTCGGCATCTTGGCAAACGACGACCCTGCCAGTTTTAAGGCACTCCCTTGCAAATGAATCGGGCTGCAGCCTCGAGCCCACGGGAGGAGCCTCGCCCGTACTAGCGGCGCAGCGGAGCCCATCACGGCGACGGAGCGCAACAGTAGCTCCATTAGCGGACATCGAACACATGTGCTCGACCGCACTCACGAGCAAGCTAGATAGCGACTGAACCACATCGCGGGTGAAGTCGTTTTCGCGCTCGCATGTATTCCGTTTCATACTTCGGTCGGGCATTGGGAACATCCACGCCAGAAGATCTTGGAATTCGGAGATTGTTGGAAATTGATAGAAAAACGCCCGGTTGCGCCTCCGGTCGTCGCCGACCAAGGGATGACAATACGCAACTCTAAGCACGCGTTCATGGTTCAACCCGCAAGTTGTCCGGAGGCTTGAGACCTTACGGAGCCACTTAGGAGGGCTGATGCCTATGGCCGAGTTGCCGCCTCGGTTGCCGAGCAATCAATCGCGCTGCTCGATTGCCTCGCAGCGCGTGTCCTATGCGGATGAGCGCGAGCCGCCCCGCAAACACTTCCGCATCGTATTTGGAACCACCGTTCGTTCTGACCGGACAGAACCAAACCGTATAGAACGAACACATGGTTGTCAATACACGGAAAAACCTAAGTAACTGTGGGGTATCTCACATCCAGAACAGCTCCGCCGCCCCTCGTTCACGGAAATGTCGCTGTTCCTCCTGCGCTGGTGGACAGCATTTGACCGTACCCAAGCTGTCTGGCCTCGCGAAATAACCCGCAGCCGTCACTAAATCGCTGTTTTTCAGCGGCTTGCTAGACGAATCCGTTCTTCACTAACAAGACGCTTCTGCCCTGAAGAGAGACACTGCCAACTCTACGGTGATTTAACGAATCGGCTGAGCTGCACAAGGCACCCCGAAGACATACACGTAATTCCGTTCCGAATTCATGTAGCGGATTACCGATTCCTCTGAGCGATCCGTCGTCGGAGCAGACACTTTTACGATTTAAATAGTAGTTTTGTTTTGGCGAAACAATTGCAAGCCAACAATTTGTTCGGACGAGTTCAACCGAGCGCCGCCCCCTGATGCCGCCCAGATCTGCTGGGACGTTTTGGGCGGTAGCTTCCACTGAATAGCGAAACGGGCGCGATACTCCAAGAAATTCCTCCTGCCTGGAATTCAAACACGCTGGTTGCAGTTGCCTTGCTCACCGGCAGATAGAGTCGAGGAGTGATTCATGCTTAAGGAAAAATGGGCGCTGTTAGGCGCTGTAATGCTTTGTCTGGGAACAGCGGCAACGGATCTTGCACAGGCACAGAAAACACACGCAGGAAGTGCAACACCAGACTCAATTCAGGGCACCAGTGACACTGGAAGTAAAAACAGCAGCGATCGCGGACACCTTCCTGTACTGCAGCACCGCAGCCATCGCTATCAGCTACATTCGGCCGATGTTCTGGAGCTGAGTTTTCCCTTTACGCTCGAGTTCAATCAAACAGTGACGGTGCAACCCGACGGCTTCATCACACTTCGCGGTATCGAAGACATTCACGTCGAGGGCCTGACGCTGCCGGAAGTCTCCAATTCATTGCGAATCGCTTACAGCAGGATACTGCATGACCCGGTGATCAACATCGAGCTGAAGGATTTTGAAAGGCCGTATTTCATCGTGGGTGGGGAGGTCGGACACCCGGGCAAGTTCGATCTGAGAGGGGACACGAGCGTTGCGCAAGCAGTAGCTATTGCCGGAGGTCTCAAAGATTCCGCGAAACATTCGGAAATACTGCTTTTCCACCGTGTACCGGAAGGCTGGATTCAGGTGAAAAGGGTGAATTTGAAGAAAATGCTGAAGGACGCCAACTTGGAAGAAGACGCTTTCTTGCAGCCCAGCGATTTTCTGTACGTTCCCAAGAACGGCTTCTCCAAGATTGAGCGCTTCATACCCACTTCGTCCATGGGTTTGTATGCCAATCCGGCCCTTCACTAGGCAATCCCACGAACAGGAGGTTCAGTCATGATCGACAGAGACCTGCACATGCGCGTGGAGGAGGGGGCACAGCACGTCACTCTGCGCGATTTTCTGGCAATTGGTTTTCGACAGCGCCGGTTAGTCGTCGCCAGTTTCATTGGAATCTTAGCCGCGGTGATCCTGATCGCCATTCTCCTGCCGAAGCAATACGAGTCGCAGATGAAGATTCTGGTCCGGCACGAGCGGGCTGACTCTGTTGTGTCCGCGGAACGCGAAACACCGCAGCAGATGCGGACGGAAGTTAGCGAAGAAGAGCTGCAATCGGAGGCTGAAATACTCAAGTCCCGAGATCTGCTAACCAAGGTGGTGATCGCGTGCGACCTTCAAGAACACAGTACAAATTCTTTCTGGATCCCGAAATGGAGCGAACCCGCCGCTGACGAGCATGCTGCTGCTCAAGGCGATGAGAAAATCTCTCGCGCGGTCCTCGCGCTGGAAAAAGAGCTCGAAGTCCGGCCCATCAAGCTGACGAACCTGATCAGCGTGACATACAGGGCCAGCGAACCCCGGCAGGCGGCTCGAGTGCTGAACACTCTATCCAGCCTTTATCTGGAAAAACACTTGGCGATGCACCGCGTTCCCGGCGTATTTGATTTCTTTCATCAGCAAGCTGAGGAGTATCGCACTGCATTAGCGAAGAGCGAAGCTACGCTGGCGGACTTCGGCCACAAGGAAGGAGTGGTGTCCCCGACCTTGACTCGCGAAATCACAGTGCGCAAGCTCAGTGAGTTCGAAGCCGCACTACATGAAACACAGGCGGCAATCCTGGAAACCCAACAGCGTATCCACACGCTCGAGGCGCAATTGGCGTCGCTCCCGGCCCGGCACACCACGGAGGTCCGGACCTCCGACAATCCCCAACTTATGGAGCGACTGAAATCGACGCTATTGGAGCTAGAACTCAAGCGCAGCGCTTTATTGACGAAGTTTGAGCCCACTTACCGGCCCGTCCAAGAAGTTGAGCAACAAATCGCTCAGGCACGCGAGGCCATCACTGCGGCGGAGAAATCGCCCCTCAAAGACGAGACAACGGATAGCGATCCGACTTACGAAGCATTGCGTGCCGAGCTTGCCAAGGCCAACACAGAGTTGGCGGGCTTGCAGGCACGTGCCGCTGCTATCTCAGGCATGGTTCGTTCCTACCGTGCCGAGTGCCAGCGCCTGGACCACCAAGAGATCCAGCAACAAGACATGCTCCGCGCGGCCAAGGCAAACGAGGAAAACTATTTGCTCTATCTTCACAAGCAGGAAGAGGCGCGTATTTCCGATGCTTTGGACCGGCAACGCATCTCTAACGTACTTGTAGCAGAGGCGGCAACTGTACCTTTCCGACCGCAACGGCAGCGGCTGATATTCGTGATGGTTGGAACTCTGTTCGCTTGCTTGGCGAGCGTGGTGTTGGCTTTCGCTGTGGACCACTGGGATCCATCCTTCCGCACGCCTCAAGAGGTGCAGGATTTTCTGGGCAGCCCAGTTCTCGCGGCATTTCCCAAGAGCGGTGAGTGACGGCAATGTTTCTAGACTTCTATAGATTGCGCGAACAGCCCTTCGGCGTCAGCCCCGACCCACGGTATCTCTACTTCAATCCCGGCCACCGGGAAGCGCTTGCGTCGTTGTTCTACGGTATAGAGACAGGCCGAGGATTTCTTGCCCTAATTGCAGAACCAGGAATGGGCAAGACCTCCCTACTGTTCCAATTGCTGGAGCGCTTGAAAGGCTCGATCCGCAGCGCTTTCTTGTTTCAAACTCAGTGTGAGTCCCGGGAACTCCTTCGCTACCTGATGGAGGCCTTGGGGATCGACAGCCGGGAAAATGACCTTGTGCAGTTGCACGGCCGGCTGAATGAGTTTCTTTTGGGCGAGGCGAGCGCCGGTCACCGCGTCGTGATTTTCATCGACGAGGCCCAGAATCTCTCAGACTCGGCCCTTGAAACTGTGCGTTTGCTGTCAAATTTCGAGGCCTCCGACCGGAAACTTTTTCAGATCGTTCTTTCTGGGCAACCGGAATTATCACGGCGGCTGAAAAATCCCCGATTGGCGCAATTGAGCCAGCGAATCGCGGTGCTTACGGGCCTGAAACGTTTGACAAGTTCGGAAACGTCTCAGTACATTCACCATCGGTTAGAGATCGCCGGCTATGACGGCCCCGAGGTGTTTACTTCCGCGGCTGTGGCACTCATTGCAGACGGTAGCCGGGGCATTCCAAGGAACATTAACAATATTTGCTTCAATGCGATGTCCGTGGCGTGCGCCATGGGATCTAAGAAAATCGGTCCCAACATCGTACAAGAAGCTTTGAACGACCTTTCTTTGGATTGCCTCGTCGAGAAATCACGGTTTGTGGGTCCTCTGACTCCCAGAATCACCGCGAGTTCACGATTTTCTCTCGGCTGGTTGAGAGACAAGGTGCTCGCAAACCGGACGTTCCAGACTGCGGTCCTTTCCGCTTTGCTGGGCAGCCTTGCGACGTACCTCGGCGCCCATACCGGAACGGGATTGGTTCATTCTTCTCCTGCCGCAACGCTAGTTTCTGAATCTGCAGTGCAACCCTCTTCAGCCTTGCCTGGCACCCAGGGTAACGCATCTTCGTATACGAATCGAGCCATCGGGGCGGCGAGGTTCTATACATACGTGGTCCAGCCTAACGACACCCTCGGGAACCTTTGTATATGGTCGCTGGGACGCTATGACGAAACTGCTCTCGCTGAACTCCGCAAGCTCAATCCGGATCTGATCAATCCAGATCGTATCGAAGTCGGACAGCAGATCCGCCTGCCCATGCCCCCCTCCAACTAGCGGAGATGTATCGCGAATCTCGAATCCTGACATCAGGCTGCACGGACCCATGAGCAAAAACTTCGAACTCCTCCAGCAGTTAAGCAAAGAAGAGAACCTGTTTCGTACCTCGGGTAATTCATCTGTTGCTGTCAGGACTGCAGATTACGAACGGCCCGCTACGCCAGATATCAAGGACCGGGGACCTCAGCCGAAGAAGCAGGCCGTGCAAATCCGCTGGCCGGACCGGATTAAGGAAAAGGTCAGGAGCTGGAAGCAGGAACTTCCAAGAAGAGATACTGCCCGCGCCCCTGAATTGGAAAAGATCACGCGTCGAGAAGAAGTGAAATTGGTGCAACGCATCTTCCCCAGGGGAGGTCAGCTTGTACCCCAAGTTGTCATGTTTTCCGGCGTGGAAAGTGGACACGCTGCCTCGATGATTTGCGCCTGTAGCAGCAAGATATTGGCTTCGCGCGGCGAAGGACCTGTCTGCATAATTGACGCGAATCTAGAATCACCCGTCCTTCACCGATACTTCCACCTGGAGAACAGCAAAGGGCTTTCCGACGCCATCCTTGATTCGGGTCCAGTGCAGGATTTTACACATCGTATTTCTGAGACCAACCTTTGGGTCATGCCGGGCGGCTCCACAAGTGTCGGGCTCGGGGCGCCAGGAACTTCGGATCGCGTGAGCTCGAGAATGATGGAGCTTCGCACCTTATTCAAATATGTGCTCGTCAATTCTTCGCTGCATCGGGATCGAGCATCGGCTGCGCTCAGTTTCGCGGAAGACGGGCTGGTGTTGGTCGTTGAGGCGAACTCTACGAGACGCGAGACTGTGCGCGAAGTCATGGAAGAGCTTCAAATGCTGGGAACGCGCGTGCTTGGAGTAGTCTTGAACAACCGCACCTTTCCCATTCCAGAGGCTATCTATCACAACCTCTAAGAGTCGAACTTCATCCGGATCTTGGAGACAAGGAGCCCAGCAGGTGCTTCATTCGTGGACTTCTGGCAAACCGCTGCTCGCAAGGGAAGAAATGGCAGTACCAACTACATGGCAAGGATCAACCCAAGTAGCCCTGCTGGACGAAAAGTCACAGAGAACCCTGTACTTCATTTCCAAGCGCTGCACCGATGTGTGCCTCGCCAGCTTGGTGGTGGTCCTTCTTCTTCCGCTGCTGTTGTTGATCGCCGTTCTGATCAAACTCGACTCAGCTGGTCCGGTCTTTTTTACTCATGAACGTGTCGGAGCCAAGAGACAGCGAGGAAGCAGCGAAGGGGTCTGGGTAGTCAGAAATTTCGGCATGCATAAGTTCCGTTCCATGTTTCAAGACGCCGATTCTCGCGTGCACGAAGCATACATTCGGGATTTCGTCGAAGGGCGAGTGTGTCCCAGCAAAGAGAGCGGCGGAAAATTCAAGCTGACGAACGACCCGCGTGTGACCCGCATCGGGCGGTTGCTTCGTCGAACGAGCCTGGATGAGCTTCCTCAGTTGTTCAACGTTTTGAAAGGGCAAATGAGCTTGGTCGGGCCACGCCCAGTTCCGCCGTACGAGGTCGCTTGCTACCGCAACGGCGATCACAAACGGCTCACGGCTGTACCAGGAATTACAGGTTTTTGGCAAATAAACGGAAGATGCCAGGTCTCATTTGAAGAGATGATTCGTATGGACCTTGAATACATCCGTAACGCATCGTTCTGGCTTGATCTCCAAATACTTTTTCTAACGATTCCAGCTGTTTTATGCGGAAGAGGTGCCGAATGAGCATCACAATTCCCTCGCTTGGTGTGAACCCAACGTCCCTGGTCAGCAACCCTTTGAGGATCGCGGTCGTGGGGTGTGGCTATTGGGGAATGAACTATATCCGAATTTTTAACGAATTGTTGGAATCGCGTTTGGTGGCGGTGTGTGATGAGCGCTCCGAACGGTTGCGCGAGATCGGATGGCGCTTTCCTGGCGTGCAGTTGACCACGCAGGTCGAAGAGGTAGCATCGCTCCCTGATGTGGACGCCGTCGTCGTTTGTACCGAAGCAACCACGCACTACGACGTGACGCGTCGCATTTTGTCAGCCGGGAAGCACGTCCTCGTCGAAAAGCCGCTGACCACCACGGCCGCCGACGCCGAGGAGCTTATCGCTTTGGCGGAGGCCAAATCCGCGGTGCTAATGGTCGGTCATACGTTTGTATTCAACGCGGGTGTCCAGAAAGTCAAAGAATACGTGCAGATGGGCGAAGGCCGAGTCTATTACCTCTATGCGCGCAGAACGAACCTCGGTCCAATCCGTCATGATGTAAACGCACTATGGGATCTCGCTCCGCATGACGTCGCAATCTTCAATTACTTACTGGACAGCGCGCCGGAGTGGGTTAGCGCCGTAGGCAGCAAGGTTTTGCGAAATTGCCGCCATGACGTGGGATTTATCTCCCTCGGGTACCCAGGCAACATCATCGGTCACATTCATGTGAGCTGGGCCGATCCGGATAAGGCCCGCGAGGTTGTCATCGTCAGGAGCGACCGCCGCATCGTTTTCAATGATCTCAACGGACTTGAGCAGGTGCGTGTCTTTGAGAAAGGGATAAGGACTGTGGAGGAAGAGCCGCTTAATTATGGAGAGTTTCGCTTCGAGATTCGCGACGGCGATATCATCAGTCCTCGCATCAAGCCCACTGAACCGCTGAAGAACCAATGCCGCCATTTCCTGGAGTGCGTGCGGCTGGGTCAGCGCCCCATTAGCAGCGGAATCGAGGGCCGCGAAGTCGTGCGAGTGCTGGAAGCCGTGAATCGCTCAATTGAATATAAGGGACAACAAGTGGAGGTAGAAAGAAAGGATTGTCATGCCGACACAGCAACTGCGAGTACCGTTCGTTGATCTCGCTGCTCAGTACCGGAGCATCGCTTCTGAAATCGACGAAGCGGTTTCCAAGGTGATCCGGGATACCGATTTCATACTAGGGCGAGAGGTGCGCCTGTTCGAGGAGGAATTCGCCCGCTTTTGCGAAGCGCAATACGCCGTCGGAGTCGATTCCGGCACATCGGCCCTGGAGCTGGCGCTGCGCGCGTACGATGTCGGACCGGGCGATGAGGTCATTACCGTGGCAAACAGTTTTATTGCTTCGGCGCTGGCTATTTCACATGCCGGTGCGACTCCGGTCCTGGTTGACGTTGATCCGGAATCGTACACGATTGATGTGGCCGCAATCGAGAAGGCGATTACCCCACGCACCAAGGCCGTTATCCCCGTGCACCTTTACGGGCAGCCCGCCGATATGGATCCCATTTTGCAATTGGCTGAGCGACATAAGCTCTTGGTTGTGGAAGACGCCTGCCAGGCTCATGGCGCTCGCTACAAGGGACGAAAAGCGGGTTCGTTGGGCCACGCCGCCGCATTCAGCTTTTATCCTGGGAAAACTTTGGGAGCTTATGGCGACGGCGGAGCCGTTGTCACAAATGACGGTGATACAGCCAAACGGCTGGAGATGCTACGCAATTACGGGCAGCAGGAGAAATACCAGCACATGTTCCGCGGCTATAACCGCCGGCTCGACACGCTGCAGGCGGCGGTGCTCCGCATCAAATTGAAATGCCTCGAAAAATGGAATGCTGCCCGCCGCCAGAACGCCGAGCGATATCGCCTGCTCTTGGAGAGAAGCGCAGTGATTACGCCCAACGAGGCGTCTTATGCGGAATCGGTTTGGCATCTTTACGTGATTCGTGTGAGCCGGCGCGATGCTTTGAAGGAATATCTGGCGAGCCAGGGCATTAGCTGCGGCATCCACTATCCGATTCCAATTCACCTGCAGCCGGCTTATCGCGATCGGGGCTACAAAAAAGGAGATTTCCCAGTAACCGAAGATTACGCACAGAGAATTATCTCGCTGCCCATGTATGCGGAACTTACGCCTGAACTGATTAGGTTTGTGGCGCAAGCTGTATTGGAATTCACTTCTCAAACGCTGACGGGGTTATCGTCGCGCGCTCAACTCTCGGTCCCGCCTAGCACACAGGCATGAACGTATCGGTCACATCCTCACGAACTACCAGCGTGACGACATCGGAGCGTGAAAACGGGCTGCTTGCGCCCGATAGCGAAAGCCCGAATCTGCGAACCTGGAGCAGCGGAGAACCGGGGACCTTCGAAACCTTCCGCAGAATCGGTACTGCCCCGATTGTCGTCGCGGTTCTCAGCCCGTTTGTTGCGCTGACCACCGGCTACGTTCAGAAGTTTCTTCTGGCCGTCGTCGTTCTGGACATCCCTCTTCAAATTGGAACGCATTTCTATTACCGAGAGGATGACGCGGCACTGGGCGCGCTCGGTGGGCTCGGCATTTCCGTCACCACCATCGCTCTGAGTGGATTGTATCTTTCGTGGTGCATCAGGGCCCTTGCACAGAGAGGCAACGAAGGGCGTCCCGCGCTTCATTTCAGTGTCGGCCTTACGAGCTACCTTGCGATCGCAGCACTGTCTACGCTGCTTGCACAGAATGTCACCCTCTCTCTGTTTGAGCTGTTTCTCTTTTTCGAGTCCTATCTAGTTTACGTTTACGTGGCTAATACAATTCGGACCCGCCAAGAGATTTTGTTTGTCGTTAAATTCCTCCTGATCGGATGCCTACTGGAGAGCTCGCTTATGGTCGCTGCCAGATTCATGGATATGCAGGCGATCCTCGGCACGGTGTCATTGAAATTTCAGATTGATCCCGATGCTGCCAGAGCGGGCTTGCTCCGCGTTGGCGGCACTGTTGGATCACCCAATACCGCCGCCGCATACCTGGGTATCGTGTTGGTTGCCGCGGCCAGCGTCATCTTTGCCAGCGTGCAGCGCGGGCTCAAGTGGCTAGCTGCAGGAGTTCTTGGACTGGGCGGAGTGGCGCTCATCTATACCTACTCGCGAGGAGGATGGGTCGCGTTCGCGCTGGCCATCATCGGCCTGTGTTGGGTAGCACGACGCCGCCGTAGGTTAGCGCTGGCAGCACCCATTGTTACCGCCGCAGTTTTCACGTTGTTGTCTTTGCCGTTCTATGACCTGATTTCGGACCGCCTGTTCGGAAGTGACAAAGGGTCCGCGGAATCGCGTGTTCCCCTCATGAAACTCGCCCTGCGAATTTCTAAAGACAACCCGTTGCTGGGAGTTGGGCCTAATAATTTCACTGCTGCAATGGACCGATACCTCACTCCCGAATTTCGACGCGGGTTTCTCTACGCGGTTCACAATAAGTACTTGTTGGTTCTGTCCGAGACGGGAATTGCAGGGATGCTGGCCTACGTCGCTTTTCTCCTCGGGACCCTGCGCAACGGCTGGCAAACCTGGAAGGCTGGCGATCGCTTGCTATCGCCGCTCGCTCTTGGGTTCACGGCGGCCATCGTGGGCCATATGGTGCAAATGAGTGTTGAGCTCTTCCGCGGTCGGCCGGTGCAGCAGTTGCTTTGGCTGATCGCCGCTGTGCTATTTGTTATGAACCGGATTCACCTCCGCTCTTCGCTCTTGAATCCGCTTTCTGATATCACGTAAAACACCGACCGTCTTCGTGAGAAACCAAGTTTCCTTGCTTGCAAATCCGCAGACAGGAAGGGCTGAGCTCGTGCCTGAGATTCAGGCGCCCTACAGTAATGCGCAGGCTGTCAGCGAAACAGATTGTCCTGAGTGCCCGGGCGCGGACGCAAAGACGAAAGCCGCTATGTGGCTACACCAGTATCTCGTCTGCCAGCACTGGAACGGCAACGCGCTGATCGGGCCTGACGTCGGTATTCGCTTGAATTATCGCCTCGGGCGATTCATCAAAGGCTACATTCCGCAAATAAACTGGAAGGACGACTACTCCTATGTACAGGGTCAAGGCTATTGGGTGCTGGCCAATTGGCAATTGTTTTGGAATACCCGCGAAGAACAATTTCATAGCATTGCCGTGCGTTGCTCGGACTACTTGCTGACGCAGCAACGCGAGGACGGCGCATGGATTTATCCAAATCCAGAATGGCATGGACGCGTCGCCACAGCAGAAGGCACCTGGGGCTCGCTCGGCCTGCTTGAAAGCTACCGCCGGACGGGGAACGCGAAGTTTCTGGCGTCCGCTGTTGCTTGGCATGAATTCATGGACCAAAAGATCGGGTTCCAGCAGGCGGGAGCGGAGCTGGCTGTCAACTACTTCTACGGCCGGACAGGAGCTCGGGTTCCCAACAACTCGGCGTTCGTTTTGAGATTCTTGTCGGAACTCTGGGCAACAACGGGAGAGGGCGCGTATCGAAGGCGGTGCAGCGGATTGATGAAGTTTCTCCAAACCGCACAATGCAGCACGGGAGAATTTCCGTACACGCTCGAAGGAAAGTCAGGCGAAGAGGGTCGGCAACACTTTCAGTGCTATCAATACAATGCATTCCAATGTTTGGACCTGATGCGGTACTACGAGCTAACCGAAGATCCTGCCGCCTTCCCTCTCATCGAGAGACTACTCAACTTCTTGCGCCAGGGTCTCGCTGATGACGGACACGCGTTCTTTGACTGCGGCAATCGTCATCAGCAGGTGACATACCATACGGCCGTGCTCGCGCAAGCGTTTGCGAGAGCGCGACACGTGGGCATCGAAGGTTACGATTTCCTCGCGTATCGTGCCTATTCCCGTCTCTTGGCGTCGCAGCGGTCAGATGGAGGATTTGCCTTCTCGCGCGGCGACTACTTCCTGCTCAGCGATCGGCGTTCGTATCCCCGGAATCTGGCGATGATCTTGTATCACCTGTTGCCCGCAGTGCCGGCCAGACCAGGGCAGACCGCGTCGACAAAGTAGCTAGCAGTCAACTAAATGAATTAATCCTGACAACAAAACTCAGAAAGATCACGCCACATGAGAGTGCTCCTCGTAACCGCGATGTATCCCACACCAGAAAATCCTGCGTATGGCTCCTTTGTCCGAACACAGGCCGAATCACTCAAGCGGGCAGGCCTCGATCTGGACGTGCTGGTTCTAAAAGGTCGCTGTCAAAAGTTGAGCTATGTGAAGGGAATGTTTCAGGTTCGCCGGCGAGTTGCTCAGAACTGCGTCGATGTGATCCATGCGCACTACAGCTACGCCGGTGTAGTTGCGCGAATGCAGAGAAAAATACCTTTGGTTGTTACCTACCACGGTGATGACCTGCTGGGAACCGTCGGCCAAAGCGGCGAAAAGACCCGCTGGAGCGGAGCGGTGGTCGCGCTAGGCAGGTTACTGGCGCAATACGCGGACGCCGCCATCGTTCAGAGCGCAGAAATGGCTTCCAAACTTCCTCGAGCCAACGTCTACATCCTTCCCCATGAAATCGATTTCGACATGTTCCGGCCGGCAGAAAGAGAGCAAGCCAGAGAGGTGCTAGGCCTTGAAGCAACCAAGAAGTATCTGCTCTTTGCGGCCAATCCCAAGATTGCAGTCAAACGTTTCCCCTTGGCCAAAGCCGTTGCCGAACATCTCGCGGAACAAGACCCTTCCGTTGAATTAATCGTCGTATCGAAAGAAACGCAGCAGCGCCTTGCCCTTTACATGAGTGCCGCTGATGTCTTGATTTTTCCGTCCTACCAAGAAGGTTCGTCAAACATCATCAAGCAAGCCATGGCATGCAATCTTCCCATTGTCGCCACAGACGTCGGCGATGTTCGACAGGTCATCGGACACACAAACGGATGCTACGTGTGCAATCCCAGCGTGAGTGAGTTTGCGGCGTGCATCAACGAGATACTCACGAACCGCAAGAGAACCAATGGACGCGAGCAAGTTCGCCATCTGGACTGCTCCGCTGTCGCGGCGAAACTCATTGAGGTTTACCAGCAGGTCTTAAGGCACCGCGAGACGCATGCCGTGGATGGCGCACGCGCCAAGTCTTTGGTTGCCCCAAAGTAAACGAGGAGCTCAGTCATGTGCGGGATTTGCGGTTTTTACGATTATCGGGACCAGCAGCCGGCCGACCAGCAGGTTCTGGGTGACATGCTGAATGTTCTGCAGCATCGAGGGCCCGACGATAATGGCGCGCATTTCGATAGAGGCCTCGCGATGGGGATGCGCCGCTTGAGCATCATCGATCTGAGCGGCGGCAAGCAGCCGATTAGCAACGAAGACGGTAGCGTGGTGACCGTTTTCAACGGAGAGATCTACAACTATCGTTCTTTGAGACAAGAGCTGCAAAGCCGTGGCCATGTGTTGGCGACGGATAGCGACACCGAAGTCATCGTTCACCTTTACGAGGAGTGCCGGGAAGAGTTTGTCCAGGAGCTACGCGGAATGTTTGGGCTCGCGGTTTGGGACGCTCGCCGCCGCAAGCTCCTTCTGGCGCGGGATCGGTTGGGCATCAAGCCGTTGTACTACACCGAATTGGGTGGTCAGTTGATCTTTGCCTCTGAGATTAAAGCCATCCTGCAGTACCCCGGGGTGGCGCGGCGCCTCAACGTGGGAGGCTTGAGTAGTTTTTTGTCGCTGAAATACGTGCCCGCGCCGCAGACGATGTTTGAGGACATTTACGCTCTGCCGCCCGGCTGCGCACTCACGTGCGATTCCAATGGCGTGCAGGTTCATAGATATTGGGATCTGTCTTTCGCCAAGCGGGAAGATGGCCGCAGCGAGGAAAGCTACGCGGAACAGCTGGACGCTCTGCTGCGCGAGTGCGTAAAGCTGCACCTCGTGAGCGATGTTCCCTTCGGCGCATTCTTAAGTGGGGGGATGGACTCTAGCACCATCGTGGCGCTCATGAGTCAGTTCCTCAGCGAGCCTGTCAAGACCTACTCGGTCGGTTTCGCGGGCGACGCGGAAGCGTATAGCGAATTGCCATACGCCAGACTGGTTGCGAAGAAGTATCAGACCGATCATCACGAAGTCTTTGTCCGTGCGTCCCACCTCGTCGACCTCGCCGAAAAGGTGACTTGGCACCTGGATCAGCCCATTGCCGATGAGGCGGCATTGGCGAACTACATGGTCGCTGAACTCGCTTCGCGCGACGTAAAAATGGTGCTCACGGGCGAAGGCGGCGACGAGTTGTTCGCTGGTTACGCGCGGTACGTCGGTGAGCGGTTCTCCCCTCTCTTCCAAATCTTTCCTAAGCACGCCAAGTCCCTGGCCCTCATGCTGAGCACGCGCGTGCCGGGCGTGCGCCGCCAGAAACTCGCTCTATATGCCCTGTGCCAGTCTGATGAGGTCACGCGCCTAGTGAACTGGTTTCCTTTGTTTAACTCGGAGATGAAAGAGCAATTGTTGTCGACAAGCATCCGGCAAAGTTTGAGTGGTAATGAAGCAAAGGTTGTTTTTGCGGAACAACTCGCTCGCACCGATGCCACCGATCCGCTGAACCGCATGCTTTACGTTGACACAAAACTCTGGTTGCCCGATGACCTGCTCGCTCGCGGCGACAAGACAAGTATGGCTGCTTCCGTGGAGGCTCGACTTCCTCTACTGGATCACAAGCTCGTGGAATTTGCGGCCTCTCTTCCACAAAACCTGAAAGTGAAGGGCCTGACGCGCAAGTACCTGCTGAAGAGAGTCGGCCAAGCCTGGTTACCTCCGGAGATCATTCGCCGCAAAAAGAAGGGCTTTCCGATGCCCATCTCACCCTGGCTGCGCAAAGAAGCCAGGCCATTCTTGCGCGATGTGCTTTCTCCTGCGACATTGCGGCGTCGCGGACTTTTTGACCCTTCGTTTGTCGAAAAATTGCTTGGCGAGCACGAAAGCGGCTTTGCGGAGCACGGCTCTTTACTGTGGGGCCTGCTCAGCGTCGAACTGTGGCAGCATCTTTTCCTGGACTCGCCGCAACGTTCGGAGCGGAATGCAGGCGCGTTCGCAGTTCACGCGTGACGAGCGAGCGGAGGAGAACAATGAGAGTCAGCATATTTGGTCTCGGTTACGTCGGTTGCGTGTCTGCGGCGTGTTTGGCGCGCGATGGCCACATCGTCGTCGGAGTGGATGTGAATCCTAACAAAGTGGCCGCCATGGCTGCCGGCCGCTCTCCGGTTCTCGAACCTGGCCTTGAGAAGCTGGTCAGAGAAGCTGTGGAAGCGGGAAGGCTGCATGCAACTGTGGATGCCCGCTCGGCGATAGAACAAAGTGACATCAGTCTCGTCTGTGTCGGAACACCCAGTAACTCAAACGGAAGCCTCGACCTACGATACCTCGACCGCGTCTGCGTTCAGATCGGAACGGCGCTGGCTGGCAAGAATGAGTATCACTTGGTTGTCGTGCGCAGCACGGTTTTGCCGGGAACCGTCGAAGGAAGGCTCAGCCTGCTCTTGGAACAACACTCGGACCGCCGCGCAGGCGACGACTTCGGCATCTGTATGAATCCCGAATTCTTGCGCGAAGGAAGCGCCATCGAAGACTATGCTCATCCGAGTGTGATTGTGATCGGTGAACTCGATGCAAAGAGCGGCGATAGCGCCCAGCGCCTCTATGAAAGTATCGATGCTACCGTTATCCGCACCTCCATTCAAACGGCTGAAATGCTCAAGTACGTGAACAACGCGTTTCATGCCGTCAAAGTTGCCTTTGCGAATGAGATCGGAAACTTGTGTGCAGCGCATGGAATCGATGGCCAAGAGGTGATGGAGCATCTTTGTCTCGATCGCCGGCTTAACATTTCTACTGCGTATCTGATGCCGGGATTCGCTTTCGGAGGATCGTGCTTGCCGAAAGACCTGCGTGCGCTTGTTTATCGCGCAAAAGAGCAGGACGTGGACTGCCCCCTCCTGAGTGCCGTGCTGCCCAGTAATCAGAAACAGATCCATCGTGCGATTGAAATGGTGGAGAAAACTCGTCGGCGAAAAATCGGAATCCTAGGGCTCAGCTTTAAAGCCGGCACCGACGACATACGAGAGAGTCCGGTCGTCCATTTGGTGGAAGCGCTGGTGGGAAAGGGGTATCAAGTGAGGATCTTCGACGAGAAGATCGATCTCGCGCGGCTCACCGGGGCGAACAAGTCCTTCCTGGAGCAAGAGCTCCCCCATATCGCTACGCTCATGTGCAACTCCCTGGAAGAGGTCATCGCGCAATCCAGCGTCGTAGTGATCGGCAATAACAATAAAGGCTTGTGCGACCTACCTCGGTTGCTCCAGCAGGAGCAGATTCTGATTGACCTCGTCGGAGTAACTCGCGACAAGCTCCCTCTGCCAGGGCTCGCCCCGCTTTTCGAAGAAAGGACCAGTCGTGAAAGCATTTGCAAATAACCGGGTGTTGATGCTGTTGGAGAACCAATGTTATCCACAGGACCATCGCGTTTGGCGTGAGGCGATCGCACTTGTGGCTGCGGGTTACCGCATTTCCGTGATTTGCCCAAGAGATACGGGCCAGCCGTGGCGCGAAACGCTGCGCGGCGTCAATGTTTATCGCTACTGGGCACCGCCGCACGCGAACGGCTTCTTGGGATATCTCTGGGAGTACGGCTACTCAATGACTGCGGCGTTCGTGCTGTCATTACTGGTCTTCTTTACTGACGGTTTTGACGTTGTCCATGCGCACAATCCACCGGACACCTTCGTACTAATCGTGGCTGTCTATAAGGTGTTCGGCAAGCGTTTCATCTTCGACCACCACGATTTATCGCCTGAGATGTATTGCGCGCGTTTTCCGGGCGGTGGTTCGCGCTTGGTATGTCGCATTCTCCTTCTACTTGAGAAACTCACTTGCCATTTGGCCGACCACGTCATCGCTACCAACGAGTCTTACAAGAAGGTTGAGATGGAGCGGGATCGGGTGCCCGAGGCGCGCATTACTGTTGTCCGCAATGGCTTCGAAGAGCACCAGCACATCGCAGCTGAGCCTGACCGCGCTTTGCGAGAAAGGGGAAAAACCATCATTGGTTTTGTAGGCGTGATGGGCTTCCAAGACGGAGTGGATTACCTCCTTCGGGCGCTGCACGTCCTCCTCCGGGATTTTGGCAGGAGGGACTTTTTTTGCGTGCTTATCGGCACGGGAGACGCCTGGCCAAATTTGAGAGCACTCGCGAGGCAACTGGCTCTCGACGAGCACGTGTGGTTTACCGGACGGGTGTCTGACGATGAGCTGCTGCGCTATTTGTCTGCCTCGGATATTTGCGTGGATCCAGATCCGTCGAATCCATTCAACGACCGCTCAACAATGCTTAAAATGATGGAATACATGGCTTTGGCAAAGCCGATTGTTGCATTCGATTTGCCAGAGCATCGTTTTACCGCACAGCAAGCCGCTGCGTATGTGGCGCCAAATGATGAGCGCGCATTCGCTCAGGCGCTTTCGCAACTTATGGACGACCCTCTCCGACGGGATGTCATGGGGGCCTTCGGACGACGTCGCATCGAAACAACTTTGGCGTGGCGCTTTGCGGTCCCCAATCTTCTTGACGCTTATTGGAGAGTTCTGCCCCTCCCAAGCGTTGCAGGCAAGATTAGTTCTGTGGAAGTAAAGCCTGCGCGCGCCCATTCGCATCCTGAGTCGTCCACGCTCTCCCAACCCGCAAAGTCCCAGCCACACATGTCACCCTGAGCGCGAATCGAAATAACAACTGGCTCTGCTGTTTCCGATTGCTCGGCATTCCCGAATCGCAATCTGATGAGGCATAAGTGAATATGAAAGTTATCTGTGTAGATCCCCGGACAAATGCTGCGTGGGGAACGCTGGTGCAAAACACTCCGAGTAGCCTTTTTCATTCTCCGAGTTGGATCCAAGTTCTGACCGATACCTACGGCTGGGAGGCCTGCGCCCACGTGCTGCTTGATGATGGAGGCGAACCACGCGCGGGCATGCCGTTTTGCCGGATTTCAGACGTTTTGGGGGAACGCACCGTCGCTTTGCCCTTTTCGGACTATTGCGACCCCCTGGTTGACGACGATCAGTGCTGGCAGCTGTTAGTTGCCTGCCTCCTGCCCGAGCGGTCTCCCATCGCTGTGCGCTGCTTGCACAATAGCATCCCTTTAAAAGACGAGCGGTTCGCGCTGGTGAAACAGGCCAAATGGCATGGTTTGGACTTGCGGCCAGAACTCGAGAGTTTGTGGCGCGGAATGCATGATTCGACCCACCGCGCCATTCGGAAGTCTCAGCGTGAAGGCCTCGTGGTTCGGATGGCGCAGTCAGAGCAGGAGCTGCGCGCCTTTTTCGATATGCATTTAAAGGTACGAAAATACAAACTGGGTCTTCTGGCCCAGCCCTTCCGCTTCTTTCAGAATATTTGGCGCCATTTCGTGGACACGCACCACGGCTTCCTCCTTCTGGCCCTCTATCAAGATAAAATCGTGGCCGGCGACTTCTTCCTGGAGTGGAAGGACACGCTGTATTACAAATTCAACGCCTCTCTTCCAGCCGACCTGTCTCACCGTCCGAACGATCTCTTGATCTGGGAAGGCATTCGGTACGGCAAGGCGCGAGGCTTCAAGTCTCTGGACTTTGGTTTGAGTGATATCGACCAGGAAGGCCTGGTGCGCTACAAGCGCAAGTTCGGTACCGAAGAGAAAATCATTTCGTTCCTGCGCTGCGCCCCCAACGGTTCGCCGACGCCAGTCGAGAAGGAGCTGCGCACTCTCCTCACCCAACTGACACACCTATTCACGAATCATCTGGTGCCCGATCCTGTGACCGAGGGCGCCGGAGATGACCTGTACCGGCTCTTCACCTGAGCTGCTTGGAGTTTTCTGATTCTAATTCCAAGGAGTGCGCACGTCTTCTGTGGCTCATCATATAAAATGCGCTTGGCTCGTCGCGTTTGGAATTGTAGCCATGATTCTAACGCTGAGCCGCTCTTCCACACGCGCAGGAGCCCAAAAGGTCGCTGTCCTCTGGTCAGCGGACATGGAAACTGATGATCTCGCGCAGTGGAGCCTACCCGATGTTCCCGGCGGCCGTGCGGCCGGAGGTGGCGTGTTTGACAGCGGCAACGCCCAAGCAACGATCGACACCATGGCTCACATGGGCCATCACTCGGCAAAGCTGGCGATTACCACAAACAGCACCGGCACGAGCGGAGCCCGCCTCTTCCGCTGGAAAGAACCGCAAAACTATCCCCAGCTTTACTACAGCGCGTGGTATTACTTTCCGCGACGTTACACTCCGAAAGGAACACCGTCCTGGTGGAACGTTTTTCAGTGGAAGTCTAAGCATCGTGGCAAAATCGATCCTTTCTTTAGCCTCAACGTCGGGAATCTGTCCGATGGATCTATGTTTTTTTACCTATACGATCAAAACTCAAAGACTTCCTTCCTCCAGGCGCTTGCCACAATTCCAGAAAAGAAATGGCTCCGCGTGGAAGCTTTCTATTCATGCGCGTCCGACAAAAGCGGGTACATTGCGTTTTGGCAAGACGGCGCTCAAATCTTTGACATCAGCAACGTGCAGACCCGCTACTCGGACGGGGACTGCCAGTGGAGCGTGAACAACTACTCGAACAGCCTTGAACCCAGCACCGCGGTTATTTACGTCGACGATGCGGCCATATGCCTGGGAGGCCGATGCCCGTGAGTGAGCAGCGAGAAAGATGCATACAAGCCGCTGCTCCTCGCGACTGGCAGTAAGGATTTGAACGATGCGCCTGAGCTTGCTTAAAACGGGGGGTAACGCCCTTTCGCTCCTCACGAGCGATGTGATGAATCGTGCGACCAGCTTTGTGTTGTATGCCATGGTCGCCCGAAATTTGGGAGCGCACGAGTTCGGTCAGCTCACTTTGGCGCTCACTGTCTTCTATACGTTTCAAGTGTTCGCGGTGGCCGGTTTGAGGACGCTTGTCATTCGGCAAGTGGCCAAAGACCGGAACCAGACCGGGACGTACCTAATCAACGGCGGCGCAGTTGTTGCCTTCTCTTCCATTCTTTCCCTAGTCGTACTGTGCGGTTTCGTTCGCCTGATGCATTATCCGCGCTCCACGGCCCTGGTGATTCTACTTCTCTCTTTCGGCTTGTTTCCCTACGCATTTTCGGCGATCTGCGAAGGCATCTTCCAGGCCTGGGAGCGCATGCGCTACATCCCGTATGTCAATGTGCCAGTGAACATCGCGAAGATCGGCGGGGCGTTTCTGCTTTTATCTCGCAGAAATGGCTTATACGCCGTTGTCGCGATTCTGTTGTCTTCCTTGGTCGCTATCGCCGCGATTGAAGCATGGATCATACTTCGACGATTTCCGAGAGCGCCCGCCCGCTTCGATGCACGCCTTTCCGTGACGATGATTCGATCTGCCAGTACGTTTTTGGGGATTGACGCCGTGCTGGCGGTGATGACCAGTCTGAATGTCATTCTCCTTTCAAAACGGTCGGAGACGGAAGTAGGCCTGTACAGTGCCGCTAATCAGTTGATGGTCCCATTGCTCCTCGTCTACCAAAGCATCGCGCAGAGCATTTTTCCAGCTCTTTGCGAAAGATTCCAGATCGGCATTCACAGCCTGAAGCGCGTCGCGGAAAATGCCATCGAACTGCTGCTCGTTCTGGCTCTTCCCACAGTTGCCAGCCTTTACTTCTTTGGGGACTGGGCATTGTCTGTGCTCTACAAGAATCCGGTATTCTCTGAGGCATTCCCGGCGTTGCGGATTGTCTCGTGGACCCTCATCTTTCAGGTGTTCACAAGTGTCTTGGGTCAAGTCCTGGTTGCCAGCCATCGAGAGAGGGTCACCTTAAGAATCGTCACCGTGGATACGCTCGTAAATCTTTCGGTTGGCTGGCCGCTCATCAGCCGCTTCGGGCTACGAGGCGCGGCCATCGCGTTGCTGCTGACGAGAGCGGCCGATTGCCTCCAGCATTACATCCCGGTGTCGCGTCTGCTGTCCGGCATTCCGCTGGCAAAAATTGTCTGGAAGCCAGCCGTGGCGGCGATGTGCATGGCGACTTATCTCGTGTTGCCTTCCGGCCGATTTGGCCTTCTGACGGGGATTTCTGCCACGGCCATTTACAGCGGCGCACTCCTGGTGCTCAGCATATGGGTCTCAGGTGGCGTGCGCCAGTTCAAGGAAAAATACCTGGTTTTGCTCTCGGAATAGAGTTGTGGAAGAAAACGAACGACCATCCACATGAAATCAAAAGACCGGCTGCGTGTTGCTCTGGTTTCATTCAACTTTGGGGAATATTGCGTCCGGCTGGCGAACGCTCTCTCCGGCGACGCCGATGTCTTGCTAGTTCTGCCCGAGCAAATTGCCAGCCATTATGCAGCAAAACTGAATGATGCGGTGCGGCTGTTTTCCTTTGCGGGTGGCAGGATCCGACAGCCGTTGCCGCAATTCCGAGCGATTCGCGGAATCCTTCGGGCAATTAGGGACTTCTCACCGGATGTGGTCCACTACCAGGGCGTCCATCTGTGGTTTGACTTGACGCTGCCCTTGCTGCATCGCTATCCATTGGTCTTTACCGTTCACGATTTCCGTCCGCATCCAGGCGACCAGCCCTTGCAGCAAACTCCCTTTTTCATCGAGATGTTTGCGCGGCGCCGCGCCGACCAAATCATCGTACATACGCGGCACACGCAAGAGTTGATGGTCCGAGAATTAAACTGCGTTGGCGAGAATATCTCCATCATTCCTCACATTCAGATTGGCGAGGAACTCGGCTCATCTGCGGTACCGGAAGAGAAACATCTGCTTCTCTTTTTTGGACGAATTTGGCAGTACAAAGGGTTGGAGTATCTAATTCGAGCTGAGCCGTTAATTAGCGCTCGCGTGCCGGACGTGCGCATCCTGATCGCGGGTCGAGGCGAAAACTTCTCCCCTTACACGCGCATGATGGTCAATCCGGACCGCTTCGTTGTCGACAACGAATTCATCCCCGAAGAGCGTACCGCAGAATATTTTGGCCGAGCAAGTGTCGTCGTTCTCCCGTACATCGAGGCTTCTCAGAGCGGCGTGATTCCGATGGCGTACTCCGCCGGGAAGCCAGTCGTGGCTACCGCGGTGGGAGGGCTGCCGGAAATGGTCGAACATGGTCGCACAGGCTACTTGGTCGGGCCCCGGGACGAAGCGCAATTGGCGGACGCGGTCGCCCGACTCCTGCTCGATGCACCGCTCCGACGCCAGATGGGCGCCAATGGAAAACGTAAGATTGAAGCCGAATGCTCTCCGGAAGTGATCGCCCAAAAAACGATCGACGTCTATCGCCGCGCGATTACCGGAACTGCTCGAGCGAAACGCGTGCAAATCCGGCTGGCCGCAAGCGCCCAGCAGAGCAGTGTGTCCACCGGCGCGAAGCAGTAAAGGCGGCTGCTAGAATTCGCGCAACAGCCGTGACGGCGGGGCGGCATTTCAAGAACCGCGGCGGTTCGGTCGTGATGCAGCATCACCGCACCCAACTGTAATCCTCCGTCTAACCCTCCTTCCTCCTACTCACCGAAGCGCCTCGCTAAAACTGACAGGCCCCCAGATCGAAACCGCTCCCTTGCGGACGGGCCTTCCCGTTCATGTCCGCGTAGATGTGCTTCTTCAGATCGGTGACGATTGCTGCGGGCAAATTCGGCAATGCGCTGGGATCGACGCCTTTACGCAGAGCCGGGCTGGTGCCGAGGAGCGTCAGTCCGGTCCCGAGCTGCGATGGCGGCATAGCTGTGGCGTACTGCCCGCCAGCGGTTGCGTTGAATACCGGCGGATTAAGGAACAACGGATCGCCTTGAATGAACTGTGACGGATCCGAATAACTGAAGTTATTTGATCCGGTGAGATACAGATTGCTGTAGTAACGGATATTGGAGTCGCTGTTGTATACCACAAACGCCGGATTCTTGCTATTCCACTGCACGGCGATATTGTTGACGAAATATCCGTTGTTGGAATTGTTGGTGGCCAGTGAAGCAGCGTAGTTCATGGCCAGGTCCAGTCCATTCTTGTAGCAGGTGTTGTTCACGATCCAGAAATTTGTGACCGTGTAGGCTTCGATACAGCGGCCGCCGTTGCCATACACCACATTGTTAATCACCAACGCTGGAGGCGTGTTGGCCGAGCTGTAGTTGTAGGTTCGGTTGCTAAGATCCAGAATGATTCCGTTTCCGTCGGTGTGGTTCGTGGTGTTGTCGTACTCCCCCGCAATGATGTTGTTTGAGACTACGTTGTGAAACCCGCCGTAATTATCGAACCACTGGTTGCTGTTCAGAGAGATTCCGCTGGTCCAACTGTAGAATTGCGCATTGTTGCCTGCGCTTGCCGGAATGTAGCCATTATGGTTGATCACGTTGTGATCCACAGTCAGGTAATCGCAAGTCACCGAAGCGATTCCTGCGCCGCCAGTGTTGCTGATGGAGTTGCCGATGAATCGCAGGTGGTGCGAGCCGAAGCAAAAGAAGCCATCCAGAGCGTTGCCCCTGCCGTCCAGGTGCAGCCCGCGGAATTCCAGATAGGATGGGTTCGACGGAAAGCTCCCGCCGTTCATCTTGATCATCGGCGAAGCATCGGCTGCTCCGGTCCACACAAAGTCGACCGCGCTATCGCCGTAATCCTTATAAACGATCCACGAGGAAGGTGTGCCGCTGTTTGGCGGATAAAACGTCGAGCTAAGTTGATAGGTTCCGCCCAACAGGCAGACCACCGAGCCAGGCCGAGTAGCCGCAGCCGCGCCGGTGAACGTCTTGGGAGCTGTAACAGTGTTTCCAAAGTTTGCGTCGCTTCCGGAGGGCGAAGCATAAAGCGTGCAATCAGTGGCCAAGTTGCCATTGTTCACCGTTATGCTGACAGGCGCGCTGGTTGCGCTGATTCCGGCCGTATTGCTGGCTTTTGCGGTGAGGGTATGTGATCCATTTCCGAGCGAGGCGGTACTCAGGCTGAAACTCCAATTGCTGGTCCCTGAAGCGGTGGAGAAACTTCCGCCATCAACGGAAACTTGCACCGAGGCCAGAGCTAATGTATCCGATGCTGTACCTGTGACTTTGATCGTCCCTGAAACGGCGGCCCCATTCAACGGCGCGGTAATCGCCGCGGCCGGTGTCGAGGTGAGCACGTTGATGCTGAAAGTTCTAGATGCAGAATTCCCCGCAGCATCTTTTACCTGAAGGGTAAACGAGAAGGTGCCTGCGCCCTTAGGAGCGCCGGAAATCGTCCCGCTGGTACTCAGCGCGAGTCCAGAAGGCAACGCTCCTCCAATCAGACTCCAGGTATACGGCGCGGTTCCGCCAACAGCGCTTACTGAGGTGGGGTATGTGCCAGCGAGGGTTGCTCCAGGCAACTGGGAAGTAGCGATTTGCAGGGTCGAAGTTGCAGTTGCCGTCGAAAATACAACGTCCACCCAGTAGTTTGAGGAGTGATATGTGCTCCGGGGGAAGGCGCCTGTGCTGCCATAAGTGTAAGGACCATCTGGACTGCCGCTTACGTTCGCAAGGGCGTGCAAAGGAGGGCGGTTCAATCCTGAAGTTGCGAAGTAGTAGGGACTGACGCTGTAGTGGCCGATCGTGGTGTGATACGAAGCGACGTACACCGCGTTGACCGTGATCGCCACAGGTTTTGAGAAATTAACCTGCTGCCAACCGGAAGAACTTTCTCCGGTGAAGGTCGCGCTGGCCAGCAGAGCGCCCGCGCTATTCCACAGGTGGGCTGTATGTCCGCCGGTGTTGCCCGCGCTTTTATAAAAGCGAATCCCACCGATGTACCCATTGCTGTCGGCCTTAAAGGTGACACCGAGTTCCACCGGCGAGTCGGATCCAACATCCAGTACGGCTGGGGTTGCGGTGTTGGGCCAGATCGTGCATGGGCAAGCGGAAACGCTGAACGCACCCACAAAAATGAAAACGGCTGTTAATACAAATTTGATCTTCAACGCGATCTTCTCCGGAACTCATCGGTTTCTTGTTCATCGCGATCGCTCGTTTCCAAGCAGCTGTTCGGCCCATCAGGGAGCCACCCATTTTCATCAGCGAAAACAACTGTCGTTTGCGAACCGGACCTTAACGAAAAAACACCATCGACCGAACGCGCCCGGGCGATCTTACGAGTGCGTTTTGAACAGGAATTTTTCTTCCGGTGTTTGAGCTATGAGGGGTCGGAACGGGCAAACCGGAGCGGTTTTGTTAGCCAGGCCGCCTCTGGCCTCGAACCCCGACCGGGTCCGAGTGATTAGGCTAAATTGAGGAAAGGTAGTCGGCAAGTGGCCAAAAGGCCAGAAATGGTGCATCGGGCGATTTGTGTCCCAGGACCAGTCCTTTATATGCAGCTTGAAACTAGGCCATAGGACATCAAACGAAGTAGATCAATCACTCGAAGGCAAGTAAGAAGAAAATGTATGTCGCGCCTACTCGACAACTCGGGATGCATGGTCCGGCGCGTCGCCGCAAACGAAATGTGAGAGTGCCATGCACCTGCATGAGGGACTGCCGCCAATCCTTCAGCGTGATACCGCTCAAGCGGTTCGAGGCGAATGTGTTTGCCTTGCAGCAAGAGACGGTTGGTTTTCATGACTTTCACGGTGCAGCGGTTCGCTCACGGCTTCAAGGGCCATTGCGGCCTCACCATTCCTGCCGAGCTAGCTGTATCCGGCATCCCGATTCAAGCAGCAGCGCGATTAGTTCGGCGACTTGGAGACTATTCACAAGCGGGGTCGAGGCGATCATTGGCGATGTCCTCGAAGGAATGGCGCTTTAACATACCCCGTCTCTGGTCGATTTTCATGGTTCGCTTGTGGTTCGCAGAACCATGATTTATTCCAGGTTTAGGCTGATGTCTGTTCCTCGGTCAGCAGAATCTTGCCCGACCCATTCCTCCATCCCCTTCGCAATTCGTTTCTGGGTTGACGACGACGCTGGGAATAAGGAGCCCGACGGGTCAACGTCAATCACGGTGACAGTGATCGGTGCCGACATCACGACTGTTCCGCTCGAAGTATCCTTACGTTGCGTCAGAATGGTGTAATTCCTCGGCCTGTTCATATCAAACTCGTTGCTGACAATTCTGTCCCAGGAGAGTGTTGTGCCCGGTTTGAGGAACAGCCGACCATAACTTCCGCTTTGGGGCTGTCGATTCGGCTCCGTGTCATGAATCTTCATCCCCTCCGGTGTTTCCGCAACTGACTTGCCATCACTATCGAGGACTCTGATCTCTACTACAGGCTCTGTTCCTGAGCCGTAGAAAACGTCCCGATCCGACGTGTTTGTCATTGTAATGTTGATCTTTACGCCGGACCCGGCCTCTACCACGCTCTCTGGCGTGCTAATCGTGATTGTGAAAGGGGGCTTTATTTCGACGCCAGGACATGGAAAGCAGAACTTGGTGGCATCAAGATTACGCCGCATCAGGGAGATGTCTGATTCGTCCTGTAGTTCATCCGGTAGGCTGGCGTATGTTGGTTCCGATCCATTCGGCGCGGGGAAGACTTCTACCGTGGGTCCACCCACCGCAACGTTGAGCATGAACGTGACGGTTTGATTTCTGGTGTCTCGGACCTCGATCCGTTTCTTCGAGGACTTAAATGCAGGGTACGATGCCGTGACTTCATATGTCCCAATCGACAAGTCGATAGACAGCTTACCGTCGTCATCAGCCTCCATTTTCTTTGTGAAAGTTGTGGCCGCGCCAAGGACATCAACGTGTGCCTTCGGTATGGACGCACCACTTGGGTCCTGAACCTCTATCGCAATGTGTGCTGTGGGCTTTGGCTGCTGTGCGACCAGCGTTGAACAAACCCCAACAGGCCGATACGAAAGAGAGCCGAAATGTTGCGATACAACACGTCGAAAACCTAGCACAGAGATTCGCGGCAGACAACGGCCCCAGCTGACAGGTCAGGCGGCTGCGGTGACTACTGTGTAGAACTCTTCTCGTTGTTCAGCTGCCGTGAGAAGCGCGAGCGCTTTACCGTAGGCCGCTATCGCTCCGATCAAATTGTGGAATGCTGGGGAGTTTTGGCCGTCATGCGTCTTGTTATTTGGGCATTCGCTGACAACTCAATTATTCGTTCTATGGCTCGCCCCGCGTTTCCCGAATTTGATTTCATGGGACTGGGCTCCTTCTAATTAATTAGACGCCTTCGTCCCGACATCCGTTATTTTTGCATGTCAACGAAATGTGAATGGCTTGTCGCAACTGGATTGAGTGTTTATTCGCGAGGAGACTCTGAGCGAGGCACCAAAGGCAGTGTGGGGTAAACTACGCGCACGCTCGGCGAGTTGGCTCGGGCAACGCGGATAGTTCTCAACATGTTCTCGGCATCAAACCAGACGGAGGCCCGTAAATGAACACGTACAACGTCACATTGAGCTATGAGGACCGCACGGGAAGTACTGAAGCCCGCACGGTCAAAGTCGACGCATCAAGCATTGCGGGAGCGATTGGAAAAGCCACGCGAGAGTTTGTGAAGAGTTTGGATCGTAAGCAGCGATTCGACATGAACAGGGGACTTAAAGTTGAGGCTGTGCGAGTTACGACAGAGAAGGCAGAGTCGCCAGCAGCATCCGAGGCGAGCGCTTGAAGTTTAAACCTGGCGATACAGTTCGAGTCGTAGGCTCGCGTCCACGGCGAAAATCCGTGCGATCTTGAGCAGCATGCATGGGGCGTTGCTGGAGAAGCAGATCGACGGGTTCAGGCGCTGGAATCTGGACGAATGGCGATTGATGAAGCGAGGCAAAAAGAACGAAGGTCACGCAAGGCCAACATAGAGGTGTCAGCGGTCTAGCACAATGCGCCAGCCACTGAAATACATGGCACTTCACAACGGGGCGTCCCACAAAGCGCCGTTATGACGCGGCACCCGGCTCCGGTAAGCCGTCCTTGACCACAATCTTATTTCTCGTGGTTTGGCTAAAAATCATGTACTCGCCGGGGGAAGTAGTTGCCAATCGTTGAACGGTTGATTTCGCAACCTCGAAACTATCCGCCGCTGCTTTCCACACGTACGTTCCATCTTCCATTTTGATGAAAATGTCCAAGGGTTCGAGCATAGGCTGGGTGCCTTTCCGGGGGCGTCCTAAGCGTATAGCACCATCCGGCCAAGGAAGATATAGCGGGTTGAACAGCCAAGGTGTTCCTTCTCCGAAATCATCGCTGTCGTGGCTCCTGTGGCGTTTCAGTCGCCTATTGGCTGCGGTTACGCACCGTTTCCCGCGTCAAGCAGGGCGTAATAAACCCCGTCGCCGAGTAAACCAACCGTCGCTAACCGAATCGCCATCGCACAATCCGGTGGGCGCAAGCACCTCAGCGACCGCCCGCTCGCGGATCGCGTGTTCTGGAGATTGTCGCGCCCACGAAAAGTTGATGCTCCGACCAAGCGTGTCGATACGCATTCTCCCGAAATGTTTTTTTCTTAACCGTGAGAAAAGTGCGTTCCGGCCTTGCGATGAGGAATCTGCCCGGTTTCAATATCTT
>Ga0210404_10000251_pt1 | contig 32114 bp, 26 predicted proteins | sample IncBWH28MmetaG_FD_155455 | JGI IMG/M metagenome (GOLD analysis project Ga0210404, IMG submission 155455) | Forest soil microbial communities from Barre Woods Harvard Forest LTER site, Petersham, Massachusetts, United States - Inc-BW-H-28-M | ecosystem: Environmental > Terrestrial > Soil >... | reverse complement strand
AGTCGCGCCTGGCGATGGCCAAGCAGCTCGGCGCCACGCACACGGTTCTCGCGGGCCCGCACGTGCAGGTCGTGGATCAGATTCGCAAAATCGTGCCCGGCTGCGTCGGCTACGCCTTTGATACCACCGGACGCGCGGACAGCAATCAGCAGGCCATCGATTCGCTTGCCGCCAAGGGCTGCTTCGGGTTCTGCGCCATCCCGCCGGAGCCGCCGAACATGTCCCGTGTGATGATTCGCGGCATCTCCATTCGCGGCATCGTGCAGGGCGATAGCGTACCGCACGTATTCATCCCGGAGCTGGTCGACCTGTTCATGAACGGCCGCTTCCCGTTCGACAAAATGGTGACTAAGTATCCCTTCGAGAAAATGAATCAGGCTATCGAAGATCAGGCGGCGGGCAAAGTCGTCAAACCGGTCTTTTTATTCGCGTCGTAATCGGTATTTGCGAGATCATCTCAAGCAAGTTCGAACGATTTCGATCACGTCGTCGGCCCGCATCTTCGGACGATTTCGAAGTTCGTCTGAATCGTGGTGATGCCGAACGATGATGTGTAACACTCTCTTAACGTCCCGCAGCTACCGCTCATGCTCTAATTTCGGCTCATTGACGGCCGTTCTATGGTACCCTTCTCAAAGTTCACTGGCATTTATATTTGTAGTTAACCATCGTTAATAAGTGCTTATGAGCGTCGACCGATTCATCGGCTGCATTCTCTGCGCGCTGATCCTGTTTATGGCCACGGCGCAACCGATGCGCGCGCAAGATCCTACTCAAACCACGCAAAGCATTCCGCAGCAAGGCGCTGCGAATCCGCAAGATCTTCCTGATCAGTCGGAACCCGACAACGTCACTCTCTTCCCACACCCGGACACCGCCGGCTACTGGATCTCAGCCCAGGCCAACGCCGTGTTCCAGTGGCACCCCCAATTCCCCGCGAAATACACCGGAACAAACAGCATGACTCCCGGGGCCCAAAGCGCCACCACGCACGTCGTCACCCTTTACACAGGATTTGAGGTCACACCCACCACCGAGCTTTTCGCCGACTTCGAATACGCCACCGGAGGAGGCATCGGCCGGGCCTTCGGTCTCGCCGGCTACACCAACCTTGATTCGGTCCGGACGGTATCCGGCGCGCAGCTTTCCACGACGCCCTATCTAGCCCGCCTGATGTTGCGGCAAATCATTCCTCTGAGCGATCAAAAGACCGACGAAGATCGCGACGAACTGCATCTGGCTACATCCGTTCCCCTCCGGCGCATCGAATTTCGCCTCGGCAAGTTCGACCTCGCCGATTTCTTCGACCTGAACACCTGGGGCCAGGACAGTCATCTGCAATTCCTGAATTGGACGGTCGACAACAACGGCGCCTACGATTACGCGGCAAATACGCGTGGCTATACCGACGGTGCGATCCTGGAATATGACGACCATTGGTTTGCCGCCCGTTTTGCCGCGACGCTGGAGCCGAAGGCTGCGAACGGCATCACACTTGATGCGGATGTTGCTCGCGCGCGCTCCGAAAATCTCGAACTGCAAGCCAGCGGAAAGCGGATCGCGCATCGCGCCGGCACGGTGCGTCTGCTCGGCTACCTCAACGAAGCGGACATGGGCAATTACAAGGAAGCCATCGCCGCATTCCTGGACCACGAGACGGCCACGCCCAATATCATCGACACGCGCCGCCAGGGCCGCCACCGCTACGGCTTCGGCTTGAATTTCGAGCAGTCCATCACCAGCGACATTGGAGTTTTTGGACGTCTTGGCTGGAGCGACGGGCGCAACGAAGCGTGGGCCTATACCGAAGACGACCGCGAGCTCGAGCTTGGGGCGTTCTCGATGGGTACGCCGTGGCACCGGCGTAACGATCGCGCCGGCGTCGCGTTCGTAGCCAACGGCATCGTCGCCGCACACCAACAATATCTGGCTCTCGGCGGACTGGGCTTCCTGCTGGGCGACGGCGCGCTGACCTACGGTCCGGAAAAGATCTTCGAAAGCTTTTACACCGCGCATCTCTGGCGCGGTTTCTTCGCCTCATTTGACATCCAGCACATCAACAATCCCGGCTACAACCAGGCCCGTGGCCCCATCACGGTCCCGGGCCTCCGCCTCCACGTGGATTTCTAGAAAAGAGTTTTGCTTTGCCGGGGGCCGAGCACTGCGACGCCGGAGCGCTAATGCTTGGCCGGATGCTGCCCATCTACCCCGGGCTACGCGGCGTCGGCCCCAGGGGCACGATATACCGTGCCCGGCGCAGATGCTTGGCGCGATCTCCCCATCCAGCTCGGTTCCTCGCCGCTGCCGGTGTTGTCATTCTCTAGTGCGCCGTCTGTGCTGGAGCCGGGCTTTCCGCCGGATTCGCCGCCCCCGCCGTCACCATTACAATCGGCGGCCCGGGCTTCAGCGCGTCCATTACCTGCGGCGGCAATTTGTCCGCCCGCGCCACCAGCGCCGTCACCTGCCACATCTGCATATCCGAAAGCGATTTCTCAAACGAGGGCATGCCGGTCAGCCGGATTCCGTTCTTCACCTTCCAGTAGGTCACGCCAGCCGGATCGTCGCTCACACGCCCATCGACCGTGAACAGCTGCGGCGGCCGGGGAAACTCGCCTTGCGCGATTGTGGCCATCGCCTGGTTCGGTAAACCGTGGCACATCGCGCAATTCTTCTGATAAATATCCGCACCACTCACCAGCTCGGACGCCGTGAAATTTGACACGTTGCGATTGGACGCCTCGCGGTGGATCCGCGCGTAGAGGCCCGCGTCGGCGAGCTCCGCTTCAAACGGCATCGGCGGGTCCGACGTGGCCACGGGCATGCGCCCGCTCAACGCGTACAGCACAAACGCCACCGGCAGGATCAGCAGCCCCACAACCAACCCGATCAGGAATTTCATCTCGCGCCTCCGTAGCGGACGCTAACCGCTCTCGCGCCGTCAATTTAGATGCCTCGCATCAGCAATTGGAATATGCGAATTCGCTTGCAGCGGTACGCCTGAAGCGTGAACATGCGGCACGCTTTCCGGAGGTTTTCATCCATGTTCCAAACCGACTTGCTGAAGGGCCGCGTCATTCTGGTTACCGGCGGCGGCACCGGCCTCGGTCGCTCAATGGCTCTGCGCTTCGCTGAACTCGGCGCCGCCCTGTTTCTGGTCGGCCGCCGCGAAGAACCGCTGAAGGAAACTGTCGCCGACCTGCAAGCCAAAGGCGCCCGTGCCGGCTGGTTCTCCGCCGATATCCGGGACTTCGACGCCGTGGAACGCGCCCTGGGTGCCGCCGAGAAAGAATTCGACCTCCCATGCGGCGGTATCGACACTCTGGTGAACAACGCCGCCGGCAATTTCATCGCCCGCACGGAAACTCTTTCACCCAACGCCTTCAACGCCGTCGTGGGTATCGTCCTCCATGGCGCGTTTCACTGCACTCTCGCGCTCGGCCGCCGATGGATTGCCGCCAAAAAACCGGGTACCGTGCTCAGCATCGTCACCACCTACGCCAGCGCGAATTGCGGTTCGGGTTTCGTCGTACCCTCGGCCTGCGCCAAATCCGGAGTGCTGGCCATGACACGATCGCTCGCCGTCGAATGGGCGCCGCACCGGATTCGCCTGAATGCCATCGCGCCAGGACCGTTCCCGACGGAAGGCGCGTTTTCGCGACTGGTCGCCTCAAAAGAACTCGAGGAACGCGCACGCGCGCAGCATCCCATGAAACGCTTCGGCCGCCCGGAGGAGCTGGCCGACCTCGCTGCGTATCTGGTCAGCAAACAGGCTGGTTATGTGAACGGCGAATGCGTGGTGATCGACGGTGGCGAATGGCTGCGCGGTGCCGGCGAGTTCAATCACTTTCTCGATCTTCCCGCATCGGCGTGGGAAGCCTTCGAAGCCGCGCGTAAGAAATGAATTCGGCTCGCTCCGTGCAAAGATCCTGTCGCGCATCGAAATCTCGCTGACCAAATTGCGATGTCGACGCGCCGACAGAAAACCATTTTAGGGGCGTTCTTGCGGGATTCTACGAAGGTAGCATTTGCATTTGCCGAAACGCACTGTGCCGCTAACACGCTTAGATTGAACTCGCTGCTACGGGCCTCGCAGTTGGCGGTATTACGTGTTAGCTATCGATCAGCATGTTGACATACCATATGGCAATCGATAGGATGCTCGGGGGTTTTCACCGATGGAGAAAGCGAAAGTCCGAGTCTCTCCCAAATTTCAAGTCGTGATCCCCAAGGCGCTTCGCGAAGAGCTGAAGATCGAGCCCGGCCAGGAACTGCTCATGTACGCGCTCGATGGCTCGCTGCGCCTGGTCCCTCGCCGCTCGATCAAGGAGCTGCGCGGTATGGCCAAAGGTCTCAGATGGAAAGACGAGTATCGTGACCACACGGAGCACTTCTGATCTTTACGTCGTCGACTCGACCGGCTGGCTCGAATATCTGACCGAAGATTCCAAGGCTGCAGCCTTCGCGCATTACCTCGAAGGGGAATCCTCGGTCATCGTGCCGTCCATCGTCATCTACGACGTCTATCGCCACCTTGCGAAGCATCGCGGGCGCGCGCTGGCCGACCGCTTCGCCTCACAGGCGCTTCTCCGCCGCGTCATGCCGCTCGACGAAACGGTCGCTCTCGCCGCCGCCAACGTCAGCCTTGACCATCGCCTCAACGGCACCGACGCCCTCGTCTACGCCACCGCCCGCGTCTGCCAGGCCCAGCTCGTGACCGCCAACACCCACTTCCGCGGTCTCCCCGGCGTCATTATTCCGTAGCGCCATCCGGCTGATTGCGTCGTCGAAACCAAATCCGGCCGTCCGCTGGCCCTCGCGATTACCCGCATGCAGTATGCAGGCCCTTCCTGACCCGAAGACGGCAAGTCCTTCTATTACGCGCGCCTTCAGGCCTTCACGCGGCTGCCGCGGGCCTTACTTCAAGCCCCGTTTCTTGCTACACTGCCGAGCCAGGGGAACGTAATTTAGGGGCGGGGGGCCGGGACGGTGGCATGGCTGCGCCTCAAGCTGCACTTGATCTCGATTTAATTCAGTATCTTCAGCTTAAACTCGCTGCGCTTGGCCAGCCCTCCGCCAGCTCCTCCGCGGACGCCCGCTTCCTGCAGATCGCCCGCCCACTCCTGCGCAACCATTATGAAAAGGAACGCCTGCTCGGCTCGCACCTTTGCCCGGTCGACGCGCGCATCCAATCGTTCCTCGACTCGTATCTCGCCGACCGCTCCGCCGAAATCGGCGTCGCGCGCCTGCCTGCGAGCACCTTCGTTCTCGATCGCCCCGGTCTGGCTCGCGCCATGTCGCTGCCGCCGGATTCGGACAGCTTTTCGTCTCCCTATCTGCGCTCCTATCGCGTTCTACAGGGCGTGCTGCACAATCCCTCGAGCGACCGCCGCACCACCCGCGGCGTCTTCCACATCGCCGACGGCGGTTTCCCGATCCCCGCCGACAAGCAAGCCGTGCCGAAGCGCACCTTCGCTCGACTGCTCGCCGCGGCGCTTCGTCCTCCACGCGACGTGCTCACCATCCCCTTTACCGCTGGCCAGCAGGAGCCTGCTCGCTTGTTCGCTTCGCTACTCCTGCGCCCGCTCGTCTGCCCCGCCACCGGCGCCGACCCGCAGCGCACCATGGAAACGCGATTCTTCGCGCCCGGCAGCCTGGTCAGCAATCTTGATTTCGTCGAATCGATCTTTGGCAACGCCGGCGACCCGCACCTGCCCGAAAACGACGCCGCTCTCGACGTCGCGCACTGGACCGGGCACACCGGCTGCGTGATCCTGGCGCCGCACCTGGTGGGTATGCACAAATCCACGCTCGGCCTGCCGCATGTGACCCAGGCTACCGCCCGGCAAAAACGCGACGGCATGTGCTGGAGCGATCCCCACGAGGTCTACAACGACGGCCAGGCGTTCAAAATCTGTGCGCGTGACCATCGCGGCGTGATGGTCACCATCATCGCGGACAATTACTACGGCTACTGCAAGAAAGAGGTAAAAACCCAGATCAGCTACGCCGCCAATCTCTTCGGCCGCGCCGAAGAAGAACATGCAGGCGGCGCCATCGCCTTTGCCACCTACGTTCTCGGCACCGAGTTCTACGCCGGCCGTACTGTAAGCCTCAAAAAAGCCACGTTCGAACAAGCAATAGCCCTGCTGGGCGATTTGGTAGAGCGCCATACGGATGGGTATGGCATCGACCGGCTATACGGAGACGTATTGTACCTGCCTGAGGACTCAATTTTCACGCTGCGAGACGGCTCCGTACGGTGGCAACATGATGGGCAGACCCACCGGTTAACTCTCCATCCAGCCAATGTCTACGTGCTGCCCTCGGGCTTCCGCGTGCATCTGGAGAAACAGCCATACGGCGCCGCATGGCGTCTAGTCGGCTCGCGCCCCCGTGGTACTCTATGCCATAAACCGTGTACCGTCAGCGGCGGCGGCAAGTCCGAAATCTCTAAGTCCATCGCTCACGCGCTGCTAAACGGTCCGGTCTACGTTCGCGACTACAAAGAGGATATGGACAAGGTCGCGGAGATCTTCCAGCGCGACTTTTCGCGCGTGTACAAGGACCGCCCGCCCGACGCGCGCTCCGGCCGCACCATTCTGAGCCGGGACCGCACCATGGGCTCGGTCATCCGCCTCTTCACCACTTCTGCGCAATACACCGACGAGCACAACGAATGGATCCGCAAGCTGCCGCAATCCACCCGGCAGCTGCTTTTCACCGTGAAGCGCTACTACCGCCCCGAATGGGGCGACAACTGGCATGAGCATTTCACCGTCGACCGCATCGACGGCTACCTCGGCAACGAACTCAAGCTCGATAACGAGCCTCTGATCAGCAATTACCTGCGCGTCGGCCACGACCGCGATGGCGCCTGGCGCATCTACAAGCTGCGCCCCGATTTCTGCCCCGCGGAAAAAGTGCAGGTCGAAGACGACATCACCGCCTCCGTCGTCCTGCCGCGATCGAGCCTCAACGACCTCGACCGCGAATTCATCGGCGAGAGCGTGAAGCTCGTCGCCAACTGCGAGATGCTGCTCTTCCAGCGACCCGACGACGCGATCAATCCCGGCGTCGACCGCCAGGCTGAAGCCGATATCGCCGCTCCCGGAACATTTTTGTCGAATTACGAGCCGCTGACTGGCGAACAGGCGCGCGCCCTGGTTGATCACGTGGTCGATTTCGATCGATATAGCAAGCCGATGCAGCGCCTGCTGGAAAACTTCCTGGCCGGCGAATCCGCGAGCGACGGCGGCGCGTTCGTCGCTGCGTCGTCGCATCCGCGACTGGTCAACGGCCAGCCGTCGCAGAATCCGCGCTACCTGCAAAAGCGTCCGGATCTGGTCTCGCCGCGCACGGCTTATCTCGCAAAAATCGCCGCGCGCCTGGAACGCGAAATCCCCGCCTCCCGCCCGGTCCATTTTCCCGTCACCGCGGTCCTCGCCGGCCGCAAGAACAGCCCTCCCGATCCCGCGGCCGGTCTGCCGCCGCTGGCCGTCTACGCGCCGATCCACTACCAGGAACTGCCGGAGCTGTTCATGGAATGTATCTCGAGTCTCACCGGCAAATCCCCGGCCACCACCGGCTTCGGTAGCGAAGGCGCGCTCACCAAAGGCCCGTTCAACGCGCTCTGGCCCGTCGTCGATCTGAACAACGCGCTGGTCTCCGCGATTCTTACCGGCGACACCGGATTCACGACCTCCGCCGGTTACGTGGGCCCGCATTTTCGCGTCGACCACGACGTCAGCCTGCTCGTCCCCGAAATCTGGTGCCGCATGCGTACCCATGAACGTGATCCGCGTTTCCTGATCGACGGTGGCTTCCTTGAAAAAATCGAGGATTTCGCGTTCCAGGGCCGCGTCGTACTCGCCAGCCGGCTCGGCTTTCGCATCACGATGGCGTTCGTCGACCACTATCTGGGCCGCATCTTCGAAACGCCGGATTCCGTTTTCCCCATCGAGATGCTGCGGCCGGAATTGCAGGACGCCGCGATGTATGCCGCGGGTGTGGACGCCATCGTCGAATCGCAACGCCGCGTCGCGCTAAATTATTTCGAGGACGGCAGCTTCGAGGCCGCCTGCCCGCCGCTGCGGGCACTGCTTGAAATCATGGCGCACGGCTCGTTCGGCGGCATGGGTGTGGAGCATCCCGAGGTGCGCGCCATGTTTACGCGCGAATCGTTGCTCTCGAGCGATTGGTACACCACACGCCTGCGCACCCAGCAGCAGCGCGACATCGCGCTCTGGCTGCGCCATGTCCGCGCCCTTGAGCAATTCCGCTCCGCCGATCAGGAATTTCCGCCGCAGGACGACATCGACTTCGACACTCGCTCCGCCGTCGCCCGCGCGCAACTGGCCCGCGTCAGCTCCCCCAGCTACCTCGACGAGCTAGTCGGCACCATCGGCGCCGACCCCCTCCACAACCAAATGCCGTCTTAAATTACGCCAGACGGAGTGCACCGATCTTGCCGTTGGTCTTCGCCGGTTTCGGGAAGACGTCGGCGCCAGCAGTCGAAGAATCTCTCCTTTTTCCTAGATTGATGTCACCATGCCCCCAATGATTTGCGTCGAAACTTGCTTGGCAGGGTGTCTCACCCTGGGAGACATGATTTGCGACAAGGCGGCCGCTCAGAAAGCGACGGCGCCATGGCTGAAGAGCCACAAACAATGTGGGCGTGTTTCGTGGGTCTTAAGGACCACGCTTTTACCGGGACTGCCTATTCAGTTGACCCAGGAGCGGAGCCAGAAGCGTGGCTTCAACGCGCGGAATTTTCCTCGCGCATGTCAGCGGCGAAGTTCCAGTAGGCGGCGGAGTCTTCGGAGGGGGCGGAGGAGACGAGGGCGGCGCGCTTTTTTTCGGCGGCGTGCGCGGCTTGTTCAGGCGACCAGGAACGCAGAAAAACGCCTTCGCGGAGATAGCGAATCTGTTGGAGCGTTGCGTCAGAGGCGCCCGCGTATCGGTCGACCTGCTGCAGGAAAAAATCGAACAGCGGCTTGGGAAGCGCGAAGGTGTCTGGGACGTCGCGGCGGGTGTAGTCGTAAATGGTCTTCTGCGTCCAGGGATTGAAAGTGCGGGTGTCGAAGTCGTCGGTTTCCTGCAGGAAGATCTGCGAGGTGGGCACCACGACGCGGATCACCGGGCCGGCGGCGGGCTTGAGCGACCATACGGCGACGGTGTGGTTGGGATAGGGCCAGAAAAGCCCGACGCCTTTCAGGTCTTCGCGCGCGACGAGGAAGGCGTAGAGAGCGGAAAGCTCGTCGCATTCGGCGGTGGCCGTGGGCGCGGTCATGGAGGGGCGGTGAACGGCGGCCCACTGGCGCCAGACGTTGTCCGAATTGGGCGGCTGGTTGGTGATTTCCCAGTGCATGTTCCAGAAGCCGGCGTCGCGGGTGGATTCGTACAGAAGCCTGATGGTGACGAAATCGGGGTAGCGAACGCTGCCGGGAGGAAGCCGGTGCGCCGCCGTGAAGGTTTGAAACGCGAGACGCATACCGGAGCTATTAGCGAGGATCTGAGATTTAGCGTGAAGAACGGCGACCAATTGCGCGAGATCGGTGCGGGAGGGCGACGCGGGAGTCGGCACCGAGGAAACGGCGGGATTCTGCGGGCGCCCAGCCGCGGCTGCGGCGACGAGTAGACAAACCAATACGAGCGGAAGGGTTCGGCGCGTTCGGCGGGTCGAGATCACGGACGGCTCGATAATTGGACACCACCCGGGCCGCGCTGGTGCCGGATCGAGGAGCTTAGGCCAGGGCCTTTTTCAGTTTTTTCGACGTTTTCAGCAGCTGGCGCTTCAGGGCTTCGACCTGCTTCGCGATATCGTCAAGCTCGCTCTTGGCCAGGACGCCCGCCTTGGCCACTTTGTGCGCGGTGCGGTCGGCCTTGCCGATGGCCGCGCCGATCTTTTTCGCTGCGGTCTTCAGTCGATTCTTCGCCATTTTCATCGTCTCCTCAGAACTGCACCGGAAGTATCGCACGCACCCGCTCCACACGCTCTCGGTTTTTTTTTCGCTTAGGTAAGATCGAGATAATGGCGTTCCGCCGCGGCGCACCGAAGCCTGCCGCTTCTGCCGCAAATGCCTACTTGGCGAAAAAGGTCCACACCAACACACTGATGAAAACGCCTCACGATCATGCTACGGTAATTGGCGCGTAGGATCGCGATTGCCGACAAAGAACTTGACGGCGGCAGGCGACAAGCCGGACTGGTCGCTCGGTTGGCCACGCTGGGCCGTTGTACTTCTAACCGCCAAGTCCGGGAACGGAAATCGCGTCTAAATTACTGGAAATAAAGAAGCGATGCGGGCACTAATCGCCAAACATTAGAGGGTTGGGGCGAATGGTCCCGGCCGCCAACAGCTAAAATGGACAACATTCAAATCACGTTGCCGGACGGCTCGACCCGCGACGTTCCACGTGGAACATCGGCCGCGCTGGTGGCCGCGCAGATCGGCCCGCGCCTAGCGAAGGACGCGCTGGTGGCGCGCGCCGATGGCGCGTTGGTCGATCTCTCGGAACCGCTCGACCACGACGTGAAACTTTCCATTCTCACCGCGAAGGATCCCGACGCCGTGCAGGTGTTCCGTCATTCCGCGGCGCATCTGCTCGCCGCCGCCGTGCTGGAGCTGTATCCCGACGTGAAACTGGGCGTCGGCCCGCCGATCGACACCGGCTTTTTCTATGAGTTCGTGCGCGAACAGCCGTTCACTCCGGAAGACCTCGAAAAAATCGAGGCCAAGATGCGAGAGATCGCGGCCAGGGACGTGCCGAACGAGCGCAAGCTGATTCCCAAGCCCGAGGCGCTGGAGCTTTACCGCAAATCGAACCAGCCATTCAAATGCGAGCTGGTCGAGGAAAAAGCGGTCGAGCCGATGGTTTCGTTTTACACCACCGGGAAATTCATCGACTTCTGCCGCGGCCCGCACATTCCCTCGACCGGGCGCATCCAGGCGTTCAAATTGATGAACGTGGCCGGCGCCTACTGGAAAGGCGACGAAAAAAATACGCAGATGCAGCGGATTTACGCCGCGTGCTTCGTCGAGCAGAAAGATCTCGACGAATACCTGCACAAACTCGAGGAAGCTAAGCGCCGCGATCATCGCCGCCTCGGCACGGAGCTCGATCTTTTCAGCATTCAGGACGAAGCCGGCCCGGGCCTGATCTTCTGGCATCCCAAGGGCGCCGCCGTCCGCCGCATTATGGAAGATTGGCTGCGCAGCGAGTTAACTCGCCACGGCTACGAGATGGTCTATACGCCGCACATCATGCGGCTCGAACTGTGGAAGACCAGCGGCCACGCGAATTTTTACCGCGAGAGCATGTTCGGCCCGATCGAGGTCGAAAAAGCCGACTACCAATTGAAGCCCATGAACTGCCCGGGCCACGTTTTGATCTTCAAATCGCGCCTACGCAGCTATCGCGAGCTTCCGGTGCGGCTGGCCGAGCTTGGCACCGTGTATCGCTACGAACGCTCGGGCGTCCTGCACGGCCTGATGCGCGTGCGCGGATTCACACAGGACGACGCGCACATTTTCTGCATGCCCGAGCAGATCGAAAAGGAAGTTCAGGATTGCGTCGAATTTGCCTGGGAAGTGTTGCGCGTGTTCGGGTTCAACGATTACCGGGTCGAGCTTTCCGGGGGCGATCCCGCGCATCCGGAAATTTACACCGGCAGTCCCGAGAGCTGGAAACGCGCCGAAGACGCGCTGAAAAGCACGCTCGACCGCATGAAAGTCCCGTACCAATTCATTCCCGGCGAAGCCGCGTTTTATGGGCCCAAGATCGACGTGAAACTGGTGGACGCCATCGGCCGCCCCTGGCAGCTCACCACCGTGCAGTTCGATTTCAATCTGCCCGACCGCTTCCAACTCGAATACGTGGGCGAGGACGGCGCTCGCCACCGCCCGCTGATGGTCCACCGCGCCCTGTGGGGATCGGTCGAGCGGTTTTTCGGCGTGCTGATCGAGCACTATGCGGGCGCGTTTCCGGCGTGGCTCGCGCCGGTGCAGGTGTCCGTGCTGCCGCTGAGCGAAAAGACCATGGAATACGCGCACAAAATTACTCTGCAGCTCAAAGATGCCGGCTTCCGCGTCCATCTCGACGACCGCAATGAAAAGCTGCAGGCCAAAATCCGCGATGCCCAGCTGCAAAAGATTCCCTACATGCTCGTCCTCGGGGGCCGAGAGGCCGAGGCGGGCACCGTCGGTGTGCGTCACCGCAGCAAAGGCGACCTGGGCCCGCGCCCGGTGGAGCAATTCATCGCCAACCTCCAAGCCGAAGTCGATTCGCACGCAATTCAATGAACCTATCAGCTGCAAGACTTGCTGCGATGTTCGCCGGGCTTGCGCTGCTCGGCTGGTCCGCGCGGCCGCAACCAGCGGACGACAAGAGTTGGGCGGACAAGAATTTCATCGCCGCGTTCGACGAGTTTTTCCCCATCAGCCACGCCGAAGGCGACTTCATCGCCGCCCGAGCCCATCGCGACGGCGTGAACGACCTGCCGGAATTCTCCGTGGTGATCGAAAACACCGACAACTCGCGCACCATCCTGGGGATTCTCCGCGAAGCGCAGGGCGCGCCGCTTTATCAACAGCTCGCGGCACTCCACGCCAAGGATCCTGCAAAGCCGTACGATCAGCTGAAGCAGGATTTTAAAGTTCAGGTCTGGACATTCTCCGCGAACCAGTGCCCGGCCGTCGCCACGCAGTACCAGGCCTTCGAAAACATCACCTTCGTCCGCCCGCGCGACGATGACGCCACCGACGAACATCCGATCCTGTACCAGTTTCGCGAATCGATCGGCGGCGGCGATTCCGAGGTGATGGAATATGTCGAATCGCGCGCCTTTCCGAAGTGGGCGAACGCCACGCACAAAGCCTTCGACGCCTGCGCAGCTTCCGCGCCTCAACCATAGGGCGGCGCTTGCTCGCCGGGCGTGCCGGCGTGCTATACTTTCTGCCCTGTCGCTCCGCCAGCGGATTCTGCGACGCGAGGGCGGCGGGAAAATCGGGCATGAAACTGGATTTCGCGCCCGGGAGGTGGTTTTATCGCGGAACGTGGTGGTCCTCCTGGCCTTCGGGTCAACGAGCGAATACGAGCTCGGGAAGTTCGCGTGGTCGATGAAGCGGGGAATCAGCTGGGCGTGATGACCCTGTTCGACGCAATGAAGGCGGCGAGGGATGCTGGTCTGGATGTGGTCGAAATCTCGCCGAACGCCGTGCCGCCCGTTTGCAAGCTGGTCGATTACGGCAAGTTTCAATACGAGCAGAGCAAGAAAGCCCACGAAGCTAAGCGGCATCAGAAAAGCTCGCATATAAAGGAAGTGAAATTCCGGCCTTCCACCGCTGAGCACGATTTCCAGGTTCGCAAGAACCAGATCATCCGGTTCCTCGGCGAGGGCCACAAAGTGAAGGCGATGATTTTCCATCGCGGCCGCGAGATGGCGCATCAGGACGTAGGCCGCGCGAAAATGGAGCGCCTGCTGAAGGAAGTAAACGACCACGCGCTGGTGGAATTTGGTCCGCGCATGGAAGCCAACATCCTGCTCGCGCTGCTGGCGCCGAAAAAGGGCGGGGCGCCGGCGCGGCCGGCTGGCGCGCAGTCCTGAAGATTTCGAAACGAAGAGGGAATCGTGAAGAAGAACAAGAAAATGAAGTTGAAGACGCATCGCGGCGCGGCCAAGCGCTTCAAGATGACCTCGACCGGCAAGATTTTGCGCTGGCGTTCGGGCAAGCGGCATCTGCTGGGCACCAAGAAGCCGCGGCGCATGCGGCGGCTCCTCAACAAAATCGAGGTCAGCCCGGCGGACGAGCACAATATCCGGCTCGCGCTGCCTTACGGCATCCCGTAGTTGGCGACGAGTTTTTTCCCGCGTTCGGCAGAGCGTAACGGGTGCCTGCCAACCGGAGTCCCGGGTAAACCCGGGACGTGAACTAGATTCAACGAGACAAACCCGTCCTTCTGCCTGCGCCGGTTGGCGCGCGGCTGGCGGCGTTTGTCTCCCCGTTGATTCACCGATTGCATTGAAATCAGGGTTTGGAAATATCGCGCTTTCCGGCGCACGAGGAGAACGGAACCATGGCTCGAGTAAAACGCGGTACCAAGCGTCGCGCGCGGCGCAAAAAGCTGCTGAAGCACGCGAAGGGGTTTTTCCTTACCAAGGGCAAGCTGTTCCGGTCGGCGAAAGAGGCGGTGAATCGCTCATTGCGTTACACCTACCGCGATCGCCGCACGCGCAAGCGCGATTACCGCACGCTGTGGATCCAGCGGATCGGCGCAGCGGCGCGCGCCAACGGCGTGTCGTACAGCCAGCTGATTCACGGCCTGAAGGCTGGTGGAATCGATATCGACCGCAAGATTCTGGCGGATATGGCCGTGCGCGACGCGGAGGGTTTCGCCGCACTGGTCAGCTCCGCGAAAGAGCACATGAAGTCCGCGCCGGCGCCGCAACCCGCGGCCTAGCACACGCGCCACTCAGACCGTGCCTGATATACCGATCATCGAGAAAACTCTCACCGAGCTAGGCGACTTGACACCGGAAAAAGTCGTCGCGCGTTTCGCGGAGGTGCGCGAGCGGTTCGACCGGCAGGCTATTGAACATCGCTCTCGAAACGATGCCGAGCAGTGGCGCGTTTTCGTCGTTGCGTGGACCGGGCGAAAGTCTGGCGTTCTGACAGTGGTGGGCGAAAACTGGCTGAAGAGCGTCCCACCGGACCTTCGGCGCGTCGCCGGGCAGGAATTTCAGAAGCTCAAGGCGCACGTTGAAGCGACACTTCAAGCAAAGCGCAAAGAGATTGAAGCGGCTGCCGAGCAAAGCGCCGCCGCACGCGATCAAATCGACCTTTCGCTACCCGGCGTGGAGCGCGCGATCGGCACGCGGCACCTGATCCGCCAAACCTTTCAAGAACTCGAGCGGATTTTTCTCTCCATCGGCTTTCGCGTGGTCGAAGGCCCGGAAATCGAGACGCCCTACTACAATTTCGAGGCGCTCAACATTCCCGAGCACCATCCCGCGCGCGACAACATGGATACGTTCTACATCGAGGGGTCGAAGAGCGGGCATCTGCTGCGCACGCACACCTCTCCGATGCAGATTCGCACCATGGAGAAGGAGAAGCCGCCGGTGCGCATCATCGTGCCGGGAAAAGTCTATCGCCGAGACAACCCCGACGCGACGCACGGCTACATGTTCCATCAAATCGAGGGCCTGGCGGTGGATACGGACATCACTTTCTGCGAATTCAAGGGCACAGTGGAATATTTCGTGCGCGAATTTCTGGGGCCGAAGGCCAAGACGCGGCTGCGTCCGAGTTATTTCCCGTTCACCGAACCATCTGCGGAAGTGGACGCCAGCTGCCACATCTGCGGCGGCAGCGGCTGTCGCGTCTGCAAAATGTCCGGATGGATCGAGCTTTTCGGTGCGGGCATGGTGAATCCTGCGGTCTACGGCTTCGTCAACTACGACGCGGACAAACTTTCCGGCTTCGCGTTCGGCATGGGCGTCGACCGGCTGGCGATGATGAAGTACGGGATCAGCGAGCTGCCCGTGCTGACCCAAAACGACGTGCGCTTTCTGCGGCAGTTCCCGTGAGGACACCCACTTCGGATTCGAAGAAGTGGTTCTCGAATCGCGTGGCGGATACCATCCGCTACCGGCCGGCATATCCGCCCGGGGTTCTCGATCTGCTGCGCGACCACTGCGGGCTTACACCGGAATCGGCGATCGCGGACGTCGGCTCGGGCACTGGAATTCTGACGCGGCTCTTTCTCGAGAAATGGAAACTCCGTCGACGCCGTCGAGCCGAACGCGGCGATGCGCAAGGCGGGCGAGGAACTCCTGGCCGCATATCCGACATTCGGCAGCGAGCGGCCGCGCCCGAAGCGACCGGACTGCCCGATGCAACCGTCGATTTCGCCCATGAGCAGCGGATGGATTGCGACGCATTCCGGGGCGGCTCATCGCGTATGCGCCCGCAGCCGGGCAGCCGAAGCACCAACCGATGCTGGCGGAATTGCGGCGGATCTTCTACCCGCATGTACCCGCATGCGCAGAACGGGCGCGTGCGGTTTCACTACCACGCGCAGGTAGTATGACGGGCAGCTGAAATAGATGAAGATCGTCTACCCCTGGCTGAAGGAATTCGTGGACGCGAAGGCGCCCGCGGCGGAGCTGCGCTCGCGGCTTTCGCTGGCGGGCATGGCTGTCGATTCGGTTGAGGAATCGGCGGCGGGACCGGTGCTCGACGTCGAAGTGACCGCGAACCGTCCGGACTGCTTGGGCCACTACGGGCTGGCGCGCGAAGTGGCGGCGATTTACCGGCTTCCGGTGAAGCCGCTCGCGCCGAAATTCCAGGAGTCCGCCGAAAAAGTGTCGAATGCCGCGCGCGTCGAAATCGAGGCGCCGGAGCTTTGCGGGCGATTCACGGCGCGAATCATGCGCGGCGTCAGAGTGCTGCCGTCGCCGGACTGGCTGCGCCAGCGGCTCGAGGCGATCGGGCAGAATTCGATCAACAACGTGGTCGACGTGACGAACTACGTGATGATGGAGCTGGGCCAGCCGATGCACGCCTACGATCTGGACAAGCTGAGCGGCGCGCGCATCGTGGTGCGGCGCGCGCGTGCCGGCGAAAAAATGCGCACACTCGACGGCGCAGAACGCACGCTCGCCAAAGACATGTGCGTGATCGCGGACGGCGCGCGCGCCGTGGGCATCGCGGGGGTGATGGGCGGCGCGGAAAGCGAAATCGGATTCGCCAGCCGCAACCTGCTGCTCGAAGCAGCGTGGTTCGATCCGGTCAGCGTGCGACGCGCATCGAAGGCGCTGGGGCTGCGCACCGAAGCGTCCTACCGGTTTGAGCGCGGCGCCGATCCGGAAATGACGGAGATGACCTCGCGGCGCGCCGCAGAGCTCATTCAGCAGCTGGGCGGCGGCGAAGTTCTGGAAGGCGCCGTCGACGTGTATCCCGGGCGCGTCGCTGCTCCTTCGATTGAGCTTTCGCGCAAGGAATTGCTGCGGGTGATGGGCGCGGACGTGCCGGACCGCGACATCGAGGAGATTTTGAGCGCTCTCGGCTTCGATCCCGCGCGCATCGATGCGCATCGCGGCACGCCCGGTTCGCTGCTGGCGGTCTGGAAATGCACCCAGCCTTCCTGGCGGCGCGATGCGTCCCGCGGGATTGATCTGATCGAGGAAGTGGCGCGGCACTACGGCTACGACAAATTCTCGCCGCGGCTGCCTCCCGCGAAGCTGCCCGCGCATCGCCTGCCGCATGCCGAGGCGCAGGCAAGCCTGCGCGAGCGGGTGGTCGCGCTCGGATACCAGGAAATTGTGGCGATTCCGCTGGTCGATTCACGCCGCGACGAGATCTTTCGCCCGGTTGGCTTGACGCCCGCGGTGATCGGCAACCCGCTGGCGGAAGACGCGTCGGTGATGCGCTCGACGGGGATCGTGAGCATGATCGGCGCGCTCGAATGGAATTTGAATCACGGCCAGCGCGACTTGCGGCTTTTCGAAATCGGCAAGACTTACGAAATGCGCGATGGCGAGCCGGTCGAGACGCGGGTGCTGACGCTGGGCGCGACGGGCTCGGCACGCGACAAAACCATTCACGAAGAGGCCCGCGAATTCGGTTTCGCGGACTTAAAAGGCGACCTCGACAGCATCGGCGTGCTCATCGGCGATAAGTGGACGTGGGTTCCGGCTAGCACAAGCTGGCTCAATTCGGCGCGCTCGGGCGAAGTCGCCATCTGGGAGCACTTCGCTCGCTCCGGCGCGCATCCACCTGTAGGCGTCGCAGGCCAACTCGCGCGGCGTGTGGCCGATCAACTCAAGCTACGCCAGGAAATATTCCTCGCTGAACTGCAGCTCGAACCGCTGCTGGCGGGCATCGAGTCGGCGCGTGCTGCGCGGAAATTCGAGCCGATCCCGCGATTCCCGGCAGTCGAGCGAGATTTTTCACTGGTGCTGTCGGACGGTGTCGCGTTTGCGCAAGTGCAGGAAACCATTCGCGCACTCGGAATTCCGGAGCTGCGGAGCGTCGAGGCTAGGGACCTGTTCCGTGGATCGAAACTGCCGGCGGGAACATTCTCGCTGATGATCCGCGTCACATTCCAGAGCGGCGAGACGACCTTCACCGACTCGCAGATCAACGATTTCTCCTCGCGCATCGTTTCCGCCCTCGAAACGAAGCTCGGCGCTACCCTCCGGGCGTCCTGAACGATTTCGTTGCGCGCGGGGCGGCGATGGCCGACAATGGCGGCAGCCCAGCAACAAACGGACACGGAGCGCACACGTGAAAGTCGAAATCTACGACCAGTCGTACAACGTCAACGCGGCGGACGGGAACGAGGAATATCTCCAGGAGGTCGCGGCGTACGTCGACGGCAAGATGCGCGAGATCGCCTCCGCCACGAAAATGGTCGATTCGCTGAAGGTTGCCGTGCTCGCGTCACTCAATATTGCCGACCAGCTATTCGCCCTGCGCGAGCGCCAGCAAACGATCGAAGGCCCGCTGCGCAAGCGCGTCGAAAAATGCGTCGCGCTGGTAGAAAAAGCGCTCGAGCAATCGAACTGAAGCGTCCCGCACCGTTGAATCTGCCTTCGCGAGAACTCCTGATTTTCGCGCACTTTGCTCGCGCAACCCATTGGACGGCGCTCGCGTCTGCTATATCATTGGAATTGAAGCTTCCAAGAACTCCGCTCGCTTTTTCTTGCCGCGGGCGCGACATATTCCATTCACGTTCCGATTCTTTGGCTGAGGATTGAATTCATGTGTACACGATCTGTTTGCATGGCATTTTCCGTTTTGGCGGCGTCGCTGGCCTTCGCCGTTTCCCCCGCCGTCGCGCAGGCGCCTCAATCCCCACCTCCGCCGCCCATGCCTGCGTCAGGCCAGGGGCCCGTGAAGATCACGCTAGACGACGCTATCCAGATGGCGCTGGCGCACAACCACACACTGCTGGCCGCGCGCACCACCATCGAGCAGAACGTGGCGGAGGAAACCACGGCCAACCTGCGCCCGAATCCCGTGCTGCTGGGCGACGCGCAGTTTCTGCCCATCTTCAATTGGAATATCTTCAATGCCGGCTACGTGGACAATTCCGCGCAGTTCGATCTGGGCATCAGCTACCTCTTCGAGCGCGGGAAAAAGCGCCAGCACCGTCTGGCCGCGGCGAAGGACGCGACCGCGGTCACACGCTCGACGGTGGCCGACAACGAGCGCACGCTCACGTTTCAGGTGGCGCAGCTTTTCACCAACGTGCAGCTCGCCGAATCGACACTCGATCTGGCGCGGCAGGACCTGAATAGCTTCCAGAACACGGTGGACATCAGCAAGGAACGCTATCGCGCAGGCGACATCGGCAAAGACGATTACCTGAAGATCAAGCTGCAGCTGCTCCAGTTCCAGAGCGATGCGTCGCAGGCCGCGCTGGCGCGCGTGCAGGGGCTTTCGGACTTGCGCCAGCAGCTTGGCCGCGAATCTGTTCCGGTGGATTACGACGTGGCCGGGCCGTTCGACTACGTGCCGCTGAACGCCAAGGAAGACGATCTTGCAATGAAGGCGCTGGCCACGCGGCCCGACCTGCGTGCGGCGCTGCAGGGCGTCACGGCGGCGACCAGCCAGTACGAACTTGCGAAAGCAAACGGCAAGAAAGACATCACCGCGCAGGCCAATTACACGCATATCTCTGACCTGAGCACCGCTTCGCTCTTCGGCCAAATCCAGATTCCGATTTTCGACCGCAACCAGGGCGAAATCGCGCGCACGAAATTCGCCATCAACCAGGCGCAGGAGCAGGAAAAAGCCGCCAGCGATCAGGTGCTGACGGATGTCGCGGATGCCTATGAGGGCGTGGAGACCAACGACCAGATCATCCAGCTTTACCGGTCGGGCTATCTCGACGACGCGCAGCAGGATCGCGACATCAGCGAATACGCGTATAAGCGCGGCGCCGCGAGCCTGCTGGATTTTCTGGACGCGGAGCGCAGCTATCGCGCGACGCAGCTGGCCTACCGGCAGGCGCTGGCGGCGTATTTGCTGGCGCTCGAGCAGCTGCGCGAAGCCGTGGGAACGAGGAGCCTGCCATGAGCAACCTCAAATATTTCTGCTGTGGCGCTGCATTTCTTTGCGCCACGGCCGCGCTGGCGGGCTGCAGCGGCGAACACAGCGCGAGCCAGATGACGTCGTATTCCTCGCAGGCGTCGAAATCCGCCACGCCCCAGCTTTTCACGATTCCGCCGGATCAAGTGTCGCACGTGCAGGTGGTCACCGTGGCGCCGGCAAGAATCACGCGTACGCTGCGGCTTACCGGCGCGGTCGCCTACAACGCGTTCAAAACCACGCCGGTGATCACGCAGGTGGGCGGGCCGGTGAGCCGGATTCTGGTCGTGCCCGGGCAGCACGTCAACCAGGGCCAGCCGATGCTGGAAGTTTCAAGCCCTGACTATTCGCAGTTGCTTGACACCTACTTGAAGGCGCATGACACGTTTCGCGTGGCGGACAAAAACTACGACCGCGCGAAGGATCTCTACCAGCACAACGCCATCGCCGAGCGCGATCTGCTGCAAGCTGAATCCGATTACAACCAGGCGCAGGCCGACCTGAACGCCGCCGAGCAGGCCATGAAAATTCTGGGCATCCAGAATCCCGAGGATCTTCAGAAAGCGCCTTCCTCCGCGCAGATTCCTGTGATCGCGCCGATAAGCGGCGAAGTGGTCGAGCGGCTCGTTGCGCCCGGGCAGGTCTTGCAGGCCGGGCAGACGCAGGCGTTCACGATTTCGGACATGAGCACGGTGTGGGTGCTCGCCAACGTCTACCAGGCCGATCTGGCGAACGTACGGGTCGGCGACGGCGTCACGGTTACCACGGACGCTTATCCCGATACCTTTCCAGGACAAATTTCCTACGTCTCGGCGGCGCTCGATCCGAACACGCGCACGCTCCAGGCGCGCATTGTGGTCGATAACCCCGGAGAAAAGCTGAAGCGCGACATGTATTGCACCGTCACAGTGACTGCCGGCACGATCGGAAACGCGATCAGCGTTCCCGATTCCGCCGTGCTGCGCGACGACGAAAATATGCCGTTTGTGTACGTGGCCGAGGGCCCCAATCAGTTTGGCAGGCGCGGCGTCGAAATCGGCGACAGCCAGAACGGCCGGACGCAGATTCTCAAAGGTCTTTCGCCGGGAGACAAAGTGGTCGGCGACGGCAGCCTGTTTTTACAGTTCGCGAATTCGTTTCAGCAGTAGACGCGTGGCCTAGACCGGCATGATCCATCGCATCGTCCAATTCGCGCTGCGGCAGCGCTTCCTGATTCTGATGCTGACGGCTTTCGTGGCCGTCGGCGGCAGCGTCTCGTTCCAGCACATGCCGGTGGACGCCTATCCGGACCTTTCTCCGCCGATGGTGGAGATCATCACGCAGTGGCCGGGCCACGCGGCGGAGGAAATCGAGCGACTGGTCACCCTGCCGACCGAAATCGAAATGAATGGCGTGCCCAAGCTGGACGTCCAGCGGTCGATTTCGCTCTACGGCCTTTCCGACGTCATCCTGACCTTTCAAGAAGACACCGAGAAATATTTTGCGCGGCAGCTGGTTTTCCAGCGGCTGAGCGAGGTGACGTATCCGAGCGGCGTGACGCCTACTCTCGCACCGCTTTCGAGTCCTTCCGGCCTCGTCTATCGCTACGTGATCGAGAGCACGGACCGCTCGCCGCAGGAACTGAAAACCTTCGAAGACTGGGTGATCGAGCGCGAGTACAAACAGGTGCCGGGCGTGGCGGACGATTCCGGATTTGGCGGCACGGTGATGCAGTATCAAGTGCTGCTCGATCCCGCGCGGCTCTACGGCTATCACATCCCCGTTCCCCAGGTGATCCAGCAGCTTTCGGTGAACAACTCGAACACCGGCGGCGGATTCTATTCGCAGGGCGGACAGTTTTATTACGTGCGCGGGCTGGGATTGCTGCGCGACCCGCGGGACATCGGCGACGTGGTGGTCGGCGCGCAGAATGGCGTGCCGGTGCGCATCCGCGATATCGGCGACGTGGTCATTGGCAACGCGCCGCGCTTGGGTGAATTTGGCTTCAACAAGACGGATGACGCGGTGGAAGGCGTCATCCTGATGCTCACCGGCGAGCAGACGCAGAACGTGCTGAAGGGCGTTGAGCAAAAAACGAAGCAGCTGGACGAAAGCATTCTTCCGCCGGACGTGAAGATCGTTCCGTATTACGACCGCAGCGATCTGGTGCGCGTCACCACCGACACGGTTGAAAACAATTTGCTGCGGGGCATGATTCTCGTCCTGATCGTGCTGATCTGCTTCCTAGTTAGCTTTCGCGCAGCAGTGATTGTCGCGCTGACGATCCCGGTGGCGCTGCTTTTCGCGTTTATCTTCCTGCACGCCCGGGGCGTGGCCGCCAACCTGCTTTCCATCGGGGCGATCGATTTCGGCATCATCATCGACGGCACGCTGGTGATGGTCGAAAACGTTTTCCGCGAACTCGGCCTGCGCGAGGGAAAAGAATACGACCTGCACGAAGTGATTCTCGCGGCGGCGCGGGACGTGGACCGGCCGATTTTCTATTCCGTCGCCGTGATTATCGCCGGATACATTCCCATCTACGCGCTGAGCGGTCCTTCCGGAAAGCTGTTCCATCCGATGGCGGACACCATGTCGATCGCGCTGGCGGGCGCGTTGATCCTCACCCTGACGTTCGTTCCGGTGATGTGCTCCTATTGGTTCCGCAGGGGCGTGCACGAGGCGGTGAACAGGCCGTTCGAGTGGATGCGGAGGAAATACGCCGTGCAGCTCGATTGGTGCCTGGATCGGCCGAAGACCACGCTGCTGGTGGCCGTAGCCATTTTCTTCGCCTCGCTGTTGCTGATTCCATTCATCGGCGGCGAATTCATGCCGCATCTGGACGAAGGGGCATTGTGGGTCCGCGCCACGATGCCATACACGATTTCCTACGAGGAAGCGGCGAAATTCAGCCCGCAGGTCCGCAACACCTTGATGAAGTATCCGATGGTCACCGACGTCGGCTCCGAACTTGGCCGCCCCGACGACGGCACCGATCCCACCGGCTTCTTCAACGATGAGTTTTACGTGGGGCTGAAGCCATACAACGACGCGTCGTGGGATAAAGGTCCGATCCACAACAAGAAGGAACTCACCGAGGACTTGCAAAAACAGCTCGCCGCTTTTCCCGGGGTGATTTTCAACTTCACCCAGCCGGCCGAGGACGCCGTCGACGAAGCGCTCACCGGGCTGAAAAGCTCACTGGCCGTGAAAGTCTACGGCCCCGATCTGAACGTGCTGCAAGACCGGGCGCTCGAAATCAAGCGGCGGCTTTCGCAAGTTCCCGGGTTCACCGAGCTGACCGTAGTGCGCGAGCTCGGCCAACCCAGCCTGATCATCAACGCGGACCGCGACAAAATCGCCCGCTATGGCATCAACGTGGCCGACGTCGAAGCCGTGGTGCAGGCGGCCGTCGGCGGACAGGCAGCCACGCAGGTGATTCAGGGCGAGAAACTGTTCGACCTCGTGGTGCGCATGAAACCCGAATTCCGCGAAAACGCCACGGCGATTGGCAACCTGCTGGTGGGTACGCCGAGCGGCCAGCAAATTCCGCTCAGCGAGCTTGCCGACATCCACGAAGCGAGCGGCGCCTCGTTCATCTACCGCGAGAACAATTCGCGCTACATCGGCGTGCAGTACAGCGTCGAAGGCCGGGATCTGCAGGGTGCCGTCGCCGAGGGCCAGCGCGCCATCGCCGACATCCAGAAGTCCCTGCCGGCCGGCTACCGGCTCACCTGGGGAGGTGAATACAGCGAATTGCTGGAGGCCAAGCACCAGATGGAAATCATCGGCCCGCTGGCGCTCCTTTTGATTTTCATGATTCTGTTCGCGCTCTACGGCAATTTCAAATTCCCGGTCACCATCGCGCTCGGCGTGGTGATCACCGAACCCGTGGGTGCGCTGATCGCCCTGAAACTTACGGGCACGCCCTTCAGCGTGTCGTCGCTTCTTGGTTTGCTGGCGCTGATGGGCGTGTCGGTCGAAACTGCGGTGATCCTGGTCTCCTTCATTAATAAGCTGCGGCAGGAAGGCAAAGACATCCGCACTGCCACGCGCGAGGCGGCCCTGTTGCGCCTGCGCCCGATCATGATGACCGCGCTGGTCGCCTGCCTGGGTCTGTTGCCTGCCGCGCTCTCGACCGGCATCGGCTCCGATACCCAGAAGCCTTTCGCCATCGTGATTGTGGCGGGGTTGATCTCTCGACTTTTCATAGGGCTGGTCGTGAACCCGGTGCTCTACGAAATGGTCGCGCGCGAGGGCGACGTCCTGCAGGTTTAGTTTCGCTGGTCCGCTGTCTTACACCTTAAATAGGAATTTCGTAATTGCTGCTCTGCTCACATTTGCGTCTCCGCCGCCGCAGCCGGCGCAGATCATGATCGCGACCCGGACGGCCGCGGCGTCTTCCAGTTGATCGCCGCAGGCGAACAGCTTTTCCGGCAGCACTGCGCCGCATGCCACGGCGATGACGCGCTCGTCCGCAGCGCCAATCTCGCGCACGGGATGCCGCCATGGGGGGATCCCGTGCAGTGCCGCTGGCAAATCATCGCCTACATCCAGAGCATCGGTGTGAAGCAGGACCCCGCGAGCAACGTTGCAGCAGCGCTCGTCGGCGCCCACCAGTGGCCCCAGCCGTACGGTAGCGTATGGAGCTGGGAGCCACTGCAAGTGATCCGGCGCGATTGCCCCTTCGGCAGAAACCGCTCGCGTCTCAAACGTCGCCTCGATTTTTCCTGCTACAATATTCCGCGGAGATGGCCTGCGAAGCAGGTGACGTTGCGAAAGCCTTTTGAACCAATGCTGGATCCCAGGGAGTCTGCGTCGTCCTGCCCTTGTGCATTTCCCGCCGGTTCGCCGGTGTGAAAATGCCTTAAAGCAGGCGCCGGGCACCCACCTATTGAAGGGGTTCAGGGCCTAGCAACGCACGGCCGAGTGGACTGTTTCCTCACCATCCGATCAGGATGGTGACCCCGCGCGAATTGCGCCGCGGCGAATGAGCGAGGGGATTCGACCGGTTGGCACACGAATTTTTCGGAGGTTTCGTTTCGTTTTCAGGGTTCAGCCGTAGCTTCTCCGGAAAGTTTCTGATCTGAAAATCCTATTCATCGGCGACATCGTGGGCTCTCCCGGCCGCAAAATCGTTCACGACCGGCTCGCGGACATTCTCGCCCAACGCCAGATCGATCTCTGCATCGCCAACGGCGAAAACTCCGCTTCTGGCTTCGGCATCACGCCGCGGATCGCCGAGGATTTGTTTGCCTGTGGAGTCGAAATCATCTCCGGAGGCAACCACATCTGGGACCGAAAAGAGATCCTGGAATTTTTCCCCCACGAGCCGCGCCTGCTGCGTCCCGCGAATTTCCCCGACGGTTCGCCCGGCAGCGGCCTGTTCGTGGGCCGCGCGAAAAACGGCGTCGGCTACGCCGTCCTGAACCTGCAGGGCCGCACCTACATGACGCCGATCGAGGATCCCTTCCGCACGGCCAGGCGTGAACTGGCGAAAGTTCCGCCCGACGTGAAAGTGATCTTCGTCGACATGCACGCCGAAGCCACCTCCGAAAAACAGGCCATGGGCTGGTACCTCGACGGCCAAGTGTCCGTGGTCGTCGGCACGCACACCCACGTGGCCACCGCCGACAATCACGTGCTGCCCGGCGGCACCGCCTACATCACCGACGTCGGCATGACCGGCCCACACGATTCCGTAATCGGTATGGACAAGAAAGGCGTCCTGCAAAGGTTTCTCGACGCCATGCCCGCGCGCTTCGTGGTCGCTGAAGGCGATATTCAGATGAATGCCGTGTTGGTCGACGTTGACGAATCCACGGGCCGTGCCCGCTCGATCGACCGCCTCAATTTCCGCATCGACTAAGTCGCACCATCGCGCCTGGGCATGCGGTCAGGTGCTGCGTAAGCAACGCGCGCACAGGAGATCGCATCTCTGCCAGCTGTCGTCGGTAAACTTACCCCGACCGATGTTTCCCCGCCCCCAAATCGGCATACCCATCGCCGTCCTGATCGCCATCACCCCGGCATGGAATGGTTCGCGCCCCCCGGCGCCGACACAGGATCAAAACCAGGAATTCTCGCGCGAGCTTCTGGCGCGCGCACGCGTGTTTCCGGAAATCGGGCCGGGAGTCGCCGCGATCAAAAGCGACGCCAGCGGCCGCTACTACGTGCTCGCCGAGCCCGCCACGGCCATTTCGATCTTTCAAGCCGACGGCCAGCGCATCGGTCGAATTCCCAGTGCGAATTCGCACGGCGCGAAAATCGTCTACGCTCAGGATATCGACGTCGACGCGAAGGGCCGCCTTTTCGTCGCCGACCGCGGCGCGAACGCCGTGAAAATTTTCGAGCCCGATGGCGCGCTGGATGCCTCGATACCCGTGCCCGCTCCCATGTCGGTCGTGGCTCTCTCCGGCGGAGATTTCGGTGTCGCGAGTCTGCGCTCGGCGAAACTCGTCAGCATCTACGACGCGCAGGGAAAACTCTCGCGCAGCTTCGGCGAACCCGCGCCCCCCAGCGCAGATTTGGGCCGCAGCGGGCCACCGCTTCCCGGCCGGATCTACGGGGGCGCCGCCAACTATATCTATTGTACTTTCAGCGATTTACGGGATCTCACGCTCCGCCGCTACGACCGCTTCGGTTACGCGGCCTACGAAGCATCCGTCCCCGCCTCCGACTTCACCGCCGAAGGCGGGGCCAAGCGATGGACATCCATCACCATCGACCAGGGCGGCTCGACCGCAACAAACAAACCGGCGATTCGCGCTCTGGCCGCCGATCCCTTCGGCCCCGACGTGTGGGCCGCGATCGGCGACGCGCTTGTGCATTTCGACAAGGACGGTAATCGTCGCGCCGCGTACCGCCTGTCCACGACCGACGGTGCGCGCATCGAAGCCACCGCGATTTTAGTCGAACGCGATCGCCTACTCGTCGCCGCCGATCCACTCGGCATTTTCGATTTCCCGCTGCCCGAACGAACCTCTCCCGCCGCTGCGCCGCAGTGATCTGAACATCCGTTGTTGAAATGCTGCCTGTGGAAATCTCCAGGCAAAATTTCAACGCCCCCTCTCTGAATCAGGCCGGAATGACCACTTGCGGTTGAACTTCTTGGAATTTTTTCGGACAATTTTCGGCTGTGGAAAAACTGTGCATGATGTGTGGAGAGCGCGAATCTGTTTCGTGAAGTTTTCTCTTGCTCATCGCGTTTCGTTTACCTAGAATCCCGCCTCGCCTAAATGACATCACCGTAACCCAACAACAATCGGACAGCAATGTGAGCGGGACCAGGGCGCGGCCTGCTTCGTTGTGCCTGAAAACGAAATCACAAACGTGCCGTCACGGCACTGAGTCATGGTTTCCACAGCATTTCCACCGGTGTGGAAATTGCTTGGGAGTTGATTTGCGAAATGAATCTTTGGGACAAAATTCTTCAGCATGCCGAACGTCGCGTAAATCCACATAGTTACGCAACCTGGTTTAAACCCACCCGGCAGGAACGCGCCGACGAGAATCGCCTGGTCGTTCGTGTTCCTACCCGCTTGTTCTGCAAGCGCTTAACCGAAACCTATGGTGAGCTGCTGCAGGCCGTGCTTGTGGAAATTGGCCGTCCGGGTCTGGTGCTGGAATTTGTCAGCGTTGAATCGGAGTCCGCGGCGGCGCCGCCGGTGACCGTATCGCCACAGGCCAAGCTCGATTTCGATTCCTCGGCCAGCCAGCTCAACCCGCGCTACACCTTCGATAAGTTCATCGTCGGCGCATCGAACCAGTTCGCGCACGCCGCTGCGGTAGCCGTTGCCGAGCAGCCCTCGAAATCCTACAACCCGCTGTTTCTCTATGGCGGGGTGGGACTTGGCAAGACCCATCTGATGCAGGCCATCGGCCATTCCCTCAAGCGCCGCAACCCCTCGCTGCGCCTCACCTACATCAGCGCCGAAAAGTTCACCAACGAAGTGATCGCCTCGATCCGCTTCGAACGCATGCCGGCGTTCCGCGACCGCTTCCGTAACATGGACGTGCTGATGGTGGACGACATTCAATTCATCGCCCGCGCCGAGCGCACCCAGGAGGAATTCTTCCACACCTTCAACGCGCTCTATGATCAGCAGAAGCAGATCGTGATATCGTCCGATTGCCCGCCGAAGGAGATTTCCGCCATCGAGGAGCGCTTGCGCTCGCGATTCGAATGGGGTCTGATCGCCGATATCCAGATGCCCGATCTGGAAACGAAAATCGCCATTCTTCAGAAACAGGCCGAGAACGAGCGTGTGCACCTGCCGGACGACGTCGCCGAATTCATCGCCCGCTCGATCAAATCGAATGTTCGCGAGCTCGAAGGCGCACTGATCCGCCTGATGGCCTACGCCTCGCTCACCGGCGCGGAAATCGATCTGCCCACCGCCCAGCAGGTGCTGAAAAACATCATCGAAACACAGGAGAAGAAAGTCACCATCGAGCAGATCCAGAAAGCCGTCGGCGAAGTCTTTGGCCTGCGCGCGCAAGATCTGAAGGTTCGAAGCAACTCCAAGGTAATTTCCTACCCGCGCCAGGTCGCCATGTTTCTGGTCAAACAGCTTACCTCCGCCTCGCTGCCGGAGATCGGCAAGCATTTCGGCGGCAAGCACCACACCACCGTGCTGCACTCGATCAACAAAATCGAGATGCTCCGCCAGACCGACAAAGATTTGAACAAGACGATTAACCGGCTGCTCGATTCGTTCGGCTAAATTTGCCCGTTTCGCAGCTTGGGGATCGAGGCGCCCTAGGAACGAGCGCCGTAGATGCGACACTGCTTGGCGGTGCGAGGTTGTGGGCACCAGGCGTGAGTAAGCTGTGAATCACCTGTGAATCGATTGTGCAAGACAGAGCCTGACTTGAACCGATCTTCGATGCGAGCCGACTTTTGCACCGCGCCACCGGGATTCTCACAGTACGTGCAGTACCGCAAATCGACTGCACGGAGTGGGTTGGATCGCTTTTCCGCAAATCCACAACTGCGGCGGTGACGACGGTTTTTTATTTATAGTCATTACAAAAAGAAGTACAGTAGCCGTACCGCACAATGAGCCCTGAAACCAGCGTAAGGACCGCACCCGAGATGGAATTCAGTGTTAAGAAATACGATTTACTTGAAGAGCTTTCTCTGACCCAGGGTGTGGTCGAACGCAAGACAACCATTCCCATCCTGTCGAATCTTTTGTGCGAGGCCAAAGGCAACCGGCTGATCATTACCGCCACCGATCTCGAATTAAGTATTCGCACCTCGTGCGAAGCCAAGATCAAGAAAGACGGCGCCGGCACGATTCCCGCCAAAAAACTTCTCGAGCTGATACGGCTGCTGCCCGACGAAGAAATTCGTTTCAAGCTCCTCGAAAATCACTGGGTGCAAATCATCTGTGACCGCCGCAATTACAAACTGGTCGGCATGTCGAAGGACAATTTCCCCGCGCTGCCGGAATTCCCGCACGCCCTCGTGAAAATCCCCGCCAAACTACTGGCCAGCGTGATCGCGAAAACCACCTTCGCCATTTCGCTTGAAGAGTCCCGCTACACGCTGAATGGCGCGCTGCTGGTCGTGAAACCGGGGTCGCTCACGATGGTTGCGACCGACGGCCACCGCCTCGCCATGGTCGAAACCGAGCACAAATTCGAAGGCCTTTCGAGCGAAACGCGCGTCCTGGTCCCCAAGAAAGCCATGAACGAAGTCCAGCGCCTGGCCGCTGAATCGGGCGATGATGGGGTCGTTGAATTTGCCCAAGACGAAAGCCATCTCTTCTTCCAATTCGGCGGACGCCTGCTCACCTGCCGCAAACTCACCGGCCAATTCCCGAATTATGAAGCCGTTCTCCCGCGCGACGTGAACAAAACCGTCACCATCGAGCGCAACGAACTCCAGGACGCGCTTCGCCGCGTCTCGCAGCTCGCCGATCAGCGTTCCCACGCGGTCAAATTCGTTCTCGCCAAAGAAGGCCTGGAAATCTCCGCTTCGAGCCCTGAATACGGCGAGGCCAAAGAAGCCATCGAAAAAGACTACAAAGGCGAGCCCATCTCCATCGGCTTCAACGCCCAGTACCTGCTGGATTTTCTGGCCGCCGCTCCCGACGGCCCGATCAGCTTCGAACTGAAGGACGAACAGTCCGCCGGCCAGCTCCGCCCGCTGGCCGACGAATCCAGTCGCTACCGCTACGTCGTAATGCCCATGCGCATCTGAACGCGCCCGGTTTGACCTAGGGGCCGGATCTTCCCTCAAAATTCATCCCATCGAACACTTGCAGCACCTGCTCGGGCCGCGCGCGCACGATGAAATCTTCCGTCAGATTCACCCAGCGGATCTTCCCCGACGAATCGATCAGGAATTCCGCGGGCCGCGCGATGTCCGCGCCGCCGATTCCGCCATGCGGGTGCACCAGGTCCCAGCGCCGAATCACTTCATCCTGCGCGTCCGAAAGAATCGGAAATGTGTACCCCTGCGACGCGCGCAGCTTCTCCGAATCCGCGGGGGCATCCACGCTGATGGCGATCACTCGAATTTTTCGCGAATCGAATTCCGGCAACGCCTTCTGGAAACTCCGTAACTCGGAGTTGCAGAACGGTCACCAATAGCCGCGGTAGAAGATCAGCAACACGCCTGCCGTTTGATTCGCGCCGATGGCCGGCCCAATCGCGCCGTCCGGCGCAAACGGTGAATTCACCACACCCGACAAATTTACGGGACTGTTCCTCGAATCGGGCAGAGTGAAATCCGGCGCCCGCTGCCCCACTTGCGGCGCTCTATGCGACACCGGCAACTGTCGCGCCATCACAAAAATCTCGTAACAGAAAAATCCCGCGAGCGCCAGGGCCAGCGCTCCCAGGATGCTGCCGAATATTTTTCCGCGATACAAATCCGGCCGCCGGAAAGCGCGCGCGATTCCTACGCCAACCAGCACCAGACCAAGTGCCATCACGGGCAGATTCACCCAGGGAAAATCGCGCAAGGTCGGGTAGCGAATGAAAAATAGCGGGTAACTCACGATTCCCGCCAGCACCAGTGCCAACCCCAGCCCCACACTCGCATTCCATTTGCGTTTCATCGCCGCGACCCCCTTTGCAAGCCTGCCGCTAGGCTACGCTTTTATTCGCCCCGACGCGCGCCAGAACGCTTCCTGGCGATCACCCTGGCGCGAGCGCCACAGGCGCGAAACTTCAAGCCTCAGCCATCCCGTAACACGCTGATAAAACTCCACATAGAATCCCGTCGCCGCTTGAGAATCGCCTTGTGAATTCCCCCCGCATCCGTTAAAATTCTGGTGTTCGAGATTCCTCCTGAACGGCACTTTGTACGCTCTGAAATTGCGTCTCGCTGGGGCCCGCTAGCAGCCAGAACTGGCGCGCCAGAATCGGCAAGACGCAGCCGAAGAGCGCGAAAAAAACGGCTTCGCCGCGTCCGCCCGAACATTGGGAAACGGACGGGATGGAGCCGGGAAGCACCCTTCGAGTCCCGACTCGACAACTCAGGTTGATCGAGCGAGACCAATGGGCAAGGTAAGTGTCGAGCACATTCCGCGCGACCGCCTTCCCGAAAATGAGCGAGTGACCAGGTCCGCAGGCCTGAGGCCTTCGTCTGAGGAGACGCACGATTCATGGCTGACAAAGACTCTTCGCCCGCCAAGCCCGCCGGCGGCCACAAGTACGACGCGACTTCCATCAAAGTTCTGGGCGGCCTTGAAGCGGTCCGCAAGCGTCCCGCCATGTACATCGGCTCGACCGGCGAAATGGGTCTGCACCATCTGGTCTGGGAAGTCGTGGACAACTCGGTGGATGAAGCCATGGCCGGCTTCTGCGACGAAATCAACGTCACTGTGCACGACGACAACAGCGTCACGGTCATCGACAACGGCCGCGGCATTCCCGTCGACATGCACGCCACCGAAAAAAAGCCCGCCGCCGAAGTCGTGATGACCGTCCTCCACGCCGGCGGAAAATTCGATAGCGACACCTACAAAGTTTCCGGCGGCCTCCACGGCGTCGGCGTCTCCGTCGTCAACGCGCTCTCCG
>Ga0210404_10000248_pt1 | contig 32218 bp, 35 predicted proteins | sample IncBWH28MmetaG_FD_155455 | JGI IMG/M metagenome (GOLD analysis project Ga0210404, IMG submission 155455) | Forest soil microbial communities from Barre Woods Harvard Forest LTER site, Petersham, Massachusetts, United States - Inc-BW-H-28-M | ecosystem: Environmental > Terrestrial > Soil >... | reverse complement strand
GTAGTCGTTCGAGTAAAACGCAAAATCACGTTTCGCCATTTTGCATATAGCGACGTCTATCCTTCTCGTTTGACTTACCAACTCGTCGGCTCGTCGCACGAGGCGTTTCTCATTCATCGAATTACAGAAGCCCCGAACCTTCAGCAAGTCATCAAACTCGACAGGGTGCCGGATTTTCTGAGTGCGAGCGGTGTCGCGGCGTCTCCTGATTTGATCGTTGTTGACAGGCAGCTTGCGTCGGATGGCACGTATTCGCTCAAGACGGCGGTGCTCAGCAACGGAACACATATTCTGCTTGGACCTCCGCCTGGCACGCTGACGCCCAACCAGCCCACAACAGAAGGAGAAGAACTGACGATACAAATGGCCGGAGATACGGCGACGCACCGGGTGAAGGTCGAAAAGAACGTTTATTTCGATGTTCGCATCTTGAACAAATAAGGTTTGCGGAAAGGAGAATCGTGGGGAAAGCACTCATCCCGCGCGCTTCTGTCCGTTCTAAGATTGACCTCGGCTTGTCATGAGCGGAGCTTCGTATTGTCGTCTCGAGTGGAACCTCGGTGTTTCGCGGATCTTTGCAAATTCTAACGGAGGGAAATATGCCACCTGTCTCGTTCGCGAAGGATATCAGGCCCCTATTTCGTCCTATTGACATAGCGCACATGAAGCCCTTCGGCGTCCAACTAGACGATTACACTTATATGTCGGATCCGGCGAACAATCATCAGAATGCGACACAAGTGCAGGAAAACCTGTCTCCCGAGAATGGCGAGGCTCCCGCAATGCCTCCGGGTGGTCCGTACTGGACTTCGGAACAACTCGCCATTTTTACAAAGTGGCGCACAGACGGATATCAACCGTGATCAATTCATCGCGACGCTAGTTGAAAAAGAGCGACGGCCGGGCGTACCGTTCTGTGGGCTAGAACGACTGTGAGAACCGGGCCTCAAGGAACTCGCCCAGCTTGGCTGTTGCCCGGAACTGAGGAATCGGATCCAGTTCCTTAAACGCAGAAGTGAATGCGTTCGAGAGACTCCAGATTGTCCGCGGCAGGAATTCATCGTACTTCGGCTCGAAGTAGAGGTCGTGTACGGTGCGGGCGAGATGTTTCGGAGCTTCCAATCTGCCTTCTACGAACGCCTCGTAGATGACGACCTTGGCTGTGACATCCGTCAATTCGAATCGCTGCCAAGCCTCCACCTGCTTGCGCATCGGCTCGAAATTTCGTTGCATTCGATCTACGCCGACTGCGATGCAATCAATAAGTGAGAACGACTTCGAGTGCTTGGCGAGCACGGGTGTGAAATCTCCGGCGAACGCCATGTTCGAACACACGAACACACGATAGCCACAGGTCATCGCTAAACGCATGCTCTTGTCATGCGAGTTGCGAAGACCGATGCTGAAGCGGCACCCTGCCATTTCGGTCTCGAGGTCGAGAACCCCAAAGGCTTTCATGCCGTCCGGCGAGACTGCGTACTCATCGTGGACGACTCCGATGTGGCGAAACCCGAGTGTCTCGATCAGCGCTTGCACGATCTCGTGATGCGGTACTGGGCGGTGGGTTTCGGTTGCTGGCGGTGTTGGCACCAGTGCTAGTTCATCGCGACCAATGGTTCGGCCGCTATAGCCAATGAGCGTACTAGTTTCTGACATATTTCTTTCCTCCTTTTGATTTGAAATAGAGTTCTTGAAAGTGAGAAACACAAGTCGAGGGGAATACCGCCGAATCGTGTCAGTTGAAGCCGAATAGCGAGGCCTGCTCCGGGATGGCAATCCTTCCGCGTCGCTTCTTACCCGACAGGGCTCCCGCTCGTTGACCGAAGGCAACGATTGCAGAAGTATCCATAGCTGCTTCCACCAGACACGCCGGGTCGAACTGGGGCTGCGTCAAGATGTCCGGCAGTTCGCCCGAAGAAACATCTCTGTCTGAACTGGAGGTCGTCATCGGGAACAGCTTTTTATGTTCTGCGTTGAGCGCCTTCCATACGGCATCGGCCGTTTCCCCGATCCCATTCCGTTCGACCAGTTCCCGCGCCATCGCCGACAACATATCGTCGTCTTCGTCGATGTTTTGCAGTCCTTCGCCGGCAAATTTACCTTCCATGGTGAGGGCCACCAGGAGCTTCCTTCCCATGAGACGCAAGCAGGCCGTCTGCATGGTGCCTTCGTAGCAAAGGAACTTTACCCGCACCGGCCATCTCTGCCCGATGCGCCAGGAGCGCCGGCTCGCTTGACGCAAGGTGTGCAGGGAGTAGCCGGACTCGCAAAAGATAATCGTTGGGAAATCCAGCAAGTCGAGACCAGTCTCCACCAGTTTGGGGTGGCAGATCACCACCTGCACGCCATCGTTTACTTGCCTTGCGTACCAGGCTTCCCGCTTCGAGGTGTCTACACTTGAGCGCAGGACTGCTGTGCGGATGCCCTCGTTGCTCAGGATTCGTTGCAGCCGGGCCGTGACGTCGTGCTTCTGCGTATAGACCGCGAAGACCTGGCAGCGGCGTCCCTCGGCAAGTTCTTGCTTGATCTCTGCGATCAGTTTCCGTTCCTTGGAATGCAAGTGGTCTTCGGGAAGATCGCGCGTTTCCGCAATGACGAAGGAAACCTTGCGCCCGAGTTCGCTGTCGAACTCTTTGCCGTAGAGGGTTCCCAGGCCGAACGGGTGGTCGGGATAAAGCAGCAGCGTGTTCAGCATGGTGCTCAAAACCGAACGATTCCCCTTGTGGGCCTTCAAAGCCTTCCGAATGTCGTCTTCCAGTTCGCGATACGCTTCTGCCATCGCCGCGTCCATAGCGACGCCGAGGCAGGTCTCCTCGTAGGGCGGAAGCTCTCCGGAGATGTCCTCCAGAAAGACGAAGGCACACAACTGCATCAGGAATTCGCCGAAGAGCAGCGGCGAAGCTCCGGGTTTGCGGCGGATCGTGCTGGTGGCCTTCGCTTTGGAACACGCGTTGTCGGCGGGCTCTACCTTCGTGATGGTTTCAAGAACGCCGTAGTCCTGGGTGAACGAACTCCTTCCTGTCGTGCCCCATTCGTATCCGTGTGTTTTCATCCTCCCGGCTTCGAGCCGGAACAAGGTGTTGAACAGATCGTCCGCGTACCCACCCAGGAGCGTTCCGGTTAAGCCGACAATGCGATCGGAACAGGAAGCCAGCGTGCCGAGAGCATTGCCTTGCGCGGTGTCGCCGGCGAGTTGGTGGACTTCGTCACAAATTGAATAGTCAAACCAGCCCGGCATATAACGCCCAATGAATTCAATCGGAGCCATGCGGCGGATCTTGTCGGAGTCGGCCTGCCACAATGGGCTGTGGAATGTGCGGCAAGACTTGGCGCCTCTGGTTTCGACGGTTTCCGCAATCTTGACCTTTTCAAATTCAGCCGCGGTGAGTCGACTATCATCCACGATCACGGGGTCGCCCGTATCGGCGTTCACCACGCAGCCCAGGTATGGGCCAGAACGGGGCACGCGATAGGCATGGCGCCAGAAGTAACCGAGCTTGGCACGCTCGCGTCCGACAATGAACAGTGCAGGTCTACCGCACAGCGACAGCCAGCGCTTCCGAGAACTCGGGGAATTCTTGCGCAGCCGAAGCTCGCTCAACGTTGTCTGCAAGCCTTCACGCACGATGCGACCGTTCCTCAATCGCACTTCGTTTACTCCGTGGAATTTGTTCTCGTCGCCACCGTCTCGCAAATCATCAATCAGGAACACGCGTAGTCCCGGCAACGTCCGAAAAGCTTCCCGCGCCCACTTTTCGACCAGGTGCGGCGGAACCATGGCTAGGGCGGTAAATGGGTTTCCTTCGCTGTGGACGTGAATCGCGCCCAGCGAGATCAACGTCTTGCCAGTCCCGCATTCCGCAACCACCATCGCGGTTCGCGCGCGCTGCCAGCGTTTGGCAGTTCCCATGATGGCAATGGTCTGTGCAGGAAAGGGCTTGCGTAGCAGGTGTTCAATCCGAGGTGAAACGGGATCGTCGAATTGATGAAGTGCCGGATACTCCTGAAGAATGCGCTCTCCGAGAAGGGTCGCGTGGGCGCGCATATAGTCGTAAATGGTACAAAGTTCGGGCATGGCAACTCCTCAGCGAGAGAGCGGAAGGACTCGAGCACGTAGCTGTAGAAAAAGAAGGAGGACTGTCCTACGTGGTACGCCAGACATGAGGAGGCACACCGCGTCGGGGATGAGGAGACCTTTGCGCTATCTTGATAACTTCCGAGTGGCCCGTGATTCGCCCAGAATCCGAAACAAGCCAGTCCGAGTCGTGAGCGTTATGGCCTCTCAACAGCAGCTATCGGCATCCAGCTTGTTATACTAACTCCGAAATTCCGGTTGGAGGTGTTCTTTGCGAATCCACGTTTTGCGGGTTTTGGCGTTCTTGCTTGTGTGTGTGGCGGCAGTTCCCTGCCGGGCACAGGACAAAGTGACGATCCTCTACGATGCGTTCGGGGAATCGAAGGAACTGACGAAGGATTGGGGATTCTCCGCTTTTGTCGAGCACAACGGAAAGCGAATTTTGTTCGATACGGGCAATGATGCCGCGATTTTTGAGCACAACGTGAAGGCGCTGGGCGTAGACCTGACGAAATTGGATTTTGTGGTGATCTCGCACCGGCACGCCGACCACACGACGGGGCTGAGATATGTGCTGAGGGTGAATCCGAACGTTACGGTGTATGTGCCCGCGGATGGCGGGAATGGATTTGGGGGATTGCCGTTTCCGAAGACGTTTTTGCGGGCGGATGAGAGCTTGCCCGCGAAGATGCGCTATTTCGGGGGCACAGATCCGGAACATTTCGTGTGGGGCAAGCTCTACGACACAGGGAATTTTGTGTTGGTTGATCAATCGACGGAAGTATCGCCGGGAATTTTCCTGGTGCGGACAGTTTCGCAGAAGAAAGGGACGCTGGAGCTGCCGGAATTGACGCTGGCGATCAAGCGACCGAACGGATTGCTGCTCGTGGATGGGTGCTCGCACGCGGGGATTGAAGCGATTCTGGAAGCCGCAAGCGCGGTCGATCCGAGAACGGAGATTGTGTTTGGGGGATTGCACCTGGTGACGACCCCGGTGGAAGAGATTGACGTGCTGGTCGAAAATTTAAAGACGAAGTGGAAGGTGCAGAGGATTGCGCCGGGACACTGCACAGGAGAACCGGCATTTGCGCGATTGAAGAAGGCATATGGGGAGAACTATTTGTATGCCGGGTTGGGAACGAAGATCGAGCAGTGAGAATGGCGCACATCCAGGAACGTGGCAGGCTGGCGTAATATCGCCATAGCACTCACAACCCCGGAATTGCCCCGTTACTGGGCGGTTTGTCGGCCAACCGGAAGTTGAGAAGTCCCGATCCTGGGTCCACACTTACGAACCTAGGTGGCCAGCAGGAAGATGTCTTCGAGGCTTAAGCTCGGCCAGCGCACCGAGCCGACTTCAGCCGGAAGCTTGACAGCGCCGTTCTCCACGCCCCAACTGAGCCAGTCCAGAAACTGTTCCTTCTCGCCTTTGATTAGCACCGGAGCGCATCCGATGCCGAGACCACGGATGATCGCTCTATGAGTATCCAGTTCGCCCGCAAACCAGTCGGCCCACTCCGGCACTCCTGGGATTCCGTGAATATGCGCAAGAGCAGCCCACATGAATCGGTTATCCGAACCCGCCAGCAGGGTTCGTCCCGAACTCGCCGTCACGTTGCTAGCGGCAAGTTCCTCCGACAAACCAATCAAGTGCCGGAGCGGTTTCTTCCGTCCGGCCAACTGTATTGAGCCTTTGAAACACTGCGCGTTTCGTTCAAGACAGACTCGAATCGGCTGCACTCCGGGCCCTTCCACCATGAACCGGTCTCCAAGAGAAATTGCCGCGCTGACGGCCGCAATCTGTGTGTCCCCGCCGATCACTGAAATGAGATGGGCTTTGGCTTGCCTCGGAGGATCCGGTAAGACCTCACCGATGAAGCGGTCGAGTCGCAATCTGATGCTGGTGGTCGTCTTCTCCGTGCTCTTCACGTAGGTCAGCCAGCCGAAGCGAAGGTGGGCATTCTTCATTCGGACTCCTTCTTTTCGTGCGTGAGAATCTGGGTCTTTCCATTGGCAAACACCAGAGTCAGCTCATGCGAGAACCGTTCCCGGTCGTGCAGGATCCTGGTTCCGTCCTCTTCCTCTTCTTCCCAATGGTCGGTGAATTTCACAGAACGCCAGTGAGCAATGTGCCGGGCCTCGCCTTCACCAAATATGCCGTTAAGCATTCCAGCGGTACAGAGCAGTCCGACGTGTCCACCGTGCAGCGGCGTGAGTGGCCGGCCTCTGACATCATTCAGCTTGGGCAGAAGCACACGGCCAGCCTGACGATATGCGGCCGATTCCAATAACAAGTCCTCCACTTCGTCCAATGGGATACCCATATTGGTGAGTACCGCAGACTCCGAGGCAGGAACTTCGTAACGGGGCTCAGCAGTGTCGCCCAGAGGCTCGAGTTCGCTGTTCGTTGCCAGCGCTTCGAGGTAGCGCACTCCATCCAACAAGACAGCATCAGGAACTCTGGAGTGTCGTTTGCGGCGCGTTGCCAGCACTACGATCTGCTGGTATTGCAGACACGCCGGCTCGGTGAGCCTGAACACTCGCAAATCGGTGAAATGTTCGCTTAGCAACCTCGCGCACTTCGCCAAGCGTAGCTGCGGAATCACAAGCAACAGCACCCCACCGAGCTTGAGCCAGCGATAGGTGTGCTCCAGGAAAACTGTTTCCAATCTTTGGTTGTTGCTCTCCCCGAATTCCCAATCGTACGGAGGGTTGAGGTAGACCAGGGATACGGCTTCCGGTTGGCATCGCACATCCATCGCATTCGCTTGCAGAGTCTCAATTCCCAGTGCTTTCGCTTGTTCTGCCCGATTGGCGTCGATTTCAATTCCATAGCGATGAGTCCTTACGTCGCGAAGCAAATGGGCGAATGCCACTCCATCGCCGACGCAGGGATCGATCGCAGAAAATCCTTCCGGAAAAATCAGCCAATTCCTTAGTCGCTTGGCCTCGGCTGCTGGAAGAGGGAAAAAGCCGAGCTTCGTTTGGCCATGGGGACGCATGGGTAAACCTCCCACAATTGGAGAATCTTGGTAGCAAGCAGAAGAGGGTCTTACTGACCGACCCGAAGCATTTCGGCCTCGCTCGCTGCTGTAAGATCGACACAACGCGCAGCATCCTGCCAATTTGGAAACGGATTCCGGGTCGATCTATGAAATGCACTGATTAGTTTTCGAATAATAACCCTGCGATCGTAAAGCGCCTCCACCAAGCGATTCAGACCGTCTCGGTCCCCCTCGTACCATTCCTCTGGAATGTCAGCTGCGCACCGCCAAATCGTGTCTGAATCCATTTCTTCAGCCATGGTCAAGGCTGGCTCAAACGCATCCCAGGCTGTCACTCCTTGGTACACGCAGTTGTTCGCGTGCACTCCCCTCAGCGGATAGTCGGGAAAAGTCCACTCGCCGGCGTTAAAGCAATAGCCTTGGTCAATAAATGTTGCGACGTAGCGCCGACTTCGTGGTGCCTTGTGACAGAAGACGGCCTGTCGGCCGTCGCTGTTGCACGCCCACTTGTCGAGGACTAGGACCCGGGCGAAGTCACCAACATTCACCACTCTCTGCAGCAGTTCGTTCGGCAGGTAATCGAGTGGCGGATCAGGAACCGCTGGACCCACGTACTGCGATCCAAGTTGCTTGCCACTCAAACACGGAATCCTTGGACCGCCCAGGTTGATTCGGAGGTCTTCCGTTTGCTGAATGAGCCAGTCGGAGACTTCAATCACCTCGACCCGCGGCATGGGCAGGCCCAACGCTAAGCCCAAGCGCGTGGCCAGCATTTCGTTCGCCAGCACTCGAATGTGTTGCGGATTGTTTTGGAATTTTGTGACGTACCACGCGCCATCCGATGCCCTTAGCAGATGAGACTGGGCTCCGCCTCGAAGTGGCCGCAAGTGTTGGACTGCGGAGATGCAAGCGTTCACAAGCACCTCCTTTGCGGCCAGTCGTAGGCTGTTTGTTTGGCTGTCGAGGTCAGGGAATGAAGGGATGTAGGAGGGACTACGCGTACGGGTAGGTGGAAGTCTTTCCTATCGTTGAACGACTACTGGGTTTTCGCCATATTCCTTGAGCTTGCGATAAAGAGTGGTCTTGCCGATGCCGAGCAGCTTGGCGGCCGTCAGCTTGTCCCCGTGCAGCTGGGCAATGGCCCCAAGGATGGCCTGCCTCTCCAGATCATAGATGCGGGCAATACTCCCCGCCGGTGTAGCGTTCACTAAATGCGTCGACGTGGCAGCGATGGAACTGGGCAGATCGGTCATGTGGATCACAGGCCCGGAATTCATGGCACAGCATCGTTCAATACAGTTCTCCAGTTCGCGCACATTTCCCGGCCAGTCGTGGGCCAATAGCGCGCGCATGGTGTCGTCGCTCAGTGTATGAGTCATCCCTGACGCCCGCGAAAGCCGTTCGAGAAAGCTGACGGCCAAGAGTGGAATATCCTCACGCCGCTCGCGCAAGGGCGGAATTTGCAGGTTCAAAACATTCAAGCGGAAGTACAGATCGCGGCGGAATAGGCCTTGGCTAACGTCCTGTTCCAGGTTGCGATTGGTGGCGGCCAGAATCCTCACGTGAATAGGAACTTGTTGAGTGCTACCGACCGGACGAATCTCTTTCTCTTGCAGAGCGCGCAGCAATTTCGCTTGAAGTTCGAGGGGAAGCTCGCCTATTTCGTCCAGAAAGATCGTACCGCCTTCGGCGATCGCCAATAATCCTGATTTGGATCGCACGGCGCCGGTGAACGCGCCCTTCACATATCCGAACAGTTCACTCTCTATCAGGGTGGGAGCCAGAGAACCGCAGTCCACCGGGACAAACGGTTTGTCGTGAAACGGGCCGGAGGAGTGGATGGCTCTGGCGACCATTTCTTTGCCGGTGCCACTTTCACCAAGAATTAACACCGGGTGGGCACTTTGCGCCGCTTTACCCATCATGCGGTAGAGCTTGTCCATCGCCGGCGTGTGCCCGATGATCTTTCCAAAACCTTTATCGGATTTGAGCTTCTCGCACAATTTGCGATTTTCGACCTTGAGCTTGAGGTGAGCGCTGACTCGTTCCAGCAAGAGCTTCAATTCTTGTAGGCCAAAAGGCTTCGCGACGAAATCGTAGGCGCCGTTCTTCATGACCTGCACCGCCGAACCGACGGAGGCGTTGCCACTGACGATAATGACCTCGATATCGGGGCGTCGGTGCTTAATCTCTCGCATGACATCGAGGCCACCTGCACCCGCCAGCTTCAAGTCGAGGAGAACAACATCGACATGTTGGGAGTCGATCAACCAAAGCGCCTGCTCGGCGGACTGAGACGCACTGACGTTGTATCCGAGAGCGGCTGCGGCTTCCCGGCAGGCTTCGCGAACCAGGCGGTCGTCGTCCACGATGAGGAGGTTTAACAACGTAGCGGATTCACACATCGGAGGATCAGGAAGGGCAAACATACTTCGAGCAATTGCGGCAGTCATAAGAAACACCTCGTTGGATAATGAAATGGAAGCAGGCGCATGGGCGTCCGAGCTTTCAATACGGAAAGGTAGATGGGAAAGAAATGAGGATGAACGCGAGGCGATACGCTACAAGCTGCTGAGACGTTCTGAATCGTCCTCCACAAGCCGCTGACCGTACATCCAGCGTTCAGGCATGATTTGCGAGAGCCAATCTTGTGCCGTGGGAATGCGTCCCAGATCTTCTTTCACATGTTGTTCGCCGATGTAACGCACTGGAACTTGCCTACCTTCGCTGTTGGTGATGGCGACACCAAAGATGCGCTCGCACAAAAAGATTCCTTCGGCATGGTGCTGAAGAGCCCGATGTCGAAAATCTGAGAAAAACGCTTTGGACTCATCGAACCAACTATGTATTCGTAGGTAGTCCTCGGCCTTGCCCCCAAATTTTCTGGCGCTGTTTTCCGCGTGCTTCATTGGGTGGGACATGGCTACACCTCGTAGCTTGAGGTCGTGTAGTCTTCGAAACGATCGTTGCGCTCAACCGTGATCTTGCCCGCGGCGACGTCGAGGACCACGTCGCCGAAGCCGCCGCAGTCGTTTTCATAACCCATGGGGACTAAGCTTTCGAAGTGCTCCTGCAGGTAAGCTGCGTCGTGCGCCACCGGCTTGTGTTCGTCGTAGGCGTAGTATTCCGAATCAAAGCACCGCACTTCTTCGCTGACGCCACTGTCTCCATAGCCGTCAAAGTGAACGGCCACGAAAGTGACGCCCGCCGCGGCCAGGTTCTCGCATTCCGCGAGGATGGCGGCTTTGGCTTGGGCCTCTTCGTGAGATAAGGGTTGGGAGTTTGTCGGTTCGGGGTTTGTCGGTTCGATGTCGGTCATGCTCAATTCCTCCTTTCGCAAGTTCTTCCAAAGGTTGTTTTTCTCTCAAGTCTCACGGGAATCTATGGCTGCGCCTGCGCGTCGACTTCTTTTTCAAGAGCGACCACCAAAGTATGCAGAGTCTGGAGATCCTCAAGCTTCGCCGGTGGCGCATTCAACGAGGAGATGACTCTCTGGACGGTTTCCGGTGCGAGTCTTGCCTTCGCTGCCTCTAAGCGCGCCACGCCTCGCTCCGCGCCCTGCATCTGCGCCAAAACCTTCTCCAGCGCTGCGGTCTCTTGGATCTGTCGGGGACTCCAGGCCCGGGCAGCATTCTTCAGTAAGCCACGATAAAGACGCTTACCAATCTTGTTCTCCGTGGCTTCGATCGCGACAACCAGACTTTGCCGATGGCCGTTTGTCTCTGGACCCGTGTGGCCGGCGCCCCTGGCATGTCCATTGGCCCGAACGAGCGCATGCCGGTTTCGCTTGGGCTTCGGCCGGAGCCCGGCAAGCCAGCCGTTCGGTGTCGCCCATCGCGGCAGCTTCGGGATCTTGGTGGGTAGACGGTGCTCGCCCAGTTCCACCCACTCCCCATCGATGTCGTATAGATAGCGTCCAAGTCCAAAGCAAGACAGGGCGCGCTTAAATGCCTGGGCCTCGGCAGCTGTCAAAGCATTCTCTTTGTCCGACCATTCCTCGCCAGTGCCGGAGTTGCTACCGATGCATGCAATGGTTACTTCGCATGTAACCAAGATTTTCGCAGCCGGGCCCCGTTTACTGCGCTGTACCGGCGCACTGGCCTGTACGGCGTATTTGCGGCTCCAGCCGGCGGGAGTGAACACGTCATTGAGTCGATCGCTGTAAGCACGGGGATCGGCGTACGGGAGCATCAACCCACGCGTTCCGTCATCGCTGTATTCGGTGACCCGCCACTGAATAACGGCCAAATCAAACGGAATGCCCAATGCTTGCAAGACTTCGTCGAGACTTTGCTTCGTGTGCGACCGAGCGCGGGCATCACTGGGAGTCTCTAGTGGCGGTGCCGCATAAGGCGAACCACTCTCAACTTGGCTAGGAATGAAATTCATTTGGAGTCTCCTTCGGTCAAGGAGTCCGGGCTGATCGAGCATCCCGGCTCGGGATTGTTCGGCGAGTGACTGCGCTGAACGGCTTTCTCAAGCCTGGATTTCGCATCTCCAGCGACTTCCAGCGTCAATCACTCGCGGGACAATCCGACGGCTTCGAAGATCGAGGCGGGCAGATGCAGTGGTTTCGAGATGGCGCGACCGGCCGAAGCGGTCGCACGACAGTCGCGACGCAGGTTCTCGGAGTTGGCTAATGTTTTATGTTTTCGTCTTGGAAGAAGAAGACGAACGGCACGCGGACGGCGCTTAGGAATCGCTCGTTGAGCCTTTGGGCGCTAATAGTGACTCAATGCGCTCACGGCTGGGCTGGTCTCCGAAATAGCAAAGGCCCACTAGTTCCTCGCCGGCCTCGGCAACCAACCGGACTAGCTGATCACTGTCGATGGAATAAAGCGGACGCGATGGCCCGGTGCGGAACTCAAAGCGTGCGCCAGAATCGCAGGGATTGTCGGGGAATTCGATCTCGATATGCTGTCTTCGCCGTCCCAGTTCGAGGAGGAAGCAGGGCACGACAACATTCGAGGCGTGCACGATTTCCTCCACCGTCGCAGATTCAGCGGGAAGCCCTCTAAGGCCAGCGAAGAGGTAGGAGATCAGACGGGCCCTGGTTCGCTCGCCCCACGAGTCCGGTTGCACTGCGAGTTCAAGGATTCGTTCGTTCAGTGGCGCCAGGAAGCGAGCAAAGCCCAGTTGCCGAAGATTCTCCACGAAAACAGAAGAACTGTCCAGCAAGTGCTCACATTGTTCAAGGACTCGTGCCGCCTCTTTCGATCCGATGCGGGGGACTTTTTGTCTATTCCGTCCCCGATTTCCCGGTATTCCATCAGGCATATTCATCCCTCTCTCCTGGTGACATGGCCTGTTCTGGGTTGTACGGCCACAAGAGGCACAGGAATTGTGGGAAGGACATTATAGAGCGCAACGAACGTGTGGATTAATTTTGAACTTGAGCTGCGCTAAAGGGCGCATCACAGACGGCTGACTTAATCCGCCGAGAGGGCGCGTCACATCTCTGCCCCAGCAATTGTGCCAGGATTTCCGAGTCATGAGCCGCATCCACCGGGTCGCAACGCAAGGCGGAGCGAAGCGCCATTTTCAGCCAAAAAGAAGCGGCCGGGTCGGCAAGAACTTCGTCAATACTTGGCAGATCAACTGCTCCCGGGCCGTCGCACATTCTGAGGCTCCTCACACCGCTCCGCCAGCAATTGCAGTGACAGTCGCGCTCGGCTCCCCGGTTACATCAAGAGCACCGCGATCCTCCGCCCGGCCAGCGGTGATCGACCTTGGTCCGAGTAAATGACAATGCCGGCAACCGACGCAGCAGACGGCGGACGTGATTCTGTGAGCAGCATCTTGGAAATCGTTTGGCAACACCACATGTTCCCCCGCCCGCGTATAGAAAACCGGACAGACGGTGCCGCGGAATGCAACGTCTTTTCCCCACGGCTCCATCTCCAGACCGCCCCTGCGCCCATAAAAGAGGACCGAGCTTTCCAGTCGTGGCCTCTGGCCATCCCCAGACTTTGCCAAATGGTGCCGGGTAATGAGCAGATCATACGTCCTCTCAATCCGAAGCATTTGCACTCGGATCAGTATGGGCGCGATCACGATCGCGTGCACACCATTTACACCAACGCTGTCCACACGCTGCAGCCAGGGCAATGCGTTACCACGTTCATCTGCGAAGCTCGCGTACGCGCCGACTTCCGCCACGGCCCCTCCTGATTCGACTCCACGGAGCACGTACTTCTTTGCCAGGTGCTGATGCTCGATTGATACCGACGGCTGGCAGTAGATGCCAGCAGTCTGCAGACACTTCAGCGTGATCGGTGGGAGCCGTAGTCCCTGCCGTGCCAGGATTTCGGTCTCCACCCGCCTATTGTGTGTCGTGAGCTGAGATTCCATATTCAACCCGCCTCCTAACTCGAATTGGGTGACCCAGGGCGGTGCGTATCATTTCCTTGGTGCATCCCGCCCAGCACTTGTACTTGCGCGGATCTGACACTGAGATGGCCAAATTGTCAGCGCTGCGATCTCGTCCATGCTCCGCGCACGACGGACAACGTGCCCAGTAGTTCCCGCCACGCATTGACGTCGGCCGAACGTGATCGAGCATGCGGAATTGTGGGCGCGTCGGATCGTATGGAGGCAAGTCGACTCTTGGTTTGGGACGAAATTCTTCCGGCATTTCTAGTCCATGAATGAACCGGTCCATTTCGCTCTCTGTGATCTTCCGCAGACGCTCCAGGTACTCCATCTGCGCATCGAGCCGGTAATCTGCACCATAGAACCAGTAGCGCCTTCCCGTAGCGCGATGGATTCCGAGCGGCCCGCGGATCGCATTGCCGAATTCGTCAGGACCGAGTTGATCCTGGCGCGGAAATACCTCGATTCCTTCCGCCAAACCAGAACCGCCTCTTACTGGCACTCTCAGTCGGAGAGCCAGGTTGTAGATGTAGATCCGGCAGTGCCTTGCGAGCAATGGCTTGTCCACAAAGATCCAGAGGTGGCCGCCGCGACGAGATTTTTCGAGCGCTGCCTCAACTCCGTCCCGACCTAGCTCCCATTGCAACTTCAGAAGATCCTCCAGCGCATTCTCATAGTCAGCATCGATTGCCACCCACTTGGAGCGCTGCGTATTCGGATTCAGCGCGTACAGGCCAGCGGTTAGCTGACCGTTCAGATGCTCGCGAATGGTCTGGAGCGACAAGCGCCGATCCTGCTTCGGACGATAGTAGTAGTGCTTCCCGTTCGCACCCGGTTTGTGAGACTGCAGGGTAAAGGCCAGGCGATTTGCGAACAATGCAAAATATCTCTGTGCCATCTCCGCGCTCACTTGGCCTACTCCTTTCATAAAGTCCCCTCTCTAACCTCGCCGTCACGCCATCCCAGGTTTCCCAACGGCTCTCCGGAAAAGCGCCGGATGCGCCGTCCATGAGACAAGGTTGTACTCCGCGACAAGCTCATCGAACTCTGCTGCGGTTAGGCTGTCGTCACGTCCTTCGTCGAAGACCACAAAGTAGAAGACTTGCTGCTCGCGGTCGTACAGGTAAATCGCACCCGATGCGGGATTGTCGGGCACGGTCTGCAGCAACAAGACGCCATTCGGCATTTCGATCCAGCGAGAAGCCACTCCCTCGCCGAGGTTGATAAAGACTTTCATCACGTGTTCGACATTGGCCTCCTTGCGCAGGCCAATGTCCTCCGCGGTAAATAGCGGTTCAAAACTTACGGCTCCTCTGCTTTGAGACATCATGTGCTCCTCCTAAGTTGATCTGACTTGCCCTGCTGTCCACGGAACAGGCACTCCAGAAGTGACGGACCCGAGGTGCACTCCTTGCGTCGAGTCCTGCATTTGAAAAGCCGGACGGAGAAACTGTGGTTATCGGCGAGGGACGTCCCGATGTGGACAGCAAGCAGACCGCAGCGACCGCATACAGGGCTGAGTTAGGCGAAAACAAGGAGAGCGTCAACGCGTAGGAATGAGTTCCATAATTGCCGCCCGGACGTGCACGCCAATGTTCGACGAGATGCACCAATTGCTCGTCGATGTTAAGACAGTTGCTGCCGGAGTAATGATGAGCGTCGAAAACACGATCTACGAGGAACCGCGAAGGACACCAGCAGTTGGAGCCAATGAGCGGAACTGTGATGGCGCGAGCCGAGGGGAGTCCAGCCCGATAGGACAGTTTCAAAGCACCCGCATACGGACGTTCTAACAAACTCAAATACAGGGGGTAGTCAGAACGCAAGTGGCTCAACCGAGGCATGGTTATAGCCTCCCCAAAAAAGGCATACCTAAGGCGTCCGGACCGCGTACAGACTGCGCGCAAACGGCAACGACATGGCAAACGGAAGGCAACGCTAAGAGAATGGTTTGAACCTTCATTGAAGCAACTCCCGGAATCTGGTACCGGTGGCGTCCCCGCGGACAAAGACCCTGGTTTCAAGAAGTGTCTGCGTGAAATCCTTGGCGTTGGCAAATGCCAGCCTCTTGGGTACGGATTCCAACTCATGTACGAGATGAACCAGCACCTCCATCCCCGACGTCAAATACAAGATGCAGGCGATTTGGCGCTCAGCCTGAAGTGCAGCCCGCACCTTTTCATATTGCTTGGAGCTCTTTAGAGTGCGCTCATATTCGAGCGCGAAACGTGCTCTGTTGTCTCCAACCCACACGTCGACTATGGCGTCATAGTCCTTCTCGTAAGGAGACCGCGAAATCGTATTGAAGGAAGCGATTTCGACTTCCGATTGCCAACTGGCAAGCTGGTTCTTGTGTGCCAAGGCGATCTGGATTGCGTTTAATTCGAGTGCATGAAAGACCTGGGAAGCGTGAGGAAGGTGCTCAGTATTCGAGCGCAAGACGGTGGTGAACTGGCCATGATGTTCGAGCAAGACAAGGCCGTCTTTGGTGATCCGATATACCGCCGAACCTGCACAGAAGACGCCGCCACAGATGCTGACGTGACCCGCCTTAAGCAGCCGCCTGACGCGCCAGTTAAAGCTGTCTCGCGAACGATCCGAGCCGCCAAACTTCATCAACTCGAACAACTGGTTATGGCTAACGAACCGCGAGTTGCGGACCTGACGCAACAGAGGGATGTCACGTTCCGGGTTGATGACCAAGCCGCCTTTAGCGTAGCGCATAAGTGATAGCCTTCAGTCCAGAACTCCGTCTTCGAGCAATTGCAGGTAGGCACCGTGCCGCAGATTTGGCGCGACCTTGAGCTGCCAGGTACCGAGTGTGCTTCGGACCCAATCGCCGGCTTTCATGAGCAACAGTGCTTCCTGTCTTTCACCGATATGGCTCACGGCGATAGGGGTCAGAGACTCTGATCTCCAATCGGAACCTTCGAAGCTAAGAACACCGAACCTACCGCTCGATACAACCAAAAGGAAGTAATCGGGCCGGCACGATTGTCGGGCTTTCCGTCGAAACAACAGTCGATTCCCGCCGCACGCAAAGACAAGATCGGCGCATTCAAACACCTCCCCCACAGCCCGGTTCGGGAACTGGGGGTTAAAATCTCCGACGCCGTTGAACCGAATCAAGCCAGGAACGATCCAGTAGCGCCTCATCTTGCTGCCGCAGCGCACACCCGTGGAATTGAAGTAGGCGGCATGTCTCGTGTATCGGTAATGGTCCTGCGGATCGCGGCCGAACCGCGCCCACCAGTTACTGCCGAATTCCAGGATCTTGACCAACATCATTGAGGTACTCCATCAGTTCGCGATTGATGTCCTTCATGGCGCGAGCGCGATCCGGCGCTGGGAGCTTGGAAACATTTCCAACCCTCTCGACAATGGACGCCGGAATATCCATCCGTTGCTGGGAAAAGTACTGGCAGAGATCGGCGAAGCGCGTGCTTTCTTCTGCCAACTCCTTTTGCTCAGCAGGCAACGAATTCAGCCGTTGTTCGTACTCGTTGCGGTCATCAAGCGGGCCAGACTCGCCGCCCGGCTCGAACTTGTCGAGAGCGCCAGATCTTTGTTGCGACCGGTTCTCCTTTTCGTCCTTCGACATCTCCTTGGAACTCCTTCTCGATTCTGGCGCCGAGCTACGCGCCTTTCAGACTGCGGTTCCGCTGTTGTTCCTCTTGGAGCCGCCGGTCTGACTCGTTCAGCTGACGGCGCAAGAGTTTGGCCTCATCCTGGGACCGGCCAAGCTGTTGCTCCAGCGAATTCACCTTCATGACTAGATCTACTTCTGGTTTGAAGAGTCCGATCTGATTGGCGAGCGGTATCGCGGTCGCTGCGCGCGCAGAGCGGATGGGCACGGATGTTGCACTGCTGCCCTTGGTTGACGCTACCTGGCTGGCCGGTATGGTGGATGTCCGGCTGCTAACGGTCTGTAGCGCCGGACGGTCCTGCGCTTCTCCAGGTGGCAATTGGGAACGGAGCGCGGATTCTCGCAGCGCGGTTAGCGCCTCCATCAAGCCACGATTCCTGTTTGTGGCTTCCTCCACCTGGGTATTTGCGCGCGAGAGGCTGTGCTCGTACTGTGCGAGCATCTCCGCTGCGGTCCATTCCCGGGAGGTTTGCACTCGGTGCTGATACACAATGATGACGAACAGGCACGCCAGCAGCCCTAATGCAACCAGGTTCGACCAGAAGTAACCGTTCCTCATGGTTTCCTCGAGCAGCATTTTGCGGCCCTCATCAAGACACTGCCCGTAGTCCTTGTCGGCGGGGTTGATGCGCTTCAGGGCGAAATCGACGAAGCCATCCTTTGGCCTTGGAGACGGCGCTTGAGCGGCAGGATCGTAGCCCGAAGGGCGCGCCTGGGCGAAGCAAATTGATGGCAGCATGGCCAAGAAGAGGCCGGCAACGACAATGCGGGATGGACGGCTCACATCCATGTCAAACGGCCAGTGCGCGCGGCCAAGCGGCCATTGCGACGAACAACTTCGGGGTCCTTGAAGCGCAGGTTAGCGCCTTCAGTGTGAGAAACTGCGTGGAGTCTGGGATAGATTCTCGGCTCAAGCCCCGGGAACCGGTATTGGCGCGGCACTCGGACATGCAGATGAGAATGGAGTGTCCCGAGCCGGTTGTCGGTCATGAGGATTTCCATCTGGCCGACGGGCAGGTTCTTGATGTGCTCGTCCTGCGCCCGAGTGTCCTTGATGTTGGTTTCACTGCCGAATCCAACGGGCTCGTACTTGTCTTCAAACACCCCGGTGCGCTGGACGGTCAGTGTGCGCCGCTTCTGTGGAACGCGCGCAGACGCTTTCAGGAAATACTGCGCAGTTTCCTCGTCCTTGGTGCGCAATAACATGTTGGTATTCGGCGCCGAGGACACGTCATCTCTGAAGCCGCGGCCCACTGTCAGAAGCTGCGGCAGCGCCTGCAGAGCGAACAGGAACGCAGTGTTGGTTCCGCGCGCAGTCTGCAGGATCTGGGCAAAGTTGGAATAAGCAAAGGGCGCAAACTCGTCGAGGATGACGCTGACCATCGGCCGGTTTTGGCGGCGGCGCTCCTCCTCGTTTTCGTATCGCTTGCCAATCATCAATTGCATGTTCTGCAGCAACATCCGGCCAAGGGCCGTGACCGCTTTCGAGTTCTTGTTGGTATTTAGCGAAACGAACAGAATCAGTTCCTGGTCAATGACTTCGTCGAGCGACAGCATCTCATCGTAGGCACCAGTGATGATGGAGAGTTCGTCTTGGAGAAAAGTCATCAGCTGGTTTAGTAGGCCCTGGATCTTCGTGATTCGCTCGCGGTCTTGCAGGGACTGCAGCAACATCTTCGCCGACATGTCGAAGTTCAGGCGGCGCTGATTACTGATGCCCTCAAGCGTCTGAATCCTGGCGCGGGCAATAGCAATCTGTTCCCGCTGGACAACTGGGTCAAGCGCCATTACCATCACGTCGTAGAAGTTGTAACGCTTGCCTGTGTAGGCCAGAACGCGCGAGATGTCACTAAGATAGTTGCCCTGATGGCCGCGGAAGAAGTCTTCCTCCTGGTCGAACGATTCGAACACGAGATTTGAATGCTCTTCGTAGAGCCCAGCGTCACTGAAGAAGGGGTTATAGCGCACCGAGATTTCTGGCCGCGAGGGGCTGAGCACTCTCAATTGGTGCATCCTGCCCGAGGCCTCGATGGCTGGCAGAAGATCGGAGAGAAACTCCTGGTCTCCTTTGCCATCAAAGATCAACATGGGAATGCGGTGCTGGTCTTCCGCAGTTCCGAACACTCGAAACAAGTCCTGGGTAATGATGTTCTTGAGAAGCGTGGTCTTGCCGGAACCGGTTGCGCCGAGCACCACCGACTGCATGACGCGCGTCGCGTCCGGCCAGAACCAGGGTTTGCCATGGACGTCGTAGCCCAGCGCGATCGCGTTTTGTGCGTACGCGGCCTCGACGGCCTCGCGGTCTTTGGCTTGGCTTATAAATAAAGGAGGATGAGGCCAGTTTGCCTCGCGCCGGCGCCGCAGGGTAGGCAGATACCAGGCAAGGGCGATGCCAGCAACCAAAGCAAAGAACGCATAGAGACAACCTTCCACCAGTTGCACCGACCGCACGTGAAAACGGTTTGCCAGAATGTAGTAGCCGCCGGCGAGCAGGAATACTGCAACAATGGCGAGGGCAACGGCAACGCTCTCTTCTTGGTTCTGATGGAAGGCGCGGCGGCCCAACCGATATTCATTTTCTGCAGTCATAATTGAACAAAACTGAAGAGCAAGAACGTGCCTAAGGCAAGCGCAAGAACCAAGGTTAGAAGGAGCAAAATCGGATTTACTCGGAAACGGCCGTCCTCGTCTCGTGGCTTCAGAGGGTCCTCCACGAGTCTCAGCAATGCATCACAAAATCGCTCCTTCGAGCTCTGCATATGGAAGTCAATGAGCCGATCATGCATCTCGCCGAGTTGTGGATTCGCTTTCATTTCAGAGCACGACGGTCGCTTTTACCCCATCGCCAAATACCAACTGGACGACTGCCGGTGATTTCAAACCCTGCCGTATGGAAACCACTCCTTGTGTGGTCTCTCCCGGGTGAAGATCGTCGGCCTCAGCCTCGGCGTGAGCAACGGGCAGGGCGAGTTCCTTCGTAACGCCGAGTTTTTCGAGCATGGCTCGGTCGAGCTGGGTGTGGGCGAGGCTTGCCAACGAAATGGGTGAGTCGTCTGGCTGTATTTGGTACGCCCCTGGCGTATTTACGCGATAGAAGAGATTGCTGTTGTTCTCAATCGTGTAATGGATATAGACAGCGCTCGGCGTGCGAAACACCCGCTCCACGCGCACGCTCACCTGATTTTTCGCAGCACGTGCGCGAGTGTGTTTAATCTCCTCAGCCCCGAGGAGCGCGCGGGTCAACACCATGTCGGCGGACTGATTCGTCTCGGGTTCCACAGCGGGCTTTGGAGGCGGCGCGGAAGCCGGTGGGGCGCTATCAATAGCAAAATTCATGTTCTTCACTTCTTGGGTGATTTCAAGCTCGTAAGCAAAGCGCCGGGAAGGCGTCCAAACGAACAGATCTGTCGCTGCCCCTGATTTCACGGGTTTGATGAAGACCTTGTTCGACTCTCGCTCGATCTGAAAGTCCGAACTGCCAGCAGCCGCCATCGTGACCGGCTCGTGAAATTCCAGAACCGTCAGATGGTTCAGGGCTGTCGCAACGTGGACGACGGAATTTGGGCTGGGAGGGCTGGACTGTTGAGACAATGCAGCGATAGCACAGAGGCTATATATAAGGATGAGCGAAACAGGTCTTTTCATAATTCCTTCTCAGGCCCTGAGCGGAATCCGAAAGGATTCCGCTCAAAGCGGTTGCTGCCTCACATGACCCAGGGCACATCACTCGCATCCTCATCGCTGAAGGTGCTGGGGAGAAACTCCACAGCTTCATCGACAATGGCAGCCGGTATTGCGCGTTCGGTTGCAACGTCTGTTTCAGCGCAAGACTCGCTTGAAGGTTGTGCTTGGGCCTGTTCGGGTTTGTCGTCGTCGAGGAGGACCTTTCCATCCTTGTACTTGAACAAGAATGTGTGTTTTTGTCCTCCTCCCTTGAGTGGATCGACCAGGAAGGTTCGGCCGGAGGAGTCGGTAAGAACAAATCCCTCATAGAGCCTGGGGACTTGCACCCGAACTGGCTTGCCTCCTGTACGCTCCGCCAGCTTCAGGATCAGTTCCTGAGGGAACGCAAGAAAGAGAATCGAGCCAGTTGAGCGCTCACCGTTGCACACTACGCGGTTCAGTGCTTGCAGCCAGCCCATGCGGTTCTCGGCCTTGTTCTGCGCCCAGATGCGGATGTAGGCCAAGACCGCCTTCATCTCGTATTTGCCACGTTCCTCGTCACAACGGCATGTGCCGCGTGCCTGGTTCATGGCGAACAGCTTCTGTCGCCGCAGTTCCTTGTCGGAGCTCTGACGTACCGTGTCCCACTCGGCGTTTGTCTTCTCCAGTTGTTGTTTGAGTTGTTCTCGCCTTTCGGCGATCTTGCCGACCATCGCGGCGTAGACCCGATTGATGAAACGGCAGTCCAGCAGCATCTCGCGGGTGACCTGTTCGCCCACCACGAGCGCCTTGAACGCCTCAATCGGTGCCTTGTTGATCAGCAAATCTTCGATTTGCTTGCGAACGTGGTTGTAGAGGTGGCCGACACGATCGGTCTTCTCCACCTCCAGATGGAGTGGTAAATCAGAGCACCGGCGTTCGTTCTTGTAACGGAGCCAGGGTGCCTGACGTATCTGCTGGCGTATTTCGGCGACCAGTTTGAGATCGGGCTGGACCTGCCACTTGAGGCTGTCGAGCGCGTTCTGAAGTTCCTTGGCCAATTGCGCAGCAAGTTCTTCCTGGCCTACTGCGCGGCACGAGGTCATCAGGTCGGTGATCGAGCCGATGTGATTCCCTCGGGCCTTCATGGCCACGTGCTCCAGGTTGAACCAGGGGTCTTTAGCCTTGTTGGCCTTGTTTTTCCCCTGTTGCTGTCCAAGGCCTCGGGAAAACCGGTCCTTTACAAACCGGGGGAACCGGTCTTCTTCGACCACGCAAATCCAGTCGAAATCGAAGTCACCGCCGTTTTTCTTTGCCGTCTCAGAGTGGAGAACATACGTGCCCTCCAATCGCACTTGCTGCGTGACCAAGTCACGAAGCTCTGTCTCGATCAGAGCGCACTCCTGGCGGCAAAGATCCTTGTCGAGCTGCGCGATGATCTCCTCGACGGAAAGATTTGCGAAGGGGAGAAGATCGTCAACCATGCGTATGGGGTAGCGGACACACAAGCCCCGTTTCGAAGCCAGTGCGACGATGGCCTTGTGCTCGGCAATCCAATCGGATCCGCAAAACACTTCGCCATCCTTAAGGAAGAGATAACCGTCGTCCATCAAGGCAAATGCAGGAAGACGGAAGCCTCCGCCGGTCGCTGCCTTGAACGCCCAGCGCGCAAGCAGTTTGTTGAGTTGATTGTTGACGTAAGGATGACGGACGATTTCGCCGCTGGCATCGGCCAAGAGCAGTCCCTCAACGACCCGGAATTCTTCGCTGGTGTCCTGCTCAAGTCCATCCGGCAACGACCTATCCGGATGGTGCCCGAGGACTTCGAGAAGATCCTCGTAGCGGCCCTCGCCTACCGCCTCACTCAGCTTGGCCACCTGCTTCATGGCCTGCGGTAATATCTCCAGCTGAATTGAGTCTTCAGGAGCATGTTCTACGAGCGTGTAACTGGACTCAAACTCGAGATGGCGGGAGACTTCGCGAATGCCTATGACGACATCACCGCGAAATCTTCTGCCCGGCCCGAAGATCGAATACATTACCGCCGGTATCTTCAGCCCTGGTTTGACCGCGCTCTCCGGCAGAACAAAATCCGCTTCCAGCGCGTCGGCAACATCATCCTCCATGATTTTGAATGCACCTTTCGCCTGGATATCAGCGAAGGCCATGCGGAACTGATAGAAGCGCCCTTCCGCAAGACGTTTCCGGACAATTTCCCGTTTCGCGTCCTCAAGAAGAGCTGATTGTTGATGGCGGTCCAGGTCTTCGTCGCTTACCTTTCCATGGCGCTCGCGGCGAAGGCGTTCCATCTGGACCGATAGGATTTCGCGGTCATGCTTTTCTTTGAGACGCTGGAACACCGATCGCCTGATCCAGCCGCGGCAGTCGTTGGTTCCCAGCTTCCGATCGGGGACGACGAGCACACGAGCCTCGGGTTCCTCCATCATCACCTTGCAGGGCGAGACGAGGATCCCGAAATAGACAATCGCCGCCTGCGGCCAATGCTGAAACCGCTCGGCGATTGCCCGGCTGTGCTGCTGGTCGACAAAATAGAACTTGCCCTTCTTTGCCGAGCCGCTTGCCCCGACCAATTTGTAGTGAATCCCGTTCCAAACGAGCCGGGCGAGGGCGTTCTCGACCTGTGATTCCTCGTAATCGTCGAGAGGCTCAGCCGGCACGTTCACACTCGCTACCTTGATTCCGGGATAGAGCACGCTGAGCAGCGTGTTCTGGAGTGGATCAAGATCGTGCAACCGCGGTGTGACCCGTCCGTTGCGGTCGACCTCCAGGTTCTGGAGCTGATCGGCCGGGATTCTGTACTTATTCGTCTTGGTATTCTTCGTCATTTTTTGTTCTCCTTAGCTGTTTGTTCCGGGAGGCCGGAAAGAGTTAAGGAGTTTGCGTGACCGCAAGCCTTCTCGCTCTTGCCTGACCCCCATTTCGGGTTTGCTCGGCCAGGCCTTTAAGTGAAAAAGCCACGGTCAGCACATTTCCCCACATAAAGCCGCGGGGCGCTCAAAGGACCAACATCAACGCTTGGTCATCTGAGAACTCTTCGTGCTGATCTTTTCGAACTAACTTTGAGCCGGTTTCTGGACGACAGCCTGTTTCACGATCACAGGACTACCGCCGCCATTCACCTCCGGAACCGCTTTCCATGCCGTCAACGTATAGAACGGCTGGCCGTTCTTGAACGCTTCGATTAGCGCTTCACCCTCGCTGGCCATTTCTTGACCCAACTCCGGCTTGGCCGGAGAAGACCCTGATTTGGGGAGAAAATAACGAAGACTCGGGTCACTTCCGTTACGGTGTCTACGGCGTGCGTTTGTGCCACCGGCGCTTCTGCTCGCCTCCTCCGCAGAGTTGTTTGGTACGTTGGTTTCCATGTTTCCAACTCCTTCCGTTCGCGTCATTGCGTACTGTTGAGGCCGGCTTGCTGCAGCACCCAGTCGCGCTTTTCGCCTTCGATGGCGCGCTCCCAATACTCTCCAACCAACAAACCGCCGGGATTCTGCTCCGACCGCTTTTCCACCAGCAGCCTTACGCGGAATTCGCTGACCACCTTGTCGATGGTTTCGTTGTGTTCGTGAATGTGGTGGACTTCTTTGACCCCGAACGCCGTATAAGTGAGCGGATCGTCCTTGGAGGCTTCAAGCGAACGCATCTGAAATTCCGAGGTCGTCTGATCGTCCTCGATCTTTCCGATGAAGTCATCCTTCTGCATGCCGGCGTATGCCGTGCGGCGCAGATTGGCAGTCATCATGTTCAAACTGTCAGCCCAGTTGCGGCTCACATTTGTCGGCGAAAAATTCAGATAGCGGTCCAGAAACAAGCGCACGAATGCCCGCTTCTCAAACTCGGTCGGCTCCGATCCCGCGCCTTGCGTCACCGAAATACCCGGTTTCGCCACGCCAATAACCGTTGCCAGGCCGTTCTCATCCACACGAATGACCGTGGGAGGCTGTAGGCGGACATAGGCGGCGAAGGCGAGAGCCAGCATCGTCGTCGGAATGCACAAGAACGCCAGCACCATCGCCCGGTTGGCGTACGCACGCAACACTCCGTCATGCTCGTAATAGCGGCTGTAGCGGAGCTTTTCCGGTGCGTCGAATTCTTTAGGCGGGTTTTTCTTTTTCAACCACATATTCGCGTACCTTCTTCGTGTTCAACGTCAATCAATGACGCCGGCCAAACAAACGGCCGAAAAACTTTCCGATATAAAAGAAGATCAGGGTCGTGATGCTGTACGGTCGGAACTTCGTCCCTTGCGGCTCCCAGATCGGCGGCTGCCTCCACATAGAAACCTCCTCTGCCAAAGCTAGTTGTTCTCGGCATTGTTCCGCCCCGCAGCTCTTCGGAGCGCTCTCCCCACGCTAAAACTGACGACTTGGGTGACTGAATGGGGTCGATAGCTGGACTCATGTCGGTCACCGCGGCCCGACGTCGCGACAGCCACATCTCGGTTGCCAGAACCTTCGTTGTGGCCTGTGGCGGGCACGACGGGGCTGCTGTTGCTGTTCATCGCACTCGCAACTCCCGAGCGAATGAAATCGGGCATCGAGGGAGTAGGGGGCGCTGTCGACGACGCCAGGACAGTAGACGTGGACGAAGTGCTCACACCGCCCGACGCTGTGGCGCCGCCGAAAGCGGGACTCGCTCCCGCCGCAAAGCCGCTGACACCAGCCAGGGCGGCGCCGGCCGCAACCCCGCCTGCTCTCACAAGCGCAAACGCGGTGGACCCGACATCACCGGAGATGATCCTTTTCGCGATGAATGGAATCAGCGCGATGGCTAGGGCATAAAAGATGCTGACCAGCCCTAGGATGATCGAATCCCCCGCCCCCTTCAGAAAACCGAGGAACCCGTTGCCCAGGATGTTGTTCACTTGGTTGACCTGAATGGCGGTAATGAGTGCGCCGAACACGGCGTAGAGAATTCCCCAGGCATTCCAGATCATGACGTTGACAGCATACGACTTCCCCAACTGGCCGACCCCCGGGATGGGAATGAGCGCGAGCACCAACGGGCCGACCACGTAGAGGATTGCGCCAAACAAGGTGTAGAAAAAGCAGAACACGATCATCGCGAGGGCATAGAGAAGGTAAGCAACTACGAGCAGGACCACCGTGATGGTGCTGGCTGCATCGCCCGTGATGATGTCCGTAAGGGTCAAAGAAGGATTGTTTGCGAACTGCTGTTGGAGCTGTCCCATCCAGCTCTGGAACATGTCGCCTGCTCCCGAACTGCTGCCGATGGAATTTGCGATCGTGTTAAAGGAGCCGTTGACGCCGCGAAACACGGTTGCCCAGTTGGAAACGATCATGGCAACCACCAGATACTTGATCGCCGTTCCCGCCAGCGCCTGCAGATCGCCGCCACGAAACGCCGCTTGATAGAGGCCGATCATGAAGCCAATCAGCAGGATCGCGAATGCGATGTTCGTGACCGTCGAGATGATCGCGGTGCCATCGATCCCGGCTAGCGCCGTGTTCAGAAGTTGCTGAAAATAGAACACGGCTACTGGACCCCCGGCTGCAAGACCTGGTTGCCCGTCGTGTGAAGCGTTGACGCATGAGAAGCGCTGAACTTGAGCTGACCGCTCGAGTTCGCCAACTCGATCGACCGCACTCGTACCAGTTCTGCCATCGCGGATTGCGTGTATGCGTTGGCTCGCACCAGCCATGCCGAGGTCTCGGCTTCCAGAATGGTGGCACTCCCGGGTGCGGCGCTCTGTAACTGTTGGTTCATTTGCTCGGCTGCTTGAAGCTCCAGGTTGGCCAAGGCGTCGATTTCAACCGCTTTTTTCATGGCAGCTTGTGCTTCCGCGTCGGTCATATCGACCATGTTCCGGACCGACTGGGGCGCGTTCGCCGGCGGCATCACGGTCCCGTACAGAGCCGAGTAGTTGCTTGTGATCTGTGGCATTGCCCCCGGATTGCCTGACAGGAGGCTTTGTTCGAGCAGTTGCGGTGTGCGCAGGGTCGCACTCGATATTGGCAGTTCGAAGAGCTGACGCATCTGGACGAATTGGCCCTCGAATTGGACAGCCATGTTTCTGGCTTGAGTAATCGCGGTCAGGGGAAATACCACCTGCTGCTCGTAGTTTGCTGATTGCTGTTGACTTTGCTGGATGGAACCAAGCGGCTGAGCTACGGAGTTTCTGAGCAGGCCCGAGATTGTGTTGAGCCCGACCTGCATCATGGCGCAGCACGGATCGAGTCCAAGCTGACTGCGAGCCTTACTGGGCAGCAGCGCAACTACAACAGCCAGGCCACATACTGCGACCACCGTGTTCCGGAGGACTTTCCAAATACGAGAGAGCGTGGGCAATTTCATTTTGCGAACTCCTTAGGGATGAGCTAGGACTTGCTGGATCTGGTTGAAAAGATTCTGCGTGGTCGTTGCGCTGTGCTTGAGCGTCGCATTCTGGTGCGCCAGTTTCGTCGCTTCCTGGCGCAGTTGGGCGGCAAGCATTTTCGCGAGCTGCGCCTGAGTTACAAGATCGGCGACGCGGGCCTGGGCCGTGACCATGGATGCCGATCCGGGAGCCGCAGCCATCGCCTGCTGTTCGAGAGAATCGGCGAGAGTCAGCATCCCCTGAGTTGTTTGGTCGGAAACCATGGAAGTCTTCAGCGAGTCCATGGCCATCGCATCGTCGATGTCCATGAGGTTGCGCTGCCCCGGCTGGGCAATTCCAGCCAGCGCAACCGGCTGGTAGACCTGGGTGTAAATCCCAGGAATCTGTCCGATGGATCCCGACTGGGCGCCTCGGAAGATCGACTCCAGTTGCATGGGAAGAGCTAGGGTCGCGCTGTTGTTCTTGAGGCCTTCAATCTGGGACAGCAGACCGGTGTAGTGCGCCCGCGTTGCACTAACAAACGATCTCGTCTGGTTGATCACGGCCAAAGGCCAGATGATCTTCTGGCGGAAATTGTTGATTTCGGTGCTCACCTTCCGCATTTCGTTTAACGCGTCACCAATCGGGCCCTGAAGCGTGCTTGTGATGGTATGAAGCAGCAGCAGAATATCTCCGATTCCTTGAGCCCGCGTGTTCGAGGGAATCAAGCACAAGGTGATCACTGCTACGAACAGCCATCGCCTGCTGCGGCTGAATCTGCGTTGAAAGTTGCGAAGGATCTCCAAAGTTTTCATCTTCATATGCGTGTACCTCTTGCGACTTCTCCTGAGATTTCTTCCGGAAGTGGATCAACATCGGCCAACCCGGCCGGGAACCGTTCGGCCAGCTCACGATAGGCTTCGATCAAAGACACCGACTTTCGTTGCTCTAACCACCACGACCGATACACACGTTCGCGCGCATAGGTCGTCATGATCCAGTAGTCGACCGTCGTCGGTGACATGCGGATTGTGTGCGTGGTGTCGGCTTTCTCGCCGATCACGATGAGGGCGTCCGCGCTCTTGCCCTTGATCGGAGCGCTGAAATGCTTGATCTGGTTCAAAGCGGTATCGTTCAGGTGCAGGTGGTCCCGCAGGGCGGTCATATCTCCCGGCTGCTGACCGATGATCTTGGTGGTCGAGTTCTTTACGATGCCCGCCCCGTGCGGCCTGGGCTTCGATTCGGTCCCAACAAAATCTTCCGCCGTTTGGCTCATTCCCCAGACGCTGGCGTTACGCTTGCGCGCCGTACGAAACAGTTGGACCACTTCGGGCGCGAGCACCGGAGAATCAAGCAGGAACCAGCACTCATCGAGAACGGTGATGCTCCGCCTACCCGCCTTGCCCGCTGCCCGTTGCGCGGTGGCATGAGCAATGAGAAGGCTCATTGCCGTTTCCAGCCGCCGGTCATCGCTCAACTGCTCCACGTTGAAGAACAACCAGGGATTGTCGAGTGAGATCGTTGTAGGCCGGTCGAACAACTTTGAATACACTCCCTTTTCGCCGGTCCAGCTGCGCAGCTTGATCGCCGCCAGGTGGGCCTCGTCCATGACGCGCTGGTTCTTCTCCTCGTCACGCCACTGTGAGAGTTCGTCGCGAAGGTCAGAGAATGTTGGAATGGGAGTCGAGGGCCGGATTGCCGCCCTCTTATAAGTTCGAAGAATGGCCTCGGTGATGAGGTTATCAAGAAGTTGCGTGTCTTCCGCCCCGCCCTCACCGAGCATATGGCGCGTCAGATTTTTCAGAAACGCGACTTGATCCTTGCTCGGTTCTCTTTCTCCTTCTGGCAGATCCCACGGGTTAATCGTTTGTTCGCTATCGAGCGACATGGTGATCATTCGCCCGCCCATCAACTCAACCAGTGGACCATACGAATCGCCACGCTCAAGGATCGAAATCAGCGGGTTACTCCTGGCGGCCATCAGAAGGAACTGCTGGACCATGACGGTCTTTCCCCCGCCAGTTTTCGCCATCACCAGCATGTTGGCGTCGCTCAAGCCGGGATCGAACGGCGAGAATGGAATGAGCTGGCGGTAGGGAGTTTCAAGGAGAAACAATGGTGACCGCGGTGTTCCGCGCCAGGGTGTCTCTACCGGCACGAGATCCGCCGCATTCGAGGTCAGCAAGTCTTGGTCTCGCTTGTCGGGCCCCGCCATCGCGGGAAGTGAACTGAAAAACAGGCGCTTCTTCGCCAACGACTCAGCTACCGCTTTCGCGCCGTTCATGCGGGAAATCGCGTAGAGAAGCTGTTGGCGCTGGTTGTCGATGATTCGCTCGGATCGCTCCAGTTCCGCGGTCGTGATTGCTGGGCGGGCGGTGCGCGTTCCGATGACGAGGCTCAGCTTGGCCGTCTTAACGGAACTCGAGATGATGTCCTGCTGCACCCTGACCAGTTGGGTCTCAGCGACCTGCGCCTCCACGTTGGTCCGAAATCCTCCGTTCGAGTCCCGTTGCACAGCCTGCATCTTGCGCAACCGGCTTTTATAGCCCTTGAGTACTTTCGCCTGATCGGGAATGGTGATCTGAGCAGTGACAATGAGAGGAAAATCGAGACCGACCAGTTCTCTCAGGATTCCGGGGAACGTAGCATCCGGGAGTTCTTTCAGGCTTACAAAGGAATAGAGGATTCCACCAACATTCAGATATGAGTCCGTCTCATCGGCGATGCTTGTGTCAACGATCTGCTCGCGGGCGCTCCTGTATTCGAGTTGCTCTTCACCCCGCCTGTAAGGCCGATGATCCGAAGACAAGGGATTCAGGGCTCGTTTTGCTTCAAGAAACAGATCATCGTCAGTCAGCCGGCGCGCGCCGAGTTCTGCCGCCTCAAGCGTCGTTTCGAGGCCACGCAATAAACTCTCAAATTCTGCCAGCAGCTGTTGATGCTCCTGATGACTGCGCTCAATGCACTTCCGCGCCGATAAGCTGAAGGGTTTGCCCGTCGGCTCGAGCGGTTTACCGGCAAGACGGCGATGAACGACCGGATCCCAGATGAAGTACACGTGTAAGAGAGGCCGCATGTAGTGACCGTTCTCTTCTTTCATTCGCCATCGTTCGACGCGCACCTCGTCGAGTGCAATCACCTCTGCCCGTTCTGATTGCTGGGCTTCGCCATACTGCTCAAGCAGGTCGCCCAGGTCCTCCACTACTTCGTAGCGGAACTGCACTCTCATGCTCTGCTCCGGCAGAGACCGGAAGAGCGCCTCCAGCATCAACTTCCCCCGGTCTCGGCCTTCGTCGCTCGCGAAATACGATGCCAGACCTTTCAACTCGTAGCCCGCGACAAAGGCGCCATTGGTGCGAACCACAACGTTGTCCAGGTAGTCGCGGACCGGAAGTTGCTCGCACAATGCCGGATCGTGGAGGTTTCGCTCGTGTTGTTCAAGCGTTAGCGGCACTGCTATTCCTCCCTCAAATACGCCGACCGGATTTCGCGGTCGCGTGCCAGCGCGCAGTAGGCATGCGGTTTCATGTACCAGAAGGCAAGATCGCGGACGTAGCCCCGTGGCTTGCCATACTTGAAGGCCATCAGCACTGGCACCATTAGTAGCGGCACGCCATACTGGAGGACGATATTCGTGGGTATTCCAGCGATCTCACCACCCACAAAATGGCCAAGGACGTTCATGATCGCCGCGGCGCCCAGCACGATAAAGAGATCCTCCATCTCAAGCAGCATGAACGTCACTCGCGTCTGTAGGTTGCGGTTCACTGGTGTCACCTGCAATGGCATCTCGTAACTCCTTCCTAGCGCACTCCGGCCGTGCCGTGTTGAATCCAGAATTCTCCCAAGCGCAGCAATCCCGACAGTCCGAAACAGCACATCGCTGCGACCAGGTTGCGCACCCAGGCTTCACCGATCGTCATCCGTTCGAGCAATCCCGCAAAGTGCACGACCGCAAGCACTACCTGGCCAGCCCCGTACAGTGGCAGCAGAACGTTACCGACCCAGTTCACTAGCGTCAGGATTGAGATCCAGTAGCGGTCTGGGTTGTTCCAGGATGCCTGGTTGCTGAACGATTCCATCGCGCGCAACAACCCAGAGCACATCAGAGAAGCCAGTGCTGCGTAACCGAGATGTGAGTACGGCTGCGCCTTGCTGAAGCGGTAAATCGCAGCGGCGGCGAACAAACCTGCCATGGTCGGCATGATGACGTTGCCCAGCCAGTTCGTCAGGTTGAGCAAACCGTTTGAAAGATTCACAGGATCACCTCCAATCCTCATCAGCCGGCCATGGCCTGGACCAGCTTCCAAATGGCCGAAACGCTCAAGAACGCAAGACCCGATCCGACCAGCGGCATGAATGGCCGATGGCGCGCATAATTGAAAATCGCTCCCACAATCGCCAATCCTGCTGCTTCCGGCAGGATCGTTCCCGCGAGAAAGTTCCAGGCTGCAGTCAGCATGTCCGTGGTTGCGAACTGTGACCCGCTGTTCCAACTCTGGAAAAGCTGGACTGTGCCGGACGCAGACAGCAGAAAAATGGCGGAGACGATCGAACCGAGCGGGCTGTTCCCCTCGGCCGCATCGAGCGCCGCCTTCAACACGCAGAAAGCGGCGAGCACGGGAGTCAACCGGGCAACCACGACGTTCGAAACAAAACCGCTGAAGCTCGTTTGCAAACTCGCGACCCACGAACTGCTGATGCCTCCGCCTTGCGCGGGCATGGCGATACCCTGCGCCGCAAACCAGGAGAGCAACTGCGGAATCGTCAACAGAATTACCGACCACAGGGCCCATCGCTGGAACCTTCCGCCCGCCTGGAAGTTCACACCGCCTTCCTGCCGCAATGCGATTCCAGCCAGCACCATCGTGCAGATAGCGGCCGGAACTGCCATGTCGAATAGTAGTGTCAACAGATCGACGATGATTTGGGGCAGCGTCATTGCCTGAGCACTCCGCAGTGAGCGTTCCTATTGCACGCCCGCGGTACCGTTCTGAATCCAGAACTCGATCAGGCGAGTGAGGCCGGAGATCACCAGCAATCCGGCCGCTGTTACCGCCCATCGCGCGACACCGCGTCCTTGGGAATAAGAGATGACTGCCATGACCACCGCCAGCGCCGCTCCGACAGGAGAGATCATG